>Ga0209310_1001727_pt1 | contig 15447 bp, 10 predicted proteins | sample AD_UKC030_MetaG_FD_184415 | JGI IMG/M metagenome (GOLD analysis project Ga0209310, IMG submission 184415) | Active sludge microbial communities of municipal wastewater-treating anaerobic digesters from USA - AD_UKC030_MetaG (SPAdes) (version 2) | ecosystem: Engineered > Bioreactor > Anaerobic >... | reverse complement strand
AGCCAGTCCTCGATCGCCAGCGGGACGGCGGTGTGCTCATCGGGCCCTGTCGGATCGGGCGGCGGCTCGGCAGGGGCGGTCATGGGCGGGGTCGGCTGCGGCGCGGCCGCGGATCGCGCCGGCACGCTCGGTGCCCGCGCACGGGCCGCGCATTCTAAGAGCACCCCAGGGCCGGGCTGCGCCCGGCCCGCCCTGCGTGGGGGTCGAGGAGGCCTGGGGCGGCCCGGCGTTTCCTCGAGAGCGGCGGTGGTGCGCGCTCGTGCACGCCTGGGCCGCCGGTTGCGGGTTCGCAGCAGCATTGGATGCGCGCGGCGTCGCGCCTTCGATCGCGCTCGGCAGCCGCGACGAAGGCCCGCCGCACCTGCGGCCCGTGAGCACGCGCACCCCGACGGCGCCCGCTTGCGCGACCCCGACGGCGACAAGCTCTGCGTGCCCTGCCGCGACGCGCCGGGCTGATCCCGCGGGCGGCGCGGCCGGCGGCACGGCCTGCGCCGGATCGGCGCCGCGGCGCAGCCCGGGCGCGACGCCGCGCGCGCACGCCGCTACGATGCGGCGCGTTGCCCCAGGCTGCGTATGCCCCGATCCGGCACTTCGTCCGCTGCGCCGCGGCCCGCCCGCCGGGGCCGGCCTCGGCACGCGCCGGCCCTGGCCGACGCGCTGGCGCTGGCCGCTGGCGGCCGCCACCGCGAGGCGATGGCGCTGATCGATGCGGCACTGGCGGCGCGCGGCCTGCCGCCGGCCGAGCGGTTCGCGCTGATCGAGCAGCGCATCGCCAGCCGCCTGGGCGCGGCCGATCCGGCGCCGGCGCTGGCCGACGCGCAGCGCCTGCACCGCCTGGCACGGCGCCTGGGCGGCGATGCGTTTGCTGCGCGTGCCGGCATCGCAGCGGCCGCTGCCCGGATCCGCCGCGGCCACTACCGGCGGGCACGCGACGAGGCGCGCGCCGCGCGCGACGCCGCGGCACGCTGCGGCGACCCGCGCCTACAGGGCCTGGCGCTGCTGCAGCTGGCCGAGGCCGGGTTCCGCGACTACGCGAACGCCGACGCGCTGCGCGATGCGCAGGCCGCCGAAGCGTGCCTGGCGGCGGCGCACGAGCCGGCACTCGTCGGCCGTGCCTACTGGGCGCAGGCCTACGCGCACGACCAGCTCGGCCACGCGGCCGCACGCGAGCGCCTGGCGGCGCGCGCGCTGCGGGTCGCGCGCGAGGCGGGCGATCTGGAAGGCATCGGCGCGGCCGCGAACCTGCTGTATCGCGAGCATGCCGACATGGGCCTGCGGCTGCAGGGCCTGCAACAGGCGATCGACGCCTACCTCGCTGCCGGGCTCGGCGAGCGCGCGCGCACCAGCCTGGCCAACCTGGCGATGACCTGCACCTCGCTCGGGCTGTATGCACGCGCGCAGCGCATCGTCGCGCAGACGGCGGCCATCGACCAGCGCGATCCGGCGACGCGCCAGCGCAGGCTGTACTACGCGACGATGGACTCGGTGATCGAGGGCCTGCGCGGCAACACCGCCGCGGCCCGCCGCGCAGCCTGCCGCGCCGCGGCGGTCGGCCGGCACGTGCAGGAGCCGTGGTTTCGCGTGGTGCTGCGGCTGCTGCTCGGCCACGCGGCGCGCCAGCAGGGCGATTGGGCCGGTGCGTGCCGGCATTTCGCGCGGGCGCTGGCGCTGAACACCGAGCGCGGCGACCCCACCCAGCGGATCGTCGTGCTGGCCGAACTCGGCGGCGCGCTGCTGGCGCTGGGCCAGACCGACGCCGCGCTGCGCGCCACCGGCGAAGCGGTGGCGCTGCAGCGCGCGCGCGGCGACACCGGCATCGGCAGCATGTACTCGCCGGCTGCGGCGTGGTGGGCGCGGCACTGCGCGCTGGCGGCGGCCGGCAAGGCCGCCGCGGCGCGCCAGGCGCTGGCCGCCGGCTGCCGGCTGATGCGGCGCGGCGCCGCCGGCCTGCGCGACGAGGGGCTGCGCCGCTGCTGGTACGGCAAGGTGCCGGTGCACCGCCTGATCCTGCGCGCCTGGCTCGCGGCGGGCCGCGAAGCCCGGCTGCCGGCCGCGCGCCTGCTCGCCCACCTGCAAGGCGACGCGCGTCCGGACGAGCCGGTCGCGCGCCTGGTCGACACCGGCTTGCGGCTGAACCAGCTGCAGTCGCCGTCGGCGCTGGCCGCGTTCGTGGTCGAGGAAGCCGCCGAGCTGTGCGGCGCCGAGCGCACGCTGCTGCTGTGGCCCGGCGCCGGCGGCGGCTGGGTGTGCGCCGCGGCCAGCCTGCCGCCGGGCGAATCGGCCGACGCGCTGCAGCAGGCGGTGGCGCCCTGGCTGGACGAGGCGGGCCGCACGCAGCGCGGCGCGCTGCGCCACGGGCCCGAGGGCGCCGAGCCGGTGGACCAGCGCTCGTGCCTGGTGCTGCCGCTGCTCGCGCAGCAGGAGTTGCTGGGCCTGTTGTATGCGGATCTCGACGGCCTCTACGGCCGCCTGCACGCGGGCGATCGCGACCTGCTGGCGCTGCTGGCCGCGCAGGCTGCGGTGGCGCTGGCCAACCTGCGGGTGCAGGAGGGGCTGGAGCGGCAGGTGGCCGAGCGCACCGCGCAGGCGCAGGCCGCGCAGGCCGACGCCGAGCAGCGTTCGGCCGAGCTGACCGTGATCAACGCGGTGCAGCAGGCGCTGGCTGGCGCACAGACGCTGCCGGCGGTGTACGAAGCCGTGGGCGAGCGGCTGCGCGCGATCTTCCCCGGCATGGGCGTGCAGATCCGGATGCTGGACGAGACCGCGGGGCTGGTGCACATCCCCTACGAGTTCCACGACGGGCGGCGGGTGGAGTTGCCGCCGATGCCGGCCGAAGAGCGCGGCCTGTTCTGGCAGGTGCGGCGCACCGGGCGCAGCCTCTTGATCAACGAGCGCTGGACCGAGGCGCTCGAGCGCCTAGGCTCGCGCCCGCTGCACCCGGACGCGCGCTCGCCGAAATCGGAGCTGCTGGTGCCGCTGAGCACCGGCGGCACGGTGCGCGGCGTGGTGGAGCTCAACAGCGTCGAGCGCGAGCACGCCTTCACGGCCGCCGACGTGCGCCTGCTCGAGACGCTGGCGGCGAGCATGGGCGTGGCGCTGGACAACGCGCGCCTGCTGCGCGAGACGCAGGAGGCGCTCGAGCGTCAGACCGCCACCGCGCGCGTGCTGCAGGCGCTCAGCCGCTCGATCGACGATTCGCGGCCGGTGTTCGACACCATCCTCGGCTGCTGCGCGGACCTGTTTCCGGGCACGCGCCAGTCGCTGCTGATCATCGACGAGGCGCGCGCCGAGCTGCAGCTGGCCGCGCACCGCGGGCCGGGGCGCGACGTGATCGAGCATGCGTTTCCGATCCCGCTGCGCGACGGGCCGGTCCATCGGGCGATCCGCGACGCGCGGCTGCTGCGCTTCGCGTCGGTACTGGACGGCGCGGACACGCCGCCCGAGCTGCGGGCGGTGGTCGCGGCCATGGGCTTCGGCGACTGCTCGCAGGTGTTCGTGCCGCTGCGGCGCGAAGGCCGCGGGATCGGCACGCTGGTGGTGGCGCGCACGCCGCCTCGGCCCTTCGCCGATGCCGAGATCGAGCTGTTCCAGATCTTCGCCGACCATGCGGTGGTCGCGATCCTGAACGCGCGCCTGTTCAGCGAGACCCGCGAAGCGCTCGAGCGCCAGATCGCGACCGCCGAAGTGCTAGACGTGATCGGCAACTCGGCAGCCGACACGCAGCCCGTGTTCGACAAGATCCTGGCCAGCTGCGCGAGCCTGTTCCAGACCACCGAACAGGGCGTCGTGCTGCTGGGTGCCGACGGCTTCGTCGACATCGCCGCGCACCACGGCCCCAACCTGGGGCAGCTGCAGGCCTACTACGCCGCGCAGCGCATCCCGAACGAGGTGTATGTGCCGGCGATCCTGGCGGGCCGCTCGGTGCGCATCGCCGACGCGCTCGACCCGCAGGTGCACTGGACGCTGCGCCGGGTGGCCGAACACCTGGCGATCGGGCCCTATTCGCAGCTGCTCGCGCCGATGACGCGCGAAGGCCGCCCGGTCGGCTGGCTGTACGTGGTCCGAAGCCCCGCCAAGGCCTTCAGCGAAAAGGAGGCGGCGCTGCTCGAGACCTTCGCCGCGCAGGCGGCGATCGCGATCCAGAACGCGCGCCTGTTCCGCGAGACGCAGCAGGCGCTGGACCGGCAGACCGCGACCGCCGAGATCCTGCGTGCGATCAGCGCATCGCCGTCGGCGGTGCGGCCGGTGTTCGACGCGATCGCCGCATGGTCGTGCCGGCTGCTCGACGGCTGCTGGGCGGCGGTGTTCATGCGCGCGCGCGGCGGCTACCGGCCGGTGGCGATGGCGCGGCGCGACGGGCCGGCCGCGCTGCCGTCGAACGCGCCGGTCGTGCCGATCGACGCCGGCGCCGACTTCGTGTCGCGCGTGTTCGCCCGCGGCCGGATGCTGCACCTGCCCGACTGGTCGGCGATCGAACTGACTGCGCACCCGCGTGCGCTCCAGCAGGAGCTGGGCGTGCAGTCCAGCCTGATGCTGCCGATGCAGCGCGACGGCGAGTGCATCGGCGTGCTCGCGGCCGGCCGCGCGCGGCCGTCGGACTTCAGCGCGCAGGCGGTCGAGCTGCTCGGCTCCTTCGTCGGCCTGGCGATGATCGCGATCGGCAACGTGCGCCTGTTCAACGAGACCCAGGACGCGCTCGAGCAGCAGACGGCGATGGCCGGCGTGCTGCAGGTCATCAGCGGCTCGGTCGCCGACACCGGGCCGGTGTTCGACAAGATCCTCGACAGCTGCGAGCGGCTGCTGGCTTCGACCAGCGCGATGCTGTTCCTCGTCGACGCCGCCGGCCGGGTGGCGCTGGCGCGCATGCGCTGGACCGCGGCCGGACGCGCGCTGTACGGCGACGCGCGCGTGGCGGCGATCGAAGCCGAGGTGCGGGCGATCTATCCGGTGCCGCTGGCCGGCACCGTCGCCGAGCGGGTGTTCGCGCACGGCGACGTGGTCGATTACCACGACCTGCTCGACAACCCGGCCGCGCCGCCCTACGTGCGCGCGGTCACGCAGCGGCTCGGCATCGACAGCTCGGCGCTGGCCGCGCCGCTGCTCTGGGAGGGGCGCGGCATCGGCTCGCTGATGATCACGCGCACCGTCGGCGCGGCATACAGCGGCCAGCAGGGCTTCAGCCCGCGCGAGCATGGGCTGATCCGGACCTTCGCCGGCCAGGCCGCGATCGCGATCCAGAACGCGCGCCTGTTCAGCGAGACGCGGGAGGCGCTCGAGCAGCAGACCGCCACCGCCGAGGTGCTGCGGGTGATCAGCAGCTCGGTGGCCGACGCCGCGCCGGTGTTCGACAAGATCCTGCACAGCGGCCGCCGGCTGTTCGCCAACAGCGTGCTCGTGCTGGGGCTGCTGCGCGACGACGGGATGATCCACGTGTACCAGGAGCCCGGCACCTTCGACTCGGACGACGAGCAGATGCGCGCCGGCGCGCGCTGGATGCAGGCGGCGCACCCGCGGCCGGCGCGCGATTCGATCTACGGCTACGCGCTGCACACGGGCCAGGTGCTGTACTACCCGGACGTGCGCGACGGGCCCGGGGTGCCGAAGGGGCTGCGGCGCAGCGCCGGCGTGCTGGGCAACTACGCGTCCTTGTTCGCGCCGCTGATGTGGGAAGGCCGCGGCATCGGCGCGCTGTCGGTGTCGCGGTTCCCGCCCGCGCCCTTCACCGACAAGGAGATCGCGCTGCTCGAGACCTTCGCCGACCAGGCGGTGATCGCGATCCAGAACGCGCGCCTGTTCCGCGAGGCGCAGGCAGCGCGCGCGCAGGCCGAAGCCGCGAACGAGGCCAAGAGCGGCTTCCTCGCGACGATGAGCCACGAGATCCGCACGCCGATGAACGCGGTGATCGGCATGAGCGGGCTGCTGCTGGACACGCCGCTGTCGCCCGAGCAGCACGACTACGCGGCGACGATCCGCGACAGCGGCGACGCGCTGCTGGCGATCATCAACGACATCCTCGACTTCTCCAAGATCGAGGCCGGGCGCATGGAGGTCGAGAGCCACCCCTTCGACCTGCGCGAATGCGTCGAATCGGCGCTCGACCTGGTGGCCGCGCGCGCCGCCGAGAAGCACCTGGACCTGGCCTACCAGTTCGAAGGCAGGGTGCCGGCGGTGGTCGAAGCCGACCTGACCCGGCTGCGCCAGGTGCTGCTCAACCTGCTGAGCAACGCGGTCAAGTTCACCGACGCCGGCGAAGTGGTGCTGACCGTGCAGCCCGCCGCTGCCGGTGCGCCGATGCTCGAGTTCACGGTGCGCGACACCGGCATCGGGCTGAGCGACGCCGGCAAGCTCAAGCTGTTCCGCAGCTTCAGCCAGGCCGATTCGTCCACCACGCGCAAGTACGGCGGCACCGGGCTGGGGCTGGCGATCAGCAAGCGGCTGGCCGAGCTGATGGGCGGCACGATGTGGGTGGAATCGGCCGGCCCCGGCCGCGGCTCGACCTTCGGCTTCACGATGCGCGCGCCGCCCGCCGAACTGCCGCTGCAGCCGGCGCAGCGCAGCCTGGCGGGCGAGCAGGCGGCATTGGCCGGCAAGCGGCTGCTGATCGTCGACGACAACGCGACCAACCGGCGCATCCTCGTGCGGCAGGCCCGCGCCTGGGGGCTGGCCGCGCTCGACACCGATTCGCCGCAGCAGGCGCTGCAATGGCTGCACGGCGGCGAAGCCTTCGACCTGGCGATCGTCGACCTGCAGATGCCGCAGATGGACGGGGTGGCGCTGGCGCACCGGATGCAGCAGGCCCGACCGGCGCTGCCGCGGGTGCTGTTCAGCTCGATCGGCCGGCGCCAGGCCGCGGCCGACGAAGCCGGGCTGTTTGCCGCACACCTCGCCAAGCCGCTGCACCAGAGCGCGCTGTTCGATGCGCTGATGACGCTGCTGGCACCCGTGCCGTCGCCGCCGGCGGCTGCGCAGCCGAAGCCGAGGCTGGACCCCGGGATGGCCGCGCGCCACCCGCTGCGCATCCTGCTGGCCGAGGACAACGCCGTGAACCAGAAGCTCGCGCTGCGGCTGCTGCAGCAGATGGGCTACCGCGCCGACCTGGCCAGCAACGGCGTCGAGGCGATCGAGTGCGTGCAGCGCCAGCGCTACGACCTGGTGCTGATGGACGTGCAGATGCCCGAGATGGACGGGCTCGAGGCCAGCCGCCGCATCACCGCGCGCTGGCCGGCGGCCGAACGCCCGCGGATCGTGGCGATGACCGCCAACGCGATGGCCGGCGACCGCGACGAGTGCCTGGCCGCGGGCATGGACGACTACCTGACCAAGCCGATCCGCGTCGACGCGCTGGTCGCGGCGCTGCAGGGCACGAGCCGCGAAGGTGCGGCATGAACGGGTCGCGCATGCGGCGGTGATTCGCGCGCGTGGTTTCTCGATGCGGCCGGGCGCTGCGTTTGTATGATCGACGCGCACGGGTCTCGATGCGCGTCGTGCCGGCTGGGGGCCGTACTGCAACGCGCGGTGCCGGTTCGGCCGCAGCGGCGGCAGGAGCCGGGGCACCGGTCCGGCGGGGAATGACGACATGAAGATCAACGCGGCGGCAGGCCGTTGGCGGCACTGGTGCGTGCGCGCGCTGGAGGTCTCGATCGCGGCGTGCCTGGCGCTGATGGCGGTGCTCGTGTTCGGCAACGTCGTGCTGCGCTACGCGTTCGACTCGGGGATCGCGATGTCCGAGGAGCTCTCCCGGCTGCTGTTCGTGTGGCTGATCTTCCTGGGCGCGATCCTCGCGTCGGTGCAGCACGTCCATATCGGCTTCGATGCGCTGGCCGGGCGGCTGCCGCTCGGGGCGCGCAAGGCGCTCGTGCTCGCGACCGGCGCGCTGATGATGGCCGCGTGCGGGATGTTCCTCGTCGGCGGCTGGAAGCAGACGCGCATCAACCTCGGCAACAGCTATCCGGTGCTCGGCATCTCCTACGCGTGGCTGTACGGCGTCGCGCTCGTCTTCGGCGCGGCGATGCTCGGCGTGATCGCCCACAACATCCGGCAGGCGCTGCGCGGCCCGCAGGGCCCGCACCTGACGAAGGACCTGGGCGAGCGCATCCTCGACAAGATGCCCGACGTCGCCGCCGATCCGCACGACGGGGACCGGCGTTGAGCGCTTTTGTCTTCCTCGCGACGCTGCTGGCGTTGATCGCGATCGGCATGCCGATCGCGTTCGCGCTGCTGCTGTCGGGTGTCGCGCTGATGCTGCAGCTCGGCCAGTTCGACTCGCAGATCGTCGTGCAGAACGCGATCGGCGGCGCCGACAACTTCGTGCTGATGGCGGTGCCGTTCTTCATCCTCGCCGGCGAGTTCATGAACGCGGGCGGGCTGTCGCGGCGCATCGTCGAGATGGCCGGCGCCTTCGTCGGCCACCTGCGCGGCGGCCTGGGCTACGTCGCGATCTTCGCCGCGATCCTGCTCGCGAGCCTGTCGGGCTCGGCGGTTGCCGATACTGCCGCGCTCGCGGCGATCCTGGTGCCGATGATGCGCCAGGCCGGCTACGACCCGGCGCGATCGTGCGGCCTGATGGCGGCCGGCGGCATCATCGCGCCGGTCATCCCGCCGTCGATCGGCTTCCTGCTGTTCGGCGTGGTCGCCAACGTGTCGATCACGCGGCTGTTCCTCGCCGGCATCGTCCCGGGCGTGCTGATGGGCGCGTCGCTCGTCGTCGCGTGGTGGCTGGTGTCGCGCCGCATGCACATGCAGCTCGCGCCGCGCAAGAGCTGGGCCGAACGCGTGCGGCTGCTCGGCAAGGGCGGCTGGGCGCTGATGCTGCCGGTGATCATCGTCGGCGGGCTCAGGTTCGGCGTCTTCACGCCCACCGAGGCCGCGGTCGTCGCGGCGGCGTACGCACTGTTCGTCGGTGCCGTCGTCTACCGCGAGCTGACGCCGCGGTCGGTCTACCGCTGCCTGCTCGTCACCGCGCGCACCAGCGCCGTGGTGCTGCTGCTCGCGAGCTTCGCGATGGTCGCGTCCTACATGATCACGATCGCCGACGTGCCCGAGCAGATCGGCCGCTCGCTCGCCGTGCTCGGCGACAGCCCGCTCGTCCTGGCGGCGGCGATGATGGTCGTCGTGTTCCTCGCCGGCATGGTGCTCGACTTCATCCCGATCGTGCTGATCTTCACGCCGGTGTTCCTGCCGATCGTGCAGCAGGCCGGGATCGACCCGGTGTACTTCGGCGTCATCTTCATCGTGAACTGCTCGATCGGCATGATCACGCCGCCGGTGGGCGTGGTGCTCAACGTGGTCAGCGCGATCGGCAAGGTATCGTTTGCCCAGGCGGCACGCGGCGTGCTGCCGTTCCTGATTGCCGAGTTCGCGGTGCTCGTCGCGCTCGTGCTGTTCCCTTCGCTCGTCACGGTCCCGGCGCAGTGGTGGCGCTAGTGCAGTGTTCCACTCTGTGCAGCACTGAAGAAAACCGATGGATTTGTCGTCCTGGCTAGGCGCAAACCGCAGCGATGCCTAGTGGCATCGCGAGGATTTGCAACGACGCCAGGGCGGCAAAGGCGCGGTTTTATGTGCTGCATAGCGTGGAACACTGCACTAGGGCCGATGGCCGCTTCAACCCAGGAGACAAACCCATGAAAGCTCTGCACAAGTTGATGGCGCTCGCGATCGCGGGCAGCTTCGCGGCCGGCGCGCCGCAGCTCGCGCTGGCGCAGGCCACCGCCAAGTTCGCGGTCACGCTGCCCGAGAAGTCGCACCAGGGCCAGGGTGTCGCCAAGTTCATCGAGCTCGTCGACGCCAAGAGCGGCGGCAGGATCAAGATCAAGGGCTACTACAGCGGCGCGCTCGGCAACGACGTGCAGGTCACGTCGGCGCTGCAGGGCGGGACGATCGAGTTCACCGTGCCGCAGACGACGACGCTCACCGGCATGATCAAGGAGTACGAGATCCTCGACTTCCCGTTCCTGTTCGCCACCGAGCAGCAGGCCGAGAAGGTGCTCGACGGCCCGGTCGGCGACAAGCTGATGGCGATGCTGCCGGCCAAGGGCCTCGTCGGCCTCGCGTACTGGGAGAACGGCTTCTTCAACGCGACCAACAGCAAGCACCCGATCGCGCGGGTCGAAGACTTCGCCGGCCTGAAGTTCCGCTCGATCCAGGCCAGGATCACGCAGGAGACGATCAAGGCGCTCGGCGCCGTGCCGGTGCCGCTGGCGGTGCCCGAGCTGTACACGGCGCTCGAGACGCGCACCGTCGACGGCCAGGGCACGCCGACCGCGGTGATCTTCGCGCTCAAGCTCTACGAGGTGCAGAAGTACCTGTCGATCACGCGCCACAGCTACGGCGCGTTCATCCCGCTGGTGTCGAAGAAGTTCTGGGACGGCCTGAGCGAGGCCGACCGCAAGGTGCTGAAGGATGCGGCGGTCGAGGCGCGCGCCTACCAGCGCGGCGTCGCGCGCGAGCAGGCGAAATCGGCGCAGGCCGCGATGGCGGCCAAGGGCATGCAGGTCAACGAAGTGACCGAGGCCGAGCACGGCCGCATGCGCGAGCGGGTGCAGCCGGTGTGGCAGATGTTCATGCCGAACGTCGGCGAGGGCCTGTACAAGGAAGTGATGGGCCAGCTCGCAACCAAGTAGCCGGCGGCCGCGCCGCGCAACACCACCTGTGCCGCGGCTCCACCGCACAGAGCGTCGGCTTGCCCAGGCGCGGCTTGATGTCCTTCGCGATGCGGCTGCGCACGATGTTCGGGTGCTTCCGGCGCCCGTTGATCATGCGCTCGAAGTCCCAGGTTCTCATCACGCGCGACTTGCCGGCGAATCGGCAGCGCAGCCGCCAGTGCGGCGCCGTGCGGTCGGGCCGCCAGGACAGCAGCGGCCCGTCGCCATCGGTGTGCCCCTCGAAGCGTCCGCCGGCCGCCTAGTGCAGTGTTCCACCCTGTGCAGCACTGAAGAAAACCGATGGATTTGTCGTCCTGGCTAGGCGCAAACCGCAGCGATGCCTAGTGGCATCGCGAGGATTTGCAACGACGCCAGGGCGGCAAAGGCGCGGTTTTATGTGCTGCATAGCGTGGAACACTGCACTAGATCCAGGCCCGGATCGCGACGTCGGTCAGCCTGCCCATCGTCCACCCCGCGTGTGTACCCGGAAAGCGCCCCGGACCGTTCCGGGTACCGCACGCTCGGGTACACGGAAATTTCGGGATGGGGTGGGCCGCTGTTCAACTGATGGTCTGTGATCTTGGTCGAAAAGAGACTCTCCCACAGCGGTCGCTTCTTCAGGATCGCTGAGGGAGATCTTCTACCGTCCCTCGCCCAGCTTGATCAAATCGGGCGCCAGCGACATCAGCATGCGTGCTCCTGCTCATTCACGCAGAGAGTGGCCCGGGCCGCGCAGCAGCGCGATGCCGATGGGAGAGCGGCGGTCTTGCCGCGCCTTCGCCTTCCTGCGGATCAGGACGAAGAGGGCTGCGGCAGGCCCGGCGAAGCAGGCGGCGAGCACGCCCAGGACGATCGCAATCTGGTTGGTGACCTCTCCCATGGGTCCGTCTTCCCTGCGCTTGCCTTCAGGCGGCCAGGCGCGCCGCCAGCTTCTTGGTGGTGGACGACACGAAGCGCTCGAGCCGCTCGGCCAGTGTGCGTGCCGATGGCGTGAGCGACGGCGCGATCTCGCGCGTGGCCTGCTCGATGGCGGCTGGCACGCGGTCGGCCATCTCGCGCGCCTGCTGAGCCAGGAAGCGCGGTTGCATGCCGAGCTGACTGGCCATCAGTGCCAGGTGTTCGGCGCCCATCTCGCCCGGCCTGACTTCGCCGCCGATCGCAAACGCGAACTCGGGCGAGAGACCGGGGTATAGCCGCGTGCACATCAGGTCGTAGAACGGTGTCAGCGTCACGCCCTGGCCGGGCACGCTGTAGATCGACAGGTTCTTGGCGTGGCTGTCGTTGTTGCCGACGTATAGGTTGAAGAACACCCAGCGCACCAGGTGGCGCAGGTCGACGGCGGGCTGCGCGCTGTAGCGGCGGATCAGTTCGGCGCAGGCGGCGAGGCCCGGGCCGCCTTCCTTCTCGTACTTGCGGTCCGACACCGTGCCGGCCAACTGGCACAGGTCGTACTGCACCAGCCGGGCCAGCGTGCCATCGGGCCGGAGCTGGCGGTCGAAGCGGCGCACGACGCAGGCTTGCGCGTGCGGTTCGTAGAAGACCTCGGCCGTCGGCAGGCCAGCCAAGGCCCCGGCTCGCATCACGATGGTCTCGTTCGCGGCCGAGTGCCATACCTTGGCCAGGCGGCGGATGTCGGGCTTGAGGATGTGGGTCGATGGCGAAGTGCCCTTGGGCAGCCGCGGCACGCCGTCGTCGAAGATGGCCAGGCTGGTCTTGTCCTGGGCACCGGCCAGGGAGATGCGCGCGCCTTGCTCATGGATGTCGATCGCCGAGGCCGACCGCTTGGCCAGGAAGGCTGCGATGGCCTCCCATGTCGTGGCCTCGTAGCGCGGCGGCTCGGGCGTCTGCCCAGGTGCGACCAGCACGAAGGCGCCCGCAGTGTCGCCCGCCACCTCCAGCAGCAGCGAGAAGAGGGTGGATGCCTTGCGTTGCGCGGCCAGGTAGTCGCGCAGTTCGCCCTCGGGCAGCAGGTTCTCGAAGAAGGCCTGCACCTCGGGCGTGGCGTGCCGGCCGGGCTGCAGCGGGATGGCCGCCAGCGACATGCGCTGGAGACCTACAGAAGGGTTCAGCCAGCCAGGCGCGTACTCGAAGGCCAGCGGCGCGCTGTCGTGCACGGCGCCGACCAGGTCGCTGCCGTAGTAGACGTCCAGCCGGTCGGGCCGTGGCTGCATCACGTGGCCCTTACAGCGGAGAGGTCGAACGAGAGGCCTTGGTGCGCACGACCACCTCCAGGCCCAGCAGGTCCATGAGATCCAGCACCTTCTGCAGTTGCACCGTCGGCTTGCCGTTCTCCAGGTCCACGATGAAGCGGTTGCCGGTGTTGCCCAGGCCCGCCAGGTCGAGCTGCTTCAGGGCCAGCCGCTTGCGCTGCTCGCGGATGACGGCGCCCAGCTCGACGGAGGAGCGGATGGGCGTCTCTGCATCAGTGGAGTGACCGAGCGGTAAGTCTCGGGCCGAGGGCGGCATGGCAGGCTCTCTAAGTTACCTTCCGGTCATTTTCGGTGTCGACCTGCCGGAGGTCAAGCGGAAAGTGACTGAGCGGTAATCGAAAACCAATCAGCGGCCAGTCGGTGTCTCAGCGCGAGTCGCTGCATGGCACGCTGTCGCCGCCAGACCGATGGGCTGCCAAACTGTCACGCTGCCGACCGTCCTGCTGCGCCTGGGCGTCGCTGCGAATCAGGTGGCGCATGTACTCGCCCGCGTTGACGAAGCCGCCAAGCAATACGCGCCGGTCGACGTACTCACGAAGGTCCGGCGGCAAGGTGAGTTTGATCCTTGGGAGGCTCATGGCGCCATCATCGAATTCGGACGCGACGGGTGTCAAGGTGGCGTGGTCTTGCCGTTCTTGACCGACGCGTCTCCGCGCTCCAGCCTCAGCAGCAATTGCCCCCACGCCTCCAGCGCCCGCCGCCTCTCCTCGAAGTAGTCGTGCCGGTTGTAGACACCTTCCACACCCTTGAGCTTGTGGTTCAGACAGCGGTCGGCGACATGCGGCTCCGCGCCCAGGGCGGCCAGGTGGGTGCGGGCGGTGCGGCGGAAGTCGTGCACCGTGAAGTGGGGCAGGCCGTGCTTCACCTTGCCCATCGCCACCCCCAGGGTCGACTCGCAGACGTGCGGCACCATGCGGCTCTGCAGCTTGCGTGCCGGCAGCACGTGCTCGGCGTTGCAGGCCAGTTCCCTCAGCTTCTGCAGGCACTCGACCGCCATGGTCGGCAGCGGGATGTCCAGCGGCTGGCCGGTCTTGGTGCGGATGCCGGGCAGATGCCACACCGGCGGGTCGGCCTCCAGCTCGAACTCGCCCCAGCGCGCGGCGATCAGCTCGCCCTTGCGCACGGCCAGCAGCAACAGCAGCTTCACCGTCAGTTCGTTCTGCACGCTGAAGCCCTTGGCCTGGCGCATGGCCTCGAAGAGCGTCACCAGTTCGTCGCGTGCCAGCGCCCGCTCCCGAGCCGGTTCCTTGCCGCCTGCGCCTGCCAGGTCGAAGGCCGCGGCCGGGTTGAAGCGCACCAGGTGCCGCTTGATGGCGAAGTCGAACATGCGCCGCACCTTGGCGCAACGTCGTTGGCGATGGGCGGCGCTCCGCGCTTGACCACGGCGCGCAGCATCGCGTCGATGTGCCCCGGCTCCACTGCGTCCAGGGCCAGCAAGCCCCAAGTGCGGCTTGATGTCCTTCTCGATGCGGCTGCGCACGATGTTTGGGTGCTTCCAGCGCCCGTTGATCATGCGCTCGAAGTACTCGTCGGCGAGCGGGCCGACAGCGGCGACGCTGCGCGCGGCCTCGATGCGGGCCAGCGCGGTGGACTTGCGCTCCTGCTTCTCGCCGGCCACGTCGTGGCCGAGGGCGATCTTGGCGCGCAGCTCCTTCGCGGCTTGGCGCGCGGCGGCGAGGGTGAGATCCGAGTAGCTGCCGATCTCCATCACCCGTGGCTTGCCGGCGAAGCGGCAGCGCAGCCGCCAACTGGGCGCTGTGCGCTTCTCTGGCCAGGTCAGCACCAGACCTTCGCCGTCGAAGCGGCCCTCGAATCGATCTCCGGACCGGATCCAAGCCCGGATCGCCACGTCAGTCGGCTTCCCCATCGCCACCCCTTGCCGTGTGTACACACTGCCGGCCGGTAGGCCTTGTGGGCACACGTCTGCGTACACACAAATTCTGGGATGGGGTGGGCCGCCGTTCAACCTCCTGAAGCGCCAAGCCCGTGTAAACGCTGGACCTTCCGGCCGCTTGGGGGTGTCAAGAGACTCCCTGGAGCCTCACTCGATGTTCTGCACCTGCTCGCGCATCTGTTCGATCAGCACCTTCATCTCGACCGAGACCTGGGTCAACTCGAGCGTGGCGGACTTGGAGCCCAGCGTGTTGGCTTCGCGCTGCAGTTCCTGGATCAGGAAGTCCAGCCTCTTCCCGACTTCGCCGCCGGCGTCGAGCAGGCGCCCGATCTCGTCCAGATGCGCGCGCAGCCGGACCAGTTCCTCGGCCACGTCGATGCGCAGCGCGAAGGCCGCGGCTTCGTTGAGCGCGCGTTCGCGCGCCTGCTCGGCACCGACCGCGGCGCCGCTGCCGGCAGCGGCCAGCGCCTCGTGCCAGCGCTCGACGAAGCGCTGCTGCTGCCGCTGCACCAGCGCCGGCACCAGCGGCTCGGCGCGCTCGGCCAGCGCATGCAACTGCTGCAGCTTGGCGCGCAACACCTCGGCCAGCTTCGCGCCTTCACGCGCGCGCGCCTCGCGCAGGCCGGCGATCGCCTGGCGCGCGGCCTGCAACAGCGCCTCGTCGGGCGGTGGGCCGCCGCCGGTGCTGCGGCACCACTGCAGC
>Ga0209310_1001724_pt1 | contig 15462 bp, 13 predicted proteins | sample AD_UKC030_MetaG_FD_184415 | JGI IMG/M metagenome (GOLD analysis project Ga0209310, IMG submission 184415) | Active sludge microbial communities of municipal wastewater-treating anaerobic digesters from USA - AD_UKC030_MetaG (SPAdes) (version 2) | ecosystem: Engineered > Bioreactor > Anaerobic >... | reverse complement strand
GAATATAATTAACCGTTTAAATGCTCTAGAACTTCAACAGAAAAAAAATCTAGATGAACTAGGAGCTTTAAGAAAATACCTCGAAGAAAATCCGAAACTCGTTGCGAGTTGGCAAGATTTAAACGAGGTAAGTGGCTATTATATTGATAGTTTTTCAAAGATTGAAACTTACGAGAATCGTCCAATAAATGATGAAAACAGAAATGTTTTTGTTACTGAAAATCAAGCAAAATCTACATTAGCAAAAGCTCAACTCAGTCAGTTGTTAAAATCATTTCATAGTGGATGGAATCATCATTTATCAAATTATGCTATTTTCCCACAAATGAAAGATGGACAATTTTCACCCTATATTGGTATTTCAATACTTCCCCAATTTTTAGCTTTTCGTTCTCGAGAAAAAGCACAGTTATTTTATCAACAACACCTTGAATTGATTCATCAATATTGGGCTGAATTTTTAGACTAACTTCTTTTTGAGTATATTTAGTCAAAATTTTGATGATGAATAAGATACTTTTCTTTTTAATTTTTCTTTTATTTTCTAGTTTGGGATACAGTCAAGAAAAAATTCCAAAGCAAAATGAGCAACATACTATTCAGGATACAACTTTTGTAAATCTTAAAGATTATTCTACCGATTTTGTTTATGATATGCGGTATGCAACAACATCAAATTTTTTAAAAGAAAAAGTATATGATTGTGCAGAATGTTATTTGCGTTATAAAACTGTGAAAAAACTGATTGAAGCGAATCAAAAGTTTATGGTTTTGGGTTTCCGAATTAAACTTTATGATTGTTATCGCCCGTTAGCCATTCAAAAGAAAATGTGGAAAATAGTCTCTAATCCAATTTATGTTGCTGATCCTAGTAAAGGTTCCATTCATAATAGAGGTGGAGCTGTGGATATTACGTTAGTTGATAAAAATGGTTTAGAACTTGAAATGGGAACTACTTTTGATTATTTCGGAAAAGAAGCTTCTCATGATTATAATGATTTACCCGAAAAAGTACTTCAAAACAGAAAATTATTAAAAGAAATTATGGAAAGCTGTTCGTTCAAAGCATTTCAATCAGAATGGTGGCATTACCATTTAATCAGTGATGAACTAGATCCTATTTCAAACTTTAAATGGAATTGTAATTGAATTATTCTACACAATGTAAATAATCAATAAAATAATTTTCGGGTCTGATGAAATCATTTAAAAGTTCAGATTGCATTTCAGGTTTAATCAGATAATCGACTGTTTCTGTACTATATTTTACCCTCATTAAGTTGACCGGACTTACTTTTAATTCTTCTATAGTATTTTTAAGAAATAAAAAATTAGCAGATAAAACCCGTACATTTTTATCTTCATTTCTAAAGAAAGTTCCGCAATTTTCAGTATTGGTATGAACAAGCGTAATAATTTTTCCGTTTTCTAATTGTAAATACAATTTTGTAGAGGCATCAATACAAAAAGCTTTGATAAATTCATTATTTTTTTGAACCTGTTGAAAATTTAAAACAGGAGTTCCATTGTCAAGAGAAAGAGAAAAAAAAATATAATTTTCATTATTCCCAAAACGTCTTTCAAACATTAAAAATTCTTTTGTTGTTTTTAAAGTTCCAAGACTATCATTAACTTCTACAGTATAATCACAATTTTTTTGAGCAGTTATTTGTAAGGAGAACAAAAGTAATAAGCTGAAAATTATCAATTTCATATAAGCTATTTTAATTTTTTGCAAAGTAACACAATTTTATTATTATTTAAATCAGTAGTAAAAAAACAAAACAATTCTCCACCGTCTTTAATTTTCCATTTTTTTCTAATATTTTCAACGGTTTCCGGAAAATTTCGAACAGTTACATTAGCTTTTTGATTTTCTAAAAAAAGTTTCATTTCTATTTTATTGTATGATAGTTGTTTTTGAATTTCAAAAACTCTACCACAAAAAGTTATTTCTTTATCTGAAGTGTATAAATGTGAATGTTGATGTAATTTTTTTATATCAAATTGACTGGAAACTTCATCAAAACCACCTGATTTCATTACTGCTGTATTTGGTTCATAAAGATATTTTTCAGGTTCACTGAATAAAGGTTTTTGTGTGTCGGTAAACTTTTTAAATTCAAATTTTTCTATACCTTTCTTAGTGATATTCACTGTTTTTATTATTGGAAAATCAGAATGATTTTGCTTAATCTCCCATAGTAGTTCCTTTACCTCGTTTTCAAGGGCAATGATATGAATGGTCGCCACGTTTTTAAGCTCTTTCAATCCGGCTGACAAATCGAGTAGAGGTGCGGTTTTGATTAAAATTGACGAGCTGAATTTATAATAAAAATCCAATAATTCAGGCACATTAGGTTCGCAATCACTGAGTATGAAAACTTTTCCTTTTGCATCATTTCTTCTGGATGGATCGATAAATATCCAATCAAATTTTTGATTTAAATCAGAAAGAATCAATTCACTATCACCAGAAATGCAATTAATGTTATTAACTTTTAATTGACTAAAATTATGTTTAACAATTTCTGACAATTCATTGTTTCGTTCACAATGATTAACCTTAGAAAATCTTTTGGAAAAATAGAAAGTATCTACACCAAAACCTCCTGTTAAATCTATAAGCGAGTTTCCAACTATTAAACTAGATTTATATTGAGCTGTTTGTTCAGAGGAAGTTTGTTCAACAGCTACTTTGCTCGGAAATATTATTTTAGACTTTGAAAACCAAGTTGGAAGTTTGTCTTTTGCTTTCGATTTTGCTTCAATTTGATTAAGCATAAGTTTCCAATCAACTTGAGGAAATGGATTTTTTTGAAAAGCTAAATCAGAAACAGATTTGCCAATTCGATCATTAATAAATTGTTGAACTTCTTCCGTTAATAATTGCTTAAACTTTTCCAATCGGCAATAAATTATAAGTTTTTGGTGAGAATTTTCACAAATTTATTATTAGGATAAAATTCTTTGGCAATTACTTTAATAATGGTATAAAGCGGAACAGCTATTATCATTCCTAGAATTCCCGTTAAAAAACCAGCAATTAATATTACTAAAAAGATTTCGAGTGGATGAGATTTAGTACTTTTTGAAAAAATAAGAGGTTGGTTCACATTATTATCAATGAGTTGCACAATAAAAAAAGCAATTAAGATATAAATCGTAGAGGGCAACATAACTGTTTGAAAATCTTCGCCAATATGACCAATCATTGAAAGTATAGCAGCTAAAAAAGAAGCAATTGTTGGACCTATATATGGAATGATGTTTAGTATAGCACAAAGTAAAGCTATAATTAAAGCATTATGTATTCCAAAAATAAGTAAAACAATGTAGTATAAAATAAAAACGATAAAAAGCTGAAGCAATAATCCAATAAAATAGCGAGACAATAAATAATAAGTTTTATGAATTGAATTCAAAGTTTCTTCTTCATGACTGTCAGGGATAATTTGTTTTGCTCCAATGATAAAAAGTACTTTATCTTTTAAAAAGAAAAAGGTGATAAAAAAGACAGAAGCAATTCCAATCCCTATTGAACTAATTGTTGAAAGCAGACCATTAAAAAAGGAAGGCAAAATACTTAAATTTAAAATAGAATTTATGTCGAAATCTTTTAAAATTTCCTCCATTAAAATACCTCTATCTATTAAAAATAAACTCACATCATAATATAATAAAGTTATTTTTTCTTGAATGGCATTAGTATCTAATAATGATAAACTATTTGCTTGTGAAGAAATTAAAGGTATAAACATTAAAATAAATAAACTAACGGCCACTACCAATATTGTAAAGGTGGTAATGACTGCCCATAAATTATTGAATTTACATTTGTTTTTAAAAAACTCTACTATTGGATTTAAAATTAGGGTTAGAATTAAGGCTACTATCAAATAAATCAAGATGGTTCGAATGGCATAAATGAAAAACAATACCAGCATTATTAATGTTAATTTGCCTATTGCTTTTAAGATTCCATCGGCTATTATTTTTGATGTCATTTTAAAAATGTATTAGTTATAAAATTAACGATTTAATTTGAACTAATTTGTAAAAACATAATGGACTAAATTTGCACCCATTTTCAATGCTTTTTCTCTTACTTCTTTTGGGTCATTATGCACTTCTTCATCTTCCCAGCCATCACCTAAATCACACTCAAAGGTGTAAAATAGTACTAATCTGCCTTCAATGAAAATTCCAAATGCTTGCGGTTTTTGATTTTCGTGTTCATGAATTTTAGGCAATCCGTTTGGGAAGGGATATGGCTTTTGAAAAATGGCATGCGTAGCCGGAATTTCTACCAAATCACTATTGGGAAATATTTTTTTTATTTCTTTACGAATGTATTTGTCCATTCCAAAATTATCATCAATGTGTATAAATCCTCCGGAAGTTAAATAGTTTCTAAGATTTAAGATTTCATTATCATTAAAAACAACATTTCCATGCCCCGTCATATGAACAAACGGATACGAGAGTAAATCTGGACTACAGGGTTCAACAGTTGCCGGTTTATTTTTTAGATTGGTACTAATATTTTGGTTACAAAATTTAATTAAATTGGGTAATGAAGTTGGATTAGCATACCAATCGCCGCCGCCATTATATTTTAGTAAGGCAATTTCCTGAGCAAAAGTTTGAAATCCAATTAAAATTAAAAAGGCTAAAAAAATGTTTTTCATAAAACGAATTTATTCATTTTCAAATACAACCGAATGACAAGCCACAACTGCAGCAGTTTCTGTTCGCAAACGAGTATTTCCCAAAGATATGGGAATATATTGATTCTCTAGGGCTAATTGAATTTCCTTTGATGAAAAATCACCTTCCGGTCCAATTAAAATGGTGCAATTTTCACCTTTTTGTAAACAATCTTTCAATGATTTTTTGTTAGTTTCTTCACAATGAGCTATGAATTTTTGACCTACAATTTCTTTTTTTAGAAATTCCTTCAATGTGATAGATTCATTAAGAATAGGTAAAAAATATTGATTGGACTGTTTCATTGCTGATAGCAAAATTTTGTCAAAACGTTCCGATTTTATAACTTTTCTTTCAGAATGCTCACAAATAATAGGAGTAATTTCTTGAACTCCAATTTCTGTTGCCTTTTCTAAAAACCATTCATATCGATCATTCATTTTGGTTGGAGCAACAACTAAATGCAAATGGATTTTTGATTTTACCTGTTGTTCAAAAGAGATTATACTTACGGTACATTTTGAATCAGATGCTAAATTAATTTCCGTTTTAAATATGAAGCCTAAACCATTGGTTACGAATAGTATATCGCCTTCCTTTTTACGTAAAACTTTATTGATATGTTTGCTTTCTTCTTTGTCAAAAGAAAATTGTTTAGAATCTTTATCTATATGTTGAAAATAAAAAAGTTGCATTAAAATTCAATTCTTGCTTTTGAAACGACAGAGGCCTTTTCAAATTGATTATGTAAGTATTTTTGGTAACCAACAATACCAATCATGGCTGCATTGTCAGTGGTATATTCAAATTTTGGAATATATGTTTTCCAACCATATTTTGCTTCTGCCTCTTTCAACGTTTTTCGAATTCCTGAATTAGCAGAAACACCACCACCAATAGCAATTTGATTAATGCCGGTTTGATTGACAGCCAACTTTAATTTTTCCATTAAAATTTGAATGATAGTGAATTGAACAGAAGCACAGATATCTGCTTTGTTTTCTTCAATAAAATTTGGGTTTAATGCTGTGTTTTTTTGAACGAAATATAAAATTTGTGTTTTTAAACCCGAAAAACTAAAATTTAAACCTTCTACTTTGGGTTTTGTAAATCCAAATGCTTTTGGATTTCCCTCTTTAGCAAATTGGTCAATCAAAGGACCACCAGGATAGGGTAGACCTAAGATTTTAGCTGTTTTGTCAAAGGCTTCACCCACGGCATCATCGGTTGTTTCACCAATAATTTCCATATCAAAAAAGTGGTTAACTTTCACGATTTGAGTATGACCACCGGAAATGGTTAAAGCTAAAAATGGAAAAGTTGGTTTATCAAAACCTTCCTCATCAATAAAATGAGCTAAAATGTGAGCTTGCATGTGATTAACGGCCAAGAGCGGAATTCCTAATGCCATTGAAAATGATTTAGCAAAAGAACTTCCAACTAAAAGGGAGCCCATTAAACCCGGACCTTGTGTGAAGGCAATACCATGAAGTTGCTTTTTAGTAATACCTGCTTTTTTTAAGGCCAAATCGACAACAGGTACAATATTCTGTTGATGTGCTCTTGAGGCCAATTCAGGTACTACACCGCCAAATTCCTCATGAATTCGCTGATTGGCAACAACATTGGATAATACTTTGTCATTTTTCAACACAGCAGCAGCTGTATCATCACAGGAACTTTCAATTGCTAATATAAAAATGGGATCAAGTGTCATAAAGAGGCACGAATTTTGAACTATATTTGTTTCCAATAATTTAGCTTAAAAGAAAGTAAATTTCTTATGTTAAAATTATTTATTTTTGTGTTGTTGTAAAATTATAACTTTACAATAAACGTTACAAATTTATAACAAATAGGGGTATCAAAAAATTTAAAAAAATAGTATTACGATTTTTAGTGGTTTTTCTGCTATTAGTGCTGATACTCGGTATTCTTTTGTCGTTACCCGTGGTTCAAACTAAAATTGGACAATATATTACTGAACAAATCAATAAAGATTATGGTACTGATATTAATGTTGAGCAAGTTGCTTTGACCGTTTTTGGTGGAGTTAAACTTAAGAAGGTTTTGATTAAAGATCACCATAAAGACACGCTTTTTTATATTAATCGATTAAAAACTAACATATTAGATTTTAATAAACTGTACAACGGTGATTTATTATTTGGAGATATTAGAATCGATGGATTAATTTTTGACTTAAAACAATATAAAAACGAAAAAGAAACTAATCTGGATAAATTTGTAAGTGCTTTTGATGATGGTTCTCCTTCTACCGGAAATTTTTTTATGAAAGCAGATGCTATTTATTTGAAAAACAGTCATTTTACAATGATTGATGAGAATAGTGAAGATCCAAAGATATTGGAATTTTTAAAAATTAATGCCCAATTAGATGGATTTAAAATAAAAGGAACAGATGTAACTACCGCTATTACAAAAATGTCTTTTATGGATTTCAGAGGATTGAAAGTCGAAAACTTAAAAACTCAATTTACGTATACCAAAAAAAATATTTTACTTCAAAAACTGAAACTTTTAACTAAAAATTCATTGTTAAATGCTGATGTTGCTCTTCGCTATGAAAGAGAAGATTTTTCAGATTTTAATAATAAAGTAGTATTTGATATAAAAGTAGATACAGCTTCTGTTGCAACAAATGATATCGGGTATTTCTACAAAGAATTAGGAAAAAACAATAAATTCAATTTTACGGCTTCAATCTTAGGAACTTTAAATGATTTTCATACTAATCAGTTAAATTTAGTAGATTTAAATAACACTAAAATTATTGGTGATATAAATTTTAAAAACTTATTTGGTGATGAGAAACAAGGTTTTTTCTTAAAAAGCAAATTCGACAAACTTACTTCAAATCATGATGATTTAGCCGCTTTATTGCCTAATATCTTGGGGAAATCATTGCCAAGTTCATTGAAAAAATTAGGACAGTTTACAATTTTCGGTAATGCTGATATAACCACAAAATCAATTAAAACTGATTTTTTTATGACTTCTTCATTGGGTAATTTAGAAACAGATTTAGTCATGTCAAATATCAATAATATTGATAACGCAACCTATAAAGGTAATGTGATTTTAGAGAATTTTAATGTGGGATTATTGTTAAATAGAAAAGAGTTTGGATTAGTTTCTATGAATTCTGATGTTGATGGAAAAGGTTTTACATTAAAATTAATTGATACAAAATTCAATGGTAAGATCAGTAAATTTGAATATAATAATTATACTTATACGGGAATTTTAGTTAACGGAAACTTTAAAAAGCCTATTTTTAAAGGTAAAGTGAATGTCAATGATCCAAATTTATTTATGGATTTTGATGGAATTGTTGATGTATCAAAAAAAGAAAATGTCTACAAATTTGATGCTAAAATTGATTATGCTAATTTGAGTAAATTAAAACTCGTTAAGAATGACAGTATTTCAATTTTTAAAGGTAAAATTTATTCCAATTTAGTAGGTAACAGCGTTAATAACTTGTATGGCGATGTTTTAATTGAAGAAACATCTTATCAAAATCAAAAAGATATTTACTTTTTTGATAATTTTAAATTGAGTTCATCATTTGATCAAAAAAGAGAAAGAACCATCACCATTAATTCACCGGATATTATTGAAGGTAAAGTTGTTGGTAAGTTTGATTTTGAACAAGTTCCTAAGATTTTTGAAAATGCCTTAGGTAGTATTTATACTAATTATCAACCTAATACGGTAAGAAAAGGGCAATATTTAAAATTTAACTTTGCGTTATATAACAAGATTATCGAAATCTTTTATCCTGATATTTCACTCAGTTCAAATACATATATAAGAGGAAGTATGAATTCCGACACGAATGATTTCAAAGTTGATTTTAACTCACCAAAAATTAAGGTTTACGAAAATGTAATTAATAATTTGAATTTAGAAATTGATAATAAAAATCCACTTTTTAATACTTATGTCACTATTGATAGTTTGAATACCAAATTATATAAAATTTCTGATTTCAATTTAATTAATATTACCCGAAAAGACACGCTTTTTTTCCGTTCAGAATTTAAAGGTGGGAAAGATGCAACGGATTATTATAATATAGATGCCTATCACACCATTGATAATAAGAAAAATAATATTATTGGATTGATGAAATCAGAACTGAAATTTAAAGATTATTTATGGTTTTTAAATGAGGAGAATAATGAATCGAATAGAATAGTTTTTGATAAGAATTTTACAAATTTCGAATTTGATAATTTCTCGCTTACAAATGATATTCAGAAAATTAACTTTTTAGGTACAATTACGAATAAAGACGATAAAGATTTAGAGCTAAACTTTACACAAGTTGACATAGGTAAAATTATTCCTGAAATCGAAAATTTTGTGATGGCAGGAAATCTGAACGGTAAAATTAAATTCAAACAAAAAAACAATTTAATTGAACCATTGGCAGCTATTAGTATTGATGAATTGCGAGTAAACAATATTCCTTTAGGAAATTTAGCTTTGAATGTGACCGGTAATAATGAAATGAATTCGTTTAAAGTTAATTCTACATTAGAAAATAAAAATATGGAAAGCTTTAAATTGGATGGTAATTTGTCCTATTTAAATGGTGAGAATGTGATGGATATGGATTTAAAGTTAAACAAATTTAATATCGGAGCATTCAGTACAATTGGGGGTGAAGTTATATCAAACATCAGAGGTTTAGTATCAGGAAATGCAAATTTTCAAGGAAGTTTGTCAAATCCGGAAATGAACGGTCGTTTGTTTTTGAGTAAAGCCGGTTTAACCGTTCCGTATTTAAATGTTGATTATGAATTAGAAGAGAATGCCATTGTTGATTTAACTGAAAGACAATTTTTATTAAGAAATATCAATCTTACGGATTCAAAATATAAAACCAAAGGAGTTTTGTTTGGAAATGTCAGACATTCCAAATTAAAAGATTGGAAATTAGATATCAATGTTAATACCGATTATATGGTTGTACTTGATACGGAGGAAAGCGAAGATGCTTACTATTATGGGAAAGCATTCATTTCAGGAAGAGCAAGTATAATAGGACCAACAACAGCTCTCTTAATTGATGTTAATGCAAAATCTGAAAAAGGAACGTTCATTAAATTACCAATATCAGATGAGCAAGGTGTAGGTGAAAAGAATTTTATTCATTTCATCACAAAAGAAGAAAAATTTAATTTAAGCAGTAATTTAAATAGACCCATTCGTGATTACACAGGATTAGAGCTGCAATTTGATTTAGATATAAATGAAAATGCAGAAATTGAAGTTATATTAGATAAAGAGACCGGTCACAACATGAAAGGAAGAGGTGTAGGAAATTTACTTTTGCAAATTAACACGCTCGGAAAATTCAATATGTATGGAGATTTTATGGTTTATCAAGGGGAATATAATTTCAAATACAGAGGATTGGTCAGTAAAAAATTTAAAGTTAAAAAGAACGGAAATATTGTTTGGGAAGGTGACCCACTTAGAGCCCGTTTGAATCTTGAGGCAGTTTATGAAACAAGAGCTAATCCGGCTGTTTTGATGAATAATTCTTCTGTAAATCAAAAGGTTCCTGTGGAAGTTGCAATTCTTATTAATGGAACTATAAGTAATCCTGACCCTGATTTTAATATTAACTTGCCCACAGTAAGTTCAACCTTAAAATCCGAAATCCAAACCGTTTTAGACGATAAAGATACACGTCAAACACAAGCTCTTTATTTATTGGCTACTGATAGTTTTTTGAGTGAAGAGGGAGCAAATGTAGGTCAAAATGCCTTATATAATAACATGTTTCAAACCATGAGTGGTGTTTTTGATGATTTGTTTTTTGATGCAGATAGTAAAATTTCTATTGGAGTTGGATATGTCGCCCCGGAAAAAAATCCAAATGGGGATACAAACGGAAACGTAAGTGTTTCTACTTCATTTAACATAAATGAACGAATTTCGGTAAATGGTGTGATTGGTGTTCCGGTAGGTGATGTAAATCAAGCTGCTGTGATTGGCGACCTTGAAGTGCTTTACCGTGTCAATGATGATGGTTCTCTTAATTTTAAAGTTTTTAATAGGGAAAATGATATAAATTATATAGGTGAGGGTGTCGGTTATACACAAGGAATTGGGATAACCTACCAAGTCGATTTTGATACCTTTGATGAATTGTATAATAAAGTTTTCAGAAGTGCTAAATATAAGTTGGAGCAAGAAAATAAACCTAAAGATGAAGTTCCGGATTCAAATTATACTCCTGAATTTATAAATTTCACTGAACCGAAGAAAAATTTACCTGAAAAGCCAAAATCCGAAAAGGAGAAAATAGAACCACCTCTTGAGAATGTTCCGGAAGAATAACTGAATTTTAAATCCAAATTTTATCTTTTTTTATGATAAATTAGAAACTTATCAACGAAAACGATTGATTTTGGAAGAAATTATCAAATACTCAAAAACACACGCTTTAAAGTCGCATTTCTTTGTTAATTTTACATTATAAACATAATAAAATGATTAAAACAATAAAAAAAATAGGTGTACTTACATCTGGGGGAGACTCTCCCGGAATGAATGCAGCAATACGTTCGGTCGTTAGAACTTGTGCTTATTACAAGGTAGAATGTCTCGGAATTTATAGAGGTTACCAAGGAATGATTGAAGGCGATTTTAAAGATATGGGGCCACGTTCAGTTCACAATATTGTAAACAAAGGTGGTACAATTTTAAAATCAGCCCGATCAAAAGAGTTTATGACTGCTGAAGGTCGGAAATTAGCCTACGAAAATCTAGTTAAAGAAAATGTTGATGCATTAGTTGTTATAGGCGGAGATGGTAGTTTTACCGGAGCTTTAGTTTTTAATAAAGAATATGGAATACCGGTTATGGGAATTCCGGGGACGATTGACAACGATATCTTTGGAACTAGCCACACATTAGGTTTTGATACAGCCCTTAATACAGTTGTTGAAGCGATTGATAAAATAAGAGATACAGCTAGTTCGCATAATCGCTTATTTTTAGTAGAGGTAATGGGAAGAGATGCAGGACATATCGCTTTAAATGCAGGAATTGGTGCTGGTGCAGAAGAAATTCTAATTCCGGAAGAAAATATGGGATTAGAGCGTTTATTGGAATCGTTACGAAGAAGTAAGCTTTCCGGTAAATCATCAAGTATTGTCGTCATTGCTGAGGGTGATAAAATTGGTAAAAGCGTTTTTGAACTAAAAGATTACATCGATCAAAACCTGCAGGAATATGATGTGCGGGTTTCTGTTTTAGGTCACATGCAACGAGGCGGAGCACCATCTTGTTTTGATAGAGTTTTAGCTTCTCGTTTGGGAGTAAAAGCTGTTGAGTCTTTATTAGAAAATAAAACAGGATATATGGTCGGTTTGCATAATGATAAAATTGAGTTGACCCCATTAGAACAAGCCATCAAAGGACATTCCGGAATAGATAGAGAGCTTTTAAGAGTTTCTGATATTATGTCAGTCTAAAAAATAAATTTATAATAATAGTAATTAAACAAAATCAAAATGTCAAAAGTTAAAATTGGAATCAATGGATTCGGTAGAATTGGTAGAATTGTATTTAGAGAATCATACAATAGAGATAACGTAGAAGTAGTAGCAATTAATGATTTACTTGAAGTAGATCATTTGGCTTATTTATTAAAATATGATTCAGTTCATGGTCGTTTCAACGGAAAAGTTGAAGTGAAAGACGGTCAATTATATGTAAACGACAAGTTTATCAGAGTAACAGCAGAAAGAGACCCAAAATTAATTAAATGGGATGATGAAAAAGTAGATGTAGATGTTGTTGCAGAATGTACAGGAATTTTTACAACATTAGCAACAGCTCAGGCTCACATAGATGGTGGTGCTAAAAAAGTGGTAATTTCTGCTCCTTCAGCTGACGCTCCAATGTTTGTAATGGGGGTAAATCATTTACAAGCTAAAGCATCAGATACAATTGTTTCAAATGCATCTTGTACCACAAATTGCTTAGCTCCATTGGCTAAAGTTATTCATGATAATTTCGGAATTGTAGAAGGTTTAATGACTACTATTCACGCTACTACAGCAACTCAATTAACAGTAGACGGACCTTCTAAAAAAGATTTTCGTGGTGGTAGATCAGCTTTATTAAACATGATTCCTTCTTCTACAGGTGCTGCCAAAGCAGTTGGAAAAGTAATTCCTGATTTGAATGGAAAATTAACCGGAATGTCAATGCGTGTGCCAACAGCCGATGTTTCAGCAGTAGATTTAACGGTTAAATTAGCCAAAGAAACTACTTATGACGAAATAATGGCAGTTTTGAAAAAAGCTTCTGAAAATGAACTTAAAGGAATTTTAGGATATACTGAAGATGATGTTGTTTCGCAAGATTTTGTTTCAGATTCCAGAACTTCAATTGTTGACGCTAAAGCAGGTATTGGTTTAAATTCAACTTTCTTTAAAATCATGTCTTGGTATGATAATGAATATGGATATTCCAGCAAAATGATTGATTTATCTGTACATATCGCAAAACTATAATTTTAATAAAAAGTCCCATTATATTTAATATATTGGGACTTTTTTTATAATCAAACAAACTCAACCTAATGAAATTATTAGTAGACGGTGGTTCAACTAAAGCAGATTGGATTGCTATTGACGAAAACGGAAAAGTGCTTTTTACTACTCAAACTTTAGGCTTAAACCCGGAAGTGTTAGATAAAGAAGAAGTTATTGCCCGCTTAGAAGATAAATTTGATATTTCTCATAATAGAACCAAAGCTAAAAATCTATATTTTTATGGAGCCGGATGCGGAACAGATAGAATGAAAAATTACCTCGCAGAAGTTTTTCAAGAATACTTTCCAAATGCTACTGTCGCGGTTTATGAAGATACTTATGCGGCTGTTTATGCAACGACTCCTAAAGACGAAGAAGCCATTGTTTGTATTTTAGGAACTGGTTCAAATTGCAGTTACTTTGATGGTAAAATTTTACATCAAAAAGTACAGTCATTAGGGTATATTGCCATGGACGACGGTTCAGGAAATCGTTTTGGAAGACATTTAATTAGAGGTTATTATTTTAATAAAATGCCAAAAGAGTTAGCAGTTGAATTTGAAGAAGAATACAATGTAGAACCAGACTATATTAAAGCTAATTTATATAAAGAAGCTAATCCGAATGCATATTTAGCAACTTTTGCCAAATTTATAATTAAGCATAAAGAAAAAGAGTTTTGCAAAAAAATTATTTATAAAGAGTTAACTAAATTTGTCAAAAACTATATTATGCAATATGAAAATTGCAAAACTGTTCCGGTTCATTTTGTAGGCTCCATTGCTTTTTATCTTAAAGATGAATTGACTGAAATCTTATCAAAATATGATATAAAAATCGGAAACGTTTTAAGACGGCCAATTGATGGTTTAATTGCTTATCACGTTTTAAACAAATAATATAATATAAACCTGAAAATAAAAATTCAGGTTTTTTTGTGACTTTTACAAAAAAATCATTTAAAACTTAGTAGTTAAAATAAATGGAGATAGCAATTATAGCACACGACGGTAAAAAAGCAGATATGGTTCAGTTTTTAAATAAAAACAGAGCCATTTTGATGCAGGAAAATATAAAACTGATTGCCACGGGAACAACAGGAAGTAAAGCTGAGAATGCTGGTTTTAAAGTAAAAAAAATGCTTTCCGGTCCACAAGGTGGTGATGCTCAAATTGCCGGTAGAGTAGCAGAAGGTAAAACAAAAATGGTGCTTTTTTTTAAAGATCCGTTGTCCAGTCACCCTCATGAGGCTGATGTGAGTATGCTCATTCGAGTTTGCGACGTGCATAATGTTCCGTTAGCTACAAATGAAGCAACTGCTCAGTTATTACTATTAGGAATTACCGCGGTTTAATATTCTTTGATTGCAATCATTGAAATCTCAACATTTACAAATTTTGGTAAAGCTGCCACTTGTACAGTTTCTCTGGCAGGAGCTGTTTTTTCATTAAAATATTCTGCATAAACCGAGTTGATTTTTGCAAAATCTTCCATATTCATGATGAAAATTGTAGTTTTTACTACGTTATCAAAATTCATATCCGCAGCTTCTAAAACAGCCTTTAAATTTTGCATTACTTGATTGGTTTCCGTTTCAATATCATCTAAAATTAATTCTCCTGTTTTTGGGTTTAAAGCAATTTGACCAGAGGTGTATAATGTATTTCCAATTAAGACAGCTTGATTATAGGGTCCAATAGGAGCCGGTGCTTTATCTGTAAAAATAATTTTTTTCATAACTTTTTATTGATAATTAAATTCTATAGAAGAAAATTAACGTAATGTTTTATCTGGAATTGAGCGTTTGTCATATTTTAAATCACTCAATACCGAGGATTTAATTCCGATGTAAAAACCCCAATAGGCATTTGCTCCGTATGGTGACCAATTGAAGTCCATTCTCCAGCTCAACAAATCTCTTTCAAATCTAAACTGAGTAAAAGTAACGCCTTTTTGAACAAAATCATATCCCGACGAAACGCCAACTTTCCACCGGGGTGAAATATCTATATTTCCTGAAAACATGACAGAATTACCCGAGATTGTACTTTCCCTATTTGTGTTGCTGTAAGTTAACGAATAAGCTAACGTAAAATCCCATGGAGCTTTAGAATTATAGAATTCTGAGAATTCTTCTTCCTCCTCATCAGAATCATCAAATTGA
>Ga0209310_1001719_pt1 | contig 15479 bp, 12 predicted proteins | sample AD_UKC030_MetaG_FD_184415 | JGI IMG/M metagenome (GOLD analysis project Ga0209310, IMG submission 184415) | Active sludge microbial communities of municipal wastewater-treating anaerobic digesters from USA - AD_UKC030_MetaG (SPAdes) (version 2) | ecosystem: Engineered > Bioreactor > Anaerobic >... | reverse complement strand
AGCAGAGGATTTTTGCTGTTCTATTTTAATCGTAGCTTCTTTATCATCCTGAACAATCAACTGGTTAATTGTTTTTGTTTCCGCATCGTGTGTTTGCTTTTTAATTTCATTGTATTTCAATAAAAACTCATGATACAACTCTAGGTTGTTCACGGCAAGGTAATTATCGGCTAAACCTTTGTAGACACCTTCATTCAGAACGAGGTCACCTACCTTTTCTGCTATTTTTAAAGCGTCTGTTAATTGTTTAATGGCAAGGGTATAATTTCCTTCACTAGTATGTACTTCTGCTAAGCCTTTATAAGCAAAAGCTTCCAGACTATTGGCTTCAATTTTTTTTGAAAAATCAATCGCTTGGTTAAAACTGATTTTAGCCGAATCTATTTGATTGGAAGCAATGAAGCAATTTCCTTTGTTATAAGAAATGATACTCAAATTAGCATTCATGAGAGGTGCTTTGAGGTTCCTTTTGAAATAATAGAGCGATTTATTGAAATAATTCTGAGCAATATCACAGCTCATTTGTTCTCTGTAAATAAAGCCTCTTCCGGCATAATTAAATCCGATTAATTTGTCGAAATTCTTTTTCTGTTTAGAAGCCGTAGCAATTTGTAGTGCTTTATCGAGATAAAGAAGGGCATTATTATACATTTTTAATTGTTGGTACTGAAGCCCGATTCTATTGTAGACTCTAACCTTAAAAGCATCGTCATTAATTTGAGGAAGTACATTTAATGCTCTTGTTGCATATAAAAGAGACTTTTCATAATTGCGTTTAGAAGAATATGCTGTAGAAATCAGCAACAGTGCTTCGATTTCAAATTCGTCTGTACACTCTTCAGCATTGAGTATTTTTATGCCAATGTTAATGGCTTTGTTAGGATTTTCGTAGAGTTCAAAATTGCCAATATTCAATAAACTGTCGATGCTTTTTTGAGCAAAGCATGGTTTTACCATCGTTGCTGTAAAAAGCAACACTAAACCAAGTTTTATTGAAATAGCTCTTTTCATTTATTTAGGCAGCACTGCTTTTATTGTTTTCATTTCTGTCTTTCATTAAAAATTGAATAAAAACATTGGGTTTAATTCCGGTACAGTTTTTAAATACGGTTGAAAAGCTACTGTGAGATGAAAAGCCACATTCATCAGCTAAATAACTTACTTTATAATTCAAATACATCGGATTGGTTTTGAGTTTTGAAACGATGTAATTGATTCGCAATTCATTAATATAGACATTGAAATTTTTTCCTTTGTATTTATTAATTACTTCCGAAAGGTATTTTGTGTTGGTATCCAATTGTGAGGCTAAAAGAGCTAACGACATATCTTTGTTTAAAAACTTTTCTCCCGTTTCAAACTTGGTTAATTTTGTTAACAGAAGTTCTTCGATTTCCTTTGGTTTAGAGATACTTTTTAACAAAACTCTTTCATTGATTTCTGTTTTAGTTTCAGAATTATGAATAAGTTTTAAATAGCTGATTATGTCAATCATGTATTGAATTCTAGTTGCAAAAAGCCATTTCATAAAGAGCCATCCCAAAAGCAAAACACTGGCAATAGTGGCTAAAATCCAATTTATATTGTTTTGAAAAGTTCTTGCTTTGTCAATTTTTTCTTCATTTACTTTATGCAATTGCTCTATTACATAATTAGTAGCTAAGGTCAATTCTGTAGAAACATTACTGCCAGAAGTCATTGCTTTTTGATTTAATTCTCGGTATTTAATTATATTATTTGTGACTAAATAGTTTTTGGATAGTTTTTCATAAATAGATTCTTGAAAATAATCATTTGAAAACAACTTCCCTTTCTCAATAGCCAGGTTTAATTGTTCAATTGCATTTTGGTACTCTTTTTTGGCAAAGAAATAGTTGCTGAAATGCAAGGCCGTAATCATTTCCCAATAACTCCCTACATTAATAGCTTTGTTGTTATCGATACTTTTTTGAAAATAAACCAAAGCGGAATCAAGTTTTGATTGGCTAAGGTATTCCGTGGCAAGTTGAGTTTGAATTGTTCCTTTAGATAAAAAGGAATAGTTCAATTCATTAGTAAGGTTACTATCTGACCTTTTATGTTTATTATCTGGTGTGTTGAAATATAAATATGTTTTTACTCTTTCCTCTAATTTTTTATCTTTTTGAGCAACCATTTTTGCTTTCTCACTATGTTGATTAGCCACTTCATATAGTCCTAAAAAATTATATATTTCTGAGGAAAACAAAAGAGATTCAATATAAATATCTTTTTCAGAAGATTGTTCTGCCTGTTGATTTGCTAAAAGGATATTTTCAGCTGCAAGCATAAATTTTCCGGAAGTGAAATAGCTTTTAGAAAGTAATAAATAGGCTTGAGCTAATTCATTTGGTGTGGTTGAATTATGAACAATATGGTTTGTGATTTTTAAACATTGTTCCGGATTTCTGAACAAAGTTTCTTCCGATTTTTGAAAAAGAACACCTACTTCTTCATTTTTTTGAGAAAATAAAAAAGTAATATTACTAAAAAAAAGCAGTAAAAAGAGAAGTTTTTTATGCATTCCAATTAATGTTATACACAAAAATAATTTATTTTGTTTTATAAAACAGTTAATGAAAGAGGTAATCATCAGGAAAACCAAAAAACGAACAAATCATGTGAATAATGTTTAATTCATCACTCTTTAAAAATCATAACTGCATTACTTCTTTTTTAGCAATTTCAAATTCAGTAATAATGGTCTCGATGATTTCTTTTACGGGATTGATTTCGTGAATCAGTCCGGCAATTTGACCGATTTCCAATTCCCCTTCAATTAGATCACCTTCAAACATACCGCGTTTAGCCCTTGCTCTACCTAATAGTTGTTTGAGTTCGTCTGTTGAAGGACATTTGGTATATAATTCCTGTACGTCTTGATAGAATTTGTTTTTGATTAAACGCACGGGAGCTAATTCTTTTAAAGTTACTTGGGTATCGCCTTCTTTCGTTTCGAGAATAGTTTGTTTAAAATCACTATGGGCCGAACTTTCTGTGGAAGCAGCAAAACGACTTCCCATTTGAACACCGTCTGCACCAAGAATCATAACGGCAAGCATACCACGACCGGTGGCAATTCCGCCGGCGGCAATAAGTGGAATTTGAATTTGTTCTTTCACCATGGGAATCAAGGTCAACGTAGTGGTTTCTTCCCGACCATTGTGCCCTCCGGCTTCAAAGCCTTCGGCAACTACAGCATCTACCCCAGCCTCTTGGGCTTTCAAGGCAAACTTAGAACTACTGACCACATGAACAACAGTGATTCCTTTTTCTTTTAAAAAAGAAGTCCACGTTTTTGGGTTACCTGCTGAAGTGAAGACTATTTTTACACCTTCTTCGACAATAATCGCCATGATTTCCTCGATGTTGGGATACAACATAGGTACATTTACTCCAAAAGGTTTTGAGGTTGCCTTTTTACATTTTTGGATGTGTTCCCGCAGTACTTCCGGATACATGGAACCCGCTCCGATTAGTCCGAGTCCACCGGCATTACTAACAGCACTTGCTAATTTGTATCCGCTATTCCAAATCATTCCGCCTTGAATGATTGGGTATTGTATGTTGAAAAGTTGAGTAATTTTATTCATGTTAACTTCGTGCCGGTTTCGTTTACTTTTTGATTAGTTTACCGCTGAAGGTATTGTTTACTGCTGTGATTTGATAAAAATAAATTCCGGAAGCCAACTCAGTCACATCAATTGATTGATGACCTGAAACCGAAAATGTTTTTATTTTTTGACCCAAAACTGAAAATAATTCCAACTGAGCCTTTTCAAACTTGTTGTCTAAAACAATTGAAATTTCATCTTGAAACGGATTTGGATAGACCATAAAAGGAGTAGTTTCAAAATCGTTTACGGCTAAAGCATTGATTAAAGCCGCATTGAAATTCGGAATTCCATACCCTAATTGAGCGGTTGGATTTTGGTAAAGATGAGCTGATTCTTTGACCAATTGAATAAGTTCTGCATTGGTTTTAGTTGGTAATGCTTGCCATAAACAGGCTACCATTCCGGCTGTAATTGGTCCGGAGAAAGAAGTTCCGTTTGCATTTGCTATAGATCCATTTGACGTTGCAACAGTAGATGAAACTCCTTGAGCGTCAACATCGGGTTTTACACGTCCATCAGAAGAAGGACCAATTGAGCTAAACGAAGCATAAACTCCTGAGGCATTCACGGCACCAACCGCTAAAGTATTAATTGCATCTGCAGGTGTAGAAATATATTGCCATGAACTGTTGCCGGAATTTCCGGCAGAAGTGACGCAAATCATTCCTCGTGAAAAAGCTAAATCAGCACCCCGAGCTATGAAGGTGGTAATTCCATTCATGTCGGCATACGAATAATTATAAGCCGGATTATCAAAAGTAGAATAGCCTAAAGATGTATTGATGACATCAACACCTAAGCTGTCTGCTAATTCTGCAGCTTCCACCCAAAGAGATTCTTCCAAAGGGTTTTCATAGGTGTTGGCTTCGGTTTTAAATAAATAGTAGGCCGCATCAGGAGCAGTACCTACCAACTCAGTCTCTTTGAATCCTCCCATGGTGGAAAGCACCATGGTTCCGTGGGTTCCACCTTCGTAAACATCTTCATCTCGGTTAACAAAATCATAACCACCTAAAATGAGGTTATTATCTCGTAAACGTTGAAAAGGTTGTGTAGTATTGACACCAGGAAAACCATTATCCATTACAGCTATTATTTTCCCGTTACCGGTAAAATTTTGTTGGTGAAGTAAATCGCCTCCCAACATTTGAACTTGATTGAGTGAACCTCCGTAAGAAAAATCAACCTGAATGTCAAGGTTTTTAGTCGCAGTTGCCTCTTTATTGGTGCTTGCCATGCGTCCACTTTGATTCAAGGTTGGATTAGCAAACTGAATTGAACTTACAAACGAAAGAGAAGTTAACGCTTCAATTGCTGCTTGAGTACCTCTTATGTGCAAACAATTCATCCACTTAGATTGGGCCATAATCGTGATGCCGGGTTGAGCAGCAATTTGTGATTTATAGGATTCCGCAATGGGAACATCCAACAAATCCAATGCAATGTTTTGAGTAGTTCTTCTGTCTAAGGCTCGTTGTGAAAGCATATCCAAGGGGTTTTGCAAAAAGAAATCGGCATCCGGTTTATTGGTAAAATAAACCCAAGCATCTTCTTGCGAAATCGCGGAAAAAGAACAAAACAATAATAATAAAAAGTAGATTTTTCTCATAGCTTGTTGATTATAAGTGTACCAATTTACGAAATTACTCCGGAACCAACTAATTCATCTTTTATATACCAAGCGGCAAATTGTCCGGCAGTGATGGCCGATTGAGGTTCTTCAAATTCCATATAAAGTCCACTGTCAAATTGATAAATAGTTGCTTTTTGAAGAGCTTGACGGTACCTGATTCGTGCTAAAACTTCCATTTTTACGCCGTTTTTTAATCGTAAATCCTCGCGAACCCAATGGATTTCATTTGGTTCAATTTTTAATGCTTTTCGGAATAAACCGGGATGGTTGTGTGCTTGTCCGGTATAGATTGTATTTGATTCTACATCGGTAGCGATGATAAATAATCCTTCTTTGGTTCCTCCCACGTTTAAGCCTTTCCGTTGGCCAATAGTAAAATAATGAGCTCCTTGGTGTTTTCCAACTACTTTACCCATTGTAGGCAAATAATGTAATGGCTCTGCTTCAAATTCAAGTTGGTCTTCTGCATCAGCGAAGGTGGGTTGTTCAAGCTTATATATGGGGTCATTTCCATCTATTTCGATGATATTACCTTCTTTAGGTTTCAATTGTTGTTGCAGGAAATCAGGTAAACGAACTTTTCCGATGAAACATAACCCTTGCGAATCTTTTTTCTCTGCGGTAATTAAATCAAGCTGAGCTGCAATTTCACGAACCTGTGGTTTTGTCAGTTCGCCAATTGGAAATAATGATTTAGCCAATTGTTCTTGAGACAATTGACATAAAAAGTAGGATTGATCTTTGTTATCGTCTACTCCGGCAAGCAATTGATAGATTTCTTTTCCGTCTTTTTCGATTATAGCTTTACGGCAGTAATGACCTGTTGCAACAAAATCAGCCCCTAAAGAGAGGGCGATTTTCATGAACACATCAAATTTAATTTCTCGATTACATAGCACATCGGGATTTGGTGTACGACCATTTTCATATTCTTTGAACATATAGTCCACGATACGTTCTTTATATTCTTCGCTTAAATCAACAGTTTGAAAAGGAATGCCGAGTTTTTCGGCAACCAAAAGGGCATCGTTTGAATCTTCCAACCAAGGACATTCATTAGAAATGGTCACGGAATCATCATGCCAATTTTTCATAAACAAACCGATGACTTCATAGCCTTGTTCTTTCAACAAATAGGCTGCTACACTGGAATCTACTCCGCCGGATAAACCAACTATAACTCTTTTCATACGCATTAAAATAGAAGGCAAAGGTATTATTTACACTTATATTTTTTTAATTCTTTAACTTTTCTTTGGTTTGAGGATTTTTACTTTTTGGTCTAGCTCGTTTATGCTCGCTTCGGTTTTCTGTTTTTACTAATTTTCCTTTTTCATAAAATTTCCACTTTCCAACTGATTTGCCGTTTTTATATTGACCTGTTGAATACTTATCACCGGCAGCTTCTCTAAAAATTGCGAAACCCTCATATTCATTGTTTTTATAATTTGATTCTTCTAACACCACCCCATTCTCGGCTACCTTTTTATAAGGTCCTTCTTTTAAACCTTCTTTGTAATTTGATTCTTCAGCTAAAAGACCTGTGTTGTAAAATACTTTTTTAGTACCGTGCAGTTTTCCTTTTTTATAGTTTTCTACATTCATAATTGTATCCGATTTTAAATGGTAAAATTTCCACTCCCCTTCGTATACTTTATTGACTAACTTTCCTTCGCTTACTTTAAATTTTCCATTGTAAAAAATGGTGTAACAAGACCCATCATTTGCAGTAAAATCGCGAGTTGCTATAATTTTTTTAACTTTTGTATTGTCATAGAAATTAAAAACACCTACTTCTTTTCCATGTTCAAACCGGCCTTCGTATTTTGTGTACTTTGTGTCTTCATATACTCCTTTCCAAGGGCCGTGTTTGTTTCCTTTTTCATCCAATTGATTGTTTTGAGAATAAGCAATTGAAAAACTACTTATTACCATTATTAATAAAAAAATACTTCTAGAATAACGTAACATCATAATGAGTCAATTTTTAAAAAATTTATGTAAAGCAAATATACAGTGTTAGTAATAGTATCAAATGTAAACGGGAAAGATTTAATTAAATTATTTAGAAGTAAGATTACACCTTTGAAAAAACAATTTGATTAATTTAAAATTACAATTGTTAATTTTGTTTAGTTAAACTTTAGTTAAAGTTAAACAAAAATAATTTAGTTAAACATCTTTAAAACCCTTATATAATAAGAAAATTTAGTAAAATAACAATCGTTTTTATATTTAATTGTTTAATCTTTATATTTTAAACATAAACAAAATATAAAATAATTTATATATTTGCACCGAACAATTAAATCAATAAATATGAAAAAATTTCAAAAATTTGCGGTGATTGCCTTTTTGGCAATTGGAATGGTAGCTTGTAGCGATGACGATTCGACTCCGGCACCTCAAACTATTACGGATATTGCAGTTGCAAATCCTGATTTCAGTACTTTAGTAACAGCTTTAGAAAGAACTGGTCTTGATGCTGTTTTAGACGGTGAAGGAGAATTTACAGTTTTTGCACCAACTAATGCTGCCTTTACAACTTTTTTAAGCGGTGCAAATGTGAATGATGTTCCGGTTCCGGTTTTGACTCAAATTTTGTTAAACCATGTTGTGAGTGGTAAAGTTTTATCTACACAGTTAACTACCGGGTACATTCAAACGTTAGCTACATACAATGGAGTAGCAAATGGAAGCAATTTAGAAATGTACGTGAGTACAGCTAATGGAGTTCGCTTAAATGGAGTATCATCAGTTTCTTCAGCAGACATTTCAGCTTCAAACGGAGTTATTCATGTTGTTGATGCTGTAATTGGATTGCCAACTATTGTAACTTTTGCTACTGCAGATCCAAATTTCAGTGACTTAGTAGGAGCTTTAACATCAGCTGGTCAACCTGATTTTGTGTCAATTTTATCCGGGGCAGGGCCATTTACAGTATTTGCACCATCAAATGCTGCATTTGATGCCTTAGATGCTGAAATTCCTGGTGTTGTTGGATCATTGACTACTGAACAATTAACTTCTGTATTAACTTATCATGTTGCCAGTGGGAATGTTTTATCTTCATCATTGACTAACGGTCAAGAAATCACAACTTTAGAATCAGGTCTTTTAGAAGTGAGTTTGGCCGGTGGTGCTAAGTTAATTGACGAAGCAGGAAGAACTACAAATATTGTTGCAGTGGATGTGCAAGCAGCGAATGGCGTTATTCATGTTTTAGGTAATGTACTAATACCTTCTTTTGACTAAGGAAAATTTGCTATGAAAAAGAAAAGCTCCGATTAATTTCGGAGCTTTTTTGTATTTTACTTTTTCAAACTGTTTTTTTTATACAACATTTGCCATTTCCTACATTTTAATTTGAAAACGATTCATAGTTTTCTGTTTAATTTTATTCTCTTGAATCAGAGCATAGATTTTCATTTCAGTAATACTATAGTTTTTAACCACTAACATGAATTGAAAACATTTTATAGTTAGTCAAAAATTATGATGTTACTTTAATTGAACGATTTGTAATTATGTTATAAATCCAATTTGAAAAGGAATGTAGGCAGAGCTCAAAATCTAAAAAACAAAAAATACTCCGGTAAGAACAAAACAATTTACTTTAAATATAAGATAAGAAAAATCAAATATACCTAATAAGGTACTGCAAATTACTATGAAAAAGAAAAGCTCCGAAATTATTCGGAGCTTTTTTTGTGCTTTACTTTTTCAAATTCTTTTGTTTTTCTGCTTCTTCCATCATTTCTTGCATTTTTCGTTGGAAGCGGTTCATGGTTTTCGGTTTCGTTTTATTTTCTTGAATTTGAGCATGAATTTTATTCTCATCGATGATGTAATTTTTAATTACTAACATAATTCCAATAGTAATGGCATTCGATACAAAATAATACAAACTTAAACCGGAAGCGAAGTTATTAAAGAAGAACAACATCATTAGAGGTGAAATATAAATCATGATTTTCATGATTTTACCCATATCCGGCATACCTTCTTGTGGTGGAGCACTCATCGCCTGATCTCCTGTTGTCATTTTCATATAAAAGAAAATAGCAATAGAAGCCAAAATTGGAAATAAACTCACATGGCTTCCATAAAAAGGAATGTAAAACGGTAAATTAATAACCGAATCGAACGAGGATAAATCTGTTGCCCAAAGGAAACTTTTTTGTCTTAAATCTATCGCCGAAGGAAAGAAACTAAACAAAGCATAAAACACCGGAATTTGCATAACAGCTGGCAAACAACCTGCCATCGGATTAACACCTGCTTTAGAATACAATTTCATTGTTTCCTGTTGCTTTTTCATTGGGTCTTTCGCAAATTTTGTCGTCAATTCTTGAATTTCCGGACGTAGTACTTTCATTTTTGCTTGTGACAAATAGGATTTATACGTAAAAGGCGACATGACTATACGAACAATAATTGTTAATACAATAATGGCAATTCCAAAAGGTAAAAATCCAATCAGAAAATCAAACGTAGGTATAAAAATATAACGGTTTATCCATCCGAACATTCCCCATCCTAAAGGAACAATCTCATCTAAATTTTTATCGTATGCATTTAAAATATGGTAATCCGCAGGACCATAATACCAATTCATATTATAGTTTACTTCTCCATTTTTAAAGGCTAATGGAACGGTAGCTTTGAATTGTTTGGTGAATAAGGTATCTTTTTCTTCATCTTTTACTAAATTTTCAGAAACAACCACTGCTTTTTCAAAAGCTGTGTCGGTCATCAAAACAGAAGTAAAAAAATGTTGTTTAAAAGCAATATAGGTAACATCAACCGGATCATCTGATTTTGATTCTCCTTGACCTAAATAATCATCTTTACCATCTTCATATTCAAAAATAAGTTCAGTGTAGCGATTTTCATACGATACACTTTTCTCATTTCGGTAAGTTTTGATACTCCAATCTAAATTCAAGGGATTAGACGTATTTAAAACAGTATTCAAACCTTGTGAACGAATTGCAAAATCAAGCATATATTCGTTTGGTTTCAACACGTAACGATACTCCAAATACTGTGCATTACCGGCTTTCAATCGAAGTGTTAATACTTGATTAGTTCCTTCTTTGGTTAAAACCGGTTCAAAAAATAAGTCTTTCGTATTTAAAGTGCGGTTATCATTTGTTTTTAATTCAATATTAAAATTGGCATTTCCATCTTTAATAAGTTGAACTTTTTTACCGGAATCTTTCGTGAATTGATCAAACTGTTTTATTTCCGCTTCAACGATATAACCCCCTTTGTTTGCAATTTTTAAACGTACCAATTCGTTCTCAATAGTTGTAAAAGCAGCTTTTGCAGAAGGAAGTGTGGCAGAATAAGCAAAAGAACCTAAACTACTTTTTAATTGAGTCACCTGAACAGAATCAGAAACCGGTTTTTGAGTTTCAGGTTCTGTTGTAGAAACTACTTTTGCTTGCGTTGGATTCGCCTTGGCTTCTACTTGTTCCTGTTGAGCTTTTTTAACTTGTGCTGCAGCTTCTTTTTGTTGGCTGTTGTACATTACCCAAATTAAGATTACGAATATTAATCCGAAGCCAATGATGGAGTTAACGTCTAATTTTTTTTCTTCCATTTAAATTAATTGTTTCTAGTTCAATGTTTCAAATTAGTTTGAAACTGCTTTATGCTTAACTGCAGCTTTAACAAATCCAACAAAAATTGGATGAGGGTTTGCTACTGTACTTTTATATTCCGGATGGTATTGAACGCCGATAAAAAACGGATGGTTTTCGATTTCAACAATCTCAACTAAACCAGTTTCCGGATTGATACCACTCGCTTTTAATCCTGCTTTTTCTAACTGTTCACGATAACCACTATTGTATTCATACCGATGGCGATGACGTTCTGCTATTTGGCTTTTGCCATAAATTTTGTGAGCTAAGGAATTAGGTTCTAAGTTGCATTTCCAACTTCCTAATCGCATCGTTCCACCTTTATCAGTAATCGTTTTTTGTTCTTCCATCAAATCTATCACCGGATGTGAGGTTTTAGAATTCATTTCGGTTGAATTGGCATCAGTATATCCCAAAACCGTTCGAGCATATTCTATTACGGCCATTTGCATTCCTAAACAAATACCGAAAAACGGAACTTTATTTTCACGAACGTAACGAACTGTTTCAATTTTTCCCTCAATTCCACGTTCACCAAATCCGGGAGCGACCAAAATACCATCAAAATCTTTCAATTTTTCAGCCACATTTGTTTTATCAATATGCTCAGAATGAACGCTCACTATATTTACTTTCGTTTCATTTGCTGCTCCTGAATGAATAAAGGCTTCTAAAATTGATTTATACGAATCCTGTAATTCTACATATTTTCCAACTAAACCAATATTTACGGTATGTTTTGGATTTTTTAATTTAAACAAAAAATCATTCCATTGCTTTAAATCGGGTGCTGCTTTTTCGGGCAAATTAAGCTTTTTCAACGCTACTTTATCCAAACCTTCTTCTAACATCAAATTGGGAACATCATAAATGGTAGAGGCATCAATCGACTGAATAACCGCTTCACGCTTTACATTACAAAACAACGCTAATTTTTGACGTAACTCATCTGATAATTCATGCTCCGTTCGACAAACCAAAATATCGGCTTGTATACCGCTTTCCATCAATGTTTTAACAGAATGTTGCGTTGGTTTTGTTTTCAATTCACCTGCTGCAGCTAAATATGGAATCAAGGTTAAATGAATAACAATTGCATTTTCATGACCTAATTCCCATAACAATTGACGGACTGATTCAATATAAGGCAATGATTCAATATCGCCTACAGTTCCTCCAATTTCAGTAATTACGATATCAAAATCCCCTGAATTACCCAGCAATTGCATTCGTTCTTTAATTTCGTTGGTAATGTGGGGGACTACTTGCACTGTTTTACCTAAAAATTCACCTCTTCGCTCCTTTTCAATCACAGAAAGATATACTCTTCCGGTAGTTACATTATTTGCCTGCGAAGTGGGTACGTTTAAAAAACGTTCGTAATGACCTAAATCCAAATCGGTTTCTGCTCCATCATCAGTGACATAACATTCTCCGTGTTCATAGGGATTTAATGTTCCCGGATCTACATTAATGTAAGGATCAAACTTTTGAATGGTCGTTCGATATCCTCTTGCCTGCAGCAATTTTGCCAACGAAGCTGCGATAATTCCTTTTCCTAAGGAAGAAGTCACGCCACCGGTAACAAAAATATACTTTGTTTGATTCATTGTGTTGTTGTTTGTAGTTGTAGTTGTGTGCCTAAATTGAAATCGTTTACCTCAATTTAAAACGGGGCAAAAATACGATTATAATTTATCAAATTGAAAATTAATCGCAGTGAAAAATAAATTTTTAGAAGATAAAACGCAAAGTCAAACTAAGGTTTTGGAAATTTTTTACGAATGGTTCGAACAAGTTCTTCTAATCCATTCAATTTGAGCTCATAAATCAATTGCATTTGTTCTCCTAATGTTCCTTTTGGAAAACCTTTTGTGTGATACCATACCACATAATATTCAGGAAGGTCTATCAAATAATAACCTTCATACTTACCGAAAGGCATTTTAGTATGGGCTAATTTGATAAGAATTTTTTGTTGGTCCTCCATCAATAATGTATGTTTCCAATTGTTGGTTATAGGATGTCAGCCTTCTATTTATAGACAACAGATAATTATTTCCAATTAAAGGTAATTTCTTTTTCTATATCAGGATGTAAACTCAATAGAACGGGACAAGTCATGGCTGCTCTTTCTAAAATGATTTTTGTTTTATCATCAGGAGCAATTGTCATGTTAAAAACTACTTCAATTTTGGCGATTTTTCTTGGTTCTGCTTGCATAATCTTTGTTACTTCGGCCGTAGAACCTGATAAATCAACGTTTAAATCTTTTGATTTTATTCCCATGATTGAAATCATACAAGTAGCTAATGAGTTGGCTACTAAATCCGTTGGCGAAAAAGCTTCTCCTTTACCGTGATTATCTTTAGGAGCATCTGATAAAATTTCTGTTCCCGATTGAAGATGAATGGAAGTTGTTCTTAATTCTCCTATATAGGTTACTTTAGAAGTCATTATTCTGCTGTTTTTACTGTTAAATCTTCGTCGTAATACATTATGTAAACGCCTTTGTTTGTGTAACCCGATGCTAATTTTTTCTCGTAATCAAATTTATTTTCAACCCCTTCCGTAGCTGTATTTTGAATGGTTTGTTCAAAACTTTCGGCTTGAGATAAACGCAACATTGTATCAAAAACTACATCAAAACCACGAATGGCATATTGATTTGGATTTACATTATTAATTTTTTTATAATTACTCGCAAAACGAATCGATTCAGGCGTTTCCTGGTATTTTGTTAAGGATGGAAAAATGATTTTTTGTTTTACAACTTTTTGGAATACTTCGTCTGATTCAAAAGTACTATTAATATCTAGCACAACCAATTCTACATTGAAACCATTAGTACGAGCTGTATTGCATTGAGATATAGCACTAAATATCATTCCGGTGCTTGCTGTTTCTAAAATAAAATAGTTTGTTTTATTGCTTACCAATCTAGGCGTAATACTATCAGCTATGACTGTGCCATTTTCATTAAGTGGAGCAATAAAAACATCGCGGTGACTGACTTCAATATATTGTTTTGAAGCCAATTTCTTTTTATCAATTAATGCAATCATATTTCCATTTTTTGCTCTTATGAAATCAAACATGGTATTTTTTACCAAATCACTGGAAGGCATGGATTGGAATAAATTTGAATATGATTTTGAAGTTTCTCTTAATGGAGAAATAACCGGCACGTTACTCGCGTTTAAAAGTTCGGCGGTTTGTTCTACATATTGTGGGTAGAATGGTCCAATGACTGCATCGGCATTTTCCATATTATTACTTCGGATAATTGATGAAATAGCTGAAGAACTTTTTGTTTCCTTAGAATCGATTATTTTCACATTGAAATTTAATCCTAATCGTTTCACCGAATCAATAGCCATCAAAGCACCCGAATAAAAGTCTAATGTCATATTCAAAAACCCATCTCGTTTCAATCGATCCTGAGTGGACAATGTCGTATCACTTTCAATTGTCGAAATATTAAAAGGAAGTAATAATACCAATTCTTTCCTTCCTGAATTAGAAATTGACTTAGTTAAATCTTTAATTTCATTATTTTCTCCACTGTTCAAAGAAACATTAGCAGGAACTTTTATGACCATGCCTTCTCTTACGCCTTCTTTTAATTCTGGATTTAAAACGATTAATTCCTCCTGAGTCATTCTAAACATTTTAGATAATCCAAATAGTGTTTCTTTTGGTTTAACTTCATATGTTAGATAATTAATTGCTTTTGGTTTGGGTTCTACTTTAGTTCCATTATCATTTTTAGCAATTTTTCCGTTACCAATAATTAACTGTTGGCCAATAGATAACCCACTTTTGACAGCCGGATTCAACGTTTCTAAAATTTCTACCGTTGTATTATATTGTTTAGCTATACTGTAAAGCGTTTCTTTAGGTTGTACTTCATGATAAAGAACTTGTTTCTGATTAATTTCACCTAAGGGGGCTTTTGCTTTTTGAGGTTTCAGTTGAATTAGTTGACCTATTTTTAATCCTTCTTTGACTTCAGGGTTTAATTTCTCTAACTCTTCAACAGACATATTATATTCCTTAGCAATTCCGAAAAGAGTTTCTTTCGGTTGCACTTCATGCGTTTTGGCGGAAGTTGTTTGATTTGTTACCAATAAAGCAGAAGGAATTAACAAGATGGCATTTTCTTGAATACCGTTTTGTGCATCAGGATTTAAACGATAAATATCGTACGGTGTAACTTTATATTTTTGAGCAATTTGAGTAATCGTTTCCCCTTTTTGAACCGTATGTTTTTTATAATTTGTAGGTTGTGCAAAAAGTAAATTTATGGCACACAAAAAAATAAAAGTAATTTTAAATACTGAATTCATAGATGTAGGTTCTGCTTTTTAAAACGCAGTTAATTGACTTTAATTGTTAGAACTTGCCCAGCCTGCAAACCGTTTTTTAATGCCTTTTCATTTTGATTGATGATATCATCAACAGTAACATTATATTTTTTTGCTAAACTGTATAATGTCTCTTTTGGGGCTACTTTGTGCGTAATTATTTCCCCTGTTTTATATTTATTTTGTTCTGCAG
>Ga0209310_1001717_pt1 | contig 15489 bp, 11 predicted proteins | sample AD_UKC030_MetaG_FD_184415 | JGI IMG/M metagenome (GOLD analysis project Ga0209310, IMG submission 184415) | Active sludge microbial communities of municipal wastewater-treating anaerobic digesters from USA - AD_UKC030_MetaG (SPAdes) (version 2) | ecosystem: Engineered > Bioreactor > Anaerobic >... | reverse complement strand
CTTAGCCATTATCGGATCTCCAGATTACTTCTTGTTGATGACAGCCTCAGCGACGTTCTTCGGCGCTTCGGTGTAGTGCTTGAATTCCATCGAGTAGGTGGCACGACCCTGCGACAAGGAGCGCAGCGAAGTCGAATAACCAAACATCTCGGACAGCGGGACTTCGGCCTTGACCAGCTTGATGCCACCGACCTGGTCTTCCATGCCCTGGACAATGCCACGTCGTGATGACAGGTCACCCATGACATTCCCCATATAGTCTTCCGGGGTTTCGACTTCGACTGCCATCATCGGCTCGAGCAGTGTCGGGCTGGCTTTCTTCATACCTTCCTTGAACGCCATGGAAGCCGCCATACGGAAAGCATTTTCGTTCGAATCAACGTCGTGGTAGGAGCCGTCGAACAGCGTGAACTTGATATCAACGACCGGGAATCCTGCCAGGACGCCACTGGTGATCGCATCGCGCAAACCCTTGTCGACCGCCGGGATGAATTCGCGCGGCACAACGCCCCCCTTGATGGCATCGATGAACTCGTAGCCCTTGCCTGCTTCGTTGGGTTCGATCTTGAGCCAGACGTGACCGAACTGACCGCGACCACCGGACTGCTTGACGAATTTACCTTCCTGCTCGACCGTCTTCTTGATGCACTCACGGTAAGCCACCTGCGGGGCACCAACCGAGGCTTCGACGTTGAATTCGCGACGCATACGGTCAACCAGAATTTCCAGGTGCAATTCGCCCATGCCGGAAATGATGGTCTGACCCGACTCTTCGTCGGTACGCACGCGGAAGGATGGATCCTCCTGTGCCAGACGACCCAGCGCCAGACCCATTTTTTCCTGGTCGGCCTTGGTCTTCGGCTCGACGGCAACGTGAATCACCGGCTCCGGGAAGACCATGCGTTCGAGGGTAATGACCTTTTGCGGATCACACAGCGTGTCACCGGTCGTGGCTTCTTTCAAGCCAACGGCAGCAGCGATATCACCGGCGCGAACTTCCTTGATTTCTTCACGCTGATTGGCGTGCATCTGCAGGATGCGGCCGAGACGCTCCTTGCGGCCCTTGACCGGGTTGTAAACCGTATCGCCAGAGTTGATCACGCCGGAATAGACGCGGAAGAAGATCAATTGACCAACAAACGGATCGGTCATGATCTTGAAAGCCAGTGCCGAAAAAGCTTCATCATCGGCAGCGCGACGCTCGCCTTCGGATTCATTTTCAAGGATACCCTTGACCGGCGGAATATCCACCGGCGACGGCAGCAGCTCGATCACGGCGTCGAGCATCTTCTGCACGCCCTTGTTCTTGAAGGCGGTACCGCACAGCATCGGCTGGATTTCACAGGCGATGGTGCGGGTGCGCAGACCAAGGATGATATCGGCCTCGGACAGTTCACCCTCTTCGAGGTAGCGGTTCATCAACTCCTCGGAGGCCTCGGCCGCTGCCTCGACCATCTGCTCGCGCCAGGTCGCGGCATCGGCGGCCAAATCAGCCGGGATCTCGCGGGCATCGTATTTCATGCCCTGCGAAGCCTCGTCCCAATAGATGGCCTTCATCTTGATCAGGTCAACCACGCCTTCAAACTTGTCTTCGGCACCGATGGGAATGACGATAGGCACCGGGTTGGCCTTCAGGCGCAACTTCAACTGCTCAACCACGCGGAAGAAATTGGCACCGGAACGGTCCATCTTGTTTACGAAAGCGAGGCGCGGCACGCCATATTTGTTGGCTTGGCGCCACACCGTCTCGGACTGCGGTTGAACACCACCCACCGCACAATAGACCATGCAGGCGGCATCGAGGACGCGCATCGAACGCTCGACTTCAATGGTGAAGTCAACGTGACCCGGGGTATCGATGATGTTGATGTGATGCGGCTGGAACTGCTTGTCCATGCCACTCCAGAAGCAGGTGGTCGCAGCGGAAGTAATGGTAATGCCGCGCTCCTGCTCCTGCTCCATCCAGTCCATGGTCGCGGCGCCGTCATGGACTTCGCCGATCTTGTGATTGACACCCGTGTAATACAGGATGCGCTCGGTCGTCGTCGTCTTGCCAGCGTCGATGTGGGCGCTAATACCGATATTGCGGTAGCGCTCGATGGGAGTTTTACGTGCCACGTTAATAACCTTCGAAAATTAGAAGCGGAAGTGAGCGAAAGCCTTGTTGGCTTCAGCCATGCGGTGCACTTCGTCACGCTTCTTGACCGCGCCGCCGCGATTTTCAGCAGCCTCCATCATCTCGGCAGCCAGACGCTGACCCATCGATTTCTCGGAACGCTTGCGGGCAGACTCGCGCAGCCAGCGCATGGCGAGTGCCGCACGGCGAGCCGGACGAACCTCGACCGGCACCTGGTAGTTGGCGCCACCGACGCGACGCGACTTGACTTCGACCATCGGACGCACATTGCCCATGGCAGCGCCGAACACCTCAAGCGGATCCTTGCCGCCCTTGGTGGTGATGATGTCAAAAGCGCCGTATACGATGCGCTCGGCAACTGATTTCTTGCCGCTTTGCATGATGGCGTTGATGAATTTAGAAACTTCTACGTTACCGAACTTCGGATCCGGCAGGATGTCACGCTTGGGTACTTCACGACGACGGGGCATATTGACCTCTATTAAACACGATTCAGTTGAAAAGCCGGGCTAGGGCTTAACCCTCCCGGCCTCTCCCGACCGCCCAAAGGGACGGTCACTTACTCAAGCCACCCGGGAATCAGGCAGCTTTCGGACGCTTCGCCCCATACTTCGAACGGGACTGCTTACGATCCTTGACGCCCTGGGTATCCAGAGAGCCGCGCACGGTGTGATAACGCACACCCGGCAAATCCTTGACACGACCGCCCCGGATCAGGATCACGGAGTGCTCCTGGAGGTTGTGACCTTCGCCACCAATGTAGGAGATCACCTCAAAACCGTTGGTCAGGCGGACCTTGCACACTTTGCGCAGTGCAGAGTTCGGCTTCTTCGGGGTCGTTGTATAAACGCGGGTGCAAACACCACGTTTTTGCGGGCACTTCTCGAGCGCGGGCACCTTGCTCTTGGTAACCTCTGCCACACGCGGCTTGCGCACGAGTTGGTTGATGGTCGGCATATCTTTTCCTTCAACGGCCAAGCGATGCAGATTCAATGCATCGTGGCAATTTTGTTATCCAAAGCGAAGACAATGATTAGCCTCCGCCGACAAAGACCGTGGATTCTATGATTGATCGCCCACGGTGTCAAGGAGACACCGTGGGTTGGCACGTTGCTCAGATGCCTTTTTCAAGCTCTTGCACCTCGGGCTCGACTGCCCCCTCTTCGATTGGCCGGTCGGAAGCCAGATCGATGCCGGCCGCCTGGGCCTTGCGGCTACGGTGGTAGGCAAGGCCCGTTCCGGCCGGGATAAGACGGCCGACGATGACATTTTCCTTCAGGCCACGAAGTTCGTCGCGCTTGCCCATGATGGCAGCCTCGGTGAGAACACGTGTCGTCTCCTGGAAGGACGCGGCCGAAATGAACGAGTCCGTGGACAGCGAGGCCTTGGTAATCCCGAGCAACATATGTTCGAAGGTTGCCGGCAACTTGCCTTCGGCGATCACGCGATCGTTTTCTGCCAGTAGTTCGGCGCGTTCGACCTGTTCGGACTTGATGAACTTGGTGTCGCCCGGCTCGACGATGGTCAGCCGGCGCAACATCTGACGGACGATCACTTCAATGTGCTTGTCGTTGATTTTCACGCCCTGAAGACGGTAGACGTCCTGCACTTCGTCGGTGATGTAGCGGGCCAGCGCTTCAACGCCTTGCAGACGAAGGATATCGTGCGGATCAGGGAGACCTTCGACGATCTTTTCGCCCTTGTTGACGACCTGTCCATCGTGCACCAGGACGTGCTTGTCCTTGGAAATCAGGTTCTCGTGCTGATCGCCTTCAAGATCGGTGATGATCAGGCGCTGCTTGCCCTTGGTATCCTTTCCGAAGCTGATCGTTCCGGTGTGTTCGGCCAATACCGAGGCATCCTTGGGAGTGCGCGCCTCAAACAGTTCTGCAACACGCGGCAAGCCCCCGGTAATGTCACGCGTCTTGGCCGACTCCTGCGGCATGCGCGCCAGAATGTCACCCACACCGACCTGTTGCCCGTCAACCACGGAAATGATGGAACCAACCTGGAAGGCGATCGAAACCGAATGATCGCTGCCGGTGATCTTGACCTCCTGGCCGGTTTCGTCGAGCAACTTGACCACCGGACGGACGCCCTTGGTTGACGCCTTGCCGCCACGCTTGTGGTCAATGACAACCAGCGTGGACAAGCCAGTCACATCGTCAACCTGTTTGGCGACGGTAACGCCTTCCTCGACGTTCTCGAAACGCACGGTACCCGCGTATTCGGCAACGATCGGGCGGGTATGCGGATCCCACGTTGCCAGCTTGACGCCGGCCTTGACTGCCTTGCCGTCATCGACCGACAACACGGCGCCGTACGGCACCTTGTGACGCTCGCGCTCGCGCCCGTGATCATCGGTAATCAGCACTTCGCCGGAACGGGAGATCACGACTTTTTCGCCCTTGGCGCTGGTGACGTAACGCATCGTTGCGGTGAACCGCACGGTACCAGCCGACTTGGCCTCGATCTGCGATGCCACGGCAGCACGGGATGCGGCACCACCGACGTGGAAGGTACGCATGGTGAGCTGGGTGCCCGGCTCGCCAATCGACTGGGCAGCGATGACACCAACTGCTTCTCCAGAATTGACCATCGTGCCACGGCCGAGATCACGACCATAACACTGTGCACACAGCCCATAACGCGTTTCGCAGGTCAGGGGGGTGCGGACCTTGACTTCGTCAATACCCAGCTTATCAATCAGGTCCACCAGGTCTTCATCGAGCATGGTGCCAGCAAAGATTACCGATTCCTGGGTTTCCGGATCGATAATGTCCTCACCGGTCACGCGTCCGAGGATACGCTCGCGCAATGGCTCGATCACTTCGCCCCCCTCGACCAGCGCCTTGACGGCGAAGCCGTTCTTGGTGCCGCAGTCGTCTTCGGTAATGACCAAATCCTGCGTCACGTCGACCAGACGACGTGTCAGGTAACCGGAGTTCGCGGTCTTCAGCGCGGTATCCGCAAGACCCTTACGGGCCCCGTGAGTCGAGATGAAGTACTGAAGAACGTTCAGGCCTTCGCGGAAGTTGGTCGTAATCGGCGTCTCGATAATCGAGCCGTCCGGCTTCGCCATCAGGCCCCGCATACCGGCCAGCTGACGAATCTGTGCCGCCGAACCACGCGCACCGGAATCGGCCATCATGTAGATGGAGTTGAAGGAGTCCTGCTTGACCTTCTTGCCGTGGCGGTCAATGGTTTCCTCGTGGCCGAGTTCATCCATCATCACCTTGGCAACCTGGTCACCCGTACGCCCCCAGATATCCACGACCTTGTTGTAACGTTCGCCGTTGGTCACCAGACCGTTGGTATATTGCGTTTCAATTTCCTTCACTTCGGCTTCAGCCGCGGCAATGATTTCCGGCTTCTTGGCCGGCACGCGCATGTCGTCCGAGCAGAAGGAGATGCCGGCGCGCGTCGCCAGCGCATAGCCATTCTGCATCAGCTTGTCGGCGAAGACAACCGTTTCCTTCAGACCGCAACGGCGAAACGATTCGTCGATCAGCTTGGAGATTTCCTTCTTCTTCAGGGCGCGGTCGATGACCTTGAATGGCAGCCCTTTCGGCAAGATCTTCGAGAGCAGGGCGCGGCCCGCAGTGGTTTCGACGCGAACGATTTTCTCGTCCCATTCGCCGTCGACCGCAGCAGGCTCGTATTGCTTCAGGCGGACGGAAATACGCGAATGCACATCCAGTTGACCGGCCGCCATGGCACGCTCGATCTCGTTGGTATCCGCAAAGTACATGCCTTCGCCCTTGCCATTGATCTTTTCGCGAGTAGCGTAGTACAAACCAAGCACGATGTCCTGCGACGGCACGATGATCGGCTGGCCGTTGGCCGGCGACAGCACGTTGTTTGAGGCCAGCATCAGGGTACGGGCTTCCATCTGGGCTTCGAGCGACAACGGCACGTGGACTGCCATCTGGTCACCGTCGAAGTCAGCGTTGAACGCGGCGCAGACCAGCGGGTGCAGCTGGATCGCCTTGCCTTCGATCAGGGTCGGCTCAAACGCCTGAATACCGAGACGGTGCAGGGTCGGCGCCCGGTTCAGCATGACCGGATGTTCGCGGATGACATCTTCCAGGATGTCCCAAACGACCGGTTCCTGACCTTCGACCATCTTCTTGGCTTGCTTGATGGTGGTGGCGTAGCCGAGCACTTCCAGCTTGTGGAAGATGAAGGGCTTGAACAGTTCGAGCGCCATCAGCTTGGGCAGGCCGCACTGGTGCAGCTTGAGCTGCGGACCGACCACGATGACCGAACGGCCGGAGTAGTCGACGCGCTTGCCCAGCAGGTTCTGACGGAAACGACCGCCCTTGCCCTTGATCATGTCGGCCAGCGACTTGAGTGGACGTTTGTTGGCGCCGGTCATCGCCTTGCCGCGGCGACCGTTGTCGAGCAAGGAGTCGACCGACTCCTGCAGCATGCGCTTTTCGTTGCGCACGATGATTTCCGGCGCCTTCAGCTCGAGCAGACGCTTCAGACGGTTGTTGCGGTTGATGACGCGACGATAGAGGTCGTTGAGGTCGGAAGTCGCGAAACGGCCGCCATCGAGCGGGACCAGCGGACGCAGGTCGGGCGGCAGTACGGGCAGGACTTCGAGGACCATCCAGTCCGGCTTGATGCCGGACTTCTGGAAACCCTCAAGAATCTTCAGACGCTTGGCCAGCTTCTTGTTCTTCGCTTCCGAACCGGTGACTTCGAGTTCGGCGCGAAGCGATTCGACCTCGCTCGGCAAATCCAGGCTGCGCAACAGTTCACGAATCCCTTCGGCACCCATCAGGGCGTGGAACTCGTCACCGTGCTCCTCCATCATTTCCAGATATTGCTCTTCCGTAAGCAATTGGGCTCGCTGAAGATTGCTGACCATGCCGGGGTCACAAACCACATAGGCTTCGAAATACAGGACGCGTTCGATGTCGCGCAGCGTCATGTCGAGCACCATGCCGAGACGCGACGGCAGGGACTTCAGGAACCAGATGTGCGCGGTCGGCGAGGCCAGTTCAATGTGACCCATACGGTCGCGACGCACCTTGGCCAGCGTCACTTCGACACCGCACTTCTCGCAGATCACGCCGCGATGCTTGAGGCGCTTGTACTTGCCGCACAGGCACTCGTAATCCTTGATCGGGCCGAAGATCTTGGCGCAGAACAGGCCATCGCGCTCCGGCTTGAAGGTACGGTAGTTGATGGTTTCCGGCTTCTTGACTTCACCGTAGGACCAGGAACGGATCTTTTCGGGCGAGGCGAGACCAATGGTAATCGCGTCAAACTCCTCTTCCGCCGTTACCTGCTTGAATAGATCGAGCAATGCTTTCATCGTTTAACTCCCAGCCCTAAATCAGTAACGTTCCAGATCGATATCGATCGCCAGCGAACGGATTTCCTTGACCAGCACATTGAAGGATTCGGGCATGCCCGCCTCGATCTTGTGCTCGCCCTTGACGATGTTTTCGTACACCTTCGTACGACCATTCACGTCATCGGACTTCACGGTCAGCATCTCCTGCAGCACATACGAGGCACCATAGGCCTCCAGCGCCCAGACTTCCATTTCACCAAAGCGCTGACCACCGAACTGTGCCTTGCCGCCGAGCGGCTGCTGGGTCACCAGGGAGTACGGGCCAGTCGAACGGGCGTGCATCTTGTCATCGACCAAGTGATGCAGCTTCAGGTAGTGCATGTAACCAACCGTCACCTGACGCTCGAACGGCTCACCGGTGCGACCGTCGAACAAGGTCATCTGACCGGAGGACGGCATGCCTGCCAACGCCAGCATGCCCTTGATTTCCTCGTCCTTGGCCCCGTCGAACACGGGCGTCGCAAACGGAACGCCGTCGGTCAGATTACCGGCCATTTCCAGGATTTCAGTGTCGGTCAGCGCCTCAAGGTTTTCCGACTTGCCGCTCGAGTTGTAAATCTTGTTCAAGAAGCTGCGTACTTCCTTTGCCGCCGCCTGCTGGCGCAGCATGTCGGCGATCTTGTAGCCAAGCCCCTTGGCGGCGAGGCCGAGGTGAACTTCGAGAATCTGTCCGACGTTCATCCGCGACGGCACGCCCAGCGGGTTCAGCACGATATCCACCGGAGTACCGTCCGCCATGTGCGGCATGTCTTCAACCGGCAGAATGCGTGAAACCACACCCTTGTTACCATGCCGGCCAGCCATCTTGTCGCCGGGTTGCAGGCGACGTTTGACCGCGACATAGACCTTGACCATTTTCTGCACGCCCGGCGGTAATTCGTCGCCCTGCGTCAGCTTCTTGCGTTTGGCCTCGAAAGCGACATCGAATTCCTTGCGCGCCTGCTCGAGGCCTTCCTTGACCTGCTCCAACTGCTGCGCGACTTCCTCTTCGGCAACACGAATATCGAACCAGTGATGCGGATCCATTCCATCCAGGTAGGACTGCTCGATGGTCGAACCCTTGGCCAGCTTCTTTGGACCACCGTTGGCCTTCTTGCCGACAATCAGACGACCAACGCGCTCGAACGCATCGCGCTCGACAATGCGCATCTGGTCGGCGAGGTCCAGCTTGTAATGGCGCAGGTGCTCGTCGATGATCGACTGGGCGCGCTTGTCGCGTTCGATGCCTTCACGGGTAAACACCTGAACGTCGATCACGGTGCCGGCAATACCGGAAGGAACACGCAACGAGGTGTCCTTGACGTCCGACGCCTTCTCGCCAAAGATCGCGCGCAAAAGCTTTTCTTCCGGTGTCAACTGGGTTTCACCCTTCGGCGTGACCTTGCCCACCAGCACATCGGCCGCCTCGACTTCGGCGCCGATGTATACGACACCGGATTCGTCGAGACGGGACAACTGGGTTTCGCCAAGCGACGCGATATCGCGGGTGATTTCTTCCGGACCAAGTTTCGTATCACGAGCAACGACCGTCAGTTCCTCGATATGGATCGAGGTGTAACGATCTTCGGCGACGACGCGCTCGGAAATCAGGATCGAATCTTCGAAGTTGTAGCCGTTCCATGGCATGAAGGCGATCAGCATGTTCTGACCCAACGCCAATTCGCCCTTGTCGGTCGAGGCCCCGTCAGCCACCACATCGCCGCGCGCGATCTTGTCGCCAACGCGAACCAGCGGCCGCTGGTTGATGTTGGTGTTCTGGTTGGAACGGGTGTATTTGACCAGATTGTAGATATCGACACCGACTTCGCCGGCAACGGTTTCATCGTCATTGACGCGAACCACGACGCGGCCGGCATCGACATAGTCTACCAGGCCGCCGCGGCGGGCAACAACGGCGGTACCGGAGTCGACCGCGACCGTACGCTCGATGCCGGTGCCGACAAGGGCTTTTTCCGGGCGCAGGCAAGGAACAGCCTGACGCTGCATGTTCGCGCCCATTAGCGCGCGGTTCGCATCATCATGCTCAAGGAAAGGGATCAACGAAGCAGCGACGGAGACAATCTGCCCGGGTGCAACGTCCATGTATTGGACGCGCGAAGGTTCGGCGAGAATCGTTTCACCCTTTTCGCGGCAGGTAACCAGATCGTCAGACAGGTTGCCGGCTTCATCCAGAGATGAGTTAGCCTGGGCGACAACATAGTTGCCCTCTTCGATCGCTGACAGATATTCAATGTCATTGGTTACCTTGCCAGCGGCGACCTTTCGATAGGCCGTTTCGATGAAACCATAATCATTGACGCGGGCAAACAGCGCCAGCGAGTTGATCAGGCCGATGTTCGGGCCTTCCGGAGTTTCGATCGGGCAGACCCGACCGTAGTGGGTCGGATGCACGTCGCGTACCTCGAAGCCGGCACGTTCGCGGGTCAGACCGCCCGGGCCCAGTGCCGAAACGCGGCGCTTGTGGGTGATTTCCGAGAGCGGATTGGTCTGGTCCATGAACTGCGACAACTGGCTGGAGCCGAAAAACTCCTTGATTGCGGCACTGATCGGCTTGGCGTTGATCAGATCATGCGGCATCAGATTGTCCGATTCGGCCTGCGACAGACGCTCCTTGACCGCACGTTCTACGCGCACAAGTCCGGCGCGGAACTGGTTTTCCGCCAGTTCGCCAACCGAGCGCACGCGGCGATTGCCGAGGTGGTCGATATCGTCGATTTCACCGCGTCCGTTGCGCAGTTCAACAAGAATCTTGATGACTTCGACAATATCCCGTGGGGAGAGGGTCAACTGCTCGCGAACCTCGACGTTTGCGCCGAGCGGCTTGACCTTGGCCGCCAAGGCATCGGCGTCGCTCTGGGTCATGTTTTCGCAGAGCGCCCGGGCACCGTAGGGCATCAGACTGACCATGTCCTGAATCGTCGCGAGCTGGAAGCCCGAGCCTTCGGCCAGGTTCTTGAGCGCTGCCTCGGCTTTCGAGGCAAGGCTCCTGATCATGACCTTGAACTCGCTGACGCCCGGACGTGCCAGTCGGCGATTGAACTTCATGCGGCCAACGCCGGACAGGTCGTAGCGCTCGTCGGAATAGAACAGGCCATTGAAAAGGATTTCAACCGCCTCTTCGGTCGGCGGCTCGCCTGGCCGCATCATGCGGTAGATGGCGATACGCGCAGCCTGACGCGATGCCGTCTCATCCGTACGCAGCGTATTGGAAATGAACGAACCACGGTCCAGTTCGTTAGTGTAAAGGGTTTCAAGAGAGACAATCCCGGCTTCACGTAGCTTTGCCAGCAAGGTTTCCGTGATTTCGTCGTTGGCGTTAGCAATGATTTCGCCCGTATCCTTGTCGACGATATTGCGTGCAACAACGCGACCAAGGATGAAATCCTCCGGAACGACGATTTGTTTCAGAGCGGCAGCAGTGATCTCGCGAATGTGCTTTGCGGTAATCCGCTTGTCCTTGGCGACGATCACCTTCCCGTCCGGGCCGGCGAAATCGAAACGAGCCACCTCACCGCGCAGACGTTCCGGAACGAGCGTGAACTCCACGCCATCCTTGCTCAGCGCAAAGGTGTCGAACTCGAAGAAGGTAGCCAGAATTTCCTCGGACGACATGCCGATTGCCTTGAGCAGCGTGGTAACCGGCATCTTGCGGCGACGGTCCACACGGAAAAACAGGGTATCCTTGGGATCGAACTCGAAATCCAGCCACGAACCGCGATAGGGAATGATCCGGGCAGAGAACAGCAATTTGCCGGAGCTGTGGGTCTTGCCACGATCGTGCTCGAAAAACACCCCCGGCGAACGGTGCAACTGGGAGACGATAACCCGCTCCGTGCCGTTGATCACGAACGAGCCGTTGGTCGTCATGAGCGGAATTTCGCCCATATAGACTTCCTGCTCCTTCACTTCCTTGATCGTATCGGGGGCTTCACGATCCATGATCACCAGACGCACCTTGGCGCGCAGGGACGATGCAAACGTCAGACCCCGTTGCTGACACTCGGTCACATCAAACGCTGGCTCGCCGAGCACGAAGCTGACAAACTCGAGACGGGCATTGCCGGAGTGGGAGACGATCGGGAAAATCGAGGTGAAAGCCGCCTGCAACCCCTCGTTCTTGCGTTTTTCCGGCGGCACCTCGGCCTGCAGAAAAGCGGTGAAGGATTCAAGCTGGGTCGCAAGCAGAAAAGGAATGTCAAGGACGCTGGCGCGCTTGGCGAAACTCTTGCGGATGCGTTTCTTCTCGGTGAAGGAGTAAGTCATGGTAACTCCGTGAGGGTGAAATCAAACATTGAACCTGTCGAAACAGGCAAACGCAAACGAGCTCCACCCCCCTTTCGGAGAGGGGAAAGCATTGTTTGCGTTTGCCGGCTGGCGTAACTCAAGTTTGTTTTTCTGGCGGTATCAAACCGGTAATACAAAGAACAAAAGGGCTGGCAGCAAAGCCGCCAGCCCACGTACCACATCGATTACTTGATTTCGACCTTGGCACCCGCGTCTTCCAGCTGCTTCTTGAGCGCTTCGGCATCGGCCTTGGAAACGCCTTCCTTGACCGGCTTCGGCGCACCGTCGACCAGGTCCTTGGCTTCCTTGAGACCGAGGCCGGTAACGGCACGGACGACCTTGATGACTTCAACCTTCTTGTCGCCGGTGGCGGCGAGAACAACGGTGAACTCTGTCTGCTCTTCGACAGCGGCGGCACCACCGGCAGCAGGGCCGGCGACGGCGACGGCGGCCGCAGAAACACCAAACTTCTCTTCGAATGCCTTGACCAAGTCATTCAGTTCAATAACGGTCAGGGAGCCGACGGCTTCCAGGATGTCTTCTTTGCTAATTGCCATTTCAATAAACTCCTAAATCAATTCGTGTGCGATACGGATTAAGCGGTCGCTTCTTCGCGCTGCTTGGCCAGGGCATCCAGGGCACGGGCAAAGCCGGCGACCGGAGCCTGCATGACGTACAGCAGCTTGGAGAGCAGCTCTTCACGGCTCGGTACGGACGCTAGCGCCTGCACACCGGCTTTGTCGAGCACCTTGCCGGCATATGAACCGGCCTTGAGCACCAGCTTGTCATTGGTCTTGGCGAAGTCATGGAGAACCTTCGCGGCCGCCACAGGATCGGCGGAAACGCTGTAAATCAGCGGTCCCACCAAATGTTCGGCCAGACCAGAAAACGGGGTACCCGCAACTGCGCGACGCACCAAAGTATTCTTCAACACACGCAGATATACGCCGGACTCACGCGCCTTCTTGCGCAGCACGGTGAGGTCACCGACCTCGATGCCACGATATTCAGCAACCGCGATAGTCTGTGCGTTAGCCACTTGTGCCGACACTTCAGCTACGACCGCTTTTTTGTCGTTCAGATTGAGACCCACAGGTCTTTCCTCCTTTCAAGTCATAACACGACGGGAAATCCCGCCGAAGGTACGGCGACCTGAACCAGAAGCCAGACTGCCCGTTTCGGGACAGCCAAAAATCTTGTTCGGGGACACCGTCTGCGCAGGGTGCTTTCGCCATTAAGCCCTGTTACCAGAGCGCCTGCGGTCTTTGACGATCCGCTGACGAGCCCCCCCCCCGGGGGGCGCCCATCAGCGGCCCAAAGTACTTTTTAGCCTGCCAGAGAAGCCTGGTCGACGCGAACGCCGGGGCCCATGGTGGCTGCAACCGCAATCTTGCGCAGATACTGCCCCTTGGACGAGGCTGGCTTCGCCTTGGTCAGGGCTTCGATCAGCGCTTTCAGATTGGCCTCAAGGCTTTCCACGGGGAAAGAAGCACGGCCGATCGTCGCATGAATTATGCCGGTCTTGTCGGTGCGGTACTGAACCTGGCCGGCCTTGGCATTTTTCACGGCAGTGACCACATCCATGGTGACCGTACCAACCTTCGGGTTAGGCATCAGGCCGCGCGGGCCGAGGATTTGACCAAGCTGGCCAACAACCTTCATGGCATCCGGCGTGGCAATCACGACGTCGAAGTTCAGATTTCCTGCCTTGACTTCGGCAGCCAGGTCGTCGAAGCCGACGACTTCGGCGCCGGCAGCCTTGGCGGCCTCAGCCTTGTCGCCTTGGGCGAACACGGCGACACGAACACTCTTGCCCGTACCGGCGGGCAGCACGACGGAACCACGAACGACCTGGTCGGACTTGCGTGCATCGACCCCCAGATTGACCGCGACGTCGATCGATTCGTCAAACTTGGCAGTCGCGGTTTCCTTGGCCAGGATCAGCGCTTCCTGAACCGGGTATAGCTTCTGTGCGACGATCTTGCCCTGCAGGGCCTTTTGCTTTTTCGTGAGCTTAGTCATGATTACAGACCCTCCACCGTGATGCCCATCGAGCGGGCGGAGCCGGCGATGGTACGAACAGCCGCTTCAAGATCGGACGCAGTCAGATCCGGCTGCTTGGCCTTGGCGATTTCTTCAGCCTGCGCGCGGGTGATCTTGCCCACCTTGTCGGTATGGGGCTTGGCAGAACCGGACTTGATGCCGGCAGCCTTCTTGATCAGTATCGTGGCCGGCGGCGTCTTCATCACGAAGGTGAAGGACTTGTCCGCGAAAGCGGTGATCACGACAGGAATTGGCAATCCCGGTTCGACACCTTGCGTCTGGGCGTTGAAGGCCTTGCAGAATTCCATGATGTTCAGACCGCGCTGACCGAGCGCGGGACCGATCGGCGGCGAAGGATTCGCCTTGCCTGCCGGCACTTGCAGCTTGATGTAGCCAACAATTTTCTTGGCCATAATTGCTCCTTGATAGATGAGTCGTAACGCGCTTTAAGCTCACGCCTACTTGCGCTCCTCTTGCCGGCTCATTAAGGGCGACCGGCCGCTCCCTGAAACAATTCGCGGGCTCAGGCCTTCTCGACCTGGGCAAATTCGAGCTCGACTGGCGTGGCGCGCCCAAAAATGGTCACGGAGACGCGCAAGCGATTTTTTTCGTAATTCACATCCTCGACCGAGCCATGGAAATCCTGGAACGGCCCTTCCTTGACCCGCACCACTTCGCCAACTTCGAACAGCACCTTCGGCCGGGGTTTGTCAGCGCCGTCCTGCATCTGCTGCATGATCTTGTCGACTTCCTTCTGGGAAATCGGTGTCGGCTTGGTCGCAGTACCGCCGACGAAGCCAGTGACCTTAGGCGTGTTCTTGACCAGGTGCCAGGAATCGTCGTCCATATCCATTTCGACCAGCACGTAACCGGGAAACAGCTTGCGTTCAGAATTTACCGGCTGGCCGTTCTTCAGTTCGCGTACAACCTCGACCGGCACCAGAATCTGCCCGAACTTTTCCTGCATGCCAAGCCGGTCGATACGCTCCTGGATGGCGCGCATGACGCTCTTCTCGAAACCGGAATAGGCATGGACGATAAACCAGCGCTTGCTCATGATTTCCTCCAGCCGAGCACGAGATCATAAAGAACCCACTCGAGGCTCTTGTCGGTCAAATAGAGGAAAAGCGCCATGACCACGACGAAGGCGAACACCGCACCGGTGGTCTGGATGGTTTCCTTGCGTGTCGGCCAGACGACCTTTTTTGCCTCGACCACCGACTCGTTGGCAAAGGTGAAAAATCGCTGTCCCGGCTCGGTTTTCCAGGCGACGGCAGCGGCAAGCGCCACCCCGGCAAGGACCGCCAGTACGCGCAAAATCATTGCTTGCTCGGAGAGCAGGTAGAAACCAGCCACACCGGCAGCCAGAACAACCAGCGCCAGCGCAAACTTGATCTTGTCAGCCATTACGTTCGCGATCTTTAAAGAGAGTGGCAGGGGCGGAGGGAATCGAACCCCCGACCTACGGTTTTGGAAACCGTTGCTCTACCAATTGAGCTACACCCCTGCTGCAGAAACATCAAAGCGCCTCGGTTTCCCGAAGCGCTTCGATTGCAAAAAATACCAGTTACTCGATGATTTTGGCGACGACGCCGGCGCCGACGGTACGACCGCCTTCACGGATGGCGAAGCGCAGACCTTCTTCCATGGCGATCGG
>Ga0209310_1001715_pt1 | contig 15506 bp, 14 predicted proteins | sample AD_UKC030_MetaG_FD_184415 | JGI IMG/M metagenome (GOLD analysis project Ga0209310, IMG submission 184415) | Active sludge microbial communities of municipal wastewater-treating anaerobic digesters from USA - AD_UKC030_MetaG (SPAdes) (version 2) | ecosystem: Engineered > Bioreactor > Anaerobic >... | reverse complement strand
GCTGCATGCCAAGACGACGCTGGTCGCCGTGCTCGCCATATACCACTGGCATTGCGGTCGCGTGCTGCAGCAGTTCCGGAGCGGCGGCAACAGTAAGTCCCATGTCTGGTTCCGTTTCTACAACGAGTTGCCGGTCATCGTCCTGCTGGTCGTCCTTTTCCTCGTCGTACTGAAGCCCTTCTGACATGAACAAATACTTTGCGATCTGCCCGCGCGGGCTGGAAGAACTGCTGCTCGAAGAGTTGCGCGGTGTCGGCGGCGAAGAGTTGCGGTTGACGCCCGGCGGGGTGTTCTTTTCCGGCGACTGGTCAGTCTGCTACCGTGCCAACCTCGAATCGCGCATTGCGACCCGTATCCTCTGGCACATCGTCAAGGGACCGTATGCCAAGGAAGAGGATATCTACCGGCTGGCCGTCCGCCAGCTGTGGCCGAACCATTTTGCCGTGTCGCGCACCATGCGCGTGGTGACGACGGCGATCAAGTGCCCGCTCAAGTCGCTCGACTTCGTCACGCTGCGCGTCAAGGATGCCGTCTGCGACCGTTTTCGCGAGGACCGCGGCGAGCGGCCGAATATCGAGACGCGCAACCCGGATGTCAGCGTCCATGTCTTCCTCAGCGAGAATGAGTGCACGCTGTACCTCGATACCTCCGGCCAGCCCTTGTGGCAGCGCGGTTTCCGCAAGGCCAGCGTGGAGGCCCCGCTGAAGGAAAACCTGGCGGCGGGCATCCTGAAGATGACCGGCTGGCAGCCCGGCATGTCGCTGGTCGACCCGATGTGCGGCAGCGGCACCTTCCTGCTCGAAGCGGTGCAGATGGCGCTTGACCGGGCGCCGGGACTGGATCGTGGCTTCGCCTTCGAAATGCTGGCCAGCTTCGAGGCGCTCAACTGGGCGACTATCCGGCAGGCGGCCGAACTACGCTGCAAACCAGCCGAGCCGCTGGAAATCCGCGGCTACGACATCGACGACAAGGCCGTGCGCGCCACCCGGCGCAACTTGCAGGAAGCCGGTTTTGGCGGCATTGTTACGGTCGACCGCGCCGATGTGCTCGAAATCGAGCCGCTGACCGATCACGGTATCCTCGTCGCCAATCCGCCTTATGGTGAGCGCATCGGCGAACAGGAAGAACTGGCCACCTTCTATCCGCAACTCGGTTCGGCGCTAAAAAAGCACTGGGCTGGCTGGAATTGTTTTTTCTTCACCGCCGACCTGCGTCTGCCGAAGCTGGTCGGTTTGCGGCCCAGCCGCAAGACGCCGCTGTTCAACGGCCCGCTCGAGTGCCGGCTGTTCGAAATCCGCATGGTGGCGGGTAGCAACCGCAAGACCTGATTGCTGCAATGCAACAAGCATGATTTTTTGATCTCGGTCAGGCTTTTGGTCTGACCAACATGTAAACATTAGCTTTTTCAAAAATAATTCAGGAGATAGCGCATGTCAGCCAAGACCCTTTACCAACAAAAGCGCATGTCCGCCGCCGACGCCGTCCGTGTGGTCAGGAACGGCGACACCATCGTCGTGCCGACGGCGGTCGGTGAACCGCCGTCGCTGCTGACCGCTCTTTCGGAACAGCGCCGCGACTTTCGCGACGTCCGGGTGGCGCAGATTCTGGCCGTGCGCAAGTTCGGCTACATCGATCCCGAGACGGTGGACAACGTCCGCCACGAAGCCTACTTCTTCAGTGGCGCCTCGCGCGCCGGTGGCCAGGAAGGCTGGATCGACTATACCCCAGCCTATTTTTCCGAGCTGCCGGCCCTCATCAAGAGCAACATGATTCCCGCCGATGTCGTCTTCAGCCTGGCTTCGCCGATGGATGAGCACGGCTACTTTTCGCTGGCGCTGGCCGCCGACTACACGATTGCCGCCATCGAAAAGGCGCATGCCGTGGTGCTCGAAGTGAACCCCAACGTGCCCTTCGCCAACGGCGATTGCCACATCCACATTTCGCAGGTCGCCGCGCTCTGCGAGAGCGAGGAACCGATCCTCGAAGTCGGCTTGCCGAAGATCGGGCCGGTGCAGGAGGCGATCGGCAAGTACGTCGCCGACATGATCCCTGACGGCGCGACGCTGCAGATCGGCTACGGCGGCATCCCGGATGCGGTGGTGATGCAGCTGACCCACAAGCACGACCTCGGCATCCACACCGAAATGGTCGGTGACGGCATCATGACCCTGGTCGAGGCCGGCGTCATCACCAATCGCAAGAAGAATTACCACCACGGCAAGATGCTGGCGACCTTCGCCCTCGGCTCGAAAAAGTTGTACCAGTTCATGCACCGCAATCCGGCGCTGGAAATGCACCCGGTCGATTTCACCAATGATCCCTATCTGGCCGGCCAGAACGACAACCTGCACGCGATCAACGCAACCATGCAGATCGACTTCATGGGCCAGTGCGGCTCCGAAAGCCTTGGCTTCGCGCCGTATTCCGGGACCGGCGGGCAGTCAGATTTCGTGCGTGCCGCCAATCGCTCGAATGGCGGCAAGGCCTTCATCGTCCTGCCGTCGACGGCCAAGAACGACACCATTTCGCGCATCGTCCCGACGCTTTCCGCCGGTACGCACGTGTCGACCGGCAAGAACGACATCAACTACGTGGTCACCGAGTTCGGCGTCGCCCAGTTGCGTGGCAAGACCGCCAAACAGCGTTGCGAGGCGCTGATCGGCATCGCCCACCCGAATTTCCGGGGTGAATTGCGCGAGATGGCGAAGAAGATGAAACTGCTCTGACCGGCTTGATGCGGCGGGGCGCAGTTGGCTGTGACCCGCCCTTACATCTTGTAGCAATTTGTTTCAGTCGCCCGCGGAACTATCGGCTATCTTGTAGATGAATGCATGGAAACTGCATTGAGGATGGTTCGATGAAAGCGCAAAAAATCCTGTTCGTCTTGATCGCCTTGCTGCTCGCCGGCGGCGGCAGCGCATGGGCGGGCGGACGGGTGTACGGCAGCGTCGGTGTCTATCTCGGCGGACCCGGACCTTACTGGGGGCCGGCGTACGGGGGGCGGCCTTACTACTATCCACGCTCCTATTATCCGTGGCCGTACATGTATCCCGGCCCGTATTACGAGCCGGCGCCGGTGGTGGTCGTTCCGGCCGAGCCGCAGGTCTATATCGAGCAGAGCGACGCTGTGGCCGAACAGGCGCCGGACAATACGCAATACTGGTATTACTGCCGAAGTGCCAAGAACTATTACCCCTACGTCAAGGAGTGCCCCGGCGGCTGGCAGAAGGTTCCGCCACGGCCGGCACAGTGAATCAATGAAAATCCACAAGTCTTTGGGTGTCGTTGCTGGCACCCTGTTGCTCGCTGCATGCACCGTGTTGCCGACCGGGCCGAGCATGCTGGTACTGCCCGGTACCGGGCGTTCGATGGATAGCTTCCGCTACGACGATAACGAGTGCCGCCAGTATGCCTATGCCCAGATTGGCGGGACGACGGCGCAGCAGGCAGCGAACCAGGCAGCGGTTGGCAGTGCCGTGGTCGGTACGGCGATCGGCGCAGCTGCCGGCGCGGCAATCGGCGGCAGCCAGGGCGCTGCGGTCGGGGCGGGGACCGGCTTGGTGGCTGGCAGCGCCGTCGGCCTCGGTTCAGCGTCGGCTTCCGGCTATGGCACCCAGCGCCAGTACGACAATGCCTACATCCAGTGCATGTATGCCAAGGGGCATCGGGTGCCGGTGCCGGCCAACATGGCTTATCCGCGAACGGTGCGTGGCAGCGATACCGGTACGCCGCCACCCCCGCCCGGTTCTCCGCCACCTCCGCCACCGGGCATGCCACCGCCTCCGCCGCCCGGTCGTTGACAGAGTCAGCCAGATGCTAGACTGCAAGGCGGGCGTTAGGTTTGTATTTGGCGCGGAGGAAATGAAAAAGGCGGCTCAAGGCCGCCTTTGCGATCGTCGCGGCCCCTTATTGCTTCTGGCGACGGCGGGTCAGACCGAGACCGAGCAGGCCAATGCCGACCAGTGCGGCAGAGATGGGCTCAGGAACATTGTTGCTGATTTCCCTAACGAGTTTTTGCTCGATCGCTGTGCTGAAGTCGGCAAAGCTGGCGGCGGCAAGGGTAAACGAACCGGTGCCGCCCTGGATGTTGTTTCTGTACCAATTGTACAGGCCGGATTCGCCAAGAATCGGCAGGCCATTGATGGCATCGACGCCGGCCAGCAGGGCGGCATCCCGCGCGTTGCTGGTGTTGGTGCCGTCGTTTTCACTGCCGTCTCCGGACACGTCGATGACTTGGCGCAGCGAATCGATTTCGTTGGCAAACTTGCCAACGCCCCAGTTCAGCGCGGAGCCCGGTGCGGTTAGTCCGCTGAAGGCGCGGCTGGTTGCCGCCAGTGCGTCGGCAAAGGCGTTGGCCGAGGCGACCGAGTCGATCACCATCCAGTTGACTTGCATGGATTGCTGACTGGCGCCGGACCATTCACCGTAGGCGACCGCAATGCTGCCGTTCTGGCTGCCGAGAATGGCGTTCTGAACGGCGGTGCTCCGGAAGGCAGTGATATAGCCTTGACGCTGCAAATTGTATTCGTTGCTGTCCACGCTGCCTGACACGTCGGTCAGGAGCAGCAGTTCGAGCCCGACGGTTGCAGCGCTGGCGGCCGTCGGCAGGGTGGCGGCACCGGCAATGGCCAGTGCGGCGATCAGGGTTTTCATCTTGGTTTGCATTTTGATTTCCTGTAGTCAAGAGTTGCACGCAGTCTTAAGCATGCTCTGTGCCAGGATATGCAAACGGTTGATTTGTTAATGTATTACGCTGCGCTTGATGCTGATGCTGTTGTCGTCATGTAAAGAGTTTCGACAGATGTTTTTTTCGGGATTCAGGCGACGCCGGCGCTGTGCGCCTGCTGGTCGGCCCAGTAGCTGGAACGCACCATCGGCGCGCAGGCGGCGCCGGTGAAGCCCATTTTCTTCGCTTCGGCTTCGTACATCTTGAAGGTGTCCGGTGGCACGTAGCGGCTGACCGGCAGGTGATGGCCGGTGGGCGCCAGGTACTGGCCGATGGTCAGCATGTCGACGTCGTGGGCGCGCAGGTCGCGCATGACGTCGAGGATTTCCTCGTCGGTTTCGCCGAGGCCGACCATCAGGCCGGACTTGGTGGATACCCCGGGGTAGCGCGCCTTGAACTGCCTGAGGAATTCGAGTGAATGGGTGTAGTCGGCCCCGGGGCGCGCCTGCTTGTAGAGGCGTGGCACGGTTTCCATGTTGTGGTTGAGGACGTCGGGCAGGGCGCCGCCGAGGACGTCGAGGGCGACTTCCATGCGGCCGCGGAAGTCGGGAACCAGCGTTTCGACGGTGGTCGCGGGCGAGCGTTCACGGACGTTGCGGATGACGTCAACGAAATGCTGGGCGCCGCCGTCGCGCAGGTCGTCACGGTCGACGCTGGTAATGACCACATATTTGAGCTTGAGGGCGGCGACCGATTCGCCGAGTTCGCGCGGTTCGTCCGGGTTGGGCGGCAGCGGCTGGCCGTGGCCGACGTCGCAGAAGGGGCAGCGGCGGGTGCAGATATCGCCGAGGATCATGAAGGTCGCCGTGCCGCGCCCGAAGCATTCGCCGATGTTGGGGCAGGTGGCTTCCTCGCAGACGGTGTGCAGCTTGCGTTCACGCAGCATGGCCTTGATCTCGCCGAAGCGTCCGGCGCTGTTGCCGGCCTTGACGCGGATCCAGTCAGGTTTCTTGAGCGGTTGGTCGACGGGAACGATCTTGATCGGGATGCGTGCGGTCTTGAGTTCGCCTTTTTGCTTGACGCCTTTTTCAGCCATGTTGTTGGTCCAGTTGCTGCAGCAAGTGTTGAGAGAGTTGCTCGCCGGCCTCGTGAGCGGTGAGCGGGACGCCCAGGTCCCGGGTTTGCGTGACTTTGAGCCCAGCATAGCCGCAAGGGTTGATCGCGGTAAATGGGTAAAGATCCATATCGACATTGAGCGACAAGCCGTGGTAGCTGCAGCCGTTTTTGATCTTGAGGCCGAGCGCGGCGATCTTGGCTTTGCCGACGTAGACGCCCGGCGCGCCATCGCGACGGACGGCCGCCACGCCATGGGCGGCGAGGAAGTCGATCACGCCCTGTTCGATGGCGGTGACCAGTTCGCGGACCTTGATCTTCAGTCGTTGCAGGTCGAGCAGCAGGTAGATCACCACCTGGCCGGGGCCGTGGTAGGTGACCTGGCCACCGCGATCGATCCTGACGACGGGGATGCCGACGTCTTCGAGGATGTGCTCGGGTTTGCCGGCCTGGCCGAGCGTGTAGACCGGCGGATGCTCGACGATCCACAGTTCATCTGGCGTCTCGGCTGTGCGGCCAGCCGTGAAATCCTGCATGGCCTGGAAGGTCGGCTCATAGTCGACCCGGCCGAGCCTTTTGACGACAGGGGTCACAGCGCTGCCTCCGAAACACCTGTCTGGTGCTCGCAGCCTCCCGGTCGGCAGCCGGTGCTGTTCGGCTTGCTCGCATCCCCGCAAAGCGGGGCCCCTGCTTGGTGCCTCACAGCACCACTTTGACGAGCGGATGGCTGGACAGATCGGTGTACAACGCATCCAGTTGCGGCTTCGAGGTGGCGACCACGGTGCAAGTCAGGCTCAGGTAGTTGCCGCCGGAGCTGGCACGCATTTCCATACTGGCGCCGTCGAAATCGGGGGCATGTTTGGTGACTATCTCCAGAACCACCTGGGCGAGTTCGTCCTGCGCCTTGCCCATGATCTTCAGGGGAAAGTCGCAGGGAAATTCGAGGAGGGTGTCCTTGTACGAAGCCATCTCAGCCTTTGCGCATTACCGTGTTCTTGAAATCCTGATACCACTGCCACATCCGTTCGCCGACCGGCCCCGGTGTCCCGTTGCCGACCGGCACGCCGTCGAGCGTCGTGATCGCCAGCACTTCCTTGGTCGATGAGGTCATCCAGACCTCGTCGGCGGCGCGAAGTTCATTTTCGTGAATTTCGCCTATTTTTAGCGGTTGACCGTGACAGGCAGCCAGTTCGAGGACGACGTCGTAGGTGATGCCGGGCAGCATGAAACTGGTCTTGGGTGGCGCCAGCAGCACGCCATCCTTGACGACGAAGATGTTCGATGCGGCGCCTTCCTTCAGGTAGCCGTCGCGGATCAACAGCGCCTCGGCGCAGCCGGCGTCGACCGCCTGCTGGCGCGCCAAGATGTTGGCGAGCAGCGAGATGACCTTGAGGTTGCAGTGTGCCCAGCGGTCGTCGGCGACGGTGATCGCGGCGACGCCGACGGCCCGGATGTCGGCCGGCGTGGTGACCAGCGGTGAGCTGAAGGCGAAGGCGGTCGGCGGCACGCCGGCCGGCGGGAAGGCGTGGTCGCGCTTGTTGTCGGCGCCGCGCGTGACCTGCAGGTAGATCGACTGGTCCGCCCACGGGGCTTCGGCGATCAGCCGCTCGACCACCGCTGTCCAGCCGGCGGCATCGAGCGGGTTGGACAGCCGGATGCCGTCCAGTGTCGCCTGCAACCGCGTCAGGTGTTCGGCCAGGCGGAACGGGCGCTGCGAGTAAACCGGAACCAGCTCATAGACCCCGTCGCCGTAGAGAAAGCCGCGGTCGAGCGGCGAAATGCCGGCTTCCGCCAGCGGCAGGAAGCGGCCATTCAGATAGACGGGGTCGGCGACGTAGGGGGTCATGGGCTTATTCGAACCAGAGCAGGACGCTGTCGATGGTACGACCGAAGATGCCGATCAATCCCACATTTTCAAGCGCCGGAACGGGGTATTCGCCATACAGCTTGCCGTCGATGGTGACCTTCAGCGAGCCGAGTTGCTGGCCGGCCTGGATCGGCGCCATCAGACGCGGTGGCGCGGTGAAGTCGCTCTTGACCTTGTCGGCGTAGCCGCGCGGCACGGCGATCATGAACGGCCGGTCGAAACCGGCCTTGACCGTCTTCTGCGTGCCCTTCCAGACGCGCAGCGTGGCCACCGGCTGCTCCTTGGTAAACAGGGTGACGGCGTCGTAGGACTGGAAGCCCCAGTTGAGCAGCTTGAGCGATTCGCTGGCGCGGGTGGCGTCCGACTTGGTGCCGAGGACCACCGACAGCAGGCGGCGCTGGTCGCGCAGGGCCGACGACACCAGGCAGTAGCCGGCCCCTTCGGTATGGCCGGTCTTGACGCCGTCGACCGAGGAATCGATGAAGAGCAGGCGGTTGCGGTTGGGCTGGGTGATGTTGTTGTAGCGGAATTCCTTCATCGAGTAATACTTCTTGTATTCCTCGGGGAAGTCGCGGATCAAGGCCGAGGCCAGCGTCGCCAGGTCGCGCGCCGTGGTGTACAGCATCGGATCGGGCAGGCCGGTCGAATTGGTGAAGTTTGACGAATTCATGCCGAGGCGCTTCGCCTCGCGGTTCATCATCTGCGCGAAGGTTTCCTCGCTGCCGGCGATCGCCTCGGCCAGCGCGACGCAGGCGTCGTTGCCCGACTGCACGATCATGCCCTTGATCAGGTCTTCGACCGGCACCTGGGTGTCGACCTTGATGAACATCTTGGAGCCGCCGGTCTTCCAGGCCTTCTGCGATACCGGCACCGGCTGGTCGAGGGCGATGGTCTTCTGGCGCAGCGCGGCGAAGGTCAGGTAGGCCGTCATCAGCTTGGTCAGCGAGGCGGGCTCGATGCGCTCGTCAGGCTTTTCTGCGGTCAACACCTGACCGGAGCCCATTTCCAGCAGCAGCCAGGATTTGGCGGCGAGGGTTGGCGGCACCGGCAGTTGCTGTGCCAGCGCATGGCCGGTCAGGGTGACGAGGGCGAGGAGGGCGATGAATTTGCGAAACTGGAACATGGATTTTTCTGCTTTGGTTCTGCGTTGGGGGTGGGAATTATACCTCTCGCGCCGCGGCCGGCTGGCGCGAGGTTCAGTGTAATCAGGTATTTGGCGTGCTCGGCGAAGACGAGCAGAGGACTTCGATGGCCGGGTGGCGAATCCGTCGCTCGTTCGAAATGGCGTAGATCTGCTCGCTGACGCCGGCCATTTCTCCTAGAGGCTGAGCATCGAGCTGCTCAGCGACCTGTTCGGCGAGTACCAGTGGCGCCGGGAAAAACCCGAGCCCGGCTCGCCCGAAAGTGCTGAGCAGGGCGCTGTCCTGAAATTCGCCGACGATGCGCGGGCGGATGCCGCAGCTTTCGATCCAGCGGTCGATGCGGCCGCGCAGCGCGTTCTGCCGGGTCGGCAGGAACAGCGGGGCGCCGTTCAGGCTGCTGGGAAAGCCGGGGGCGTAACGCTCGACCAGCGCGGCGCTGCCGAAGAGCCCGGCGGCAAAGTCGCCGAGGCGCGTGCTGAAGACCTTGAGGTTGCCGCCAACCGGCGCCGGCCGGTCAGTCAGCACGAGGTCGAGGTGATGCAGGGCCAGTTCGGCCAGTAGGGGCTCGAAGCTGCCTTCGTTGCAGATCAGACGCACGTCTTCCGGCATCGCCAGCACCGAAGCCAGCAGCCGGTAGGCCAGCAGCTTCGGTATGCCGTCCGAAATGCCGGTGCGCAGGCGCAGCGTGTTGCCGCTGTCAGCCGTGCGAACGGCTTCCTCCAGCGCCTCGCCGAGCTGGAATATCTGGTCGGCGTAGCCGAGCGCCAGGCGTCCAGCATCGCTCAGGGCGAGGCCCCGTCCCTGGCTGACGAACAGCGCCTTGCCAAGGTTGCGTTCGAGCAACGAGAGCTGGCCGCTGATGGTCTGTACGGCCACGCCGAGCCGTTCGGCGGCGCGCGTCATGCTGCCTTCGTGGGCGACGACCCAGAAGTAATGCAGGTGCTTGTAGTTGACGTTCGACATGAATAGTCCGAAAAAACCGATATGATGTTCAGGCTGAATGCGATTTTACAGTATTGTGCGCTGCACTATCATGTTGCCGTTTCCCTTTCTGATGGAGTCCGTCATGAAACGTATTGTGCTCTTTCTTGCTACCAACATCGCGGTGATGCTAGTGCTCGGGCTGGCCGTCAATCTGCTCGGTGTCGATCGCTTCCTGACCGAAAACGGCCTCAATCTCGGCATGCTGCTCGCCTTCTCGGGCGTGATTGGCTTCGGCGGCGCCTTCATTTCACTGGCGATGTCGAAGTTCATGGCCAAGCGCAGTGTTGGCGCTCACGTCATCGAATCGCCGAGCAACTCGACCGAGGTCTGGCTGGTCGATACCGTCGCCCGTCTCGCCAAAGACGCCAACCTGGCGATGCCGGAAGTCGCCATCTACGAGGGCGAACCCAATGCGTTCGCCACCGGCGCCACAAAAAACAGCTCGCTGGTCGCGGTTTCGACCGGCCTGCTGCAGGGCATGACACGCGAGGAAGCCGAAGCCGTGCTAGCGCACGAGGTTGCGCACATCGCCAATGGCGACATGGTGACGCTGACGCTGATACAGGGCGTGGTCAACACCTTCGTCATCTTTCTCTCGCGCATCGTCGGCTACGCGGTCGACTCCTTCCTGCGTCGCGGTTCTGACAGCAGTGGCCCGGGTATCGGTTACATGGTGGCCAGCTTGGTCAGCCAGGTGATTTTTGGCGTGCTGGCCAGCATCATCGTCGCCTGGTTCTCGCGTCAGCGCGAGTTTCGCGCCGATGCCGGCGCCGCGCAACTGATGCGCTCGCCTGTGCCGATGCAGAACGCGCTGCGCCGTCTCGGCAGCCTGCATACCGAGCCGCTGCCGCAGAACATGGCGGCCTCCGGCATCGCTGGCGGCGCGGGGCTGATGGCGCTGTTCGCGACGCACCCGCCGCTCGAAGAGCGCATCGCCGCGCTCGGCAAATCCTGACTGCTGGCTGACGAATGGCATGCCGCTTGCTAAGCAACTGCTTATGATGCACTGCACAAAACTAATCGCCCTGATTGGCGGGCTGGGCGCCACGCTGGCTTTCGCGCAACCCGCCTACGACCTGCCCCGGCTGGAATCGCTCGCCCTGGAATCCAGCCGGGCGGTACTGGCGGCGCGCGACCAGGTGACGGCGGCGCGCTACGCGGTCGATAGTGCCGGTGCCTTTCCTAACCCGGAAGTGGAATACCTGAGCGGGACGACGCGGGCGCGCAGTTCCGCCGGCAATCCAGGCGATGCCCGCAGCGTGACGCTGACTCAGCCGCTCGACATGCCGTGGCGGCGTTCGGCGCGCATCGGCGCCGCCGAAGCCGGCCTGGAAGCAACGACGGCAGCGACCCGCGCCTTCGAGGCCGACCTAGTGGCGCGCCTGCGGAACCGCTATTTCGAGGTCTTGCGCCGCGAGGCGGAGCTGAGAAACGCCCGTGAAGATACGGCGGCGATGGAGAGTGTGCGCTCACGCATCGCCAAGCGTGTCGAAACCGGCGACGCCGCGCGCTTCGAGCTGATCAAGGCCGATGCCGAGGCGCTGAATGCCCAGAAGACGGCCCAGGCTGCCGGCTTCCGCGTCGATCAGGCGCGCTCGCTGTTGCGCCAGACAGTCGGCGGCAACTTGCCGGCCGAATTCGCCATCAGCGGGCGCCTGGGGGACGTTCCCGCCTTGCAGCCGCTGGATGGCTTGCGCAAGGAATTGGGCGAGATCAGCCCCGAATTGGCGCGGGCGCGCGCCGAAACGGTGCGCGCCCAGCGCCAGCTCGATCTTGAGCGGGCTCAGCGTTGGCCGAATCTGGCCTTGAAGGCCGCGATGAACGAAGACCCGGACATTCGTGCCTCGCAGCTCGGCGTAGTGCTGACGATTCCACTCTGGGACCGCCGCAGCGGGCCGGTCGGTGAAGCTGCCGCGCAACTTTCACGGGCACGCAACGAACTGGCAGCACAGGAGTTCTCGCTGGCGCAGGCTCTGGAAGTTGCCTTCCAGCAATACGAAATTGCTCAGACGCAGGTAACGGCCCTCGAATCGGGCATCCTCAGGCAGGCCGAGTCGGCACTGCGGGTGGCTGAGGCGGCGTATCGCTTCGGCGAGCGCGGCTTCCTCGAAGTGCTCGATGCCCAGCGTGTCTATCGTGCCGCGCGTGCGGAGTTGATCGCCGCGCGCTATGAACTGGCATCGGCCTGGGTGGAAATTGAAAGACTGCGGGCAAGCCCCGGAGGAAAAACAGAATGAAAAATGCCATCTTTTTGCTGTTGACCGTAGCAGCCCTGCTCGGATGCAACAAGGAAGACAGCAAGGTTGCTGCGCCAAACGGCAACGATCCGGCGCTGGTCACCCCGGCGCCCGAGTTGCTGGCGCAGCTCAAGCTGGCGGACGTCAGCATCCGTCCCGTCGCCGAAACCCTGCGCGTGGCCGGGCGCATCGACTTCGACGAACAGCGCCTGGCGCGTATCGGGGCCACCGTGACCGGCCGCGTTACCCAGATCGATGCGCTGCTCGGCCAGGAAGTGAAAAAAGGCGACGTGCTGGCGCGCTTGAACAGCAGCGAGCTGTCCAGCCAGCAACTGGCTTACCTCAAGGCGCGTTCCCAACTTGAACTGAACCGGCGTAATGCCGAGCGCGCCAAGGCCTTGTTCGATGCCGACGTGATTGCTGCCGCCGAGATGCAGCGGCGTGACAGCGAATACCAGATATCGGTCGCCGAAACCCGCGCGGCCGCCGATCAATTGCAGATCCTCGGCGTCAGTCCGGCGGCCGTCGAACGCCTCGCCAAGAACGGTGCGGTGGATTCGGTGACCCCGGTGGTGGCGACGCTGGGCGGTGTCGTCGTCGAACGCAAGCTGGCCCAGGGGCAGGTCGTGCAACCGGCCGATGCGCTGTTCGTGGTCGCTGATCTGTCGCGGCTGTGGGCGGTCGCCCAGGTTCCCGAGCAACAGGTGAGCCAGGTCAAGGTAGGGCAAACGGTGAACATCGAGGTGCCGGCCTTGGGCAACGAGAAACTGATTGGCAAGCTGATCTTTGTCGGCCAGACCATCAACCCGGAAACGCGTACCGTGCTGGTGCGAACCGAGCTCGACAATACCTATGGCCGCCTCAAGCCGGCGATGCTGGCATCGATGCTGATCGAGGCCAAGCCGGTCGAACACATGGTCATCCCGGCCAGTGCGGTGGTACGCGAAAACGACGAGGAGCATGTCTTCGTTGCTGAGGGCGACGGCGTTTTCCGTTTGCTGAAGGTCAAGCTCGGTCCGGAGCAGGGCGGGCAGCGGGTGGTGATCTCCGGGCTCAAGGGGCAGGAAAAGCTGGTCGTCGATGGTGCTTTCCACCTGAACAACGAGCGTAACCGCAAGGAAATGGAGGGATCGTGATCGAGTCTCTCGTCCGTGGGGCGCTCAAGCAGCGCCTTATCGTCGCGGTCATTGCCGCCGTCCTTTTCTTTTTCGGGCTGGATGCCGCGCGCAAGCTGTCGGTCGATGCCTTTCCGGATGTCACTAACGTCCAGGTGCAGATCGCCACCGAGGCCCCCGGCCGCTCGCCGGAAGAGGTCGAACGCTTCGCCACCGTGCCGCTGGAAGTGGCGATGACCGGCCTGCCCGGGCTGGAGGAGATGCGCTCGCTGAACAAGCCGGGCCTGTCGCTGATCACGCTGGTGTTCAACGACAAGACCGACGTCTATTTCGCCCGCCAGCTGGTCATGGAGCGCCTGCTTGAAGTCGGTTCGCGCCTGCCGCAGGGCATCACGCCGGTGCTCGGGCCGGTGTCCACCGGCCTCGGCGAGGTCTATCAATACACGCTGGAACGGCCCGACGACGGCGACCGGACGCTGACCCAGGACGAACTGATGCAGCGCCGGATCGCCCAGGACTGGGTGGTGCGGCCGCTGTTGCGCTCGATTCCCGGCGTCGCCGAAATCAACTCGCAGGGCGGGTTCGCCAAGCAGTACCAGGTGCTGGTCAATCCTGACAAGCTGCGCCACTTCGGGCTGTCGATCGCCGACGTCTATCAGGCGGTCGGGCGCAACAATGCCAACGCCGGCGGCGGCGTGCTGCCGCAATACGCCGAGCAGTACCTGATTCGCGGCGTTGGCCTGGTCAAGGACCTCGACGACCTGCGCGCCATCGTGCTGCGCGAGAAGGATGGCGTTCCGGTCTACGTGCGCGACGTGGCGGAAGTGCAGATCGGCCACGATGTGCGCCAGGGCGCCGTGGTCAAGAACGGCGTCACCGAGGCGGTCGGCGGCGTCGTCATGATGATCGCCGGCGGTAATGCGAAGGAAGTTGTCGGCCGCATCAAGACGCGGGTCGACGAGATCAACGCCAAGGGCATGCTTCCGGACGGCCTCAGGATCGTGCCGTACTACGACCGTTCGGAACTGGTCGACGCGGCGCTGTGGACCGTGACCAAGGTGCTGCTCGAAGGCGTCGTCCTGGTCGTCGTCGTCCTTTTCCTGTTCCTCGGTGACGTGCGCTCGTCGTTGATCGTCGTGGCGACGCTGGTGCTGACGCCCCTGCTGACCTTCATGGCGATGAACAGGTTCGGCATCTCGGCCAACCTGATGTCGCTCGGCGGCCTGGCCATCGCCATCGGCCTGATGGTCGACGGCTCGGTCGTCGTCGTCGAAAATGCCTACCTGCAACTGGGCCGCCATGCCAACAAGGGCGAAAGTCCGCTACGGGTGATCCTGCACGCGGTGGTCGAGGTGGCGACGCCGGTCATCTTCGGCGTCGGCATCATCATCCTCGTCTTCCTGCCGCTGATGACCTTGCAGGGCATGGAGGGCAAGATGTTCGCACCGCTCGCCTACACCATCGCCATCGCGCTGGGCATTTCGCTGATCCTGTCGATGACGCTGACGCCGGTGATGTCGACTTACCTGCTGAAGCCGCCGGCGCATGATGGCGATCACGACACCAAGCTGATCGCGGCGATGAAGCAGCGCTACCTGAAAATGCTGCACTGGACGCTCGCCAACGAGAAGAAGACGGTGGCGGCGGCGGTCGGCGCCTTCGTCCTGACCATCGGCATCCTGCCCTTCCTAGGCACCGCCTTCATTCCCGAAATGAAGGAAGGCTCGGTGGTGCCAGGCATCAACCGGGTGCCGAACATCTCGCTCGACGAGTCGATCAAGATGGAAATGGAGGCCATGCGCCTAGTGATGCAGGTGCCGGGGGTGAAATCCGCGGTGTCCGGCGTCGGCCGTGGCGAGTCGCCGGCCGACCCGCAGGGACCGAACGAATCGACCCCCATCGTCAGCCTGAAGCCGCGCAGCGAGTGGCCGAGCGGCTGGACGCAGGACGATATCCAGGAGGCGATGCGCGAAAAGCTGAAGGCATTGCCCGGCGTGCAGATCGTCATGGCGCAGCCGATTTCCGACCGCGTCGACGAGATGGTCACCGGCGTGCGCTCGGACATCGCCGTCAAGGTCTTCGGCGATGATCTCGACCAGTTGCGCAAGGTCGCCGGCCAGATCGGCAAGGTCGCGCAGAGCCTGCAGGGCGCTCAGGATTTGCGTATCGAGCGGATCAGCGGTCAACAGTATCTTTCGGTCGAAATCGACCGCCAGGCGATTGCCCGTCTCGGCCTCAACGTATCCGACGTCAATGACGTGCTGGAAACGGCGATCGGCGGCAAGGTGGCGACCGAGATATTCGAGGGCGAACGGCGCTTCCCCGGTGTCGTCCGCCTTCCCGAGCGTTTCCGCAACAACGTCGAGGCCATCTCGAACGTGC
>Ga0209310_1001700_pt1 | contig 15660 bp, 26 predicted proteins | sample AD_UKC030_MetaG_FD_184415 | JGI IMG/M metagenome (GOLD analysis project Ga0209310, IMG submission 184415) | Active sludge microbial communities of municipal wastewater-treating anaerobic digesters from USA - AD_UKC030_MetaG (SPAdes) (version 2) | ecosystem: Engineered > Bioreactor > Anaerobic >... | reverse complement strand
ATGTACCCTTTCGGGGTCTTAACAGAAGCGTGGGTATCGATCAGGACATTTCCCGGGACCCTGGCGATGGCCTGGCCGGCGCGCTGTTGCAGCTGTTTCTGCACGGCGCGGTCGAGTGTCCGCATCTGGTCGCGGTCCTTTACGACATTGTCCTTCACTGCAACATCGAACATGAACGTGCCGAAGTTGATAGACTGGTATTCGATACCCTCTTCCCTGAGTTTCTTTAATGCCTCGTTGACAACCGTCGTCTTGCCGACGCCCGGAACACCGGTGATAATGACCTTTTTTCCCATCAGCATCCTCCCTCGAAAGTTCACTCCTTACCAAAGAATGTCCGCATGAACGGGTACATCTCCATGATCTGCTGGCTCGCGATCTCCTCATAGAGCCGGTAAGTTATACTGACCGTGAGAAGAAGCCCGGTTCCGCTCACGGATCCGATGACACCAAAGAGGTTGGCGATAACACTGAGTATACCAATAAAGACGCCACCGATCACGGTAACACGGGGGATGTACCGGTCAAGGTACTTTTCCAGCACCTGCGGATTCCTGCGGTAGCCGGGAATGGACATACCTGATAACTGGATCTGGCGGGCAACATCCTTTGAGTCGAGCCCGGCAGTCTTGATCCAGAACAGGGCGAAGATCGCACCACCGACCACCATGAATGTGATATCGATGCCGAGACGTAATAGAACCTCCCATGGAGCATGGCCGAGGTCGTTCATCCACCACATCCATTGCGTAGGACCGTTGATGGGATTGAGGAAATACATGATACCATCCTGCGGTGTCGAGCCATCAAATTTTCCGAAAATGGTGATGCCGATATTCGAGAGGAACATGCCCAGCATCTGGATGTTGGCCTGCAGGACACGGACAAGGATCATCGGCAGGACGCTCGCGTAAATCAGCTTGACCGGGAACCGCGCACGGGCGCCGCGCACCTGTGCGTGGGCAAGCGGGATCTCAATCCTTGTCGATTCCACGTAGACGATGATTAGGAAGATAGCGATCGTCGTGACAAATGCGAGGATATCCTTTCCAAAGTAGGTCAGGTAATTTCCGCCATCAAGTCCGATAGCAACGAGACGCGGGAAAAAACCTACCGGATACTGATCGGTGATTTTGGCCCAGTTGATGAACCCGCTGACAAGTGCCTGGGATATCCCTGCGATAATGAAGAGACCGACACCGGAACCGATACCCCATTTCGTAACCACTTCATCCATGAAGAAGATCAGGACACCGCCAATACAGATCTGGAGGAAGATGATGAACGAGACCGTTAACAGGTTGCCACCAAAAAACTGCTGCGCGATAACCGGATCGGGTGTCATGAAACCGCCGACAAGGTTGGGGGCTGCCTCTACAATGATCATGACGAGGATAAGGATCTTCTGGAGCCCCATGTACATAACCTGTCCGCGCGTCTCGCTGGTATCAATATGGAGGATATCTGCCCCCTTCAGCAGCTGGAGCACGATGGATGCCGTGACAATAGGTCCGATACCCAATTGAATAATTGACCCGCTTGCGCCCGCAAGGAGTGCTCGCCATGCAGCAAACAAATCCTGACTTGCGGGAGCGAGTCCAAAGAGGGGTACATTCGACAGGGCAAAATACAGGATTAATATCGCAAGTGTCCAGAGCAGTTTATTCTTGAAATGGACATGCCCTTCAGGGCTTTTGACCGCAGGCATTGCAGCCAGCAGGGGTTCCATTCGATCCAGCAGGTTTCCCATGGTTTCACCAAAAATCCGGGAACAGGTCAGGCAACCTGAACCTTTCCACCCATTTTCTCGATCTTTGCTTTCGCAGTTTCAGAGAATGCAGGGGCTGATATGTTGATCTTTTTCGTCACCCTGCCGCTGCCGAGTATCTTCCCGATACCCATATCTCCGGCATTGACGGTGACGGTATCTCCTTCCTGTTTTGCGATTCCCTGTGCCAGCAGGGACGGGATGATCTGATCCAGGACCCCGACATCGATGCTGATTACGTCGGTTGCTATCTGGTTACAGAACCCGTTCTTGCCAAAGACGGGCCCTCCCATCTCTTTATACCACTTGACAAAGTGGTGGGCGTTGATGCCGGCCCGGCCTCTTCCGCCACGGTTTCCTGCACCGCGCCGGTTTTTGTGGGTGCCGCCACCGCATGTTCGCGATCCACGGTACTTTGAACGTTTGTTTGTTGGCATCCTGCTTCACCTCATCTTATAGAGGAGAGTATTAATCTCCTGGCCATAATAGCCAAGCGCTCCACCCTGGGGGAACGTGCGCTTGGTGGTCTTGTATCCCTTGCGAGGGGGGTGGAGACGCAGTACCGGCTTGAGCCCGGGGATATCACGCAGTTTCGTTTCACCGCTTGCAAGTGCCTGGGCAAAATCTCCAATGGTCCCATACAACGAATTGGATTTGATATATTCGTCGGTCAGCGGGGCATCCCCGATGACCCGGCCGCGCGTTTTTAGCAGCGTCTCCATTGTCGGTGCGTCAACTTCCCCATATGCCACGTAGTCCTTAACCTTACGGATCATCCCAAGATTCTGTGGTGAATCTGAAACAAGGACGCAGTGGTTGATGTGGTGAAGGCGCAGCATCTTTAAGGTATCCTTGATGTCCTGGCGGGTCTTTACCACGCCACGAACCTGAACAACCGCGTACATTTACGGCGACCTCCCTGTTCTGATCATGTTGGTCTCGGCAAGAGCGTTGAAGGTTGCCTTTGCAAAGTTGATAGTAGTCCTGGTTTGTCCCCGTGCAAAGGTCCAGACATCCTTGATACCGGCAAGCTCGAGCACTTTCTTGCTGATGTCCCCCGTGACAAGGCCAATACCCTGGGGTGCCGGTTTGAGGGTAACCTTGACACTGCCTGCTGTTCCCTGCACCTGCATGGGGATCGAATGGGTGGTATCGCACCCGCATTCCCAGCTACCGCAGCCTCTCCTTACCTTGATAAGGTTCATCTTGGCTTTGACAATGGCTTTCTTGATCGCATCGCCGACCTGAACATCCTTGCCCTGACCAAAGCCGATATAACCATTGCGGTTGCCCACAATGACGACGGCCCGGAACTGGACGCGCCGGCCGGAGTCAGTCATACGCTGCATCATGGCAATATCGAGGACCTCATCTTCGAGATCCGGAAGGAACGCATCAACGATTTGTGGTTCCTTGATGGGCCTGCCACTCTCGAGTACCTGGTCGATACTCTTGATCTCTCCTGAAGCGACGAGCTTGCCAAGACCGGTGACCGGGTGCCACTCTTCTCGTTCGTATGCCATTTATGCCATCTCCTTTTTTATGGCATCTGCCACCTGTTCGACATTTTTCACGATATCACCTGCATTCTTGTTGTATGCGGCGATATGCGCACCCTTGGCACGTTCGTCTGAAGGGAGGATTTCCTCACCGTGCGGGATTGCAAGACCTGCCTCGACAGCTCCTTTCAGCGCTGCAAAGATCCGCGCCCCCGGGGTTGCCCGGTTAAGACCAATGTCAAGTATTGCACTGTCCTGCGACGCTTTCTTTGCTTTGACCGCAAAGAGCATCCCTGTGAGGTATGCCGCCGGTGTGCTGGATGTTGATCCCTTGTACCCGTATTTTTCCAGCTCGGCAGAGTTTGCTGCTACGAGGGTACGGTCGCCGTCCATCTCAGCCGTGACGAGCTGCACGATGATATGCCGGTTTGTCTTCCTGACGACCATCCGTGGTACGTCAGAAACGACAAGTCTCGTCCGCTGGTAGTAATCGGTTTTGCCTTCCCTCCGCCTTCGGAAAGGGACAAAATACCGTGATCCTGTTGCCATGTTACTTCATCCTCCCTGAGAGGATCTCCATCTGCGCTTTCATGTGCGCAACACTTCTGAACTGTCCCCCGGCTGCTTTCCGGTAAAGGATGCGGTACATGTGGTGATCAATGGTGCCGGCTGCACGCAGCTCGACCAGGACTTTCCTGATCGCACGGATCTTCTGGACCCATGCTGTTTTACTCGGTTTGCGGGCACCTGCTGCACCCTTCCGTTTACCGGCACCCTTGCGGTGGCCGTAGGAGCGCTGGGCAATCCGTGCCCGGGCCCGGCCACGGCTGACGCCTTTTTTCTGGCGGGCTTTGATGGCACCGTCAGTGATAAGCCCCCGCAGGTCTTCCCGTGAGATCGCGTTCTCGATGTCCGAGAGACGGGCCGGGTCAAACCAGACGCGGTTGACGCCGCATTTCAGTACCGATGCTGCAATGCGTTTCTGGCTGGCGACGTCACTCATTCTTCTTCACCCCTGATTTGGTGGTCTTTGCCTTGGGTTTGGCTGCCGCTTTCTTGGCCGGGGCCTTCTTCTCTGCCTTCTCAGCGGGCTCTGCCTTGGATTTGGCTGCCGCTTTCTTGGCCGGGGCCTTCTTCTCTGCCTTCTCAGCGGGCTCTGCCTTGGGTTTGGCTGCCGCTTTCTTGGCCGGGGCCTTCTTCTCTGCTTTTCTGGTCCCTTCAGGCTTCGTCTCTTCCTTCTTCTTACCCTCTTCTTTTAACACCGGCTTTGCTGGTATTTTCCTTGCCTTTGCCCTGACGACGCGGGCGTTGAGGACCCTGAGACCGGCAGCAACAGCCTGTTCCTGGATTATGATACGTTTGCGTGTACCAACTGTTGCCCCGAGCCGCACTGCCTGCGTCTTGGGATCGAGTCCTTCCAGGTCCTTTAAGGAAGAGACGAGAATTTCAAAGAACCCGCTCGGGTGCATTCCCCGAACCGCAACGGGGCTGCCGAAACCAGGTTTCGGGAGTGCGCCCTTCGCTTTCTTCTGCTCGCGCTGCTTGTTGTGCTGTCCGCGGGGCTTTCTCCAGGAATCTGAGAGCTGGCGTTTCTTGCCGTACCCGTCGCGCTTGAAGCTTGCGCCTTTATCTACGCGCACCCGGATCAGCCGCTTGACTTCTGTTGTCATTTTATTCAGCCCCTCTGAACCATGTAGATACCATCCTGGAAGACCCGCGGGTCGCGGTCGCGGATATGGGTGGCGTGTTCGATGTTCGCTGCGCTCGTACCGACAAGTTCGCGGTCGATACCGGTCAGAATAACCTCATCATTACCGACTTTTGCCGTAACGCCCCCCTCAATCCGTGCATAGCGTGCTTTTTTCTCACCCAGGAAATTCGCTATCTCGAGCTTGTTTCCCTGGATCTTGAGCTGGATAGGGAAGTGGCTGTACACCACTTTCATGTGGTACTCATACCCCTCGGTGACACCCCTGCACATATTCTTGGTATGTGCTTCAAGGGTTCCTACCATCGAGGTTATCTCTTTTCTTTTAGATTCTGTGGAGATGGTAACTTCGGTTCCTTCGCAGGTCACGGTCACCTGGGGAAACCGAACGTTACGGGAAAGCTGGCCTTTGGGCCCTTTCACACGAAGGTACATGCCATCCAGACTTGCTTTTACGCCGTCCGGGATCGTAACTTTTCGTACTGCTGCCATTTTTAGCACCTTCTAGTAGACATACCCGAGAAGTTCGCCACCAACGCCTTCTTTCCTCGCCTGTTCGTGGGAGATTACCCCCCGCGAGGTCGAAAGCATCAAAAGCCCGAAGTTCTTGCCGGGCAGGTACTGTTTCTCCCAGTATTCCATCTCATCCAGCTGTACCGAGAACCGCGGGGTGATTGCACCGCAGCGGTTGATCTTGCCCGTAAGGTGGACCTTGAGTTGGCCGCCCCTGCCGTCATCGATGAACTCAAAGCCGCTGATATAGCCGGCGTCCTGCATGATGCGGAGCATTGCGCCGAGGAGCTTGCTTGCGGGTTCAATGATGCACACGGACTTACCGGTGTCGCCGGCGTTTTTTATCGTGCACATACCATCTGCAATTGTATTCAGTCGTGTCATTGTGCTCACTCCTCAGCTCATCTTCTTGAAGCCCATCCTCTGGGCCCATTCGCGGAAGCACTGCCTGCAGAACATGATATGGTATCTGCGTACGAGACCCTGTTTGCGCCCGCACATCTTGCATTCGTTCGCACCGCGACCGTAGATCTTTTTCCTTTCTCCTGCCATCAGTGCACCACCACCTGGAACTTTTCCTTGAGAAACACAACGGCATCCGTCTTGTTCACGCGCTGTTTTGCCGGGAGTTTCTTCTGCTCCATGTGACGGCGGGTGATGCGGATGCCTTTTCGTTCCAAAACGACGTTGACGTCCATGCCGAAGATACCGATCTGCGGGTCATAGGACATACCAGGGAAGTCCGTATGCTCTTCGATCCCGAAGGCAAAGTTCCCGCTCTTGTCGAACTGGCTCTCGAAGATCGTTTTGTTGATGATCCCAAGGGCTGTTGTAATGAAATCGCGGGCACTTTTACCACGCAGGGTGACTTTGCAGCCGATCGGGGCACCTTTCCTGATGGAGAAGGCCGGCTGGGTCCTTTTGGCAATGGTCCGGATCGGTGTCTGCTTTGTGATTGTCTTCATGATATTTTCGGCTTTCACGAGCTTCTCACCGCTTTCCCCCACGCCCATATGGACGACGACTTTATCGATATAGATATCGCGCATTGAAGTCACTCTTCATGCCCCCATTTCGCAATTGCCGGTGCCGTTGTACCGACCATGTAGATGTACGGTGCGATGGTGTCGAACGTGGCTCCGGTTGTCTCGTCCTTGAGGAGGATTTTGTTGGGCACGCTGCCAGGAACCTTGACAATATCAATGATCCGCGCAACCTTGCCGGAGTGCTTGCCACCGATGATCATTGCCATATTGCCCACGGCAAACGGGAAGTGATCGATGATCCTGAACCGGGATTCTGGTTCGAGCGAGAGCACGAGCGAATCGCCGGACTTGTAGGTATTGTCAGCAATCACATTGGAACCGTCCCGCATGTTCAGCTGGACTTTTCCCCCGGGTACCGTGGTCTTGTTCGTAACCTTACAAAGCCGGGTCTTTGCGGCTTCGGCATCGATCGGGATGGATACGTGCCGGCCGTTCTTGTCACGGAGGATCCGGAAATATTTGTTGATCTTCGGAAGTGAGATGATATCGAAGATCCCGATACCCATCTTGGGGTCCCTGCAGGGTTTCCCGTTGATGATCACATCATTCTGGTGGAGGATCTGCTTGACCTCTTTCAAATTCCGTGCCATGCCCATGTGGTCACGGAGCCAGACGGTGATCGGCATCGCGTTTGCATTGTGCGGGCCGGCTGCTGTTTTCGTGATGAACTTCGTGGTCTTCTTTGCAATATGCCACGAGTCAGGGGCATTCAGTCGCTTTAAGTGGTCTCCCATTATTCAGCCTCCGCTAATTTTGCCTCGCGGCGCTTGTCAGTAAGGTTCAGTTTGGTGATCCGGACATTGGAAGCGCTGACAGCCCGGGGAACTTCAGTCCCGTCGGCTTTTGTGGAGAAGACACCATGGACGACAATACGTGCGTTTTTCGTATCCACGGCATCCACAAGTCCCTCTTCACCAGCGAAATCTCCGCGGGTTACCCTTACAGTATCGCCTTTGACTACCCGCAGGGTTTTTCTCTTGTACTGCTCGCTGAGTTCTTGGGACATGGGTGCATTGAGATATTTTGTGCTGACGTGTGAAGGGGCGTTGTACCGCGCCTTCCGCTGTTTTCTTGGCTGTGAACTTTGCAGTCTTACCATACTTCACACCTCATACAATGATCGTTGCCATAGACCCGAGCTTGGGAAACCGCTCTGCCACCTCACGGGCGACAGGTCCCTTGATCTCGGTTCCTTTCGGCTCATTCTTCTCATCGACAACAACCACCGCGTTGTCATCGAACGATACGCGCATGCCACTGGGCCTGCGCATCTCCTTCTTCGCACGGATGACGACTGCCCGCACGAGCTTGCGGCGCATGTCGGGCGTGCCCTTCTGGACGCTTGCCGTGCAGAGATCCCCCAGCCCGAGTTTGGGCTGACGGCGCCTGACACCATGGTAGCCGAAGACAGAGATTATCTGCACGGTCCTGGCACCGGTGTTATCAGCACATGGAAGCCTTGTTCCCGTTGCAAGAGCCCTCGGCGTCTTGGATTGCTTTGCCTTCATGGCTTCTGCACCTCCACGACGACGAAGGTTGTGCTCTTCGAAAGCGGCCGGCACTCAGCTATCTTCACCATGTCACCGGACTTCGCCCCGATACAGGGGGGGTTATGTGCATGGAGTTTGGAACTGCGCTTCTCATACCGCTTGTATTTCCGGACATAGTGCATGTAATTCCGTGCAACTACGACCGTTCCCATCATACGATCGCTCACGACTTTACCGGTGATCACCTGGCCGCGCACCGGTAAAGTGCCGTGAAACGGACAATTAACGTCCGTGCACTCCGCTGTTGGAGCCTGGACGTTCAATCCAATGTTTTGTGCCATTATGGTATCCTCTTCTTTTCGTGCAGATTGATCCTTTTTTCAGGAGCCAGAACCAGTACGGATCCATCTATCTCCACAAGTTCCCTGCCGGGAAGGGAAACCCGGAATATACTGTGCATCTTTTGAATGCGCTTTATTCCCGTGGGGGTTTCAAGAACCAGCAGGTTCCTTGTTTCATCGATGATGCGACCGGACAGTCCTCTCTGTTCCGGATTTGACGCTCCCGATACCAGAACGTCAAGGCCAATCAGTTCGTGGCGCAGGACGTTCCGGGAAGAGATCATGCAGTTCTCCTGCGGTTCTGCTCGGTCATCATACGGGCAATGGTCTTCCGGAGTTCCCCGATATGCCCAGGGTTCTCGGTTGCACCGCCGGCGCTGACTTTCCCGTAGTGCTGGACAAGCTCCATCCGGAGTTTTCCCATCTGTTCCTGCAGCTCAACATCCGAGAGCTGACTGACATCCTTTGCCCTGAATATTGCCATTACAGTTCCTCCGCGAGCTCCTCATCGGGGAGTGCCGGTTCATCGGGATTGGTGTCTTCAATAACGGTGACGGTTGGTCCTGGCAACGGGCGCTTCTTCTTCTCCGGTTCAATGACCGAGAAGTGGTCGGGCAGTTTTGCACCGGCTGGGACCAGTTTGACCTGCACCCCGATGACGCCGAGCTTCTTGATTGCCACGGCATAGCCTTTCTCGACGATCGTGTTGCTCGGCTCGCCGCAGTGCTTGATGTACCCTTCCGTGAACTTCTGGGTACGGGCCCGTGCACCGGTCAGTTTGCCGGCGATGACGACTTCGCACCCGAGTGCCCCCGAGTCCATGACACGGCGCATGATGCTGGACCCCGCCTTACGGAAGTACCAGCCCCGCTCAAGGGCGTTTGCCAGCCGCTCTGCCATAATCTGGGCGTTGAAACTGGGATTTGTGACCTGCTGAACCTCAATCTGCGGTGATTCAACGCCATATTTCTGGGCAAGGTCCAGGGTGAGCTGGTGAACCAGTTTGCCACCCTTCCCGATTACGATACCGGGTTTCTCGGCAAAGATGGTGACCTGGGTTCCGAGCGGCGTCCTGGCAATATCCATCCCGCCATAGCCTGCCCGTTTCAGTTCCTTCGACAGATATTTCTCGACGCGGGCTTTTCTGACACCTTCTGTGATAAATTTTCTCTCGACTGCCATTTACGCCACCTCGCGGACCACTACTTCGACATTCACGGATTCACGGACCTTGGGTGTCGCCCGCCCCATTGCCCGGGGGAAAAAGGCCTTCTGTGCCCGGCCACGGTTTGCCGATGCATGGATGATCTCGAGGTTCTCTGCATCAAGACCGAGATACTCAGCGTTTTTCTTGACTGATTCAAGAACGCGTATGTACTCTTTTGAGGCCTTGACCGGGTACCTTCCCGCATCCCAGTTCCCGGGAAGGCCGCGCTTGTGCGCGACATTCCGGTTGAAACGCCTAAACGGGATAGCCTTTTTCAGCTTGACGACGTCATTCAGGTATGCAATTGCATCATTCACGCGCTGGTGCCGGATGAACGTGGCAATCTCAATCGAATGCTTGGGGGACATGTTCAGCTCGTTGGCCTTTGCTTTTGCAACAGTGTCACCCTTGACTTTTGTTGAATACTCAGTTCTTGCCATGGTTCATCACTTCAGCGGAACATACTTGCTGCCTCTTGTCGCACCGATACCGGCGCTCCCGTGAGACACTCTCTTTCGTGTCAGTGCAAACTCTCCAATGTAATGGAAGACCGACTCCGGCTGGAACTCGACCTTGACAAATTCCTTGCCATTGTAAATCTCGATGGTCCTGCCTATCATCTCAGGCATGACGATCATTTCACGCAGGTGAGTCCGGATCTTCTCGTTGCCTTCACGGACCTTTTCGAGTAATGTTTCTTCACCGCGGGAGAACCCGCGAACGATCTTGCGGCGCGGACGTGCTGGCATAAGAGGAAGGAGTTCGGAGATCCCCATCGCCTTGAGCTCGTCGATCTTATAGCCGCGATAGGTGAACTCCTCACGCCGTCTTGGCATTCTCTTCTGGGTCTTTTTAGGTGCTGCCATACCCATCACTTCCTGCTCTTACCTGTCTTGCGAGCAGCGACATGTCCAACAGTCCTTCCCGGGGATGTCCCGCGTGCAACCGTCTTCGGGCGACCGGTATGCTGGTGCCCGCCGCCACCGAACGGATGGTCGATGACATTCATTGCAACACCACGGACACGGGGCCAGTTGGATGCAGTATTTGCCATCTTGTGGTACTTGTTCCCGGCTTTCACGAACGGTTTCTCGACACGGCCGCCACCGGCAACGATGCCAATGGTTGCGCGGCACCGTGCGTTGAACCATTTCGTCTTGCCGCTGGGCATCCGGATACCGACGCGGTCTTCGGACTTGTCAACAACAACGGCCTGCACTCCTGATGAGCGGACAAACTTGCCGCCATCGTTCGGTCGTGCTTCGATGTTGCAGATGTAGGTACCGGTCGGGATGTTCTGGAGCGTGAGAGTGTTGCCGTTTTTTACTTCACCGGCAGAGCCCCAGAGGACTGATTCGCCGATGCCGAGTCCTTCGGTGACCAGCATGTAGACTTTTTCCCCTTTCTCGAGCTTGACGAGGGCAATTGGTGCATTGCGTGCCGGGTCGTGTTCGATATCGATAACGGTTCCGGTGATCTTCTGCGTATCGTCACCTATGTGCTTCAGCTCAGCCTTGTACCGGTGGGATGGTGCACGGTATGTCGGGCCTCCCTTGCCGCGGGCTTGTGTTGTGATTCGATGTCCCATGTTTCCCCACCTACATAATACCGAGCCGGCTGAGGATCTCTTCAGCGGCTTTTTCGTTCTCAAAGCTTACGATTGCCTTTTTCTGGCCGTGCATGGTCATAAGAGTACGGACACTCCTGACCTTCTGGCCGAATGCTTTTTCGATCTCACGCTTGATGTCGTGCTTGCTTGCCCTGTTGGTGACAAGGAACTGGAGTTTGCTCTGGTTCTCGAGGAGGACCATGGCTTTTTCCGTAACAAACGGGAATTTCAGGGTCATTTACTTTCCCTCCAGGCGCACGAGTGCACTTTCAGTCCAGACCGTCAGTCTTCCTGCCAGCATTCCTGGTGCAAGGTGTTCGACATTCAGCTGGTCAACGGTTACCGCATCGACGCCGGAGAGGTTGCGTGCTGCAACCAGCGGTTTTTCTGCGGTAACGATCAGCAGGCTCTTTCTCTGCTTGAACCTGCGGCCACGCATCTTGCCTCTCCCGGCCTTGACTTTCCTGCTCTCCTTTGCCCGTTCGATATCATGATAGATACCGAGAGTAGTGAGTGCAGAAATGACATCCTGGGTGCGGGCAAGGGTTTCAAACTTGTCCTCAAAGATCAGCGGGACTGCACCGTCAAAGGTGTGGCCACGGGCACGGATGAGCTCTGCAGAGATGCTCGCAGCAACCGCTGAGCGGAATGCCTTCTGCTTCTCTTTCTGGTTGATCTCTTTTATCAGGATTTTCTCTACTTTCGGGGGGTGTGCCTCACGCCCACCTTTGGCCTGCGGGACCTTGGCAGCGCGGGAACCATTCTTGATACGGGGCACATGTGAGGACCCGCGACCGCTTCCCCAGCCTACTGCGGACGAGCGGATACCCGCAAACGGGTCAGTCCCGTGGGGCTGCCGACGGGTACTCTGCAGTGCCATGACTGCCTTCTTGATCAGATCGGGGCGGTATTCTTCGGAGAAAATTTCCGGAAGATCGATACTCTTGGCAACACCGCCATCCAGTGATTTAACCTGTGCTTTCATCTGCTGATCATCCCTGCTTGCTCTGGACGCTCACAAACTGGATCGCCGGCATCCTGACGATATGTTCTCCCTGGCGCATTGCCGGGCGGATACGGATCAGCCGCTTTACCGGGCCGGGAATGGAGCCTTTGATCAGCACGTACGGGTTCTTGAGAACGCCGTAGTGGAGGAAACCTCCCGCAGGAGTGATCTCCCCGGCGTTCTCGGAAAATTTCAGGATCCGCTTATTGAATTCGGTACGCTGCTGATATCCCATCTGGCCGATCTGGGGAACCTGCCAGCGGATGTGGTGCGGGTTCCAGGGTCCGAGGGTGCCGATATGGCGTTCTTTACCTCCAACCGAGTGTTTGCGCTTACGCAGGGCAATACCCCAGCGCTTGACAGCGCCCTGCGTTCCCTTTCCGGTTGTGATAGCGGTTATATCCGCATAGGCACCGGTCTGGACAACGTTGTTTAAGGTCACTTCCTTTCCAAGAAGCCCGAGGGCGAAATCCATCTGTTTTTTGATATCTGATCCTCCGATCTTGATCTCCATGAGATCGGGGACTTTCTTGGGAACACCGGAGATTGCTGCTGGCTGGGTGTAGGTTATCGCATAGATTTCTGCAACCGTCCCGGCTGCAACTGCATCGGTGATCTTCTTTTTGGCTTCCTCCCCGTTGTAGTCTTTGGGAAGAGTGATCCGGCGACCCAGGATCGTATCCAGCTGATCTGCCCAGATTTCGGTGAATGCATGTTTGCCGTAGGTATCTCTCGAATAGGTACGGATGGCTGCGACCTTCATCGAGGGAACTTCAATCACGGTGACAGGCACCATGATTTCCTTGCCCTCGGTGGGACTGCTCTTGTGGTCGTCCACCATAATAACATGCGTCATACCCACTTTGTATCCGGCAAACCCCTGCAGGATCGGTGCACCCTCGTAGACTGGCCACGATTGGTACTTCGGGATTGGGCTTTTTGCACGCTTTCTCGGGCTGAATGCAAGAGAGCCCCGGCGTGGTCTGTTGATTTTTGGCATGTGTGAATCAATCCTTTTGCGTGTAGGTTTTTCTTATTGCGACACGATTGTGAGATGAATCCGAGATGTGTGATTACTTTGCTTCTGATTCAGCCAACACGCGGGTACGGATGGTTCAGTCACGGAGCTCCGTATGCTTAAAAACCCCTATGGGAGTTTTGGGAGCATCGGATCGTGGCTTACCGTTTTCCGAATCTGGTAATGCACGATTGGGCGTTATTATCGCCTGACTGGTGTGCACCAGTATTCCTTCCTGTCTCGCGAAAGAAGTTCCTGACATTTGGCCGCATCCACCTGCTTTGGAAGGTGGAAAGGGCTCGTTGCACGAACGTCGACCCTTGCGTCCTTGTCAGATCCAACTCTGTCAGCCTGTTGTGACGGATCACAACTCCTTCTCGGTTTAACCCTCCTCAAAGAGGGGTCACCAATCGAGGCTTACCCACGGCACTACCATCAATCCTGTGTCTGGAGATTCGGTTGCGCCGTATACAGGTTCCGGGATGGTAGTTGGCATCCGAGTTCCGGTAAAGGATAACCTCATATCGGCTTCCTCTAGTATTGAATAAAAAGAGATATAAATATATGCTATCTCAAGGGGGATCTGTGTAGGGATGGAATAGGATTACCCCTGCATTATCCTGCATCAGCCGAAATACAGTTCGCCTGCATCGGTGATATAAACGTGGACGTCTTCGCAGATGCAGCGGGCTTTACAGCACTGTGGCCGTGACTCCCTGATACGGTTGATTAAGGAGATTGTGTCGTATTTGACCTTGATATTAATCTTCTCAGCTTCACCAAAAATTATTGACGGGACCTCAAACAGATCGGTACCGTTCGGGATTATACAGAGGTGGGTTGCATCGAGAGTATAGAGGAACTCAAGCGTTTCTTTTGCCCGCCGGATATTTTCCATGGCACTCTTTTCTATGGTGCAGACATTTGCCTTGGAGGTGGAGATGATATCTGCAATCTGCTGCTGTGTCAGCCCCTGCTTGCGGTACCGGAGGACTTCCATCTGGCGATCGGTGAGCAATCCATCCTTCATAGTATCCAGTTTTATATACGAACTTAAACACTTTTCGTTAACTCTGCATTCCAACAACGAAACGGATAAGGTCACCGTTTTCCCGGGGTATACCAGTAAAACAGGGGGATTTTAAAAGATTTTTCCGGCGAGGAAAGACATTTCAAAATGTTTATATCAACTCCGGGTCATATTAACGTGCAAAAGAAATTTTAGGTGATAAAAGATGGTAGTTAAAGTAGGCGTTGCAAAACTCGGCAACATCGCAAGCGGTGTTATGGCAGAGCTGCTCCTCGACGAGAGAGCAGACCGTGAAGATATGCAGACATTTATGGCAACCAGTGGCACGAAACTCGAGCCGGCAGATGTTGACCGTGTCGTCTCCAACCTGATTGCATACAAACCGGACTTCTGTATCGTTGTATCCCCCAACGGCGTTCTCCCCGGCCCGACTGGTGCACGAGAGAAGCTCGCGGCAGCAGGTTTCCCGGTTGTCATCATCACTGACGATGTAACCACCAAGAAGGAATGGGAAGGCGTCAAGGCAAGCAAGTTCGGGTACATCATCATGAAGGCAGACTCCATGATCGGTGCACGCCGCGAGTTCCTCGACCCTGTCGAGATGGCTGACTACAACGGCAACCTCGTCAAAGTACTGGCAATGACCGGTGCATTCCGCAAGCTGCAGGTTGCTCTCGACAAGGTCATCGACCAGGTCAAGGCCGGAAAGAAGGGCGACGCAATCGAGCTCCCGAAGATCATAATGACCACCGACAAGGCTGTCGATGGTGAGTTCACCAACCCCTTCGCGCTCGCAAAGGCACGCGCTGCCCATGAGATCGCCATGGCTGTTGCAGGCCAGAACGTCAAGGGCTGCTTCATGACCAAGGAATGGGAGAAGTACATCCCGATCGTTGCAAGTGCTCACGAAATGATGAGGAGCGCAGCAGTGCTCTGTGACGAGGCCCGCGAGCTTGAGAAGGCAGGCGACAGCATCCTGCGCCAGGCCCACAAGAAGGACGGCACGCTCGTCGCAAAGAAGAAACTCGTTGCAAAATTCGAGTGAAATCTTACAAATTTTTCTCTTTTTTGTAGAATTTTCCAAGGTCCTCAGGAAGCGTCATAATTACCGGTTCGAGATGGAGCCGTTCCATGAATGCGGAATCGCTCGTGGATTGAGGATTCGGATTGATCCGTGAGATCATGGAGCAGAACGTCCTGAATCCGTGATCCTTGCCATTCTTGTCAAAGAAAACAGACATATTGAACGCGTAAGTCCCCAGTTCCCGGTACAATGAGATTATCTCAAGGATGCCCCGCGCCAGAAGATCTGCATAGTTCTCCAGCTCGCCCAGCGTTGATATCGGCAGTATCCCCCGTACCTCGCGCTCACCAACCGGAACCGCGTGGGCAGACCAGAAAATTTCATCACCGAACAGGTACCGG
>Ga0209310_1001695_pt1 | contig 15690 bp, 14 predicted proteins | sample AD_UKC030_MetaG_FD_184415 | JGI IMG/M metagenome (GOLD analysis project Ga0209310, IMG submission 184415) | Active sludge microbial communities of municipal wastewater-treating anaerobic digesters from USA - AD_UKC030_MetaG (SPAdes) (version 2) | ecosystem: Engineered > Bioreactor > Anaerobic >... | reverse complement strand
ACGCCACCGGAGAGCGCGTTCCAGACAAGCAGTTCAAGAGATTATCTCTCCAACGATACGGACCCTTGCCGGATTGGAACTACACTCTCTCTCCGTTAAATGGCGAACTTATTTTTTCCTGAGCCCTTAGTAAGACGCGCCCCGGACAAGTGCAAGCTCTAAGAAATCCACAAGATCCACCAATGCCAGCCCGCAGAGCTCTGACAACTCGGTTCAACCGGCTCGATCGCGTTTTCTGGGTCGGGCTTTCGATGGTTTGGCATCGGTGGAGTCAGGCGATGCGACTGGTCCAACCGGACACCGTGGTGCACTGGGATCGGCAGGGGTGGCGACTGTTTTGGCGTTGGAAGAGTGGGGCTTGGAAAGTGGGACGCCACAGTGTGGCTGCAGAGACCATCGATCGGATTCGGCAAATGTGCCAAGCCCATCGACGCCGTGTGCTGCAAAGTGATCTGGCTTATTATCACGGCTGCCGAACACACTTCAGTTTGGACAAAGACGCCCCGGAGCCTCGGCGAGTGCAGCCGCCGGAGGAGGGCAAGATCTCCGCCTTCCCCGAAGTCGGTGGAATCCATCATCGCTACAAACGTCGGGTGGCTTGAAGCCCTCTCTCATCCGCACCCGGGGCGCCACCTAGACCCCAGGACCTCATTCCTGCTCCAGGATGCTCAATCTCCCTCCCCGGGTACCCCATCATCAAAAGCGATCCCTCCGAGCTTACTCCGTTCCACTATGTAGAGTGAAAACGGTCGATGATGAGCCGTTGCTCGGGCCTAATCAACCCTCGGCTGATCTAACCGGGCCTTATTCGATTGGTGCGCCTCTCGCTATCACGTTCCACCAAAGGGAGCAGTCTCGGGCCATACGGAATATTGCCAACGACAAGTCTTGACGATCCGAGCAGTTTCAGCCCGGCTCGCGACCTGGTCGACGGTTCATTGGCCGAGTAGGGGAGCCTTCCGAGTGGCCGCTCGATAGGCGCTGGGGGTTACCCCCAGGGCCGAGTGAAACGCCCGGCTGAAGGCGCTGTGGTCGTAGAATCCGCATGCCTGGGCAATTTCCGCGACACTCGAGTCGGTTTCGCGCAGAAGCCGCGCGGCAGCGGCCAGGCGGGTCTGAGTGAGGAACTGGCTGGGGGTCAGATCGAAGAAACGGCGGATGAGCCGGGCAAACTTGGCAGGCGTGAGCTTCGCTCTCTGTGCCAGGAGCGTGGGGGTGACGGGCTCCGCCAAGTTGTTCTCAAAATCTTCAAGAGCCGCCGCCAACTCCACCGGAATGTGGCGAGGATCCACCGGCGCCCGCACGTCGCGCGAGATGCCGACCAGCCCAATGACCTTTCCCGCCGCGTTACGAAGAGGCAGCTTGGTGGTCAGACACCACACGGGCTGCCGCGGCAGATACCATTGCTGTTCGAGGTGGTCGAGGAGCGGTTTGCCGGTGCGCAAGACCTGCGCATCCTGCTCGGCGGGCAGCCGGCCAAAATCTCCCGGACAGATGTCGCAGGGACGCCGGCCCAGCACCTGCGACTTGTGGCGGTAACCGTGCCGCTTGATCAGGGAGTCATTCACCGCCACATAGCGCCCCGCGCTATCTTTGACGAAGAAGGCCACATCGGGCGCGTGGTCGAAAAGCTCGGCCAAGACGCTGGCCGCCATCGCCAGGCTGGGGGCCGGCATCCGGGTTCCCACTGCGCGTATTGTGCTGACTTTCACACTTTCGCGCTAAAATGAGCCAAGACAAGTCGGAAAGCAAAGCTAGACTGGCACAAACATGCGGATCGCTGCGATCACCGGTCTTGCCGTTGACCGTTGGCGGCCATGGGAAAACACACGACATGCTTGTCAGCATATTCAATAACGTAATTGGCCCGGTGATGCGCGGACCATCCAGTTCGCATTGCGCCGCCGCGTTGCGGATCGGGCGGCTGGCGCGCGATCTGATGGAGGGCGCCTTCGATGAGTTGCTGATCGAGTTCGACCGTAACGGCTCGCTGCCCACGACGCACGACAGCCAAGGCTCGGACATGGGATTGGCCGGCGGGCTGATGGGCTGGGAAGCCGACGACGAGCGACTGCCCGACGCGATGAGGATCTTGCGGGACATCGGGGTGCGCCTCCGCATCGAGACGGTGGATACGTGCGATCCGCATCCGAACACCTACCGGCTCACGTTGCGCCAGCGGGGCGGCCAACACTCGCTCATCGCCATCTCGACAGGCGGTGGGATGATGGAAGTCATCGCGGTGGATGGATTCAAAGTGTCCATGTTCGGCGAGTGCTTTGAAACCCTGCTCTGGGTGCGCCGTGAGGGCCAGAAGCTGGCGCAAGAACTGGCGGCGCGGGTGTCCGCCGACGCCGTGCTGGTGCATAAAGCCGTGGACGGAGAAATGGTGGAGGTGAAGGCGTCCCAGTTCGTCAGCGAGCAGACCCTCGCCGCCCTCCACGGCGCCTTTGACATCACTGTGGTCAAACGGCTGTCGCCGGTGCTGCCGGTGCTTTCGCGCCAAGACACCCGCGTGCCGTTCAGCACCTGTGCGGAAATGCTGCGCCACGACGCGGGCCGCAATACGCCACTTTGGAAGCTGGCGGTGGAATATGAGATGGCGCGCGGCAACCTGTCCGAGGCCGAGGTGCTGGCGCGCATGGCACAGATTGTCCGCCTGCTGCGCCGGTCCATCGCCCAGGGCATCGCCGGCACGAGCTACGACGACCGCGTGCTGGGGCATCAGAGCGGCAAGTTCAGCGCGATGATGAACGCGGGCCGGCTGCTCGATGGCGGAGTTCTGAACCGGATCATCCTTTACGTCAGCGCGCTGATGGAAGTGAAGAGTGCGATGGGCGTGATCGTGGCGGCGCCGACGGCGGGGGCGTCCGCGGCCCTGCCCGGGGCGGTGATCGCGATGGCAGAGGCGATGGGCCTGGGGGAGGAGGAAATGGCGAAGGCGATGCTGGCCAGCGGCGTCATCGGGGTGTTCATCGCCACGCACTGGAGTTTCGCCGCCGAGGTGGGCGGATGCCAGGCGGAGGGGGGTTCAGCGGCATGCATGGCGGCCGCGGCGCTGGTGGACATGGCGGGAGGCACGCTGGCGCAATCGGTGGCTGCGGCTTCGATGGCCTTCCAGAGCATGTTGGGCTTGATCTGTGATCCGGTGGCCAACCGGGTGGAAGTCCCCTGCCTGGGCAAGAACGTGATGGCTGCCAGCAACGCGCTGGCCTGCGCGAATATGGCCTTGGCGGAGTACGACCCGGTGATCCCGCTGGACGAGGTGATTGAGACGGCCAAGCGGGTCGCCGGGCAGATGCCGCGCGAGCTGCGCTGCACGGCGCTGGGCGGGCTCTCGATCACGCCGACATCCATCGCTCTTGAGCAACGCTTGGCGGTCAAACAAGCCGCCGCATGCGGAGGTTGCGCCTGCCGGTAGCCTGGGTTTCAGTCCAATCCCGAAACCCAAACAGCAAACATGAAACTCGAGTATCTTGAAGCAAAGAAGACCGCCGCCAAACTAAAGTTCCGCACCAAGGCGTTCGACAGCGGCGTGTGGCCGCGCCGGATTTGGACAACGTTGCCAATGCCATGAAAATCGCCCGCGAAGAAATTTTCCAGCCAACATGAAAACGACATTTCACGGCGTCCTCGTCGCCCTCGTCACCCCGATGAAGGCGAACGGGGAAATTGATTTCAACGTTCTCTCCGCACACATCGAAGCGATGGTCGCCGCCGGCGTCCATGGTTTGATTCCGCTGGGCAGCACTGGCGAGTTTTACGCCTTAGCGCCCGACGAACGACGGGAGGTCATCAAAGCCACGATCAAAGCCGCCAGCGGCCGTGTGCCGGTCGTGGCCGGGGCGAACGCCAGTTCCACCCGCGACGTCGTGACCTTCAGCCGTGAGGCCGAGGCCCTCGGTTGCGACGCGGTGATGCTCGCCCCACCCTATTACTCGCTGCCCACGCCGGACGAACTCTACGCCCACTACAAGGCGGTCAACGACGCCATCGGCTTGCCGATCATGCTCTACAATTATCCAGGTCGCACTGGCGTGGACATGTCGCCGGAGTTCATCGAGCGCCTCTGCGAGTTGCCGCTTATCCGTTACGTGAAGGAAAGCACTGGCGAGATTGGCCGCATCAGCACGCTCCTGCGCCGCTGCGGTGATCGGTTGGGCGTTTTCTGCGGTGGAGACACCGTCGCGTTTGAGAGTCTCGCTTTGGGCGCGATTGGCTGGGTGGGCGGCGTGGCCAACGTTGTGCCGCGGTCGCACGTCGAGCTGTACCGGCTGATGACCGAGAAGCGTGATTTTGCTGCCGCCCGCAAGCTCTATTTTCAGATGCTGCCGCTGTTGAACCTGATGGAAGGCGGCGGCAAATACACCCAGTGGGTCAAGGCCGCGTGCGGGTTGGTGGGCCGGCCCGCCGGAGCGCCGCGCGCCCCGTTGCGCGCCCCCACCCTCGCCGAGTTGAAGGAACTCAAGGCCGCTCTTTCCCAAATTCCCGAAACGCGACAATTCCGAAAGTGACAGCCGTGCACCTCCAAGCCAGTCAAAACGAACATGAAACTCGAGAAGAACCCAGCGAACCTTAACCGGCGGCAGTTCCTGCGGACTGCCGGGCAAACCGCCACGGTGCTGACCGCCGCATCGGCAATTGCCCCGGCGCTGCTTTCGGTACCAGCCCCCGGTGAGACCATTGGCGTGGGCTGCATCGGTCTGGGCACCCGGGGCGGTGACCTCCTCAATGCGGTCGCGCACACCCCCAACGTCTAGGTGAACGCAATCTGCGACCTCTACGGCCCGCATCGGCAGAAAGGGCTGGAACGCTGCCTTAATCCATAGGCGAAAGCACACGTGGATTAGGCCAAAACACGAATTGATAAGAAGCGATGAAAACCAAACGAGTGATTACCGGGGGCCTGATGACCGCAGCGGCTGCCGGCCTGATGTTGGTGATCCCCAGCCAGGCGGGCGCCAAACCGCTGAAAGTGTTCATCCTCGCCGGCCAGTCCAACATGGAAGGGCCGGCGAGTATCAAGACCTTTAACTACATCGGCGATGATCCCGTCACCGCGCCATTATTGGAGACAATGCGCGGTGCCGACGGGAAGCCGACCGTGTGCGATGGCGTCTGGATTTCGTATCTCACCGGCGCCGACGAAAAGAACTTCGAGATCACCGGCAAACTTACGGCAGGCTACGGGTCCATGTGGGGCATGGACTCCAGGAAGCCCGGGGACAAAATCGGTCCGGAATTCACCTTCGGTCTCACGATGGACGCCGCGCTCGTGGAACCGGTGCTCCTCCTCAAGGCCGCGTGGGGTGGCAAGAGTTTGCACACGGATTTTCGGCCGCCCAGCGCGGGGCCGTATCAACTCAATGACTATCAGAAGAAGCTTTATTACGGCCCGCCGGGCCACGGCGTCCCGAAGGACATCGACCAATGGCTCGCCAACAAACAGCGGGAGACCGGGCACTATTACCGGCTGATGCTGGAGCATGTGAGGAAGGCGCTTGCCGACCCGAACCGCGTGGTGCCCGGCTACGCCGCAGCGCAGGGCTACGAATTGGCCGGCTTTGTCTGGCTACAAGGCTGGAACGACATGGTGGACGGCCACACTTATCCGGCCCACGGCAAGCCCGGCCGCTTCGCCCTCTACAGCGAATGGCTGGCGCATTTCATTCGCGATGTGCGCCGGGATTTGAATGCGCCGAAGCTGCGCTTCGTCATCGGTGTCATGGGCGTTGGCGGCACGAACGCGGACAAGGACACTGTGGAATTTCGCAAAGCAATGGCGGCGCCCGCGTCGCTGCCCGAGTTCAAAGGCAATGTGGCTGCGGTCGAGACCGCACCATTCTGGTCGCAGGAACTGGGGGCCATTGACAAGAAGCGGGAGCAGGTGAGCCAGATGCGCTGGTTTCTGGACGCGCAGCACAAGGATCACGCCAACGCCGATGGCAAGATGACCCAAGAGCAAAAGGAGGAGTTCATGAGGAAGTTCGAAGCCGGCCTCATCTCGCCCGCCGAAGCAGCTCTCTGGAAACGCGGCGCGTCCAACGCCGGCTACCACTACCTCGGCTGTGCGAAGACCTTCGCCCTGATGGGCCGAGCCTTTGCCGAAACTAACCTTGAGATGATGAAAGAGCCACGAAGTCGCTGACCTCCGATCGCCCACTATGAAACCAATCGTCCTGCTCACCACTTTCAGGCTGCTCGCCACCCTTGCCGCCGCAGAGGTCCAAAAAGGCGAAATGTTCGGCTACCTGCTGTTCGACGGCGAACGGGTGTCCCAGGAATTTAATGCCGGCTTCTCGCTCTATGCCGCCGCCTGGCCGCTGGTGGACCATTACCCAGGGCACGACTTCCAGACCGGGCTGCTCGGCACCTGGATGCACCCTCTCTACGAACCCAACCAGAAACCGAAGGAAGAATGCTACATCGACATCGAAGGCGGGCTGGGCTGGTGGCGCGACACGCGCTTTCCCACCACGACGCCAAAGTTCATCATGGGGGGTGTGGGGCCGAACTTCTCGGTCATTGCCAACGGCCCGGGCTATGGGGCGGGCACCTGGGAGGAGGAGCTCGGCCTCTATGGCGTCGCCCAGCTCAGCCCCTGGCTCCTCTTTCCACTCGACGGCCTTAACCTCAAGCAGGGCGCCCAGGGCGAGCTCTTCGGCTACGGTTATCTCCCACTGCCGCTCATCGACCCCAAGTCCACCACTGCGGGAACCAATGTTCCCACGGGCAACCAGTGCTGGACGCTGTTCCTGAACACGGCGAACTTCAAGGGCCCCGCCGCCTTCTTCACGCCCTACTTCTGGTCCCGTGCCCTGCTCAAGAACCCCCAGTGGGCCGGCAAGCTGCTCGACTCGGCCCCGTCTGACCCCAACAAGGCCATCCAGATGGAGACCCAGCACATCCCGGCCATCTTCAGCACGGCCAAGGATGGAACCGCGTTTGCTCGCATGGCGCCGACTTCATTTCCAGTCACCTCGGAAGGACACTCCGCCCTGCTGCACCGCCACACCGTCTACAAGAGAGCCGCGCTGTGGGACGATGTGGAACGGTGGTTCGCCGGGGGGCCACCCGCCGATGGGCTCATCAAGCCCTCCGCTTCCACGACGCAACGATTCAAGGCTTCGGGAGGCTCAAGCTGGAGCTTCTTCCCGCCGGGGGTTCCCCGCGAGCAGGCTGCGTCGCTGGGGTGGAAGTCCTTTGCCACCTCCATCACGCCGGATCCGTTGACGCTGGGTTTTCGCTGGAATGAGGCGCTCATCCGCAGGAACGGCGCGCTGGTGACGCTGCCCGGGTTCTTCCGCCTTGACAAGGAAGGCGACAAACCGCGCTGGTTGGTTGCAACGGCCAAGGATGTGCCGGACGAACTCGGCCTTAAGCAATACCGCTTTGAGACGCCGAAGGAGGACCCGCAGGAACCACGCACCACGCCCGACGCCCCGGAAAGCTCGTGGAAGAAGCCCGGCCCCGCCGCCGGCCCGTTCATGGCGCGCCTTGGCGATGGCAGTGTGGTGACCTACTACTGGTATCGCTTCGCCGACCAGCCCGCGATGCTCAACGCTGACCTGACTCCAGAAGAGCGCGAAGTGGCGCAGAAGCGCGTCGAGAAACTGCATCGCGCCTGGACCAAAGAGCGCGACTACCTCGCGCCGCCCGAGGTCGGCAGGCTCGCGAGTCTGGACCCGGCTTTGATTCTAACGCCCCCACGCGGCATGGAAGCCGGCTATGTACCCATCGCCACACGGCAGGAATTAGCTGGCGCAGCGACTCATTCGAGTGGTCCGCGCGGTCAGGAAAAGGGACGACAATGAAGAAATCGCACGCCATCGCAACAGACAGTATGAACCTCCTACTCCGGGCGATGGGAAAGGCAGTCACCACATCTACGAACATCCTCAAGTGCCGCGCCCGCTGAGATTGCAGGACTGCCGCGGACAGGCCAAGCCCCATCAAATCCGGCAGTTCCTTCGGGACGTCGAGGAACATCATTTGGCATTGAACGACTGATTATGAGCGATTACCACATCAATTTGTTCTACAGCGAAGAGGACGGCGGTTACATTGCCGATATCCCGGATTTGAAGTCATGCTCGGCCTTTGGCGCGACACCGGAAGAGGCACTGCAAGAAGTGCAATTGGCCAAGAAAGCCTGGCTGGAAACCTGCCGTGCGCGACGGAAACCCGTCCCCCCAACCGCGCTACCGGCCCGCGATTTACGCCCTGACCAACTGAAGCATCGGAGCGCTGAGCGGACGGGGCAGCAATTCGTGCCGAACATCACGGGGGTCCCTCGACTTTATTCGGTGGATTGTTGTGACCTACCCGTTGTCGTTCTGCCGCCCTCGGCTTGATCTCGCCCTGGAAGTTCTGGCGGTGCGGCATCAACGGAGGGTGCTCCAACGGCAGGCGCCCAGTTCCAAGGTGATCGAGATACCGTTGGTCGGCGGTCTGCATCATCAGTGCCTGCGGCAGGCTGCCTGTCCATGGGGAATTCGTATTCAAGCTGAAAGCGGAGCAGGGTGGAGGGGCATCCTCGGGGGGCACAATTCGTTTAACCTGCTACGCCTTGAGAATATCGTCCCAGCCCTTGCGGTAGAGGGGGCGGTCGATGAATGGAGCGGCTTCCGGCGCGTTGGTCGCGCGCAGATTGACGTGGTCCCATTCGATCTTCTTGCCGGTTCGATAGGCGACGTTGCCGAGGTGGTTCGCTTCGGTTGTCCAGCCGGAGTACTGGAAATTCGAACCGGGGACCGGGCCTTGGCCCTTGGCGTAGTTGACCCACTCGACCCAGTGGCCGGGCGAGCGTGGCAGAGCTGCGGGCGGTTTTTGGAAGTCTTTGAATCTCTCCTCGGGCAGCAACTTCCCATTGCCGAGCAGCATGCCCTTGTCGCCGATGAACAGGCACGAGCGACCGCCCCACGCCGGCGTCCAACCTGGCGGTTTGATGTCGCCCTGGTACCACACCAGCTTGAGCGCGGGTTGCGTTCCCACTGCGCCGAATTCATAGGTCACTTTCATCGTCGCCGGCGCGAGTTCCTGGTGCGCCACCGGCACATTTGGCGACGTGGCTTCAATGGTCATCGGAGCCAGCGCTAACCCGCCCTTACCATCGGGGCGCTTGAGGTCCAAGACAGTGTAGGGCACGTCGTTGTCGTGGCTGCCGAGGTCACTCATCGTGCCGTTGCCGAAGTCCCACCAGCGGTACCATCTGGGGCCGGGAAAGTAGGTGGCATGGTATGGCCGCGCCGGCGCTGGGCCCAGCCACAGATCGAAGTGCATCGTGGGCGGGATCGATAATTCTTCCTTGAATCGGTCCACGATTTGGATGCCGTTGTAGAACCCGTGCGGCTTGTCGAACTTTTCGGCGGACGCCGCATCCTGGAGTCCCCACGCGCGTTCGGCCCAAACATGGACTTCTTTGACCTGGCCGATCACACCGGTCAAGAGGATTTCTTTGATTATGCGCCGCGCCGGCGAGGCATGCCCCTGGTTGCCCATCTGCGTCGAGAGCTTCGGGTATTTCGCGGCCGTCTCGCGGATGAGGCGCGTTTCCCAAATGTTGTAGGCGAGCGGTTTCTCGCAGTAGACGTGCTTGCCGTGCGTCAACGCGAGGTAGGTGGCGAAGGCGTGCGTGTGCTCGGCCGTGGAGACAACGACGGCGTCGAAGTCGTTCGGGCGGTCGAAGACGCGCCGGAGGTCGGCGAACGTTTTGCTGTTTGGATACTTCTGCGATGCGGATTCCAGCGCCACCTGGTTTACGTCGCACAGGACCACTACGTTCTCGTCTGGATGTGGCCCTGCCGAAGGGGCGGTCGCCGCACGGCCGCTCTCGCGAGCCCCAGCGAGGGTGAGTTCGCTCAAGTTGGCGCTGCCGCGCCCGCCACAGGCGATAAAGGCGATGTTAAGCTTGTTGTTCAGGTTCTGGCCGCGGAGAAAGGCGGGTGCGCCGGTGATGATACCAGTGGTCAGCAAGGTCTTACGGACAAACTCGCGCCGCGTTATTTGGCCCAATCGCGTGTGCTTCAGGATTCTCTTCATAAACGTTGGGGGATGGGGAACTTCGTGCTGATGAGAATGGTTAGGTGGCTTACTGACCCGCCAGAATTAAGTCCAGGCGTCGGCTGCGTTCTTCATACGAGAGGCTCTCGTTGCTCTCGATGGTCATCCAGCCATTATAGTTGATCGCCTCGAGTGCCTGCCGTAGAACCGGCCAGCGGACGCTACCTTCACGGAGGTTCACGCCCGCGCCGCGCCCATTCGGGTCGGCCGGATCGAGCCGGTAATCTTTCACGTGAATTTTTGCGATGAGGGCATTCAGTGTGAGAATGCACCGTTCCGGGGGCGCGAATCGCAGGTTATTGGCGATATCGAAGTAAGCCTGGATCCACGGACTCTGGAAGGATTGGACATAGTGGCGGAAGATTTCTGGTTGAACCCACAAATTGTTGCCGACGTTCTCCACCGCGATGACGACCTTCGCCTTCTCGGCAAACGGGATCAACCGCTTGAGTGCCTTGGCGGTTCTGTCCGTGGCATCGTCGTGGGCCTTGATGTAATCGGCGTAGGGCGCGTTATCGCCGTAGACGACCCGCAGGAGGTGCCCGTTGTTCTCGTCGAACTCGATCTGGAACTCCCAGGGACGCGGCATCCTCAGGGCCGGCGCCGGCGCCGCGCCCCGACCGCTGCCGCCGCCGATACGACCGGGAACCAGTAAAACGGCATCGGCACCGAAGGCTTCCGCGGTGCGCAGGGCTTCCTGGCTCAGGACAAATGACCGGTCCACCACGCTTGGATCGGGACTGTTGAACTCACTCCAACCGTCGATCAGCACAGAGTGGATGCGCATCCCGAGCTTGTCGGCGATGGCACGAATCCTCGCAGCTTCCTTCGGCGTGACGCTGCTTCGGCCTTCTACCCCCTCGAATCCTGCGTCTTTTAGGCGCTTCAAGTCGTCTTCGGTCGGTCGAGCGATGAGTGCCTTGTGCAGTTTTGTTTTAAAGGCTGGCGGTGACGCCGGAACGGACACCTTCTGGGTTGTGGCCTCGTCGGCCTTCTGAAGCGCCGACGGCGTCTGCGTAGTTTCGGAACCGGCTCCGAAGCTCAACCCAGCCGCGATCCCCGTGGAAGCCATCAAGAACTCACGACGATTGATCCTTTGCTTCATAGTATCATTTCCTGGGCACTAACCGGATCACGCCAGATTTTGTTCGCAGTGCGAATTGCGTCCCCACAGTGGGCCGCGGCACCGATTCACGCAAGTAGAATGTCCTCGAGTGAAGTTGGACTGTGATTGGCAAAAATTCCGTACACCCCGAAATGAGTCGTGCCAATCCCCTCTGGGGCGCGCCACGCATCCATGGCGAATTGCTCAAGCTGGGACTCGACATCGCGCAGCGAACCGTTGCCAAATACATGATCTCTCGTGCCCGACGGCCCCCGTCCCAAAACTGGAAGACCTTCCTCCATAACCACCTCAGCAGCGTGGTGTCGGTCGACTTCCTTGCCGTTCTCCCCCTCACCTTTCAAGTGCTCTACGTTTTCATCGTCCTATCGCATCAACGCCGCGCCGAGGCGCTGGGATTGAAAGAGCTCAAGATCGCTCCGCGTTCGCCCTGGCAGTCCCCATCTGTAGAGCGTCTCATCGGTTCGCTCCGGCGTGAGTGTTTGGACCCTGTCATGGTGCTCAACCCTTCTCATTTGTCACTCCCGGCGTAGCGTGATTAGTGCCTGCTTCCCGACGGGATGGTACGCTCAATCCCATCGTTGCCTTTGGATCCCGGCCTCTCGACCAGTATCGATCCGTGGCCGGAGCGTGTTGCCTCTCCGCAAACAGCGCGACGCCGCAACTGGCCGCTATGGGGTCTTTGTTACCTGCGGGTACATGCTGCGAAATCCGACTGCAAGTGTCGCTCAGAGGGCTTTCATCCGAACACGACAACTTCGTGGTCCAGAATTGCTCCGGTTTCAAAGTGGCACCATCCGCCTTTCGCGCCGACACTGGCTCCCTTGCCAGAGACGAGAAGGCGGGCACGCTTTCCACGCACGTCAGTGGGCAGCCTGAGCCGAACTTGAAAGGGGCCGACGGGAATCAACTCATGAACTGGCTGTCGCCATGTGCTCGCGCTGGTCAGGTTCACCAGATGCAGGATCAGCCGGCCCGGCTGGCGGTAGAGGTGGCAATCGAGCAGACCCGGGCCTTCGATGGCGAGTGGAATGTTGTCCTTTGCCGTCCAGCGGATCAGGTTTGCGAGCATGTCACCGTGATCGGGCAGGTTGTCGCGGGCGAAGCGACGGTCCAGGTCGGCGGGCAGATACGCGATGCGCGCGCCGATGGTCGTTGTGTTGAAAACCGCTGGCATCGCTGCGCGACTGATGGTCGAGCATGATGATGTCGGCGTTCTCACAGATGGCTTTATAGTCCCGGAAGCTCTGGCTTTGTCCGCTGACGCTGCCGCTGTTCATGCCGGCCCAGATGCAATCCGGACCGCCCGCGGCTTTCGTGACACGGTTGTTCAAGTCCCAAATCTCCAGCCGCCGGTCGTAGTTCCAGCGAATCCACTGGCGATACGCCGGGTTGTTCCAATCCTTCGAGCGCGGGAGGTCCTTGTCACTGCGCTCGCGAAACTTCCTGCGGCAATTCTGGCAGTGGCAGATCGTGCCTCGACCCAGACCGCTCCAGCTATTATCCGTGAATCCCTCGGGATGATATTGCTCAACGATTTCACGCAGGATCGCCGGGATGTTCTCGTCGTAATACGGACCGTTAACGCAGGTGATGAAGAGCTCGCCCGCCTTGTTCGGTCGGCCCTCGGCATCCACGGCGAACCAGTCCGAGTGCGCACGATACAATTCCTCGTGCGCTCGGTTGGAATCCATCCGGGCGAACACCACCAGTCCATCCTCGTGGGCCGCGCGCGAGAGCTCACCGAAAAGATCGCGCCCGCCCAACTGTTCAGCCGGACGGTGCAGCGGCACACGGCTGGGATAGTAGGCCACGATGCCGCCGGCGTTGATGATCACGCCCTGGGTATGGGTGCGTTTCCAGTGCTTGCGCCACCAGGCGATGTCGTAGCGGATGGGATCGATCTCCGTAATGTTCGTTTGTCCCCAGCGCAGCGTACGCCGATACCAAGGGAGCGAAGTGGCGGCCGTCGTTTTGGCTTGGGCTTGGGGCGCAGACATGGAAGGCACGGGGAACCCGGTGAGCGCGACGGTGGCCGTGGCGGCTTGCCCGAGAAAGGTGCGGCGATTGATCGGTTGCATGAGAGGGAAAGAGTTAGCGCTGCCTGGTTCTGGACAGATCGAGATCAAGAACGAAGATGCCGTGCCCCACGCCGGCGGCCTCGCGTGACTTGGCCATTTGGAACGCGATGAACCGGCCATTGTCGCTGACGACGGGATTCGATGCCTTGTAGCCGGGATAATCGCTGAAATACGTGAGCCGGTCGTACGCGCCGCTGCCGTCGAGTTTGAGACGCCACAAATCCACGTAGCCCGCTCTCTTGAGGTTCTGCTTGTCGCATTCCACCAGCGTGAATTGCCCATCGGGAAAGATGCCTTCCGGCTCGTCGTATTGGCCGGGAGCGTTGGCGTAATTGACGACCTTCCGGGTGCGGAGATTGACCCCGCAAACGTCGGTGCCCTGGTGTCCGTAGGCGCTGAAGGTCAATTCCTGTTCGTCCGGCGGACGGAAATTCTGCGTTTCCATCGTGCATCGGAACGGCAGATCCTTGCTCTCGATGATCGTCCGCTGGTTCGCGAGCATGGGCTTGCCGTCCTCGTACGCGATGTCGGCCTCCAGCATCCGCGAGCTGCCGGCAGGCATCTCGTCCGGATACTCGGCGGCGACGTGCGTCCAGGCTATGTGCAATCGCTTGCGCGAGACGGCCGGGCCTTCGGAACACTTCGTGCCGAGCGGCACCGGCGGTTTTGTTCCGCTCCGGTCCAGGACGTAAAGCCAGCATTGCACGCGCGCCTCGCCGGGTTTCTTTGGATCAAACTGTTCCGGCCCGGACAACAGGAAATCGCCATTCGCAAGGTAGAGCGCCCGGGTGTAGCCGTGGTGGGAATAATGCGCCGTGCGATTGCGAACCCGCCCGGTGGCCAGGTCGAGTTCCATCGCGTCCCCGAACGTCTTCGAGAGAAATAGGATCCGCTTCTCATCGTGGGACCAATCCGCGCGTTCGCCGAACCAAGTCACCTGGCGGATGTGCGGCGGCAAGTTGTCCGCGGGGCTTGAACCCGGCGCCGGGTCTGCGGCGCGAAGCGGCGGAAGCATCCCCAGCGCAAAACAGCCGAAGAAAATCGGGAGACGTGTGTTCATGGTATTCATAGGTCAATCGCCACAACTTCGTGGTCGAGGATGGAGGGCACAGTCACGTTCAGACTGCCTCCGACGCGATCGGCCCGGAATCGCTTGTCCGCGGCCAGCAATCGGACCTGTTTGGGTTTCGCCCCTTCAGGCAGCCGCAGCCGAACTTTCTGTTCACCAACCGGGATCAACTCGCGCACCGGTCCTTTCATCATCATGGGGTTCGTCAGGTTGACCAGATGAACCGTCAGCGATTCCTTCTGCCGCCAAACCGTAACGTCGAGGACTCCGGGACCGGTGACGGTGATCGGCGCATCCTCGTTCGTGGCCCAGACGACCGCATTGCGCAAGAGCTTAAAATGATCTACGGCGAGCACCTCCCAAAACGCCCGGTCAATGTCCCAAGGGAAATACACGATCCATCCCCGGCCCATTTCCCTGAGAAAAACCTGCGGCACTTCGGTCTTCACCACGCGGGGATACACTTTTTCCATCGGCAGATCGGGATAGGACGGGATCAGAGTCAGCGGCGGATTGGGATACGGCCGCGTGGTTTCCACTTCGACACGACGAACGCCGTTGATGATGCGCGAGGCGTCTTCCAGGCTGGCCAGCAGGGGGTGACGTTTGCCAGTCGCCGGGTCAGTCTCCAGGCGCAAATAGGAATTCTGCATCGGACCTTCGATGTGGCCTGTGAAGGTCACACCGAACAGGTCAGCCAGACCAAAGTCCTTTCGCTGCACGCCCCACTCATCATAGAGGCTTGTCTCGTGCGTGGCCACGAGGCCTCCGCCTTGCTGAACGAATTCGCGTAGTTGAGCGCACTGCGCATCCGACAGGGCGGCGGTGTTCGGCAGGATGAGTGTCTTGAACGGGGCCAGGTGCGCCGCATCGAGCAACCGGTCATGCACCATTTCGAAGGGGATGCGCGCCTCGATCAGCGCCTGGTACCAGCCGTTGATATGGTCCTCGACTCTGCCGGGGTAGAACCAGCCCGTCTGCTGCGAATAGACCAGGCCCACGCGCGCCAGCGAGCTCTCATTCCGCAGATAATTCTCCCATCGCGCCAGCCGTTGGTAAATCTGTTCGACCGGCTTTAGCCAGCGTTCGTCATGCAGCACCTCGGAGAACTTGGTGAACCACGGGCGCAGGCCGTTGGCTACACCGTCGGCCACCCAGAGCCGAATCTCCGCCTCGCTCTGCACGCTGTCCTTCCAACGATACGGCTCCTCGACACCGACACTAAAGATGCCGACAATCGGTTTGCGACCCATGGTGGCGCGGAATTCCTTTCCGTTCTTTCCGTTGGCCCACGGCGCGGTCAGCCCACGGCGCGCTTGACGGTCGGCGATCAGAGTGGGGGCCAGTTCGCCAAT
>Ga0209310_1001694_pt1 | contig 15690 bp, 9 predicted proteins | sample AD_UKC030_MetaG_FD_184415 | JGI IMG/M metagenome (GOLD analysis project Ga0209310, IMG submission 184415) | Active sludge microbial communities of municipal wastewater-treating anaerobic digesters from USA - AD_UKC030_MetaG (SPAdes) (version 2) | ecosystem: Engineered > Bioreactor > Anaerobic >... | reverse complement strand
CCTGTTATGTCAAAGAGCGACCTGTAGATCAGTTCACCGTCAGTATAAAGCTCTTCGGAAACTGAAGGACATCCGGCCAGCGCCTGCCTCCAGGGCTGTAACGCGCCGCTGATGTTGCCCTCATTCATGGCAGCTTTGTACCATGAGACGTAATCAACGCACTTCAGGCTGTCATCAGCGCTTCCCGGCACTGTTCCCGGTTCATTCCCGGTCTGGCCCTTGATACACGGCGTCATGAGCACTATCAGTGCCGCCACTACACTAAAGTAAAACTGCCGGCCACGTTCCCTGTTCATCTTATTTCAGTCAGTTTATGATAAGGCGACTTTCATTATATCATATATAACTCCCGGCTTTCTCAATTCGTATCCGGAATCAGGGGGTTTAAACAATCTTTTTATATAACGAACGTTAAATATTTACGGATGAAGGAAATGTAACTGATTCCGGTAGCCGGCATCCGCAGAACGTTGACGTGATTTGACTAACAACAGGTACTTCATTCAATATGGACTACAATTTTCACATAATGAGTCTGCCGCATGGGAGGACCTACCTGATGAACCTCGCGAAGAACGTTGTGATAAGGTCATCGCCCGGAAAAATCAGCAAGTTTTATGCAAAGGAGAGAGGCGGTAAGGAATTTGAACTTCACCACCTCAGCGACCTGTTGCAGGATACCCTCAAGGCAGCCAGAAAAATATCCAGGGTGGAGTATGCTCAGTTCTGATGGCCGCTTAAGAGATCTGGTTCCGTTACGGACAGACCATCAAGAAAATGCTGCACCTGAACGGGCATACTGACGTATTGCCCTACGCAAATCGTTTATTAATCAACTTTCCTCAGGCAACATCCTTTCCCCGGAGGCGTATAAATGGAAAAAAAGCTACTTTTGACCTTCCCCGGGGATCAGGCTGCCGATGTTTGATGGCCTTGCACCAGGGATTGTTGCAGAGAGATGCGCCTCAGACTAATCGCAATAAGCCTCACAATCCTTCTTTGTTCAGCTGCCGCGGGACAGATCGATTTTGGCTCCGGTTCCGGGTACAAATACCTTAAAGGTTCCGCCGCTGCCAGCCTTTCTTCAGACTGGATGACCTCTGAGTTCAATGACTCGGAATGGAGCCAGGGAAACGCCCCTTTCCGTTACGGGGACGGAACAGGCGGAGTAGTGCTCACTGACATGATGAACAACTACTCAACACTTTACATGAGGAGTACATTCAACGCATTTTCAACAGACAGAATCAAGACCCTAAGGTTCCGGGTCAATTATGATGACGGATTTGTAATCTGGGTCAACGGTAGCAGGGTCATGAGCCGCAACGCTCCTTCCTCCCTGTCATACAATGGTCTGGCAACGGCAAACCACGAATCGGGCACCTTTGAGACTTTCTATCTTGATTCTGCTGACGTGACTCTTGTCGAAGGGACAAACCTGCTTTGCATACAGGCATTCAACGTTTCGATGAACAGTTCTGACTTCTTTATTGACATTGCCCTGGATGCGGCACTCTCCCTGCCTGAGGTGCCTGAGACACTGCCACTGAATTTTGATCATGAAGCCGGATTCTGTGAAACGCCGTTTGACCTTGTAATATCATCCGGCCAGGCAGGGTATGATGTTATCTATACAATCGACAGCAGCAATCCCCAGACTTCGTCAACCGCCCTCCGGAGCAGTACAGCTGTTACCTTGCGGATTGATCCGGCCGCATCCGCGGGCCGCCCGGTCACACCGGTATTCATTGTACGTGCCTCACTTGTTACTGACGGCTATACCCCCTCGAGACCCGTCACAAAATCATTCATTTTCCTCGACAGGGTACTCACCCAGGGCCACCCAGGGGGAGACTGGCCAACATCTTCAGTCAATGGTCAGTTAATTGACCTGGGGATGGATCCCGACGTGGTTAATGACCCCAGGTACAGTCAGCAGATGAAGGCAAGTCTGACAGATATACCTTCAATTTCACTCGTGACCGAGAACCCGGATATGTTCGACCCTGCCCGGGGCATCTACGTCAACGCTTACATGCACGGTGAGGAATGGGAGAGACAGTGCTCGCTGGAGCTCATAAATCCTGACAATTCAGTCGGCTTCAGAGTAAACGCAGGTGTTCGCATCCGCGGAGGTGCCAGCAGAACCCAGGATAACCCAAAACATGCTTTCAGACTCTTCTTCAGGAAGGAGTATGGTCCGGGCAAGCTCATGTATCCGCTGTTCGGCGATGAGGGCGCGGCAGAGTTCGACAAGGTTGACCTGAGAACAGAACAGAATTATTCATGGAGCAAAGACGGTGATACCCATAACACTTTCCTGAGAGACATTTTTTCAAGGGATACGCAACGCGATATGGGCCAGCCTTATACACGCGGGCGATATTATCACCTCTATCTCAACGGTATGTACTGGGGCCTGTTTCAGACAGAGGAAAGGCCTGATGCCGACTATGCCGAAACGTATTTCGGTGACGGAGAAGATGATTATGACGTCATTAAAGTATCAGTCGAGTCATGGCCCTACTGGAATGAGGCAACTGACGGCACAATGGAGTCATGGCAGGAACTCTACAACCGCTGTAACCGTGGCTTTGCATCAAACGCTGATTACTACGCCCTTGAGGGGAAGGATCAAAACGGCAAACCTGTAAAGAACACAAGAGTATGGGTCGACATTAACAACCTGATCGATTACATGTTGGTTATTTTCTATACAGGCAATTTCGACGCACCTGTCTCAGCCTTTTACGGCAATGCAATGGCCAACAACTACTTCGCCATACTGAACCGGAAAAACAAGGGTGAAGGATACGTATTCGTTGCACATGATTCCGAACATTCCATGTTCGTGAAGCCCTATTCACTGAGCAATGGTATCAATGAAAACAGGGTAACTATAAATAATCCGGCGATGACCGTTTCGGGAATCAGCAACTTCCAGCCACAATGGCTGCATTACAGGCTCACCTCAAATACTGAGTACAGGCTTCGCTTTGCAGACAGGGCCTATATGCACCTGACTGCAGGGGGGGTACTCTCGCCGGGCAAATGCATCAACCGGTTCAACGCCAGAAAAGCAGAGGTAGAGATGGCTATAATTGCTGAATCAGCGCGGTGGGGCGATTCAAAAACCCAGCTCCCCATGGACAAGATTGACAACTGGCTCCCGGAAGTTACGGACCTTGTGAATAATTTCTTCCCGCTCAGATCCGACATAGTCAAGAGCCAGCTGAAATCAGCCGGACTCTACCCGTCACTTGAACCTACAGTGGTTAGAGAGTCAGGGCTTACAATATGGGAAGAGAAGGTTGTATACACACCGCTGACAGTCAGCCTTGAGAATCCCAACAGCAGGGGACAAATCTACTACACAACAGACGGCAGTGATCCCCGCCAGCCGGGCGGAACGGTTTCATCAAAGGCTCTGATTGCTCAGAACGGCTCAACCCTGGGAGTGTCAGGATCAATGATCTTCAGGTCGCGCATCCTTGACGGACAGACCTGGAGCCCTCTGAAGGAAGTGAGATTTATTGCAGTCATAGAAGATTACAGTAAGCTCAGGATAACCGAGCTGCACTACCACCCTGCCGACCTGATTACGGGTAATGATACTATCGACGGCAAAGACCTTGAATTCATTGAACTGAAGAATACGGGAAAGGGTGCAATGAACATTTCCGGAATTACCCTTGACACAGCTGTTTACCACAGGATTCCGGACGGAATAATGCTTCCGCCAAAAGGATTCTGGGTGGTAGCCTCCAAGCCTGAAGAGTTTTATTCTTACTACGGGATGAGTCCCAGCGGCAACTACAGCGGTAATCTTTCAAACGCGGGGGAATACCTGCTTGTTACTGATAAAAACGGCAACAGGATTACTTCGTTCACATTCTCTGATGAATCACCATGGCCGGCTGAGACAGACGGAGATGGTTACTCTCTGGTATCACAGGCCGCAGACCCGTCAGGTAATCCTGATCTCGCCTCCTACTGGAAACGCTCGATGAATAAGGGCGGGTCACCTTTTGCCGATGACCCGGTTTCCACGGCAATTGAAAGACTCGCCAACGGCGGCAGGGGTGTGCTCCGGATCTATCCCAACCCCACCAGCGGCAGGGTTTTAATAGATGTTGGAGAGGAGATCGCCGGACCCATGAAACTCCGGTTCATATCGGGTACAGGTACAACTGCACTTGTTCTGGATATCGAAGGCGCTGCCTTTATTGACCTGTCAGAGCAGGGACTTGCACCCGGTGCATACACTGTCACTGCATGGCACAACGGTGAATATTACATGACAAGACTCGTTTTAATCCCTGACAACAATTGATCATCATGAACCTTAAAGTCCGGAGAAAATTGATTAGGAAATCTGCGCTGATGAAACCAGCCTTCCGTCTTGCGGGAGTCATTCTGGTTATATACATGCTGAGCTTCGCGTCATGCGATACTGTTGAGATATGCTGGTATTGCGAGAATCCGCATAATCCGAACGAGTGGCAGCAGGTTTGCAACTCTTCCTCCAAAAACAAGCTTGAGTCATACGGCTACGTCTGCACGCCATTCTGAACTGTCCGCGACACGCCCCGGGTTCATTCATGACACCTGAATCCAGACATAGCCGGAGTCGATCAGTTTTACTATCTTGCATCCCCGTACCTTATTGCATCTTTCGCTATGAATAAGTGTCTGATAAAATTAAGTTTTGCAGCAGTTGTGATGATGTTCGGTTTAGGCGTGTCAGGGCAGAACCGGATTTCTTCTGACGGTCCGTGGGAGGATGAGAGTTTCTTCAATGCCGGATACACTCTCGGATTCAACGTAATGACATTCGGAATAAATCCCTCGGAGCAGTTTACCCTTACAGACTCGGTGTACCCAATCAGGGGTTCTGTTTTTCCCGGTCTGAATATACACCTGGCGTTGAATTTCAGGCTTAACCAGTTTTTTGACATAAGGCTGCTGCCGGGCATATCCTTCGGACAAAGGAATGTGAACTACTCGTCTGAGCGTGTGCATGATACGGTCTTCAGCCCGCAGAAGGTAGAATCGAGCTTCATCGAGGTACCCCTGCTCCTCAGGTACGGGTGGAGAATGCGGAATATAAAGCCATATATCGTAGGAGGCATAAACTACAGGTATGATTTCTATGCACTTGAGAAATACCGCCTGGAACGCCCTGTTTACCTCAGGCTGAACAAACCAGACCTGTACTATGAGGCAGGCGCGGGAGCCAGTTTTTACATGGGTGATCTAAGGCTCTCCCTGGAGCTGAAGATGTCAAACGGTATTACAGATGTTCTTGCTCATGATCCTCATCCTGAGTACCCTGAATACTGCAACACAATTGAGAAACTGAAATCACGAATCTGGGTGTTGTCGCTGCATTTCGAGTAAGGGTGGCAGGTAAAAGAGAGCCGCGGGTATGTAACATAAGAACTCTGTCCATTAATCCTCTTAGTCGTATTGTTGGTCAAAATTATCCTCTATTTGAGGGCTGAACCGCTCAAACTATGAGCTTTATTCGCGAAATTTGGGCAGGCGATGGGAAAAATGCAGGCTGCAGGAGACCTGCTGCATAACTTACAAAATCGATGAAATATAATTACAAAAACCTATTTGCATCGCAGCACGAAAAGTTCACTGCGATATTGGGTCAGGATTATTTCTCATCGCTGCTGGTGGATGACGATCTGTCAGATTCCGCCATTATAATTTCAGACAAAAGGATTTACCAGGTTGGACGATTATACGAGTCACGTTCACGAATTTACGGCGGAGGGCTCAGGGCAACCCGGGGAAAAAAGATTGTCAGCCTTCATGATGTTACAGGTACCGCCTGCAAGGAGATAACAAAACCCATTCCGGGAGGATCACTGATTGCATTCGGTATACTGGCGGCCACCCTCGGCCTTCTTTCCGATGTCCGTCAATCAACTTACATAATGCTTGTCATTGCGGCTGTATCAATTGCCGCGGGCATCTGGCTCATAATAAAACTCAGGAAAAGATACCTGGTTATAGAATATGCCGGTGGCAGCATGGCTCAACCTGTTAAATTCATTACTGATTCGGAGCTCAACCTGTTCCAGGGAATCATAGCAGATGAGAAAGAGAAGCTTATGTCCGGAAGCGGAGAACTTAAGGAGTGCCCGAATTGCGGAGAGAAAATCCAGCTGAGCGCAAAGATATGCCGCTACTGCGGCGAAGCCCAGAAGGAGACTGTCGCAGAGGAAATGCGGTAATAATCAGCGTGAATCTGCCCTGTCAGAAATAAATGGAAGGTGTCAGCTCTTCCTTAAACGATTCATTAAGCCCCCAGGCTCCTGAATGCTTCGAGCACCAGGAAAACCGGCCAGACGATAGCTTTCAGGAAACCCAGCACCCCCATCCAGAATCCCGTCGCACCAGAAATAAAATAAATGGCTGCGCCTATAAGTCCCAGCCCATAAACCGCGCCAGACGATGGCGAACTTTCTTTCATCCTGTCAGTCATAATAGATTCCTCCCTTTTTTGAAAATATAAATCGGATCTTTTTGTCTCCTGAAAAATATAGCATACCATAAAATTATGACAGTCAGTCGTTATTATCAAATTTATTTCTCAGCAAAAACTTTTATCATTTTCACTGGTTTATTTATCAACTGATTGCACTTATTCGTCAAATAGGATTTTATGCTGCACAGCAGGATTGCTGGGCGCAAATGGCCGGAAAATGCAATTGCGGGTACCTTCAGCTAAAAACAGTAATTATCAACCAATCAAATTATCTTTGCATATACCTTCTGTCGTCTCTAACTTGTAGCTTTTTAGGACCGGCACTCTGATGTCCGGGTCAGTTAAGAAAAGGAATGGCAAAAAAAAACAAAATAAGAATATTGCTCCTTGTACTGCCCTTTCTGACAGCTTTCAGCATTCCGGCAGGAAACACCAGGGAATACAGGATCCCTGCTGCCCCGGAAACTTTCCCCATAGCTGCCATGATACCCCAGGCTGATGACCATGATTTTGGAGACGCCCCGGCAAGCTACGGTTCTGCTGACCATGCCATAACCTCCTATTATCTTGGTGGCCAGGTTGATGCTGAAAAAGGAAGCCAGTACTCAGACGAAGCAAACGGCGATGACCTTAACGGGATTGATGACGAAGACGGAGTTTCAATTCCTTCACTTATACAGGGAGAAAAGGCAACGATCAGGTACACAGTCTCCACCCCCTGGTTTTCAAATGCTTACCTGAATGCATGGATTGACTGGAACGGGGACGGAGATTTTGATGATCAGGTAGAGAGAGTCGCTACAGACGTGCGAAGAGGATCAGGATCTTATAACCTTGAAATAACAGTTCCTGCAACCGCAATTGCTTCCCGGCCTACTTTCGCCAGATTCAGGTTCGGGCCCAGATCAACAAATGATCCTGCTTATGGCAGCACCGGGAGCGCCACCTCAGGTGAGGTAGAGGATTACATTGTAAAGATCGAATGCGCAAATCCTCCGGCTCCAAGGGTGGGCCGTATCACACAGCCTTCATGCGATGTCAGCACCGGCAGCGTGGTTCTGGAGAACCTGCCGGGAACAGGCACATGGATACTCACACGGATTCAGGACGGAGAAATACTGACAGGAAGTGGCTCATCCTATACTGTTACGGGATTGGTACCCGGCACCTGGAGTTATACTGTAACCAACCAGAGCGGATGCACATCAGTCCCCTCCGGTCAGATAGTAATCACACAGGCTCCTGACACACCTTCTGCTCCTGTGATTGACGGGGTCATCCAGCCAACATGTGAAACTCCCTCAGGCAGTGTTTTGCTTGGCGGCCTGCCTGCAACAGGCAACTGGACTGTCACACTCTATCCCGGCGGACAAACCTATAACGGCAGTGGTGCTACCCTGAACGTGCCAGGCCTCGGGGCAGGGACATTTCATTTCACTGTCACCAATTCACAGGGCTGTACCTCGCCACCCTCATCAGATGTGGTTATAAACGAAGCACCGGATATACCCTCTCCTCCCGTGAGAGGTAACATAACCCAGCCATCATGCGCATCTCCCACAGGCAGCGTTCAGCTGAGCGGGCTGCCTGCCGGCCAGTGGATCATAACACGCAGCCCCGGCGGAGTTGTTACAACGGGTTCGGGCAGCAGTACTGTTATTACCGGTCTACCTGCAGGATCATTCACATTCACAGTCACGAACGAAGCGGGCTGCACCTCCGGACCATCTGCAGGAGTAACCATCATACAGGGTCCTGACATAGCAGGGGCTCCGATAGTGGGCACAATCACCCAGCCTTCATGCAACGTCTCCACCGGGAGTCTTGTACTTTCAGGACTTCCCGCGTCGGGATCATGGACCCTCACAAGGCAGCCTGACGGCGTAACCTATCTGGGCACCGGTACCAGCACAACACTGACAGGAATTCAGCCCGGCACCTATACATTTACTGTAACCAACGCCACCGGGTGCACTTCAGCGCCGTCACAGAGCGTGACAATCACACCACAGCCTGACACACCAACTCCTCCCGTGCCGGGAGCAATAACACACCCGACCTGTGACCTGCCTACAGGAAGCGTCGTGCTGGGCAGCCTGCCTGCTACAGGCACATGGACACTCACCCGTTTCCCGGGGAGCATCATCATAAATGGCTCGGGCACAACTTATACTGTAAACGGGCTGAATACGGGTTCCTACAATTTTACAGTAACCAATGCCGGCGGATGCACATCGGCAGTATCATCTGATGTTGTTATAAATTCTCAGCCCGGACCATTCCCGACACTTGTGATCCATAATCCTGAACCGGTCTGTGCGCCGGGAACAGCTGATCTGACACGACCGGCCGTAACTTCAGGTTCAACACCAAACCTCACCCTCACCTACTGGAGAGATGTCCAGGCTACCATTCCTCTGAGCACTCCCTCAGCAGCCACCGAAGGAACCTACTACATCAAGGGCACAATCCCCGGCGGATGCTCCGCAGTGAGTCCGGTCACAGTAACAGCATACCAGCAACCCACAGCAAATGCAGGGCCGGACCAGGAGCTGACTTTTGTCTTCACCACCTCGCTCGAGGCAACCGAACCTGATGAGAATTCGACAGGTACCTGGTCAGTGCAGGAAGGTTCCGGCACATTTGCCGATCCGAATAATGCAAAAACAACCGTTACAGAACTCTCGCAGGGGGAAAACCTCCTGCTGTGGACCGTATCAAACAGCGTATGCCCTGCAGCAACGGATGAGCTGCTTGTAACTGTGAAGAAAATAGTTGTCCCATCCCTGATCACACCGGATATGGATCTCAAAAATGACTATTTCGAACTCAGGGGAATAGAGGTACTGGGAAAGGTAGAGCTGACTGTGTTTGACCGCAGGGGAGCTCTTGTCTTTGAGAACCTTGACTATGACAACCTCTGGCACGGAACAAACTACAACGGTGAACCACTGCCTGATGACACCTACTTCTATATCATAAAGGCCGAAAACGGCCTGTCACTGAGCGGCTATCTTTATATCAGACGATGATTGTTCTGATCCCATAATGAAATGGGGATGTCCCGGGTGGAACATCCCCATCTTTTTTCTCTTCAGGTGATCCTGCGGGTGATCCTGCCAGGAATCAAATCCCCAGATATCTAATAGCCGGGGTTTTGTTGTGGTACAATTGCAGGGTTAGCATCCAGTTCAGCCTGATCAATCGGCAGGATCGTCTTGTAGAATGTCCTGTCAATTGTTTTCTCACGATGCGTGATTACAACTGCCGGAGAGATGAACTCATCGTTGAGCTCGATGGTCTTGTTGAGCCTGAGCATGTCAAAGTATCTGAGGCCTTCGGCAAAGAACTCCTTGCTCTTCTCATCGATTATCATGTCTACTGTAACAGTTGCGTCTGTGGCAGCGGCAAGACCGGGAGATCTTTTTCTTATCTGGTTAAGGTAACCCGCAGCCTTGGTTTTGTCAGGAGTGGGCAACCGCAGGGCAGCCTCGGCAGCAATGAGATACAACTCAGAAAGGCGAATCACCTTAATGTTGACTGCCGAACGCGAAGCTTTGTCTCCAGCCATTGCTGAGCCTCCCACATACTTAAAGCAGGAGCCGAACCTGGTTGTCGAAGACTCATCATAGTCCATCACGCCCCAGCGGATGTCAGTAGGATCCTGGTTCATCCTGGCAATCCAGTAATCGCTTGCCATGAACCATCCCATTGCTCCGGTCACCTTTCCGTTGCGAAGCAGGTAGTATCCGAGAGATGCTGATGTCAGGTCTCCTTCAGCAGGAAAAATAGCCAGTTCAAAGATCGATTCAGTACCGAACTGGGTGGCCCATGATCCAACCCAGGCGGTATTTGAATAGAGTGAATACTTCCCGCTGTTGATTACATCTTCGGCGGCAGCCAGGCAGGCAGCGAAGTCATCCTTGAACAGATGCACCCGCGCTTCGATGGCTTTGTTGGCGTAGTAGTTGATGTAGCCGTTGACCTTGTTCTTCGAGAGAAGAGGAGCTGCGGTGGTCAGGTCAGTGAGGATCTGGGTGTATACTTCCTCTACTGAGGCCCTGGTGGGCTGGGCTGATGCATCGAGTGGTTCGAGCACCAGCGGCACGCCGTATGAAGCCTTATCCATGTTGTACATCTTGCCGTACAGCCTGACCAGGTCAAAATACATGAGCGCCCTGGCAGTAAGTGCCATACCCTTGTACTCGCTGAGAGTGGCGCTTCCCCTGTCCTCTGCTTCCATCTTCTCAATGTTCATAATCAGGTTGTTGGCCTGCAGGATACAGTTGTAAATCTGTTCCCAGAACCCAGAACCAGACCCTGAAGTAGCAGAGTGGTTGAATGAATAATAGTAATCAAGGCCCCTGCCCTGTGAACGGACGGCAAAATCGCCTCCCTTGGCATCGCCATATATCACAAAGTTTCGCCCGTAATACAGGGAAGAAGTCATCTTTCTCATCAGCCCGTTGATGGCCACCTTGGCATCAGCGGCATTTGTGATTGAAGTCTCCGAAGCCGCGGAAGTGCTTGGTTTTACATCAAGGAAATCCTCGCATGATGTGATCAGCATGAGACCCAGCACTGTAAGTATTATTGTTATCTTTTTCATCGTAGTACCTTTTTAGGATTAGAAACTGGCTTCAATGCCGAATGTATAAGTTTTCCCTATCGGCATTTCCCAGCCCCTGGAACCGTATTCGTTTACCTCGGGATCATAAACCTTCCAGGCTGCGAGAGTCCACAAATTAGCTCCGTTGAAGTAGACTCTCGCGCCTGACAATTTTACCTTGCTAAGCAGATCGTTAGGCAGGCTGTAGCCGAGAGTTATATTTTTCAGTCTTGTAAAGTCGGCAGGATGCATATGCCTGCTGCTCTTCTGGTTCACATCTTCCATGTCAATGGCCACACGCTGAGGATATATGGCATCCTTGTTCACAGGAGTCCACCTGTTTTCATATGCGTCAAGTGACATTATCCTTTCCCAGTAATAACCGTCATCGTTGATGTCTCTGCCTGCAGCATCGTAGGTATGACCACCCAGCTTGTACATAAAGTTGAGCGAGAGCGAGATTCCCTTCCACCCAAAATCGGTATTCAGTCCTCCGAAGAGTTTGGGATGGGCATCGCCAATGATTACCTCATCTGCATCTGTGTAGTCATATGTTGCCGGCCTGCCGTCAACTATCAGGTCCGGTTCTTCATCATTATTTAGGAACCATACGTTAAGGCCCGTTGCATCCTCCACTCCTGCCCACTCAAGTCCGTAGATGGCCAGTGTCGATTCACCCTCGGTGTATATGAACCTCGTACGGTTATCTCCACCGGTAGGCTCAGGCCAAATTATATCCTTCCCGCCGTAGAGCTCCGTCACGGTTGACTTTATATGTGAGACGGTGAGTCCGGCGTTCCATGTGAAACCGCCTGCTTTAATTATTTCACCGTAGACTTCAAGTTCTAATCCCCGGTTATTGATCTCACCAACGTTATCAATTGTGGTATAAAATCCGGTCACAGTTGAGATTGGAACTTGCTGAAGAAGATTCTTGGAATTCCTGTTGAAGAACTCCAGTGAACCGGTAAGTCTCTGATCAAATACCCCGAATTCAAGTGCAAGGTTCGAGGTGTAGTTCGTCTCCCATGACAGGTCTGCATCTGCAATTGAACTTACACTGCTGCCGGGCTGCTCCATGTATTTGTTGGCATAGCTGGTCAGTGAGCGCCATCCGTAGTCGCTTGGAGGCAGGGTTCCGTTAATACCATAAGAAGCCCTCAGCCTTAGACTGCTGATGACAGGAACGTCTTCCATGAAGCTCTCCTGGTCAATTCTCCATGATCCTGCAACCGACCAGAAGTTACCCCAGCGCGATTTCGGACCGAGTTTTGATGATCCGTCACGGCGGAATGAAGCTGAAAGATAATACTTGTTGTCATAGTTGTACTCAGCGCGTGAGAGCATCGAAGCCATCGTATTGCCCCAATAATAGGCGCTGGCATCAAGCTTGCCGGCAGTGGCTACAGTATGAAGGGCGCTGGTGGGCAGATTCGTGCCGGTAGCTCTCTGATAATCAGTCTGGTTCTTTGCAACTTCCCAGCCAACCAGGGCGCTGACATTGTGTACTCCGCCAAAGCTTTTGTTGTAGCTGAGAGTGGTTGAAGAGACAAGCTCATTGATCTTTGTGCTGTTCTCAGTAACCGAACCCTGGGTGGTTGTGCCGCTGAAGTGCAGCGCACTGTAATAAAGGTGATCGAGGGTGTGGGTGTTGTCAAATGAGAAGATAGATTTGAGAATCAGTTCAGGAAGTATTTTTACAGTAACCGTCTCATTTGCAAATACCCTCTGGGTCTTCGACCAGTTTTCCCACTCATTGTTGTAGTATACCGGGTTGTAGGCGTAGCTGCCGTACCTGGCCGTCCAGGGCAATCCTGTTACATAGTCGGTTGGCCAGTAGAGTCCCCAGAGCAGGTTACGGCTCTGCAGAAAATAGTTGTTGCCCAGTGCGCGGGTGTCATTGAAACCCTCCTTCTTACTGTTGCTGACATTAATATTTGTGTTCAGCTCGATAAATTTCCCTATCTTCTGACCAAAATTCATCCTTCCGGTGATGCGGTCAAAGGCGTTGATGACACTGCGGCCGAGGTCATTTGTATATGAGAATGAAGTAAAGTAATTTGAAGTCTCGGTACCTCCGCTGACAGACAGGTCATATGCCTGGTATACAGCTGTACGGAACAGCACATCCTCCCAGTCGAAGTACTTGCCGGCCCTCTCCCCTCCGATGACCAGGGAATTGACTGTATTGTCAGGAGCCGCGAAGGTATAGCCGTGCTTGTTGAACCTCTTGTTGAGCTGCGCCAGGGCACTGGCACTGGCTTCCTCATAATTCATGCCGTCGTATAGAATACCTGCATTCCAGAAGTTTTCATAATAGAGTTCAACCTGCTGCTCAGTGCTTGCGGCCTCGTAGTTGTCTGTAGCGAATGACGGGGTAATCCCCACGGAAGCCTTGAAGTTGATTACGGGCTTACCCTGTTTCCCCTGCTTGGTGGTGATAACAATCACCCCGTTGGCTGCCCTCGAACCGTACAGGGCCGAGGCGGCAGCGTCTTTCAGTACAGTAATAGACTCGATGTCATTAGGGTTTATCGCGCTCATTACGTTGCTGGTTGTATAGATACCCATCTGGGAGACGTTACCTGATATCACAGGAACACCGTCAACAACATAAAGAGGTTCATTTGATGCATACATAGAGCCAACCCCGCGCACCCTGATTGACGAAGTGGAACCGGCCTGGCCCGAAAGGGTTGTAATCTGAAGACCCGCGATCTTGCCGCCCATTGCATTTTCAAAAGAAAGCGTCGGTACATCCTTGATAGCGTCAGCATTCAGGACGCTGGCGGCACCTGTGAATGTGCCCTTTGTTGAAGTACCGTAGGCAACAACTATCACTTCGTCAAGCGCAAGAGCATCAGTGGCCATCTCGACATTGATGACCGACCTGCCTGAAACCGGAATCTCCTGCGTTTTGTAACCGACGTAACTGAACACAAGTACAGCGTCGGCCGGAACATTGCTGAGGGAGTATTTCCCGTCAGCGTCGGTATTGGTTCCAACTCCCCGTAGTCCCTTTACAAGTACCACTGCATAGGGGATCGGAGAACCATCTTCAGAAGCGGTTACCGTTCCGGTAACGCGTGTCTGCGCCATGCCGGCATTCACAAATAATACCGACAGGAAAATGAAGATTAGTTTTTTCATGGAAAATTATCGTTAGTTTATAAAGGTTTACTCTCACAAGTTACAGAGAAATTCATTTCATTAAAAAAAAAATTTGTATTACATCATACTGTTTTTAAGCACAGAGGAGAGGTAACCGGTTCTGTGAACTGAAAATTACATAAAATGAGCCTGTGAGCCGTTTGCATGCCTTGCCGGAAACTTCCCGCGGAGAGCCTCTTCACTACTAAGTTATGTAATACATAATCTTCCATGAGGCACAAACTCCTTCCCGGTTGCTTAAAAATATGTCTGGTAACCGTGGATTTTAATTTTCTTATGAGTAAATTTCACTCAAATCAAGGCTTATCATGAAACAATTAAAAGCACTTGTCCCGGTATTGCTGATACTTTTCGGCTGCTCGGGTCCAGACACGTATGATATAATCATCAGGAACGGAAGCATTGCTGACGGTTCAGGCTTCCCGGCCTATATGGGAGATATTGGTATTATGTCTGACACCATTGCTGCCATTGGTAACCTTGGAAAAGCCAGGGGTAAAACAGAGATAGATGCCTCCGGGATGACAGTTGCGCCGGGGTTTGTAAACATGCTCAGCTGGTCGGTTGAATCACTGATTGAGGATGGGAGATCAATGGGTGATATTGTACAGGGGGTGACTCTGGAGGTGCTTGGTGAGGGTGACTCATGGGGCCCCTGGAACGAAGAAATGAAGAGGGAGATGAAAGCGTCACAGGGGGATATAAAATATGATATTAAATGGACAACGCTGGGAGAATACCTCGAATATCTCGAGAAAAAAGGTGTCGCAACCAACATTGCTTCTTTTGTGGGCACTGCAACCCTCAGGATACATACGGTTGGATATGACAACCGCCCGCCCACAGATGAGGAGATGGATTCGATGAAGCTGCTTGTCAGGCAGGCTATGGAAGAGGGAGCCATCGGGGTCAGCTCTGCACTGGAATACATACCTGCCAGCTTCGCCTCCACCGAAGAGCTGACAGAACTCTGCCGGGTTGCAAAAGAGTATGACGGTATGTATATTTCTCATATCCGTAACGAGGACGAAACTTTCCTGGAGGCAATCGATGACTTTCTTCTGATCTCGGCTTCAACCGGGATAAGATCGGAAATCTATCACCTTAAACAGGTAGGCAGGACAAACTGGCACAAGCTCGACAGGGCGATTGCGAAAATAGACTCAGCGCGGGCGACAGGGCTCAGCATCACTGCTGACATGTATAATTATCCCGCCAGTTCCACCGGGCTTGGAATACTCATGCCGGAATGGGTGCAGGAGGGCGGATTTGAAAAATGGGTTGCCAGGCTGAAAGACCCGGCCGTCAGGAAGGTGGTTGGCGCTGAGATCATTAAGACAATCATGAGGAAGCAGGGTACCCCGGAAAAGGTGTTGTTGATTGGTTTCCAGACTGATTCATTAAAATA
>Ga0209310_1001688_pt1 | contig 15746 bp, 8 predicted proteins | sample AD_UKC030_MetaG_FD_184415 | JGI IMG/M metagenome (GOLD analysis project Ga0209310, IMG submission 184415) | Active sludge microbial communities of municipal wastewater-treating anaerobic digesters from USA - AD_UKC030_MetaG (SPAdes) (version 2) | ecosystem: Engineered > Bioreactor > Anaerobic >... | reverse complement strand
CGCGTTGAATCCCAGATTTCACCCTCGGACGACACCAAGACGAAGAAAAGAAAAACCAAACAGAAAAAGTAAATGACCATCACCCCTTGGCGAGTATCATGCCACGCCAGGGTTTTTCAGCGGAATCTATTGTTTACATATAATTGATCGAACATCGGTTTTCGGGGGTTCCTCCCGCTCCTGGCCGAGCCTTCGCCACATGTTTCTCACAAACCGCACCTTGGCCCCGTCCTTCGCAAGCACACGGCGAACCTTCGAACCGCCTGCGCCGCTGCTCCATATTTCATCCCTCCGGCAAACCGCACAATGTCCACCAACCGTTGCTGCCCATACCACACTGCCACGTAGATCGTCCCGTCCCGATTCCAATTGTCTCGACTCTCCACCATCTGTGTCCATCGCCTCCCCCGTAACACTTCCGCCGCCGCAACAATCTCCGGCCACCCGAGACGGCCGTTCGGTTAGATCTGATGTGTCAATAATACGGTTTTGACCCCTTTGCCTTCCACTCGCGGTGCAGGACAGAATAACGATTTGACGCGCAATTCATTTCGCAGTGTTGAACTGAGGCGACCGATGCCGCGGAATAAATTCCGCGCTTCGTTTCACAGAGGTTCTGTCTTGCAGCCGAACGGGTGCTGCGGAATCAATTCCGCGCTGCGGGCTGTGGCATCGATCCGGCTGTGCTAGTCCGAGGTGAGTTCCAGCTAACTCCCGGATCCAACAGTCGTTTTATTGGCCTGTGATCCGATAGAAGCGCTGCGATTGCCCGAGGCTGTCGCCGACCTGTTTCCGAGTGCCGTCCCCGGTTAAGGTAGTGAGGGTTTGCCAATCCGGAGCGCTGAGACTGCCGGTAACCTGAACCGTGTAACTCTTGCCGGCCACCGAGTCGAACTCGAACTGGATCCTGTCTTCGGCGCGCTGGACGTTGAGGATCGTGATGTCGGGCGTGACGATCGGAGCGTTGACATGGACCGCCAGCTCAAACACACCGAGAAAACCGCCGCTCGCTGTGCCGCCTTCGAGGCCAATCAATCGGATCCCATCGATCCCGGTCTGCGGCTCGTTCAAAACGAAGGTGGACTTGCCCAGAGTGGGCGCTCCGAAGTCGACCGCCGGCAAAGGATGACCGTTCATGGCCTGCATATAATCCGAGGTGGCGCTCACGGGCTGCCAGGACACGCCTTTATCAGTGGTCACTTGCACGGCAGGTTCCAATAGGTGCTCGGTGGCGGAAAGCGTGTTTCCACTTCCAGGGCCGATCCCATTGACACCAAACCAGCCGCCATCGAAGAAGATCGCCAGGCTCAACTCCAGCCGAACAATGGGATTGGTGGCTGGCTTGTCCCAAAGAACACCCACAAAACTAACGGTATCGGTTCCTCCGCCATTGTAAGTGTCCACGCGCGTGGTTGGAATCCCGTCATTGATGTTCGCCGCGCTTCCCGAGTTGAACACGGGGGTTTCGGGACCGCTGTCCAAGGCGGGTTGGGTGCCGAGGATTCCCGTGCCCTGCAAGGCGACATTGGTCGGGATGCTGGCCGCGGAATTGGGATTGCTTCCCTGATTGATTTCGGCTGGATCCGTAAAACCATCTCCATCGGTATCGGCCTTGGTGGGATCTGTTTTTGAAGTGTTCACCTCCTGTCCGTCGCTCAAGCCATCGCCGTCGGTATCGGCCTGTCGGGGATTGGTTTTGTTTTCGTTGACTTCGGCGCCGTCCTTCAAGCCATCGTTGTCGGAATCGGGATTTTGTGGATCGGTGTCCGCGTCGAACTCCTGTTTATTGGTCAGGCTGTCATTATCGGGATCCTCCGCGGCATCCTTCTTGCCGACCGTCAATCCGTGCTGACGTTCCCAGGCATCGTCGAGGCCGTCGCTGTCCGTATCGGTTGTGCTGGGGCCTTCGATATGCACGGCAAGCTCGAAGACGCCCAGAAACCCGCCGCTGGCCACACCGCCGTCGGTCCCGATGATCCGGATGCCGCTCATTCCGGTCAAGGGCTGGGTCAGCGTAAAGACCGCCTTGACGGAAGTCGGATTGGGATTCAGACCGCCCCCCACGCCATGCCCATTGAGGGCCGTCAGATAATCGGAGGTATGGGCGACGGTCGACCAGGCGCCACCGGGGGTTGATTGAACCTCGATTCTTGGCTCGACCAGGTGGGCGGCGGTCAGTTTTCCTCCCCCAGCTGGCCCCTGACCGTTGACTCCAAACCACCCTCCATCGTAGAAGGTGGCCAGGGTAAGTTCCAAGCGGACAATCCGGCCGGTCGGAGGTTGATCCCAGAGAATGCCGACAAAACTCACAAAACCGGGATTGCTCTCGTTGTAAGTGTCGACGCGCGTCGTGAGATTGCCGTCGTTAATATTCTCGGCAACTCCGACATGGTAGAGTTCGACTTCGGTCTCGGGGCCACTGTCGAGAGTATCCTTGGTGCCCATGAGCCCGTGGCCGAGCAAAGCCACATTGGTCGGAATGCTTGCCGGGCTCAAAGGATCGCTGCCCTGGGCCACCTCGACAGCGTCGGCATAACCATCGCCGTCGGTATCCGAAGCCAAAGGATCGGTATGAAGGGTGTTCACCTCGACGCCGTCGCTGAGGCCGTCCACATCGGAGTCGAGGGCGAACGGATCCGTGTGCGACTCGTTGATCTCGCGGCCGTCGCTCAGGCCATCCCCGTCCGTATCCGCCACATTGGGATTGGTATGGTGCGTGTTCACTTCGTCGCCGTCCTTCAAACCGTCCGCATCGGTATCCGCCTGTTTCGGATGGGTGCTGGCCGCATATTCATTGGCATTCGTGAGGCCGTCACTGTCGGCGTCGCCGGCGGCATCATTGACGCCCACGTTAAGGCCGTTCGCCTGTTCCCAGGAATCCGGCATGCCGTCCCCATCGGAATCCCCGGACAACTCAGCCTGGACTTCGAGTTCGAACACCCCCAGGAATCCATTCCCGTCGGCCGCGCCTCCGTTCTCCCCAATGATCCGTATCCCATCAATCTGGGTTGCGGCAGTCTGCAGGGTAAAGACCGCGGTGACGGAACTCGGATTTGGATTCTCGCCGCCGCCAATGCCGTGTCCATTCATGACGGTGAGGTAATCGGAGGTGTGCGCCACGGTGGTCCAGGTCACACCGCCATCGGTCGAGACTTGGAGGCTGGGTTCGATGAGGTGGGCGGAAACGAGCTGTCCGCCGGCTGCGGGCCCGACCCCCCTTGCGCCAAACCATCCGCCGTCCCAAAACGTGGCCAGAGTCAGGTTCAGCGCGGTGATTTTATCGAATCGTTTCGACGGCCAAACGATGCCCACAAAACTGAAGGCCTGTCCCTGGTCGGTGGTGCCGCCTCCAAACCAGTTATCGACGCGCGTGCCCGCGTCGTTGTCATTGATGTTTGCGGCCACGCCGGCGTTGTAGTGCGGGGCGCCGGCATCGCTGTCGACGGCATTGTTGACCCCGAGAATGCCAGTCCCGAGCGGGGCGATATTGTCAGCGGACACAACCGGCGCCATGAATGTCAGCAGACTGAGAACGATCAGCGTTTTAACAAAAGATGGAATTCGAAGGGGGGTGGTTCGGAGAGTCTTCATAATTAGCCGGGACTGTGGCTCGGAATTGCGTTGAAATCAATACCAAACATTGATCCCAAAACCGCGCATAAGATGCTTCGAAAAAATCGAACCGCGAATTAACACCCATGGACGCGAATCGAAGCGAAGGCATCCGACGGGCTAAATCCCAGACATTCCATCGATGCTCCCAACATTTCGGGACCTTCGTATTTGGCCTGCTATAATTGGCGTTGATTGGCGTCCATTCGCGGTTAAGTCGCTTTGTTTGCGGTTCAGGGCTGATGTCCCAGCGCATTCCACCCAGGCGAAAACTCTTCACAAAACTGGCAAGATCCACGATTGATCCGACAGGTTGATCGTGCTATGAAGAGGGTATGCGTTTTGCAGAGTTTGCCATTAATCCCTGGTATTTTTTCCCTCAAGTTCTTTTCTTTTGGACGGCGGCTATCCTGACGGCAGCCGATTCGTCTCCAGCGCCCGTCGCGTCCACCGTTTCGAGGATAACCCTCGATGCGCTGGTGGCGGACGTGCTGAAAAACAATCCGGAACTCGAGTTCTACCGCGCTGAAATCACGGCCGCTCGAGCCGGCCGAAAAACCGCCGCCCAATGGGAAAATCCGGAGGTCAGCGTCGAGGTCGGCGGCAAACGCGTCTGGGAACGCAATGGTCCTTCGTTGGGCGACGGTGTGGCATGGTCGGTTTCCGTGGCGCAACCGTTCGAGTTTCCCGGTCGGCTCGCCATCCGCAAGGCCATTGCCAATCGTCAGATCGATCTGGCAAAGCTTGGCCTGGAACAATTCGAGGCGGCGTTAGGGATGCGAGCGCGGTTGCTCGGCGGGGCTGTTGTCGCAGCCCAGGAAAGAGAGGCGGCAGCGCGCGAGGTCAGCCAGCGATTTCAGTCCTTGATCGAGGTCCTGGTCCAACGCGATCCCGCCGGGGTAACGCCGTTGCTTGACCAACGCATCATCGAGGCAGGCACGATCATCTTGCTCCGGCGCGCCAGCCAGGCGACGCGTGAGGCGCAGGCCGCGTTGATGGAGTTAAACGCCCTGCGAGGACGGCCGCCCGAAACGCCGCTGACCCTGACGGGAAGCCTGCCCTCTGTTTCCGTTCTCCCAACCGTGACGGCGCTCAACGACGTGGCCCGCACGAACAATTTTGAGGTTCGCTTGCGCCAGGTGGAACTGGTTCAACAAGGATTTCGTGTTCGCCTGGCCAAAAACGAGCGATACCCCCGGGTCAGCCTGGGCCCCTTTTACTCCCAGGAAGAGGCGAGCGATGAAGAACGGATCGTGGGGGTTGGATTGAGCATGCCGCTGCCCCTTTGGAACAGGAACAGCGGCAATATCGAAGCCTCGGAGGCGCGGTTGCAGCAGGCGGATGCCCTGCTGCGGCTCACTTGGCGGCAGGTGGAACGTCAGATCGCCGAACACGCCCTGGCCTTGCGAACTCAGATCGATGAGATGTCACGCTGGCGCGCCGACGCGGCCCAGCAGTTCCGCGAAGCCGCCGAATTAGCCGATCGGCATTACCGGCTGGGCGCGGTTCCTGTGACGACCTATGTGGAAATGCAGGTGCGCTATCTGGATGCGCTGGACACGTTGCTGGCCACCCGCGCCGAAGCCCTGGAACACCGCCAGCAACTGGAATTGCTCGTGGGCATGCCCCTGGAAAACATCCCTGCGACCTATGCTGCACCGTCTCATTGAAGCCTCGCTGCGCCAGCGGGTTTTTCTCCTGATTGTCGCCACGGTCTCCGTCTTTGTTGGCCTGTGGTCGGCCTACCACCTGCCCATCGATGCAGTCCCGGATATCACCAGTCCGCAGGTGCAGGTGAACACCGAGGTGCCGGCGCTGGCGCCCGAAGAATCCGAAAAAGCCGTCACGATTCCACTGGAAATGGAGCTCGCCGGAATCCAGGGAGTCGAGGAAATGCGTTCGCTGACCAAGTTCGGCCTGTCCCAGGTCACGCTGATTTTCAAAGAGAAGATGGATATCTACCGCGCGCGCCAACTTGTGGCCGAGCGGCTGCAATCCGCCGCCGACCGTCTTCCGCCCAACCTGACGCCCAAGCTCGCGCCCATCAGCACGGGATTGGGCGAGATCTTTTATTACACGCTCGCGTTTCGCGACGGGGCCACCAACCGCCCGCCCGATCGCATGGAAGAGTTGCGCGAACTGCGCGAAATCCACGAGTTCGTCGTCAAACCGATGCTCCGAACCACGCCGGGACTTGCGGAAATCAACTCCAGCGGCGGCTACGAGAAACAACTTGTCGTGCAGCCGCGTCCGGAGGACTTGCAGGCGGCGGGACTGACGTTCGCGGATTTGGCGGCCATCATTGGCGAGAACGTCGAAAATACAGGCGGCGGTGTCATTCATCGCGGACCGGACCAGTTGATCGTACGTTCCGTGGGGCGTGTCCGGACGGCGGAGGAAATTGCCGAGCTGCCCATTAAGTTCGCAAGCGGGATCAAGCCGTTGGTGGTCCGCGATGTTGCCGAAGTGGCCATCGGCTCGCGATTTCGAACCGGCGCCGCCACTGAGAACGGCGAGGAAACCATTCTGGGCACCGCCATGATGCTCGCAGGTGAGAATAGCCGTTTTGTGGCTCGCCGATTCCAGGAGCGCATCCGGGAGATTGCCGATCGGTTGCCTCCCGGCCTGGAGATCCGCACCCAATACGATCGCTCCGAACTGGTGGATCGCACGGTATCAACCGTGAAGAAAAACCTGTTCGAGGGCGCCATTCTGGTGGTGGTGGTCTTGTTGGGCATGCTGGGTAACTGGCGCGCCGCCCTCATCGTCTCAGCGGCGATTCCCTTGTCCTTCCTCTTTGCGCTGACGGGAATGCTGCGATGGAACATTTCCGGCAACCTCATGAGCTTGGGGGCGGTCGATTTCGGTCTGATCATCGATGGGGCGGTCGTGATGGTGGAAAACATCGTCCGCCAGCTCGGGGAACGGCAACATGCCCTGGGACGTCCCCTGACCGCGTCCGAGCGGATCCACACGGTCGGCGCGGCGAGCAAGCAAGTGGCCAATCCGATGTTCTTTGGCGTCCTCATCATCACAATTGTCTACGTGCCTATTCTGGCACTGACCGGCGTGGAGGGAAAAATGTTCCATCCCATGGCGATCACAGTGATGCTGGCCCTGGGCGGAGCGTTAGTGATGGCCCTGACTCTCATGCCGGTCTTCTGTTCCTACCTGCTCAGCGGTTCGGTGCGCGAAGGAGATAATTTGCTGGTGCGCGGCATCAAGAAGCTTTACGAGCCCAGTCTGAGGCTCGTGCTGGAAAAGCCGTGGTTGATCGGGGTGAGCACGGTCCTATGGGTTGCCTTTTCGGTATGGGCGTTCTTGCGATTGGGGGCCGAGTTCGTGCCAAAACTCGACGAGGGATCGCACACCGTGATGGTCTATCGCACCAACAGCATGAATCTGGAAACCTCGCTGGCGATGGAGATGGCGACCGAGAAGCTGCTGCTGACCATCCCCGAAGTGGAAAGGGTCTTCTGCCGTCTGGGGACCTCTGAGGTTGCCACCGATCCCATGCCCCCCAGCCAGAACGATCTCTACATTTTCTATCAACCGCGCCACCAATGGCGCCAAGTGGACGGACGCCCGATCACCAAAGTCGCCCTGGCGGCTATCCTCGAGGAGGAAATCCAAAAGAAATTTCCCGAACAATCGCTCCTCTTCGCACAACCGATTGAGATGCGGTTTAACGAACTACTGGAAGGTGTGCGGTCCGATCTATCGCTGAAAATCATCGGTTACGATTACGATGTTATGGAAGAGCTTGCTGCCCGAATCAAAAAGATCCTCGATTCGATCCCCGGGGCGAGCGAAGTCGAATTCGAGGCGCAAGGACGCGCCCCGGTGCTGGAGATCGTGGTAAACCGAGAGGCCCTGAAGCGGTATAGCCTTCATGCCGCCGCCCTGAACCAAACCATTGCCACCGCTTTGGCCGGACAAACCGTGGGCTTGGTCTACGAAGGCGATCGCCGATATGAAATCGTGGTCCGGCTCCAGGGCGACTTGCGGGATCGCCTGGACCAGATCCGGAAGCTCCCGGTCCGGGTGGGCGAATATGGCCTGGTATCGCTCGGCGAGGTGGCGGAGTTCAAGACGGTTTCGAGTGTGGATCCGATCGTGCGCGAGGACGGGCATCGTCGCGTGGCGCTCATGATCAACCTGCGAGGCCGCGATGTGGAAAGCTTCGTCAAGGAAGCCCAGCAAAAAATCGCCGAGCAGATCACCCTTCCTCAAGGCTACAGCCTGGAATTCGGCGGGCAGTTCAAGAACCTGCAAGAAGCCCGGCTCCGCCTGCTGGTCGTGGTGCCCGCGGCGTTGATTTTAATATTCCTGCTGATTTTTATGGCTTTCGGCAGCCTGCGGCAGGCCTTTCTGATCTACACCGGCATTCCGCTGGCCATCACCGGGGGAGTGCTGGCGCTCTGGGGACGTGGCATGCCCTTCAGCATTACCGCCGCCGTCGGTTTCATCGCCTTGAGCGGGGTTGCGGTGCTCAACGGTGTCGTCATGATCAGCTATTTCAACGAGCTCCGCGAAAAGGGCCGGTCGATGTGCCAAGCGGTCTTTGAAGGCGCGGTGACGCGTCTGCGGCCGGTTTTGATGACCGCCTTTGTCGCCAGCCTCGGATTTGTCCCCATGGCGGTGGCCACCGGCCCCGGAGCCGAAGTCCAGCGCCCGCTCGCCACTGTGGTCATCGGAGGCATCCTCAGTTCAACGTTCCTGACCCTTGTCCTGTTGCCGGTGCTTTACGCCTGGTTCGAGGGCGAGAAATGTCCGACGCCTCAAACAACCCCGCCATCGACGACTCCAGCCTCGCCAACGACAGTTTAAATCCCGTCCCGCGATGTTCCCTGTTCAAGGCAACTTCCGGAGCCTTTCGAGCCTACCCACAGGCGGCGCACAGGACGGGACTGATCTTTGGGCTGGCCGTGCCTCGCGGGGCGCGCCTGGCAATCCGGCCCTGCCACCCCATTACCGCTCATGAAGCCATCAACCGCTACGCATCATCGCATACAATGCCGGGCAATCCACCGCCGCTTCTGGGTTGGATTCCTTCTGGCCTCAATTTCAATCGGCCTCGGAATCCATCTCATCGCCCAACCCCCGCAAAATCTGCCTTCAGCCGGGATTCCTCCCCTGCCCCTGAATACCGCCGAGTCCATCATCGAGGCGTTCTTCGATCCGGAAGTCAGTGGTCTCTCCGAGTGGGCTGTGGAACGTGGGCAAGGTTGCGGATTTGTCATGGGACAGAACTGGGGCGCCGCCGATTTCCATTGGTCCGGCATGCCAAAATCGAACTTTGTCGCTCGCCTCTCGAGGCGATTCGACATGGATTGCGCACGTTTTGAAAAGCTGGTGTTGAGCGGAGCGTTGCCGCAACACTCGAGTCTCAAGATCACGGTGTTTACAGACCAGGGAGAACAGGCAAACACATTCCACGAAACCGGCGCCCAGGAATTCGTTCTGGATCTTCAGGGCGCCGCGCGCCTCTCCAAAATCACGCTGGAGCTTTTATCCCAAAACGAAGGCGCGGCCGCCGGCTGGCTCACTGCAATTAGTTTGGTCGACACCGATCAACTCGGGTTTCATCTGGACCAATTTGAACACTACGAGGCTTCCTGGCATAAATGGATCAGATCCCCCGACTACGAACCGGAGTTCAAACCGGCCATCGGTATCTTTCTTAAACCGGAGGACATCGAACGTTTGCGGAGCACCGCCTTGGACTATTACCGGAATCAGGCGGAAAATCTGAAGCAAGAGTACGCGCGAGTACCCCCGGAATCACGAATTCAGGAACTCGCCCGCCAAGAGGAAGACCGGCCCCTCTATCGCGAGGCCAGAGGCTACGCAAAGCAGCGGTTGGCGCGCGGGGGCGACCTTGCGCAGGCTGCTCTCATCACCCGAGATAAGGAACTCCTGCGGCTTGCGGCGCGGTGGGCCATGTCCCTCGCGGTCTGTCCCTCGTGGGGAAAGGAGCCCCTTCAACATGTCCCGGCCTGTCCCTGGGAAGTCCGAGCCTTCAATGAGTCCTACGCCAGTGAAGACATTGCAAAGATCATCGATCTGGCCGGAGAAATGTTCACCCAGGCCGGCCGGGATTATCTCCTGCGACGGCTGGGTCTGTATGCCACCAGCTGGATCACTTACATGACCTGGAAACATGAATACATTTTCGAGTGCAATCAACTGGCCTACTTCAACCAAGGCCGCGTCTGCGCGTATCTCGCGATGGAACCTTACATGCCCCGGGTCAAGAAATATCTGGAAATAGCCCTGGACGATATCCAGGACAGCTTCAAAGTGGTGCTCGAACCCGACGGAGGATACCTCGAAGGCCCAAGCTATTTTTGCGCCACGGCCCGGCGCCATTGCCAAACACTCGATTATTACGCTCGCGCGCGTGGATTGAACGTGCTGGGCATTATCCCGGAACAACTCAAAAAAACCGATGACTATGCCCAGGCAATCGCCTCCACCACCCGGTTCGATTACCTGCCGATCTGCGACTGTGACCAGGGTGCGAGCCTCGAGACGTGGCTCTGGCTGGCCCGAGTTGTGCCTAACAGCTACTGGGTAACCCTGGCGCGAAAAAGTTATGACAACAAACCCGCCCAGCTGCGTGATCCGCTCGAAAAAGAACTCTTCAATCAAATCCCCAAGAAAGGTCCCCCGCTCAAGCCCTTCGTCTTCCTGCCCGATACCGGTTATCTGGCGTCCCACCGCAAAATCAAGGATCAAGCGCTCAAGATCTTCATCATGGGAAACAAGGCCAACGCCGGACACACCCATGAAGACAAGGGGAGTTTCATCCTCGAATTTGCCGGACAGACTTTCGCCACCGACCTCGGTGTGGGAGAATACGATGATCCCCTTCATCAACTCTACAAGCATGCCCAACGTCACAACATGCTCTGCCCCACAGGAACCGAGGAACGCCCCGCCCCGCCCGGACGATTGCCTTTCGACGTAAAACCCACCGGTTCGGGAGATGAAACCAACTTCCATGCCGTCATCGACGCGACTCCGGGATGGAATCGCTATTACAAACGGTGGATCCGCGCGTGGGACTCTCCCGTCCCCCGTGAGCTCACGATCCGCGATGAATATGAGCTAAACCAGGGAGATGGCGTCGTTTTTTATTGGCAAACCGCCCTGCCCTTTGAAGTCAAACAAAGCACCGTCGTGATCCGGGGCGAGAAGGGCATCGCAGAAATCCATGCGCCGCCAGATACCACCATTGCCATTGATGAGATGCCGATGCAAGGCGGCACCAGCCAGAAACGCATTGGCATCCACAAGATGGGTGCGGCGGGCCGGCTGGAAATCAAGGTCACTCTCGAAACGCTCTGAGGAATTGACGGGCTTGAATAAAAGCTCAATGTCACCTTACGGACTATCCGTTGTTACCCAGTTCTCAGGCGTTCCGAGCATGGGATGATCGCAGATCGGGCGCGGCCTTAGAGCCTGTTTGAAAATTCCAAGGGGCGCTGTTTTCCCAGAAATGGCCGCATGGCGAAGCGCGACGAAGGAAAATATCCCTAGCGGATCTTTGACTGAGGAGCAACGAAGCCAGGGGGCTATTTCTGCGAAAAACCTTCGGGCGGCGGCTCTTTTGCCCGGGGCCAGCGTTGGCTTGGACCTTACAGCCCCCATCGGGTCCCAAAAGGTCGTAAAGAGCCGCCCAGCGGCCATGAAAACTAAACCTGAGTGAATCTCCCGCTTCGGTGGCCTGCCACAAAACGGGCAGTTGTCTGGCAAAATTCCGCGCAAGAGCGTTTGTGGTTCGATCCAACTTCCACCAGCTGCCGATCAAGAAATCCCGGCTCAGCAGGATCATCATCGCGTTTTCGTGATTGTCCGGTGTGAAAGGCTCGGGTAACGCATGGGCTCCGGGTTGTCCCAGGTTTTCCATCCGCTCGAAGGCGCGAGCCAGGGCTTCGGTATAGAGCCGATGCCCCGTCTCGGCAAAAGGATGGCAACCGTCCGGCGCGAAGGCCTTGCGGGCAGGGAAGCCCCGGTCCGGATCCGCGGGCACATCCGGCTTCGGTGATTTGAAGATCCATTCGCCCACCCGGATCCGACGCGCGGCTTCCATCGCCAGATGAATCGATGGAATCCCGTAGTGATCCGCAATATGTTCCATGGCGGAGGCGGAACGCGGAAACCGGCCGGCGGCGAGATCGTTCGTCATGCCTTCGTGCATCGTGTAAACGAAGCAGATCTCGGTCGCGGCATCCGCCTTCCAGATCTGGCGGACAACACCCTCCATGCAACGGTAGATCTGTGAGGGCGGAGCACCGCCATCGTTTACGGCGAACTCGACAAAGACCGGATCACGCCGCCCGTCCTGATTGTTCCAGCAGTCGTGGGTAAATCAGGCCGTAAATCGTCGGCGCAATGAAACCGATCAGCGGCAGCACGAAACAAATCGCCATACTGTGATACGCATCGGCCAGCCAGCCCATGAAGGGCGGCGCTATCGCGCCTCCCACAATCGACATGATCTGGAAAGAAGCGGCCAGCTTGGTCTGGCTGCCAAGGTTGCGCAGACTCATGGCGAAGATGAAGGGGAACATGATCGACATGAACAGCCAGCAAAACGGCAGGATCATCCAGGACACGTGCTTGATGTTTGCCATGACCAGCAGAATGATGATCGTGTTCGCTATTCCATACAGGGAAAGCAACAGGTTCGGTTTGACGAACCGGGTGATGAGCGCCCCGCTGAAACGGCCGATGGCATAGAGCACCATGGCGATCGTCACCACGTAGGCGGCGGTGGCCTCAGGCTTGGCCGCGCCCGTAATCGAACCGTACCAGGCAAACAGCGGCGCCGTCACCGTGGCCCCGGAAGCGTCCTTGACCATGGCGTTCTCCAAAATGTAGTTGACCGCAAACGCGTTCACTCCCACCTGCGCGGCAATGTAAAGAAACTGGGTGACAATCCCCCAGACAAAATGGGGTTGACGAACCAGGGGCGCCTTATGGACGGAGCCGTCATCCGCCGACTTCTGGTTTTCGTCCTGTGCGTCAATGTCCGGCAGCTTGACAAACGAGAAAACGCCAAACACCACCAGGACCACACAGCCCAAAACAACATAAGGAATGAGGAGCGAGTGAAAATTCGCCTCCGCCCCCGCCTCCTGGTGGCTGCCAAAAATGAACGCGCCTCCCACCGTCGGAGCAATGATGTAGGCGACCGAATTGAAGGCCTGCGCCGTCGACAGCCGTCCGGCCGCGCCGTCCTTGGGCCCCAAGACCGTCACGTAAGGATTGGCGGCCGTCTCGATGCAGGCCAGGCCGCTCGATAGCACAAACAGGGCGAGCAGAAAAGCCCAGAAGGCCTTGAACCATAGGCCCGCCGGGATAAATAAGAAGGCCCCCACGGCCAGCACCAGTAATCCCAGCAAAATGCCCCGCTGATAACCAATCCGCCGGATCAGCAGGGCGGAAGGCAGCGCCATTAAAAAATAGGCGCCAAAGACGGACGTTTGGATGAAACCCGATTGCGTTTTGCTGACATGAAGGATGTCTTGAAAGTGCTTGTTTAACACGTCCAGCATCGCATGACAAAATCCCCAGATGAAAAACAACGTGGCCACCATGAGGAAGGGAAACAAGAGCGCATTCCGTGTCGGCTTCATCATTATCTCTTTCTTCTTAGTTGCCCGACCGGGTTATTGCAGGCAAGGAGTCTTCCCATTCACTTTCCCTCACCGGGGTCTTGCGAACCGGAGATGGGCCAGTCGAAAACTCAGCTTCGTGACTGCATCGGGCCCGGCTAGTAAAGCATCCTGACGATTTTTACGCAATGAATGGTTCGAACCAGCCTGAGCCGCGGACAATAAAGACCGGTAATGGACTGCCAGGATCGCGATTCTTGCTGTCCAATTGGCCGACCCCACGATATTTTGAAGCCATCAACCATTTTTTGGACCATGAATACACGAACAAAACCGAGTCTTCAGTCCCTGCGAGCCGGTGTGATCGGCACCGGATTTATCGGGCCGGTTCACGTCGAGGCCCTTCGACGTCTGGGTATCCCGGTGACAGCGATCTGCGACGTGGGGAACCTGGCGCAAGCCGCGGCCGAAAAACTGGCTATCCCGCAGGCGTTCGCCGATTACCGCAAGCTGCTGGCGAGCCCCGAGGTCGATGTCGTCCACATAACCACCCCGAACCGGTTTCACTGTGAGATGTCCCTGGCGACCTTGCGGGCGGGTAAGCATGTCGTCTGCGAGAAACCGCTGGCCATGAACACCCGCGAAACCGCCCTAATTGTCAAAACCGCACGCGCTGCCGGAAAGGTGTTTGCGGTGAATTACAACGTTCGCTTTTATCCGGCTGTGCTCCAACTGCGCCGCCAGATCGCCAGCGGCGACTTGGGCGATGTCATCCATGTCAACGGCTCGTACTTCCAGGATTGGTTGTTCAAAGACACCGATTATAATTGGCGTCTGCTCCCCGGCGAAGGGGGAAAACTCCGGGCGGTGGCCGATATTGGAACCCATTGGATGGACACGGTTTCGTTCATCCTGGGCGCCAGGATTTTGTCGGTTTTTGCCGACCTGGCCACCTGGCACAAGAACCGGCGCAGGCCCCTGGGCGAGGTCCAGACCTTCGCCAAGGCCGATGCTCGGATGAAATACGCCACTTACAAGGTGCAAACCGACGATTTTGCCAGCGTCTTGCTCCGTTTCGCCAATGGATCGCGCGGCAACCTGGCCGTGTCGCAGGTGGCCGCTGGACGCAAGAACTGCATTCGCATCGAAATCTACGGTTCGAAAAAATCGGCCTGGTGGTGTTCCGAAAATCCCGAGATGCTGCATTTGGGGCATCGCGACGGCGCCAACGAGGTGGCGGTGCGCGCCACGCCGGCGTTTGGCGATGGCGCCGCGGGTTTCGTGGATTACCCGCCGGGCCACGTCGAAGGATTTCCGGACACCTTCAAAATGAATTTCCGCGCAATCTATTCAGCCATTGCCGGGACCGGACAGGAGCGGCAGCTCTTTGCCAGCGTCCAGGACGGCCACCAGGAAGTCGCCGTGTGCGAGGCGATCATCAAGAGCCACCACACGAAACAATGGACCAAAATCGGAGCCTAGCCCATCCCATGAAATACACCTACGAAGAACTCGCCAAGATGATCGATCACTCCCTGCTCCACCCGACAATGACCGACCGAGACCTGGAGGAGGGTTGCACGCTCGCGGCAAAATACGGCGTCGCCTCGGTGTGTATCAAGCCTTACGCCGTAAAGCGCGCCGCCGAACTGCTCCAAGGCAGCGGTGTGCTCGTCGGCGCGGTCATCGGATTCCCGCATGGGAATTCCTGCACTGAATCCAAGCGTTACGAAACCGAACTGGCCTGCCGCGACGGCGCCGTCGAGATCGATATGGTCATCAATATCGGCAAAGCCCTCTCGGGAGATTGGGAATACGTCGAGCGGGATGTCAAAGCCGTCTGCGACGAAGCCCATCAACACCAGGCGAAAGTGAAGGTCATCCTCGAGAACGACTACCTGGCCCAGGGCGGCGCCGGTCTCACAAGCGACGAGATCAAAATCAAGCTCTGTCAGATCTGCGAGAGCGCGGGGGCCGATTGGGTGAAAACGTCGACCGGTTACGGCTTTGTCAAACAATCCGATGGCACTTACGCCTACAAAGGCGCCACGGAACACGACCTCGGCCTTATGCGCGCCAGCGTGTCGGCCAAGGTCCAGGTCAAAGCGGCAGGAGGTGTCCGCGATCTCGATGGCCTGATCAAGGTGCGAGACCTCGGAGGTTCCCGCTGCGGAGCAACCGCCACCGCGGCGATGCTCGATGAATACCGTCGGCGCGAGGCCGCCCCGATCCCGGGTTCCGAACAACAAAACCGGACGGGCAGCCTGGGTTCGGGAGGATATTGATCCCCCGTTTCAAGGTCCACAGCCGCATCAAATAAATGCTTTTCATTATCGCGGGATTTCGCATGCTCATCGTCAATCATTATGAAACACGCATCGCCGCTTAGGGTCCGTGCAAAAATAACTTCCGATTTTGGCGGGAGCGCCGCCGGGTCAGATGCTAGGCGCGTGGGCGGGAGTGTATCCTCGGTGATACTCGACCGTCCACGCAACAACGCAGATGACC
>Ga0209310_1001687_pt1 | contig 15752 bp, 32 predicted proteins | sample AD_UKC030_MetaG_FD_184415 | JGI IMG/M metagenome (GOLD analysis project Ga0209310, IMG submission 184415) | Active sludge microbial communities of municipal wastewater-treating anaerobic digesters from USA - AD_UKC030_MetaG (SPAdes) (version 2) | ecosystem: Engineered > Bioreactor > Anaerobic >... | reverse complement strand
TGTGTTTACGTTTTTCCCAATCCACATTTAAGGTACTAATAGAATTATTACACCTATTTAAGAAATTGTTGTTAAAGGACGCGCCAACTCTTCTCAAAAATCTAGATTCATAATCTAATGCTTCTTCACCACTTTCAAAAACTTTGATTTTTCTAATAACAAAAGATTCTAGTCCTTCATTAAGAATTATATTTTTTATATAACTAGAACTTGTGTGGTAGCCGTTGGATTTTAGAAGTTGGACGGGATTCGCGTTTCCAGCATATTTTACACCAGCGTAAAATTTACCAGATTTGATATGTTGAATAATATAAAAATAGGGTCGATAAATATAAATAGACATAGATGCAGTACTCCGTTTAGTTGCATTGTGTAAAATATTAAGTATGGTTTTCAAACCCTGTCCATTGTTGAGATCCACCACTTCTAATCCACGCATAGAGAAACAAATAGTCCCCCATACAATTCAAAACTGGTACAGCCCAGTTTAGATTAGAAACTACTGCTGACCGCTCTGTTCTTCTAATAACGGTTCTAGCAATCATAATATCAGCATTATAATTAGCAGGAATGATAAATCCATTTAATTCCGCTAAATGATTATTGTTAATATACTCATCTATATAATTTTCTACTTTAACTACATATTCATCTAGACGGTATTTATATTTGCTTAAAGCCTCTGAAGAATGAACCATCGCGCCCATTTCAAACAATATTACTAAACTTTTTTTAATGATATCATCACAAAGACCTTCATCATTTAACTTTCCTAAAAAAGCACACGATTCATCAATATTTCCTACAAATTCTAAAACAGGTTCACCCTTAGAAATATTACCTCCACCAAAATAGGTAAACCCATTATCACCATTTTTTGTACGAATTTTAGTAATAGGATTTTTTGGTTTACGTTTCATGTTATAAAAGAGGACTACTTAATAGGATTATAATGATATAAAAAAACCATAATAAGGCAATAACAGCCCTACGTTTATATAAATAATTTTTCATTTTGCTAAGAATTTTCATATTTTACAAGGAAATAATATATTAATGATGCTATAGAAAATATTGTTCCTATAGTTCCAATTAACAATACAAGTTTTAATGGGCTATATAACCCAATTAAAATACATATTCCGACTAACCATAACTCTGTAATAATCACATAATTAGGTTGTAACAAAAATTTATCAATTAGATTTTTCATTTTATTAATTATAGTGTGTCTTATTAGCAAAATAATATGCCAATGATACTATGGAATATATTGTTCCAATACTTCCAAAAAGTAACAATGTAACTATTTGTGGTGCGTATAAAACAATTAAAACGAATAACCCAATAAACCACAATTCTGCAATAATCACATAACTAGGTTGCAACATAAATTTATTCATTAGATTTTTCATTTTATACTCTCAATTATTAATTAACAAATGCAAAAGTATTATACTAAGGCATCAGGATTTTTATTTTGTGCAAGTACCTGAGCAAATTCGTCCATGGTTAGTGCGACTGCTTTAATACCGCACTTGTTGTAAAAAAGCAACTCAGCGCGTTTAGAAAAAGCCGCCATCTGTAGACCTACTGATTTACGATCTTTTACCATTACGAAAAATTCTTTCATTTTATTTCTCTAGGTTTCTCTTGTTAGGTCAGTAAAGTAAGTATACACGTATGTTATACCGGCGTCAACTATTTTTTTAACTAACCCAAGATAAATGAGATACTAAAAAACTTATTAGAGAATATAAACCATACAAACTAGCCGCTAATCCTATAACAGCAAGAATACTTAAAATAGTAAAATTTAATCCATCGCCATTATACATAACATTTATATCCAATTGTCAAAATAATTACATTTTAATCAACTAACCATTCATTCATTAAATATTCAATAAAATCATCAAGTGAATTAATGGTATAGTCTTTATCTTCGGTTGTAATGTTATACCCTACTTTCCATTCATAAAGAAACCAATAAACATCATCATAAAGATCATCAAGAACAAATCTTAGAAGCATATCCTTTTGTTTATGTAATGATTCTACAAGACTATTACTAAAAAAGCAATCTCTAATTTCTGGATTAATAGATTCTAGCCATTTATTTTGTTCTTCTTCTAATACCAAAAATTCAGTAATGAGTTTTTTCAATTTTGCTGCTTTCATGTATTACCTTCTTCTGCAATAATTTCTGCTATTATTTCATTTGATAATTTTATTTGTTCCTCCAGAATTTCCCCAGAAATACCTTCATCGTTCATGATACGTATTTTAATATCTTCTAATTCGGAATCTGTATAATATTTTATCATGATTCAATTATAACATCAACCAAAATTATATTCAACCACCAATATAATGTGGTTCATGATACCCAGATTTTCCTAATATTTCATTAATGTCTCTACCACAACCGATACATATATCGTCCTGATTTAATTCACATTTTCCCTGACAATGTTTATTATTAGTACTATAATAAGGAAGGGAATAGAGATTAATAGGTGGAAGGGTTAATTCTGGCCAAAACACGATTACACTCCTGAATAGCACACCATTCAATAGGAAATAAATGTTGACTATTATAAACAGTAATATGCCATACTTTTTCTGGTAAAATTTCTGAAATGGCTAAAACACCCTGATAATCATGTTTCCAATCTTCATCATGTGGGACCAATGCTTTAATTAACTTCTCTAATTTTAGACATTTATCGATATTAGTAATACAAAATACATTAGAAAATTTCTGCATAGAATAACCACAAATATGTAATTCCCATTTAGAGGATTGATTAGCAGAATAGGTTATTGAATGAATGGTAGATTTAATACCGGCAAATGATAATAATTTACCAAAATTTACCGTAAAACTTTCTCTATCTGAGGTAAAAATAATTTTGGGGGTATCAAAACAACCAATAGAACTTAATAAGCCATCTACAAATCCACTAATATAATTATCATTACTGGACCATAATAATAATGGAATATCCTTTTCATTAGGAATAAGACTATACTTATTAATCAACAAGTCATTAATGTTATTACAATTCAAATAATATTTTTCTTTAGAATCATTAATAACACATTCCAATCTTGAGTTATTATTACTAATGGTATTTACGGTAAACAATATTTTATCTGCTATATGTTTTTCATAAGATTCAAACATAATACCAGAATCTAATACTCCATCTTTTTCAGTAAACCAACCTTCACCTAATAGATATCCAATAAAAAATCCTTCATCCCTAGAGAGTGTTAAATCACCAAATATTCCAATAGGTTCATTTCTGGGTAATAGAATATGATCTCCTACTTTAATATTATTGCTATTAGTATTAGTAACAATATCAGTATTGAAATTATAAATAGGAAATTGATGAGTAACAGAGGAACGAATAAGTTTATGCTTACCTAAAGTAAATTCTAAAATGTTTACTGGTTCTAAAGATTGTTTACAAGATGCATCTACCCATTTTCCTGCAACTGTTTTAATTTGAAACGTAGTATTTTCTAATGTTTCAATAGGGAAAATACCTAGTTTAGTGTGTATTAAAGTATTATTAGGTAATGAATTTTTCATATTAAGTTTCTATCCAATAAATTTATTATAGTTATTATATATATTCATACTTAATCTTGGGGTAGTTTCCACATGTTTATCCTAAAATTATAAAATCATTCTAACTTTCTTGTGTTCTTAAAAGTTTTGCTTCTTTTACAGCAATTTCTCGCATTAAACCACATATGCAACACTTAGTTAAAATGCTTACAATATGTGCTGGTGTAGATGGCGAACCTAAATATACTACTTGAAAAGTATCGTTACCACAATTACATTTTTCTCTACCAAGATCAAAATGCCCCGTCATATCATATTCAATTTTCATTTTATTTCCTAGAGTACTTTGTAAATTATTTCATCAAAGTGTTTGCCATTATATCTATGTGTTGCAGTTTCATTCACATAATATTTAATCTTTTTATTGTCTAATATTGATATCAAATCACTATGATCAATCACTTCATCATGTCTAGCAATAACAAAGGTAGAATTATTGGTAATAGTTAATGGCGTATATTTATCACAAATAGTATCAGATACATTATATTTTTTTAATGACGTTGCTGGATATAATGATGGATTAATTAATAGTGATTTTACTCCATATAAATCAGCCATTTTTGCTGCTAACCATGCTCCCAATGATGTACCAATAAAGGTAATATCAATATCTTCATGTAAATGATTCAATAATGCTAAATCAATTTCCTCCCCAACTTCTTTAATAGCAATATCAGGATCAATATTTGCTAAAAAAACATAAACATAATCATTAGGAAATGCTGTCTTTAATTGTTTAACCTTATCACTATTAGGAGATGAAGCATAACCATGAAAATATACAATAAATTTTTTCATTTAATCGGATGACCTACTATCATTTTTCTGTGTAAACTTCCACCAATCTTTCTACTATAATGATACTCGTCTTCGGAATCTTTGTCAACAGGTTTTCCTAATAATTCTTCAGCTTCATCGGCAGGAACACCAGGAATACCCAATTTTTTAGAAATATGTTCAACCGCCCCTGATACTTCTCCCCATGCACGTTTTTGTTCATGATCTTCTATTTTAGTTTTCTTAAAATCTTCTTTACCTTGTGGTGTTCCATCAGTAGCAGAAGCAATAGATTTTCTGCCATATTGCTTTTTATATAGATTTACTGAAGATATTTTACCATTACGTATTGTTGCTTTTATTAATGAATTATTAATATCATCATGAATTGCATCTGATTCTGCAATTGATCCAGATTCATTACCAGCATACCCACCAGAGTTTTTATAAGCACTTCTAATTAAATCATGAATTTGATAACGATATTGTTCCCTAAATTTTTCATGTTTTGAATTTAATCCAATACTTAAAATATGTTCTACTAGAAATTCATTAAATGATAGCATAAAATTACCCAATTAGTTGTTTATATTATTTATAAACTATTAGGTAATTAACTTTTATTATCATTTTCATTATAAATGTTATCAAATTGAATATAGCCCAATTTAATATCTCGCAAAACTGCCCTAGCACAAGCCTTATAATTTCCTCTATGTTCTAATTCAAATTGAATACATTTGGCTATACGAGTTTCTGTATTGTCATTTAGTTCATATTTAGGATATTGATTCATAGTTTAGGTACCAAATTTATAATTTTGTCATCAAATAATCTTAACTAAACACTGTATCTATTTTGACGCCACATAATTGCAACCCTATTAAATTAGGAATAGATCGTATAAACTCTAAACAAAAATTGCCGTCCTGAAAATCGATGGTGTAATCTGCTTTTGGCAATTTGTTTATATCATCAATTGTTACCAAAAGATATATCAATTTAGAATCTTGGTATGGTGCTAATTTCATTTTAATGCCCACTTGATACAATATAACTATTATACCCCACCCACCAAAAACAGCAAGCACTTTCTCAGAATATTTTGCTATTTTTGGCGTATTTGGTATGTTAGTTAGATTATCCGCACTTGCTACTACCACAAGAAGTACATTTTTTACAGCCTTCTTGATAAATTATTGTTTCTGATCCACATTCCATACACTTTTCTCCAACAATTTTTTCTCCATCTTTAATAAAGGTTGCAAGATATTTAGTAATTTGAAATAAAAATGATCCTACAAAAACATTATCTACTTTATTAAGAACATTTACGATATTTTTAATTGCTACACCATGCCTTAATAGTAAACTAATTATTCTAGTAATTTTAGTAGCATTATTATCATTGTCTATTTTTTCTTTAGCGCCTTCAATAAAATTGAGGGGAATATTTTTTTCTACTGCTAATTCTAATAATTTTTCTACACCATCATGAGTCGTAACTGTTTTTTCGTGATGATTAGTATGAACAAATAATGCAAAAGGTCTTTTTTTTGTTTCATTCCATACAATTGTAAGATACCATTTTCTTCCCTCTGCTTTTAATACTTTCATAGTAGCATCTGTAGAAGTGGGCATTTTAACATTATCTAAAATGATTTCCTCATCATACCCATTATTTTCCGTTTCTTTAGAAGATAATACTGTAGCCATTGTGCCACTTCTGTACGATGTTGCACCTTTTACATGTCCAGATTCATAAGCGGTTAAATAAATATCCTTAAAATCTTCATACTTATATTCATTAGGTAAATTTATTGTTTTACTTACCGCCGAATCTATATACTTAGTGAATCCGATTAAATCGTTTAGATGGTCCTCTGCGGTTAATCCATTTAATGCAGTGACAGCATAATCGGCATTAGAATTCCATTCCCCTTTATTCATTAAATACCTTACGCCATAATCTACACACGCTACTTCTTTCAATAAACCACGATTTTTATCAATTTTGTATGTGATTCCATTATATACTCCTCTAAGCATATCTTCATCACCTTCTTTCACAAACTTAAATAATTCCGTTTCATACCACTCTCCTTCATACCATTTAGGAGTTTTATCTGCAATTTCTTCAGGAGCAACAGGAACAATTACGGTTCTAATATATTCTGGCATAAATATTGGTTCTAATCCCCCAGAAACCATATTAGCAAAAATTCCCGTGCTTCCAGTTGGTTGAATTGATAATAATGAACTATTTCTAATTCCTGTAGTTCTAAGTTTATCCATATATTCTTCAGATAAACCAATAGAATTTACAAATTTACCATTAGAATGTTTAATAGGATCGCAATAGGTAAACATTCCTTTCTCAATAGCTAAATCTATAGATGATTCATATGCCGTGGTTGCTAAGGTGCTCATTACCTTTTCTCTAAGTTCCGCAGATTTTTTGGAACCAAATCGAACTTTTAACATAAACAAAGAAGAACCCCAACCAAGAATTCCTACTCCTATTCTTCTCTTATTTCTCATAGAATCAACGTATTCTGGTAAAGGAGCATTAGAATATTGATTAACATTGTCTAAAAATCTTACCATATAACTAATATATTTTTTTAATTTATCATAATCGAAATCTGTTCCTTCGTTATTAATGAATTGTGTAAGATTCATACTGCCTAAACAACACACGCCACCAGGCGCCAAAACCTGTTCCCCGCAGTTTCCAGTATAACACCATTGCGCAGGAAAAACGTGTTGATTATGATATACAGAAATATCCCAAACCCTTTCTGATTTTGTTTCGGAAATACCCGTAATTTTAATATAGTCATCAAACTTGTTTACTGGTTTGGTTTTTTTATACGCTACTAAATTTCTAAGTTTTTCTTGTTTATCTTCATTAGAAATAGTAAACACATTATTAAATTTTACTACATTAAAACCACCAATACGAACTGAGTAAATACTATAAGAACGATCATAAGTTTTGCCATTAGGAAATTTAGGTGATTCTATAGTGTTATAATAAATGTTAGAATTTATCCCAGCAAAACTTAATAATTTACTAAAATCAATTGCTAATTCTTTTCTTGAAGTAGTTAAAGATATTCTGATATCTTTAATATCTTTAGAAACATGCCCATCTGCACTTAATAACCCATCAACAAATCCTTTAATATATTCGTCATTACTAACCCAAACACTATCTGGAATAGTTTTTGAATTTGGGTTTATACCATATCGAGTGAATAACTTTTCAATAAACCCTCTATCTGAGAATTGCGCAACATACTCTACATTTCGTCCAACTCGATATTGTTCGCATAAATTGGTTTTATTTACTTTTAATGTGTTCAATATCCTAACAACCTTTTCACCAATAATCTTATTTGGGAAAGTGATACCACAATTATATTGGTCTACATTTTTTCTCTTTGAGATAACACCATTCCCAACAAAATACCCAACAAAAAATCCTTCATCACGGGTTAAACTCATGTCACCACAAATTCCAATATCTTCATTACGATTTAGAGGAATATAATCCCCAACTTTTAGATCACTTGTTGCTACTCGATTAATTGTATTAGTAGTAATATCTAATACTGGCCATTTATGTTTAGGGGTAGATTTTACGGTTCTATATTTCCCACCTAAAGATAATTCCAATAGTTTTTCGTGTTCCCCTGACAAAAAGCAATTAGCGTTTGCCCAAGTTCCATCTAAAGATTTTACTAAGAATTTTTTGCCTTCTAATTCTTCAATTGGAAATACCCCATTATAAGTATGAACCAAAGTTCCCGCTGGCATACTTGGGTTGGTTGCCGCAATATGTTCCCCATAATAAAAGGGATTATATTCATTAGCACGATCTAAGAATAATATACCAGGTTCAGCACGATTATAAGTAGATTCCATAATAAGATTCCACAAACTTTTAATAGAAACCGTGTTATATGTTTTTACTGGATAATTTTTATAAACCCATGATTGAATATTACCATCCCATTCTTCTTTATATTTTTCATGAGTAGTATCAGGAAATATTAAATCCCATTTATCTAATTCTGCTATTTCTAATTCATCAGTACTATTTTCAATATCAATAACACGTTTCATAAATTCATCAGAGCAATTAACACTCATATTAAATTTAGTTAATCGTCCTTGTTGTTGTTTAGCAGTAATAAATTCGATAATGTCTGGGTGCCAAACATCCAAGACACCCATCATAGCCCCTTTTCTAATTTTCCCTTTGGCTTTTTTATTATTTGATTTTTTTCCAGAACCGGAAGTAATAATTTCAGACACTTTATCATAAACTTCCATATATTTAACCGCGCCAGGAGATTCTACCCCAATACCATGAATAAATGATCCTCTAGGTCTAATCCAGCTAAAATTTTGACCCCAACCACCTTCACTTTTCAACGTAAGTGCTTGCCGTTTAACATCATCAACAATTTGATCGAGACTATCTAAATCATTAATATTCCTGGATGCTACAAAACAATTTATAAGCGTAGTTCCCTTGAAATCTGTTCCAGCATTAGCATAAATTCTTCCGCCGCTAGTTCCTTTGAAATCAGATAATAAATCAGTAAATTTCTCCTCCCATTCTTGTTGTTTTTCTGGTGTATTCTCTACGGTAGCAATAGCCTTAGCCACTCTTCTAAAAGTGTCATCTACTGTAATATCATTATGGTCTTTATATGTTTGTTCCCAAATATCTTCAGAAAACGCATCCACAAACTCTGTCATAAAATTCTCCTGTTTTTTTTATTTAATTACACCATAATTTTCTAATAAATTAATTGTCGCCAAAAAATTATGATGGTGAATTCCGATACTACCCTTTTCTTCCCAATTTATAATATTTTTATACTGATCATCTACTAATATATCATTAGCATTAGTAGCAAAATTCGCTTTTTCTCGCCAATTGATTACACAATGAGTAATGACATTTTCTGATAAATAATCATTAACCCATTGCATTTTATCATTACTAGCAGTTCTAAGATATTTGGCAGGAGAAGGTAATGCAGTTAAAATTTCTACTGGTACTAAAGCATTGTTATAAATATAATCAAAACTTTCTTTAGCATTACCCATTAATTCTAAACTATAATAAAAATTTGGAACTAATTGAACACTTTTCCAGAGAGTTTTACGATCAATTTCACCAGGATATTTACCAATCAATTCTTTTACTGCTAAATTAAAATTGGCAAATACTCCATCTAAATCTAAATATATCATCTGTTTACTATTCTTTTCAAATTATAATAAAATCGTTCAATAGGGATAGTAGATAATCCAGACATTTGACCATCATTAATTTCTACTACCCACCATTTTCCATTAATATCTTTAGCAATATCAATAACATAAAAATTAGTATGTTCTTTAATAATTTGTGCTACTGAATAGGCAAGATATAGGCCGGTTTCCTCAAAATCTTTAGAATTTATTTTATCAAGGTCATCGAGGCAGGCCCAATAATAGCCATAATCTACTAAAATTCCCTTATAGAAAAAACAGCGCCATTCATTAGTCATTGGTATACTATTTATACCAATTTCATAAGTTTCTAGGGGAACATATTGTCGATAAACCAATCCCTGAGTTCCAATAAGAGGATCATTTAACAATTCAGAAGTAATATTATACACTTCTTTTTTATCTTTTGCAAACATTTTTGTATCCCATTCGAATTTACGGGAATTAGTTTTTCCTTTAATTACTAGAGGATAGGCAGATTCGGGGATATCAATAATATTAAAATAGGTAGGAAAGGTATATAGTTTAATATCATCATACCATTCCATACCGGCGATATAATAATGTTCATATACATTATTAATAGGTGATAATTTTAGATTGTGTAAATCTTCTGATAATTCTTTATTAAAGGGTAATGCTGAATATCTACAAATAACAGTATCATTATTAGGTAATAATTTAGTTCTGCAATCTACTGTTAGGAAATGTTTACCACATTCATCAAATTCATCAATATTATCGTTATTTTTTCTAAAATATACTTGCATTAAATATTACCTTTGTTTAATTTTAGCAATAAATTCTTCAGTTTTAATTTGTATTCCTGCAATATAATAACATATTACAAACCCATAGTCTTCGATTTTCTTATTAAAAATAATATACCAATGAGATTTTTTAATTTTCTCTAGCATTAAATATTACCTTTTAATCCATTCAAAATTACCGTTAGTTGGATTATACTGAGCACAACTATTTTCTATAGCTTGTTTTTTGAAAGTTTCTACTCCAGTATTTGAAAAATATAGACCACCCATATAAAAACCAAACCCCACATAACCAAGTACTAGAAATATAATGGGTATCATAAAAGAGCCAAACCAATCCCAATCACTATTCATTTTTTATTCTTCAACCTCATATACAATCCAATCTGTTAGCCATTTTACAAAATTTGGTGAATTTTCTAAATCTTCAGTCCCATAACCATCATCATTTGCGGTATAGTAGAAACCTGCTTTAAGTTCTTTTAATAAGGCTACTCGATATTTCCTAGTTTCTGGTTTAATTCTCCAATTAACGTGTGGTGTTTCAAAATTAGGTGATTCTCCTTCCTCAAGATCGAACCAATTAAGGTAATTTTGATATTGAATAGGTTTACCCTCAGCCCATGCCATAATTACATTATAATATTTGTGCTTCATTGTAGTTCCTCTATTTGTTGATAGAATTTATTATAACAAAGTTCTGGGGGAAAAGCAAATATTCGTTGGGCAACCGCTAGGGCAACCTTCGGGCAATTTTTATACCGCCATCTCCATTTTAATATTAGGCCATGGATCATAATTTTCGATATGAGTCCAACTATCAATAGGTAATTCAGTAGTTTCTAGGAAATTCAAATCAGTTACACAGTCATCTAAAATTAATATAGGAGTTTCTTTCCATTTTCTAGTTAATAATTCTTTCAATGGTTCGATATGATTAATATAGATATGATAATTCATAGCAAAATAAAGTAATTTACCAGGAGTATGGTTAGTAATTTTTGCCATTAGATGAAGTAACCAAGCATATTGAGCAACATTAAAAGGCATACCTAATCCAACATCATTACTTCTGACATAGATAAACAAATCTAGTGTGGTTTTATTATTTCTTAATGAAAATTGAAGAGATTTATGGCATACTGGTAATGCTTGCATATCTAATTCTGCTGGATGCCAACCCTCAATAATTAATCGTCTATCATCGTAATTAGATTTAATCTTTGCATACACTTCTTTAACTTGATCTACTTTAGAATAAGATACAAACTCATTAACATACTCGAAAGTATAACCTTTAGATTGATGCTGTGTCTTATTTAGACAATTTTGTATAAGTGAAATATTATTTTCAAGTAGTTCAGATATAGGTCTTACACCTTTAGCCAAAAAATACCCCCCAGCAGAATTAGAAATTTTAATTGTTGCGCAATTAGATGAATTTATCATTTGTTCACTATTAGTGCTCCAACGGCATGTACCAGGACCATAATATTTACCCCCCAAATAATCCTTATCAAGTGTATACATTTTTGGTTCTAATATTTTCAAATGCCATCTTGGTAATTTTTGAGCATCTTCTGCAAAATTTTCAAATTCTAACCAACGATTACACACCCACGTATTTATATACCAATTATTGCACTTTTGTTGGCTAGGGGCATAACATCTATTTAACATCTGGCGCCATGTTGGTAATAATAGTTCTGTTAATTCTTCGGATGTTTTCTCACCCTGTATTCCAATATTTGCCCAAGTTGGATAATATGGGTCTTTAATACGACATCGGTTGATATTAGTAGTTAATTCAGATGAACCCACTTCTTTAACATATCCAGATCGTATAAATTGAATTTTGTATCTCCCTTTTTCAATAAGATATTCAATTACCCGCAGTTCTCCACACGTTTTTGTCTTATATACATTACCAACTTTAGTGGCGTATGGACTTGTGGAAAAAATTATTGGTAATTGCTCTGATACAACAACATGTGGAGGAATTTGAACGGGTTTTTCTTCTTTTCGGGGAACAATTTCTGTCCAATTATGCCAATTTCTCCATCTGTACCCGTATATGCGCTGAAGATCATCAATTCCTTTTCTATTAGGATTATTCAACCATTCTGTATTTTCATTAGCATTAGCATTCCAGACATTACACCCCAATTTTCTGAAATCTGCTGCATTAGTATAACCACGAATAAAACCTAACATTTCACCGAAGGCACTTTTCCAGGGTACTTTTTTAGTAGTTAATAATGGAAAACCCTCTGCCATATCAAATTCCATATATAATCCATTTTTATATAGAGTATCAATACCAGTCCTATTAGATGATACTTCACCAGTAGTTAGAACATCATATACTAAATTAAAATAATATTCATCAAACGTCATTATATAGCCTCTCTAATTTCTCTTGTATATCATAGAACTTAAACATTAAATTTTCCCATTCCTCTAATAATTCTTCTGATATTAATGTTTTTTTGCCGCTAGAAAGATCATCTTTATCATTTATTTCGTAAGTAGGCCACCATTGAGTTTCAGAAATCTTTACTTCAACCATTTTTTGGGTCATTATATAATGATTCTATTTTATCTTGCATGTTATCAAATTTTTGAGATATTTCAGTATATTCTTGTATAAGATATTCTGGAACTTCTACTATTTTGCCGGTAGGATTAGGAGGGTGTAATACAAAAACAGGAAACAGTTCTACCTCATAAACAGACATTTTACTCATTTTTTGCTCCATTATATAATGATTCTATTTTATCTTGTATTTTATAAAATTCTACAAATATTTCTGAATATTCTTTTATAATAGACTCTGGAACGTCTACTACTCTCTCAATAGAATTAGTTTCTAAATATAATATATAAACAGGGTACAATTCAGTTTTACTAATTGACACTTTCATTTTTTAATATTCCTTACTCAATTGCTTCTCATTAAAAATATGTAATAAACCTGCTGGATTATCAAATCGAAATACATATCTAGGACTACCATCATCCGCTAAAAATCTGGCTTTAATAATACCAGTTGCTTGATAACTACCACCAATTTTCATTACATTATCATTAATATCAAATCGATATTCATTCATTTTTTATTCTCCTTTCCTATGCATTTCTTTATATAATTCGCTGAGTTCGTCTTGACATAAAAGGAATTTTTTTGCGGCTGTTGTATATTTCTTATAGAGAGATTCTGATATTTCGACATATCTATCAACATCAACACGAGTATCTAAAGAATAAACAGGATACCACTCATCTTTATAAACGGTCACTTTAACCATTTTTATTCTCCTTTTTGTTCATTTTATCGATTGCTTCATCATACAATTTAGCAAGTGTATCTTGACAATCAACAAATTCCCCCATAACTTTTGCATATTTTTTATAAAAAGACTTTGATACTTCAATACGTATATCGTTATTATCAGTTAGATTAAGATAATAAACAGGAAACCATTCATCCTTATATACGCCCATGTTAATCATTTTTTATTCTACCTTAGCATACATTTTTCTACTTAATTCATAAAGTTCATTTTGAAATTCTTTGAATTTTTTAGCAGTCTTTTTATATTCAGTATAAAACTCTTCTGATACTTCAACAAAAAGTAAATCATCATCAGTATCAGATAAATAATAAACTGGGTCTAATTCGTCTTCGTAAATAGCCACTTTAACCATATCAAAATCTCCAATAAAAAATGTTATATTACTTTTTTGTTTCGATAACTGTTCCGGGAAAATAATAGTTTTTAGCCCCTATAAATTCTGCAAGTCTTTTCTGAACATTAGCAAAATTATTAATTGCTAAACAATATTCATCTAATAAATCTTTGGGAATTTTGTATCGAATTTCTGATAATTCATCATCATTATCAGGATATTGTATTTCATATACAGGAAAATATTCCTCAGCAAAAATATAAACACCAATCTTTTTCACACTGACATTCCCATATACATTGCCGCAAAATCATACCATTCCTCCAAAGAATTACATGAATTAATATAATCCAAAATATGGTTGGCATATTCAGGAGACAATTCGGCAGCACCACTAAAAAAAGCATCAAAGTCAGTCTTCACTTTAGTTTATTCCTATATTTAACCTAAGATCATTATACTACCCAGAACTACCCATGTCAACCAAAATTATAAAAAGATTCTGTAATTTTTTCATACTTATTACTAATATAAGGCTCAATAGTAAAATAGGCATTATTCTGTATTTCACCTAATATAATAGGTTTTAACTCTAATAATAAAGTTTTATATTCTTTAGTCATTAAATTTCTTGCATAATTTTTAGGTTTTTTAGAAATCTTTTAATTCTATCATCTAGGCCGTGTTCTCCACCATTAATTACTCTAGTCATATTAATGATGTCTTTTTTATCTGCTAAACTATTCAAATTATTATCTTCCCAAAAAGAAAAGGCTGATAATAACGCACCCTCAGGAGTTAATAGATAATCACATACATCACATAGATCATCTAATGGATCATTTAATGGTATATTGTATTTCTTTGCAAATTTAGTTTGGTTTTCTTTACCAGTTAATTGAATTATTCCTTTACCGGCATATTTCCAGCCATCACCAGAAGATTCAGGACCATTGCCCATTCTATTAGCATAAACATAATTAGCAATTTTCTCTGGTTGTCTGGCGTATTGTTTAGCAGTACTATTATTAAATCTTTTTGGCCAAGTTTTTAATAATCCCTCGGCACTATAATTAAGATTCTCTTTAATAACAGTAAAATCTAAACTTTCGTGACCACATTGAGCCATAAACGCGGCTATTCTATTAGCAGTATTTAATCCATAATATTGATATTTTTCGACAAACTCACTATACCAAATTAATGGATTTTTATTGGTCGGAATCATACGCCCAAATTTTGTATAAGTTAGATTCATATAAATTTATCTCCATTAGAATTTTTATGTGCTAAGAATAAAGAACCTCCATTTTCATGAAATTCTTTAACATGATCTTCAAAGGAACCATTAGATAATTCAGGATTACGGAATCCATTATTATGCAATACTTTTAATGATGCTAGAGAAGAAACTTGGCCACCTAAATCATTATGTTTAGCAATAGCCTTCTTAATAAGTGTATCACCAATACCCTGATTACGCCTATCCTCTGGAACTACAAAATCAATAATAGATTGTTTTCTGGGAGCATATTGGGGATTGGTATGAATATCAATATAACCTCCATTATGT
>Ga0209310_1001685_pt1 | contig 15755 bp, 9 predicted proteins | sample AD_UKC030_MetaG_FD_184415 | JGI IMG/M metagenome (GOLD analysis project Ga0209310, IMG submission 184415) | Active sludge microbial communities of municipal wastewater-treating anaerobic digesters from USA - AD_UKC030_MetaG (SPAdes) (version 2) | ecosystem: Engineered > Bioreactor > Anaerobic >... | reverse complement strand
CGGCGGAATCTCCCCCGACGGATTCCTTTCCCGGTGCCGGGCAAGGGCTCGTGGTAGCTCGTGCTCTGTGAATTCAAGACTGCCAGAATCCCCCGACGTAAGCTGGCACTTCCACCCACTTGCCGTCTTGCTTGCGGAGGACATGAATCCGCCCATAAGCCGCCTGATAATGCTGGCCTAATGAGAAGTAAACCATCGCCCTATCACCGCGGCGATTCCATCCAACGCGAGAGATAGTGATGATGCCGGCAGACCCCGGATACTTGGCGTAAAACCTCTGCCAACCGTCTTGCTTTTCCCCAGGTCTATCCGAGAAGATCGCCTTCAGTTCTTCTTGCTTGAGCAAGACGACGCGCAGGTGTTTCGGCAACTCCGGCCAGACGGGCTCCGACTTGTCATTCTTGGCGCAGAAGTCACGAATGAGCTCGGCAGGAACTTGTTCGGAAGCGTCTGACAGAAGGCTCTGCAGGTATCTGTCGTCGTCGTTCAATTCGAGCCCGTTCATGCCAGGGACGGAAACAGTGTCCCGGATTACCAGAGGATGGCCGCGCCTGAGATCGCGGTGCTGTGTCAGGAAGGAGACGAGGACCTCCAACTCGGATGCGTAGGGGGCTGTTGCGGGTTGAGGTGAACTCTCGTGGCGGTCAGCCAACTCGGACGCCTCGGGGGCGCTTGCGGGTTTCGGTGGACCTGTGGTCGGCCGTTCTGTGCGACAACCGACAACCACAACCGTGATGGCGAGGAGTGATACACGTCTGAGGGTGAGTCCAAGGGCCGCTGCTACAACGACTGAGATTCTCGATACGACGAGCAATCGCGTGCGGGCTGTTCCTTCGCTCATGAGCGTTCCCCTGATGGGGGCCTCGACTTTCGGCGTTCGGCGCAAGTCCCTTGTCCGCAGCCTCGAACGACCTCCGCCGTTGACTGGTGTGTAGGACTCCGCCCGGGGAGCTTGCCGCGCCGGCCGATTCAATACTATCGGTCGGTAACATGATCGGGGCTCAGATCAATATCGACCGTCCCGCCGGCCAAGCTCCTGCACGGCATCTGCCAGATGCGTTTGCCGTCCGGGCCGCAAATGAAAAGCCCCTCGATCTCCTCAGGGTAGAAATCCTCCACAGTGATCCGGCCATCCGCGTCGGATGTGGCCAGCGGACCCGAGCAGGCCCCGCAGCCGCAATTGGCCAGCCAGCACATGAGCGTCACCTGCGCAACCGACCTGCCGCCGCGCAGGATGCGAGCGTGGAGCGGACGGTGGGCGAAACGATGGACGTGGAAAGTAGTGTTGGGGGGTTGGAGAACACTGATGAGCGTGGACCTGTAATCCCCGCTCGCCGGAGAACCCAGATGCTGGATGACGGCGGTCACGCCCGGGCCCGGGGGTAGCTGAAAGGTACTCCTGTTCTCCTCGAGCACGAGCGCGTACTCGAAATCACCGTCGGGCAGCATGAGTTGGCCCGCATCATCGCTGACATACTCGCCGAGCGAATCTGCCCCGTTGAGCACGCCGCAATGGTTGGACGCCGACCAGAACATGTAGGCCGACACCCGGACGCCGCCTACCGGCCGACCGTCGTCGCCCACGAGGGTCACCCCCCGGGGCCGGGGCCGTCGCAGCATGATGGTCCGCTCCGTATGCTCCCCTTCGCGGAGCACGGCCGGCCGCCCCTGCCGGAAGTCGATGGTCACCGCGTCCGGGTCGCGTCCCCTGGTCGCGGCACGCGAACCGAGCCAGAGGAACGGCTCCGATCGGACGGGTGCATAGCCCTCGGCCTGGACGTAGAGGTATGCCCTGATGAGGTCCGGGAAGCGCATTGGCCAGCGCGAGCGCAGCCAGGACGGGCTGAGGTTGAGATGCACGCGGTCGCCCTGCACGGGCAGCGGCAGCCGATCGGCGTCGCGCCAGGCCACCAGGAGCAGCTCAGCCCTGGATACCTGCACCGGTCGGCGTCCGCCGTCGACAAACCGCAGCCGAAGCTCAGTGGCGGGAGCCGGCTGCGAATCCGCCGGTTGAGTGGCTCCGCAGCAGGCGAGTGAAGCAATCGCAAGCAGCAGATGTTTCATGGTCCAGCTCAACCGCGCAGCCGACTCCTCGGGACTACCCGCCGCATCATACAAGACCTTGAGTTTCAGCCTACGGCGCGGCCCTGGCGTTCGCAACCCGCCAATAGCCGTGCCCCGTACTCCGAATTACTCGATGCAAGTCGGGTCTGCGGGCTTGCCTGTGCCGCTGTAGCAGCGCTGGAACACACCGAAGTCGTCCTGGTCCACGTCGGCGTCGCGATCAGAGTCTGCGAGGATGAAGCCCTGGGTGTCAAGCATGAGCGCGCAGCCGGGTGCGTATGGGAGGGCCGGCCCGCCGGCACAGGTCTCGAAGGTTATGAAGTCGTCTCTATCCACGTCGCCATCGCGGTCGAAGTCGCCGGGAATCACAGGGATGAACTCATAAGCCCCCATGTCCACGATCGGGGGCGCGCCGCAGGTGCCGGGGACCCACCGGCAATCAGAAGTCGCCGGATCATCGAAGAAACGCAGATGACTATCCGGGTCGGTAAGAGTACCACTGGGCAGGGCCGCATTGTTGCCCCCATCGATGCAGGGTGAGCCCACGCGCAGGGGCAGGTCGCCGTAGTCGTCGTTGGCGCCCTCGTTCACCGCGGGCGTCGCAGGGTTGTCACCCCAGCCGTCGCCGCCGTCGCTGGGGTTGCGGACGAAGAGCGGATCGTCGCCGATGTTGCCGTTGCCGGCCAGCGCACCCAGCCCTTGAATACACGAGAAGCGGACCGCCGGCGTGCCGCCGATGATCTGCTTCGATTCGACCGTGGCGCCGCCTCCGGTGTTGCCCCACAGGATGCCGTTGGCCAGCGTCAGGCCGCTGCCGGTGGTGTAGACCCCGCCGCCGGACGTGGTCGCCGCGTTGCCGGCGAGCGTGCAGTTAACCAGGGTCAGGTTGCCGCTGGCGTGGTACAGCGCCCCGCCGGACGTCGTCGCCGCGTTGCCGCTGAATGTGCAGTTGATCAGTGTGGGGGTGCCCGCGCCGCTGTAGAGTCCCGCGCCGGTACGAGCGCCGTTGCCCCGGAATACGCAATTGACGATCGTCGGGCTGCCGTCGGCGTTGTACACGCCGCCGCCGGTGCCATAGACGCCCGACGAGCCATTCGCGTTGCCCGCCGTGATGACGAAGCCGTCGAGGACGGCGGTCGCATCCACACCGCTGGTTGTAACCACCTGATACGTATTGTAGCGTGTGCCGCCGTAGTAGAACTCGCCGGTGAGGACGGTGGGGTTCGCGGTCGGGTCGCGCTGCGCGCGGTCGGTCTCGCTGCCGGCGAAGCCGCCGTAGATAGCCACGCCGCTGACGAGCTGGAACGTCTCCGTGCGCATGACCGTCGCCGTCGACTGGATCAGCGGCCGGTACGTTCCCGCCGCCACCCAGATCTCCTGGACCACGCACCGACTACGCGCCGCCAGGGTCAGGGCATCCTGGAGGTTGATGAACGCGTTGGCCCAGCTCAGGCCGCTGCGGCATCCGTGTGCATTCGCATCGACGAACAGAATGCGCTCGCACTCGTCCGGGATGAGATCTCCGTTGCAGTCCTGAGCTGTGCCCGCGCGGATGTCGCAACTATCCACGACTCCGTTCCCGTTGCAGTCCGGCTCGCACTCATCCGGAAAGAGGTTCCCGTTGCAGTCGCGGCTCGTGCCGTTGGCGATGTCCTGTGCGTCCGGAATGCTGTTACCGTTGCAGTCGTCGGGCTTGGAATGGGCCAACAGCCACTCCACGACAAGGTGCCAACGATCCACTGGAAACGGCGGAACGTGATAGCCGTTGAGGACGGTCCAAAGTTCGGCGGACCCGCCCGGCTCGCATCCCGCGGTGTAGCGGGAGATGGAAGTCTCATTCCCGGCCAGGTCCGGGTAGAGGTCCAACGGCGGGGCCGAGGTGTCGGGCTGGAGCGCGCATCCGTTGTAGGTCGCCCACATCTCGACGGTTTCCACGGCGCCGGGTCGGCAGCCCGAATTACAGCACGTACCGTAGTAGCTCACCGTAGCATCGGATGTCCCGTGGATCTCCAACACATGCAGCGGCGCGGCGGGGGAGCAGCCCGCCAGACTGATGCACATCCCCGACCCGAAACTCGCGATCGCGGCGATCGCATCGGCGTGCTCGTAGGCCAGGCGATAGGCCATGAAGCCCCCGTTGGAATAGCCGAAGACGAGGACGCGCCTCGGGTCGACGTTGTATCGTGCCTTGAGGGCGTCGATCAGCCGGCGGAGATAGCCCGAGTCGTCCACGCCGCCATAATCATAATAGCGATAGAGGTAGCAGGCATGCCTGGAGTTCCAGAACAAAGAGCTTGTCCCCAGCTGCCTCGTTCCGTCCGGATACGCGTACAGGAAGCCATATGCGTGCGCGTGCGGCGTGAACTGGTGTGCACTCTCGCCCCCGGCTCCACTGCTGCCGAGCCCGTGAAGCGTCACGATCAGTGGGATCGGGGGACCGGCCGGGTCGTACCCCGACGGCACGACCACCTGGACTGGCCCACGGCCCAGGTCGATCGTGTCGGCCTGGGCGCCTGCGACCGCCAGCGCCAGCATCCCCAAAGCCAAGCCCCATACTCGAACATCAGCCGCTCCGACGTTCCACACAGATCGTTTCTTGAACATGACCAGTTCTCCTCGTGTTTCGGTACATCGCCCCGTTGAACGGGGCGGCATTCACGCGATCCCCCGCGGGGGCGTCGGTCCGTGGCCCAGGGCGCGAGCCCTGGGAAACCCCACAATCTCACCTCCTCAGTCAAGGACAATCTAACGGGGCACCGCACCAATCAGGACAGCCGAATCCGGGATCTGGAAGCCCCGGGGGTCCGCGGCCGGCTCGGGTAACCTCGTCCACAGGCGGATCGACGCAGGCGATGCTGAACCTCGGCCCACGGTGGCCGCCGCAACGACTGTTTTTTGAGAACCTGGACAGGATCAACTCCTTTGCGATGCCCGATGGCCCCCTCTGCGTCCTCATGACGGAGCCTGGACGGAAGGTGCATTATGTCAATTCGCGCACTGCGGATCTGAGCGCTTGCCCGGCCCGCTGTAGCAGCGCTGGAAGATGCCGAAGTCATCCTGGTCCACGTCGCGGTCGCGGTCGAAATCGGCGGGGATACGGCCGGTGGCGTCACGATAGAGCGTGCAGCCGAGCAGCAGCGAGGCCGGGGTATAGGCAATCGCCGGGCCGGTGATGCAGGCTTGGAAGCGGCCGAAATCGTCCAGATCCACATCGCCGTCGCCGTCCAAATCGCCTGCGGTCGGCCGACCCTTCAGGGCCAGGCTGTGAGCTGTGCCAGCGGCGACGGCCACGAATCCGCTGTTGGGTGCAGGGACGTCGAGTTGGCCCTCGTAGTTCTGTCCCCAGGCCACAATCGAACCGTCGGCCTTCAGGCCCAAGCTGTGAACATAGCTCGCCGCGACAGCCACGAAGCCGCTGTTGGGCACAGGCGGTGCCCAGGGCCAGTCTCTTCCCCAAGCCACGATTGAGCCGTCACCCTTCAGGCCCAGGCTGTGCCACGCGCCCGCTGCGACAGCCACAAAGCCTCTGTTGGGCGCAGGCACGTCGTTTTGGCCGGTCCAGTTGGCTCCCCACGCCACGATCGAGCCGTCCGCCTTCAGGCCCAGGCTGTTGTACCCGCCGCCCGCGACGGCCACGAAGCCGCTATTGGGCACAGGCACACTGCATTCGCCCCACTCGTTCCGTCCCCACGCCGTGACCGAGCCATCGGCCTTCAGGCCCAGGCTGTGCCACTCGCCCGCTGCGACAGCCACAAAGCCTCTGTTGGGCGCGGGGACGTCGCATTGACCCCTCTCGTTGTTTCCCCACGCCACAATGAATCCGTCGGCCTTCAGGCCCAGGCTGTGATGCAAGCCCGCCGCGACGGCCACGAAGCCGCTGTTGGGTGCAGGGACGTTGGATTGGCCCTCCCAGTTGCCTCCCCACGCCACGATCGAGCCGTCAGCCTTCAGGCCTAGGCTGTGGCTCCCGCCCGCCGCGACGGCCACGAAGCCGCTATTGAGTGCAGGGACATTGCATTGACTCGCTCGGTTGTCTCCCCACGCCACGATCGAGCCGTCAGCCTTCAGGCCCAAGCTGTGATAGTAGCCAGCCGCGATGGCCACGAAGCCGCTGTTGGGCGCAGGGATGTCGCATTGGCCCACGTGATTCCCCAAAAAGTCGAGATTGCTTCCCCACGCCACGACCGAGCCGTCGGCCTTCAAGCCCAGGCTGTGCCCCCCGCCCGCCGTGATGGCCACGAAGCCGCTATTGGCCACGGGGAGGTCGCATTGGCCGTAGTAGTTGTTTCCCCACGCTACGATCGAGCCGTCCTCCTTCAGGCCTAGGCTGTGCCCCACGCCGGCCGCTATCGCCACAAAGCCGCTGTTGGGCGCGGGGACGTCACCTGTCATACCCCACGCTACGATCGAGCCGTCGGCCTTCAGGCCCAGGCTGTGGCTCTCGCCCGCCGCGACGGCCACGAAGCCGCTGTTGGGAGCAGGAACGTTGCATTGGCCGGCATAGTTGCCCCCCCAGGCCGTGATGAAGCCGTCAGCCTTCAGGCCTAGGCTGTGGCTCCCGCCCGCCGCGACGGCCACGAAGCCGGTGTTGGGTGCAGGTGGTGCCCCTGGCCCGCCTCCCCACGCAACGATCGAGCCATCCGCCTTCAGGCCCAGACTGTGCCCCCAGAACCCTTCTTCACAGTCCCCCCCGCCCGCCGCGACAGCCACGAACCCGCTGTTAGGCGCGGGGACGTTGCACTGGCCAGCCCAGTTGCTTCCCCATGCCACGATCGAGCCGTCAGCCTTGAGGCCCAGGCTGTGGCCCCCAACCGCCGCGACGGCCACGAACCTGCCGCTTAAGTCCCCACCTATGACCTGCGAGCCCCAGCCAACGATTGCGCCTCGGTCCTGCGCCGCGTCCGTCGAGGATTCGCAGGCGTCACCGAGGCCGTCACCGTCGGCATCGGCCTGCTCCGGGTTCGCGACGAGCAGGCAGTTGTCCACGTTGTCGCACACCCCGTCGGCGTCGATGTCATTAAAGAAGTCGGCCGGGCACTTGTCGCACACGTCCCCCATCCTGTCTCCGTCCGCGTCCGCCTGGTCCGCGTTGGCCGCGGCCGGGCAATTGTCGCAGGCGTCGCCATAGGCGTCGGTATCGCTGTCCTCCTGGTCGGGGTTGGGCACGTTCGGGCAATTGTCCACGTCACCGCAGACACCGTCGCGGTCCACATCGTTGGGATCGTCGGCCGGGCAAGGGTCGCACGCGTCGCCTTCTCCATCCTCGTCAGCGTCGCACTGGTCCAAGTTCGCCGTGTTCGGGCAGTTGTCGCATGCATCCCCATGGGAGTCGGCATCTGAGTCCTCCTGGCCAGGATTTGCTACCGTCCAGCAATTGTCACGGGAGTCCAGTACGTCGTCATTGTCGAAGTCGCCTGGAACCGGTGCAGCTCTCAGCCCGATGCTATGCTGCCCCCCGGCTGCAATCGCCATAAAACCCGCGTTCGGCGCCGGCACGTCGCGTTGCCCTCGGTCGTTGCGGCCCCAGATTACAATCGAGCCATCAGTCTTCAGGCCCATGCTGTGGCCCAGACCCGCCGCAACCGCCGCGAAATCCCGGTTCGGCAAGGGTAGGCTACATTGGCCGTACGTGTTAGATCCCCACGCCACGATGGAGCCGTCGGCCTTCAGGCCCAGGCTATGGCCCCCGTGGTCGTCTCCGCCCGCGGCGACTGCGACGAACTCCACGTTCGGCAGCGGCACGTCGCACTGGCCGTTCTGGTTGTATCCCCAGGCTACGATGGAGCCGTTAGCCTTCAGTCCCAGGCTGTGCCACCGACCGCCCGCAACGGCCACGAAGTCCGCGTTCGGCCACGGGACGCTGCATTGGTCGTACTCATTGTTGCCCCAGACGACGACCGTGCCATACGATTTCAAGCCGAGGCTGTGGTTTCCGCCCGCCGCGATGGCCACGAAATCCTGATTGGGCCAGGGGACGTTGCACTGGCCATGATCGTTGCGCCCCCATGCTCTGATCGAGCCGTCAGCTTTCAGGCCTAGGCTATGGGCTTCACCTGCCGCAACCGTCTCAAAGTGTGCATTCCGTGCCGGGATGTTGCATTGCCCATCGCCGTTGTTGCCCCATGCCACGACTGTCTTGTCGGGCTTCAGACCAAGGACGTGACCGCCGCCCTGCGCGAGCTGGGTGAAACCCGTGACCGCTCCCGGGACCTTAGACTGTCCGGAGCCGGGTGTGCCATAGCCGTCGAGATCGCTTCCCCACGCCGTAATCGAGCCGTCGGCTTTCAGACCTAGACTGTGATAGTGGCCAGTCGCAATCGCGACAAAGTCCCTGTTGGGCGTGGGCACGTTGCATTCGCCTTGGGGGTTCCAGCCCCACGCCACGATCGAGCCATCAGACCGCAGGGCAAGATTGTGCCGCGCTTCGGCTGAGATCGCGACAAAGCCAGTGTTAGGCAAAGGTATGTCACACTGCCCTGTGTAGTTGCCGTAGGGGTCGGTGCTGTCACCCCATGCTACAATCGAGCCGTCGGCTTTTAGGCCGAGACTGTGGGCATCTCCCCCCGCGATCGCCACGAATTCCCTATTGGGTGCGGGGACATTGCATCGGCCGGAGCCGTTATCTCCCCACGCAACGATCGAGCCGTCGGCCTTCAGGCCCAGACTATGGTAGTTGCCCGCTGCGACGGCCACGAACTCGCTGTTGGGTTCAGGGACGTCGCATTGCCCCCCCCAGTTAGCTCCCCACGCCACGATGGAGCCGTCGTCCTTCAAGCCCAAGCTGTGGTAGTCACTCGCCGCCAACGCTACGAAACCGGTATTCGGCTCCGGCACGTCGCAGTTGTCCCACCCGTTTAGCCCCCAAGCCACGATCGAGCCATCGGCCTTCAGACCAAGACTGGTACAGAAATACGCCGAGATCGCGACGAAGTTCGTGTTTGGCTCCGGCACCTCGCACCGCCCGTGGGCGTTGTCGCCCCAAGCCACAATCGAGCCATCGGCTTTCAGGGCCAGAGTGTGCGACCCGCCTCCGTCGATGGCGACGAACCCACCGCCTGTCGGCGGTGCGATGCGTTCGCCCGAATACCCTGCTCCCCACCACACAACCGACCCGTAAACATCTTGAGCGGCGGCGATTGGCATCTCAAGCAGGAACGCTGCCCCGATGCTCAAACCAACTGCCATCCATCGAACCGTCTTACTCATCGCAGTTCCTCTTGAACCGTCTGGCGCGGAGAGCTCTGCCCGGATCCACACTCATTTGACTTCGTGCTTTCCAGAGAGCCTCGTATCTGGAATGACGAACTCGTGGTAAGCACAACCGCACCGGCCAGCCCTTTCTCAAAAGAGAGATGACACAACCTCCGCAACTAGAGATGTTCGCACTGATCGTGCCGGCAGGCGCGCCCAGCGAGGGGCTTGACGAGGGGACGGTGAAGGGATCAGCCTTGATCGCGATCAGAGTTGTCCGTGCGCCGGCCGGCAGGTCTCATGCGACCACGCACCGTTTCTAATGTACAGAATCGTGGCCTCAAAACCCACTACTACTTCAGCTCGCGGGCCTCGGAATGCAGGGCAGACCCGGCGGGGGCCCTTCCCGCAAGGAATCTCACGCCCCTCCGCGCGGGACAGAGTTCCCGCCGCAGTAAGGGGTTTTGTATTGCTGTCCAGCCCTCTCTCGAAGCAGGTGACGCTGCAAGCCCAGAGCGCCTCCTCGCTCAAAGTCCACATTCGTACGGCCAGGATCGCGGGAGACGGTTGCCCCATTTGCGTCTTCGGACCGGCCCGTGCTACCGGTCTGGAGACGCCGGGGTGGGTGTCATCCGGCCTGTCGCCCTCCGGGGTCTGGTAGCCCCGTGCCGCCGTCGAACGGATGCCTGCTCCCTCACTACATACAAAAAAGAAACTCGAAAGCGCCCAAAAATCTGGTCAGATTGCTGGAAAACCTGACTGCCGGTAAAATGGGCACCTGTCAAAGACGTCATCACCCGCCGCACGGACAGGATGCAGACCCATGAGCCCTTCTTGGCCGGATGGCTTATCCTCGTCGGGGGGCTTTCCCAGCACGCACTGGAGCGTCGTGCTGGCGGCCGGGGACCCCGCCGCTCCGCACGCCTGCGAGGCTCTGGCCGAACTCTGCCGCAAGTACTGGTATCCGCTCTACTTCTACGTGCGAAAGCAGGGCCACAAGCCCGAGGATGCCCAGGACCTGACCCAGGAGTTCTTCGCCCGATTCCTGGAGAGGCAGTACGTAGCTCTGGCCGACCCGCAACGGGGGCGGTTTCGATCGTTTCTGCTGGCCTGCCTGAAGCACTTCCTGATCAACGAATGGAAGCGCACCGGCGCGGCCAGGCTTGCCGGCGGGCACGACCTGGTCTGCGTCACTGTGGAGGCCGAGGAACGTTACCGCGCCGAGCCGGTGGACGATCTGACGCCTGAGCGGGCCTACGAACAGCGTTGGGCGCTGGCCCTGCTCGAACAGGTGCTGACTCGCCTGGGCCAGGAGTACGCCGCTGCCGGCAAGCAGGCCCAGTTCGAGGCCCTGCGCGGGTCTCTGTGGGGCCGGCATCACGAGGTTTCGTACGCGGACATTGCCAGCCGCCTGGATTTAACCGAAATCGCCATCAAGGCGGCGGTCCGCCGGCTGCGGCGCCGATATCGGGAGACTCTGCGGAGCGAGATCGCCCAGACGGTCATGACGCCGGAAGAGGTGGAAGACGAGGTCCGCTGGCTGTTTGCCACTTTCGAGTAGGCGACAGGAGCCGAATGCCATGAGCCCTGTCTGGACGTGCGGCCGGTGCGGGCGGGAGTTGGACGGCTCGTGGCCGCAGGGTCTGTGCCCTCGCTGTCTGGCCCGCGACGGCATCGAACCGGCGGAAGAGAGCGAGGGGAAGGATGAACGCGACGCAGGCGTTACCCGGACAGGCGAGGGTCGCCCGGCTCCGCGGGTGCGCCAGTTCGGTGATTTCGAACTGCTGGAAACGCTCGGCCGTGGCGGCATGGGGGTGGTCTACCGGGCCCGGCAGGTGAAACTCGGGCGCGTCGTCGCCCTGAAGATGATCCTGGCCGGCGAGTTCGCGTCCGAATCCGACGTGCGTCGTTTCCATGCCGAAGCCGAGGCGGCGGCCAACCTGGATCATCCGTACATCGTACCCATTTACGAGGTGGGCACCCACGAGGGTCGGCACTACTTTTCGATGAAGCTGGTCGAGGGCGGAACGCTGGCCCGGCAGATCCGGGGGTTTGTTGATGACCCCCGGCGGGCCGCCCGACTCGTGGCCCAAGTGGCCAGCGCGGTGCATTACGCTCACCAGCACGGCATCCTGCACCGCGATCTCAAGCCCGGCAACATCCTGCTGGATCTCGACGGACAGCCCCACGTGACCGATTTCGGTTTGGCAAGGCGTGTGGCCCTTGACACGCCGGGCGAGCCCGGCTCGCTGGCCGAAGGCCCGACGCATGGCGTCGCCGGCGCGTCAAGGATGGCCGAGGACAGTAGCCTCACCCTCACGGGTCAGCTTCTGGGCACACCCAGCTACATGGCCCCGGAGCAAGCCGCCGGCATTGGAAAGCAGCTCTCTATCGCGGCCGATGTCTACAGCCTCGGGGCCATTCTGTACGAGCTCCTCACCGGCCAGCCGCCTTTCGTGGCCGATACACCGCTGGCTACCCTCCAGCAGGTCCGCGAGAGTGAACCACGTCGGCCAAGCACGATCAATCGCCGGATCAACCGCGACCTGGAGACCATCTGCCTCAAGTGTCTGGAGAAGGACCCGCAGAAGCGCTACGCCTCGGCCGGTGCTCTGGCCGAAGACCTGGCGCGATGGCTGGAAGACCGGTCCATCCTGGCCCGGCCCGTTGGCCAGACCGCGAAGCTCTGGCGCTGGTGCCGGCGCAAGCCGCTGGTCGCGAGCCTCGTCGCGGCACTGGCGTTGGTGTTCGTGACCGGGTTCGCGGGAGTCCTCTGGCAGTGGCGGCGCGCGGTTACCGGCGAGGCAGCCGCAATTGCCAACGCGAGAATTGCGAAGCAAAACGAATTAACGGCGCGTCGAAACGCCTACGCTGCAGACATGATCCTGGTCCAGCAGGCCTTGGACACCGGGGACATAGGACAGGCCCGGTTCCTGCTGGAGCGCCATGGAGCGCCTGGCCTGGAAGACCTTCGCGGCTGGGAGTGGCGCTATTACTGGCAGCAGGCCCAGAGAGACCGCGCCTTTCTGGAGGAGCTGCTCATACGCCCGGATTCGGTCAAGCACGTTGCGATCTCACCCGACGACAAGTGGTTGGCCGTCGCAGGCGTGGACGGGTGGGTCGGGCTCCTGGATCTGGCCTCGCGTCAAATGCGCGAACTCCAGGCGAAGAGTGCCGGAAAGGCTGTCGTGGCCTTCTCGCCGGACGGCCGCCTGCTGGCCTTCACGTGGGACGATAGCAAGAACAGGAGCGCCGTCAAGCTCTACGACCTGTCCACGGAGGGGGTGAGGTCGGCGCTCGCTCAGGAGGCGCGCACCACCGCCTTGGCCTTCTCGCCCAACAGCAGCATGCTGGTCACTGTGGAAGTGTCCAGGCAACCGGATCCCCACGAGCCGACGCCTCAGGTCGTGACGGTCTGGGATTTGCAGACGCGCGTCAAATCCTCGCGGATTGAGATCAAACCGCCTGATGCAAAGGACACCACGACCAGACAGCGGTTTCGGACAACGCCCCCGCGCGATGCGGAACATGGTAACCCGGCCGCCATCTCACCCGACGGCACCCGACTGGCCGTCGGCGACGCACACGGCCGAATTCACATATTATCCTTGCCTGACGGCGCAAGGCTTCGCGACTTCCAGGCCCACCCCGACGATGTGTTCGCGCTGGCGTTTTCGCCGGACGGCTGCATTTTGGCGTCTGGTGCGGGATACTCCGATTCCTTCATCCGGCTCTGGGATGCGGCCACCGGTGAGTCTCGCGGTTCTCTTGAGGGTCACCAGCGCTTCATCCATGCTCTGACCTTTTCGCTTCAGAGCGGCGTGCTTGCCTCGGCCAGTGCGGATTATTCGATCGGGCTCTGGGACACGGCCATTGAGAAGCGGGCGACCCCCAACTCGCCAACGACACGGGGCGTCAGACCTTCGGCCGGCGAGCAAGCGTCGCCCAGCGCGCCCAGCGCGCTCGCAGGCGGGCCGATGAGACCCCTGCGGGGGCACAGTCGGGAGGTGTGGACCCTCGCGTTCTCACCAGACGGCCGTCGCCTGGTCACTGGATGCAAAGACGGTTCGGTCTGGCTGTGGAGCACGGAACCCCAAGCCCCCCGGCACGGCTTTACGGTCCGGCGATCGTCTGGCATCCGGTATCTCCTGCCCTACCTGCCCGGCGGTGAGTCCCTGGCCGTAGTGAACCTGTCCGGCTCGGTGAGCCTGTGGGATGCCCGGGCCATGGCGCCCAAGGAAGACCTCCCGGCAATGGGGACGAACAACCTGTGGCCGGAGGTGTCTGCGGACGGGCGCTTCCTGGCTGTTGGAGGGCTGGATGGTTACCTGCGAGTGTGGGATTTCACGAAGCAGCAAGTGGTGACCTCTCAGCCCGCGTGGCCACAACGCGACCAGGATGAGCGCACTGGACCATGGATATGCCTCAGCGATTTCTCCCGGGACGGAACCAGACTGCTGACGACGACCTCGAACTTGCCCGAACCACGCGCATATGTTGAGTGGGAGGTGCCCACCTGGAAACCGCTGTTTTCCTGGAGCATGGACCTGATAGGAGGTAGTGCACTCTCACCCGACGGCAAGCTCTTCGCCTGTGGCCGCTATGATGGCAAGATAATCATCTGGGATCTCAAAGACCGCCGCGTCCGGGCTGAGATGCCTCATCAGGGTGAGATCTGCGCCATTGACTTCTCACCCGACGGCCGTCTCCTGGCCACGGGCAGCAACTTCGGAACGCTCATGTTGTGGGACACTCAAGACTGGCAGGCGCTCACACCGCCCCTCCCCGGCCACCGGCTGGCCATTTACTGGCTGGCATTCTCCCACGACGGCACTCGCCTGGCGACCAGCGGCGGCAGCCGCGAAGAGGCGGTCCTGCTGTGGGACGTGGCCACGCGCCGGCAGATCGCAACGCTGCGCGCGGAGGGCACGACCTTCCGCGGCGTGACGTTCTCGCCCGACGACAGCACCATCGCCGTCCAATCGGTCGAACGGGACCTCTACATCTGGCGTGCCCCCTCCTGGGACGAGATCGCGGCGGCCGAAGCGGCGGAGCGGGAACAGACACAGGCAAAGAAGTAGGCGCTGGGAGCATACGGACAGCGTGCGCCTGGGCTGCGTGCCCATGAGGCCGAGACCGGCCCAGGTGGGCAACTCAAGGCTTCAGCGCGATTGCTCTTCGACGCGCAACTCGCGTGGGCAGATCTCGTTGCCTTTGGGCCACGCCGAGCCATGCAGTACAATCTCATCCGGGTCAGTCGTCCGTGGTGGCCTTGGCCGATATAGGCCGGGAGGTGCATCATGGCGACTGAAAAAGTCGGTGTCTATCGGAAATACCACGGACCTGTTCCCATGGACGAGTCGGGCAAACCATGGCCCAGGAGCGAGTGGCCGCGAAGGCGGAGCTCTCGCTGGGCCGTGCGGTGGTTCGGCTCGGATGGGAAGCGGTACAGCAGAAGCTTCAAAAGCAGAAAGGAGGCCGATCAGTTCGCGGAGTCAACACAGGCGGCCATGCGGGTCGGGAAAGCCGACCAGCCGCAGGCGGTCACGATGGCGGAGTTCGCGGGCATGTACCTTGAGCTTCGGGGCGATCTGGCCCCGATGACTAGGCTGGAGCACGAACGCGCCCTTCGGCTTCTCGGCGAGCACCTCGGACGCGAGCAAGTCGTGTGCGAGATTTCGCCGCTGGATGCCCGGCGTTTTCTGGCCTGGTACCGGGAACGGATGCACCGGGGCCGAACGCCGGCCCCGGCGACGGTGAACAAGGTTCTGCGGGAGTGCCACCGGATCTTCCGAGAGGCCGTGGCCTGCTCACTGATCCGCGAGAACCCCTTCGCGGGCTTGCGTCAGGAGAAGGTCGGGCAACGGGCCTGGCGCTGCATCAGCCCGGCGGAATATCGAAGGCTGATCGAATTCTCGCCGTCGCTGCGGTGGCGCGGCATGATCACACTCGGATACTGCTGCGGGCTACGGCTAGGCGAGGTGCTGAACCTGACCTGGGGTGACGTCGATTTCGAACGCGGTCAGGTTCGCGTGACTCGTAAGAGCGCGTCGGTGAGGCAACTTGCGTGGACGCCGAAGGACAAGGACATGCGAGTCGTGCCGCTGCCGAGCCAGGCGATTCGAACGAGGGCCGGTCTGCCGAAATGCTCGTTCCACGATCTCCGCAAGAGCTACTGCACGAATCTGGCGGGCGCGATTCCGCTGCATGTCGTGCAGGAGCTGGCCGGGCACGCGGATATCCGCACGACTCGCAGGCACTATCTCAAGGTGCGTGACGAGCAGATCGACTCTGCCCGCCGCGCGCTGGAGGATGTGATGCGAGCGTGAAGTGCATCCAAAGTGACCCAGGTGTTGACCCAATCGTCCGAAAACGGCCGTTTTCCGCGGGTCTTCGGACGATCAGAAACGCGGACGTGGGATCGTAATCCCATGCCGCCAAGTGACCTGCAATCCCGAGTACATGATCGGACCCATTCCTACCACAACAGGCTCACACAT
>Ga0209310_1001679_pt1 | contig 15814 bp, 18 predicted proteins | sample AD_UKC030_MetaG_FD_184415 | JGI IMG/M metagenome (GOLD analysis project Ga0209310, IMG submission 184415) | Active sludge microbial communities of municipal wastewater-treating anaerobic digesters from USA - AD_UKC030_MetaG (SPAdes) (version 2) | ecosystem: Engineered > Bioreactor > Anaerobic >... | reverse complement strand
CATTGCACGGTCTACTTGGGTGTTGGTGGAATTACCCCAGAGAACCTAAGTCGGCTCTTGCAACCACCACGGCCTAACCCCACGAAGGCGCCATGATTCTGATTTGGGGTGATTTCAACAACCTGGATATCGAGCGTCGAGTCAGACTCAATTCGGCGAGGTCGCTAGTTGACTTGGAAGCTCTTGGGGACCAACTGAAGGACGGTCTATTGGTCACCGTTTCTGATGGCGACTATCAAGCCGATGGGCACCTCGAATTCTCTGGAGGGATTTGGCGAGCGACTGTTGACTGGACAACGGGCAAAGACGTCAGTTGACCCTTCTTGAAGACCTTGCGAGCGACAGTAACCAGCCCGGCGGGCCGCATGAACGAAGTTATGCGGCGCCGACCGGTGGCCGGGAGCGGGAACCGCGGACGGCCGCGGTGAGGGAGGCCAAGGTCAGGGGCGGCGGTGCGGTGATGTCCGCCCAATGGCCATTGGGCGGCAAGCGAGGGCGCAAACGGCGTGACGGGAGTGCCAGGGATGGCACGATCCGGCGCGCCGTTTGGCTTATCCTGAGCGGTTCATCCGCACACATTCGCCGCCCCTGACCGCAGCCGCCGGGCGGTCGCCGGAGTCACACAGGCCTCGAGGTGTCCTCTCACCGGTGCGCTCAGTAACCCGTTGACGGTTTGCTCATCAGAAAAGGGCTGCGACGCACTGTTCAGCGCCACCGCTGTGATAACATCATTTTCCGGTCTCGGTGCCGATTTCGGCAAGAACGACCGTCGTTGTCATGTTTCCGCCGCCGGTGGTTTTGATTTCTGACCTTACTAGCGCTCCAGGTACATCGGCGCAATACCAATACTTCACGTCAGTCATTGATCCCTCTGCTTCCAGTCTTGTTTGCAGCACGGTGCAACTGAAACTCTTCCCGGCCAACGAAACAGTCTCGCTTGCAACGGTTGCCGGGTTTCCTCGCGCACTTGCAAGTGAATCACGCGCCGGTTGGCTGCCAGATGGCTTGTGATGCTCAGCAACGCTCTTTGATGTGTCCGTCTTCCCATCAACTCTCGTCGACACGACAGAACACTCAACGACGGCCTTGTTGTCGGAGATCGCCACCAGTTTGTATGTGACGCGCTTTGTTTGTGTCCCGCTCGGGTTCTCAACCGTTTGATCGTAAACCACGATAGTGCCTACCGGGTAATTCACCCTTTAGTTCAACTCACCCAAAAACGGGGTGGTCCAGAGAGTCATATCGTAAGTCATATTGTCGCGTAATATGCACTTGCGAGACGGTGAGAGGGTTTTTACCGTACGGAGCTGATTCCAAAAATGCATAGGAGGCTCCGTATGCGACGATGGGACGCTGTATTGACGAGGTATGCCGAGGAACTGGTGACGCGTGGATTGTCGCCAGAGACCATCCGGCACAGAGTTCGCGAGTGCGAGCGATTCGGTGTTTGGCTGAGACGTAAGAAACCCGCCCCGAATCTGGAAGAGATCGGGTTCCAGATGCTGGTCGGCTACGTGAAGGCCCGGTCGGGGTTCCGCGCCAAGGCCACGATTGCGGGGACTGTGTCGGTGTTGCGCTGTTTCGGAGAATACCTGGTCCGCGAGAAGATCTGGCGCAAGAATGAGGCGCGGTGGCTGAAGGGGCCGAAGATTGATGGCCGGTCTCACGTGCCTCGGCGGATCAGCCAGGAGAGCCTGCAGAAGCTTCTGGCGGCAGCGGGGACGAGTTACGGTCACTATCACCGACATCTGTGGACGACGCTGTTGGTGGTTTTGTATTCGACCGGGCTCCGACGTGGGGAACTCGATCGCCTCGATCTGGAGGACTGGAACGGCGCGGAAAGCACGCTGAAGATCGACGGGCAGAAGACCGGCGTGGAGCGAACCGTCCCGGTCAGCGAGTCGGTCTGGCGTTGCCTCGAGGCCTATCTGCCTTGGCGGCACAATGTGCTCGAGAAGGCTGGCGCGCTGAACGAGACTTCGTTGTTCGTGAACCGTTTCGGGCGGCGGATCTGCGGAGAGAGGATCAGCGTCTCCCTGCATAAGCTGGCCCGACGGGCCGACGTGCCGCTGGTGACGCTGCACCAGTTTCGCCACACCTGCGCATCAGATTTGCTCGAGAGCGGAGTGACGCTGCCGTTCGTGCAAAAGGTGCTCGGCCACGCTTGCGTGGAGAGCACGATGCGTTACCTCGCCATCGGCGACCCTGAGCGTCGTCGCGCCATCGAGAAGCATCCGATCAACGAGATTCTTGCGCAGTGCGGAGGCCAGCCATGAAGAGCACCTTGGATGTCTGGACGGAAGGGTATCTCGAGTATCTGTATAAAGTTCAGAAGAAGGGCTGGCGGACGATCATCGACATCCGTTGCACCCTCAAGCGCGTGCTCGGAATCGTCGACGCGATGTATCCCGGGAAAGCTCTGTGGCAGCTGAGTCTGGCGCAACTGCTCCGTTGGTTGGAGCACGATCGCGCGGAGGGCCGGGCGGTTCGATCCCTGGCCAAAGATCTCAGCCATGTCCGGGGATTGCTGACGTATGCGTGGCGCAGCGGCCGGTGCGATCGGAACGTCCTGGACGGGTTCAATCTTCAGGACGATGCCCCGGAGCCAGCGAAGCCCCAGCATCTGGAGTTGGCCGAAGTGCGGGCTCTCATCGAGGCCTGCCCACGCAAGACGAGCCGGGATCGGCAAGAACGGTTGGTGGTCTTGCTTCTGTATGGATGCGGCTTTCGCAATGCCGAGTTGCGGGCATTGGATGTCGAGGACATCGACCTGCAGCGACAGGAGATCTTCGTTCGGTTCGGCAAGGGCGAGCGGGAGCGTCGCGTGCCGGTTCCGGGGGGAGTCTGGAGCGAACTTCTCGTTTACCTCGCCGAGCGGCGGGCCCGCCGCGGAGCGCTGTTTCGCACGACCCAGAAACACCGCAGAATCGCAGCCCTTCACGTCTGCGATATTGTTCGCAGAGCCGGAATCCGCGCCGGAATCGCAAACCCCGTGTTCCCCAAGACACTGCGCCACACCTTCGCTACGCACCTGATCGATCGAGGCGTCGACATCGGGGTGATCGCCTCGCTCATGGGCCACCGATCACCCCAGGAGACCGGGGTATACCTGCATGTGTTGCAGGGGAAGAAGGAAGATGCGGTCGCGCGACTATCGATGAACAGGAGGTCCGCGCCATGAAGTGGGAATACTGGCTGACGATGTTTGTCGAGACACATTGCACCGCGCGAGGCTTGCGGCCATCGACCATTGCCGCGTATCAAGCCACGCTTGTGGCCTTTCGGGCCCACATCAAGGTTTGCAAGGGAGACAAGGGCCCCGACGAACTGAAGGCGATCGACGTCCTTGAGTACGTTGACTACCTGCGCCGCGCACGTGGTAATCGGGCCTCCGCCATCAATCGCCAGGTGACGGTGATCAAGAACTTCTACCGTGCCCTCGTGGCCATGGGAGAACTGGCTCCTGATGCGAATCCCATGGCCTACTTCCCCAAGATGAAGGCGGCACTGTAGATTTTTCCGCTCCGTTCCCACACTTTTGTCACGGTGTTTTACCAGCGGTGGCGTTCTCCTGAACTGATCGATGTTTCGGGCAAGAAAAAGGCCCGCCGAAGCGGGCCGAGAGGTGAGGATCACCGTTTACCGCACCGGATTATTCCTGTGCACCGAGGTCCCCCTGCGAGTGCATCCGCTTCACCCGGTTTTCTTCCAGAAGGCGGAACCGAGAACGAGCTGCGGTCCGACGACCTTTTCTTTGCGGATCATGGCTTCGGTGAGAAGCACGGTGGCGGTGTTGAGCATGTCACGTCGGTTGCCACGGGTCTTGGCAGCCAGCATCGTCAGAGCGTCTGGCTGAAAGAGCTCCCGTGAGGTTTGAGCGCGTTCGATGTGCTTTTGCATGAAGGCGACGGCGTCAGCCTCGGACAAGGGTTCGGTGTTCATCGCGCAGGCCATTCTGCTCCACACCGGTGTCAATACATTGAGTTGCAATCGCCGAAGCAGGGAATCATCGCCGACGAGGACGATGGCGGAGGCGGCGCGTTTCTGGTCGGGGTCCGCCATGAACGAGCACAGGTCGAGTAACGATTCCTGTTCGAGGAGTTGGGCATCGTCAATGATCAGAACCGGAAAGCGCGGATTCTTGTCCTGCGCGAGATCGAGCAGGTGTTTTTGGATCTTGATCAACGACGGCACGTTGCGCTTGCTCAAGTCGAGACAGCAGGCTGCAGCCAGCGTTTTGAGGAGCCCCGCTCGATTGAGACCGCTGTAGGGGATGAATACGGGGTGGTAGTTTCTGGGGTCGAGACGTTGCCGCAGATGTCGCACGAAGGTGGTTTTGCCGGTTCCGGGCGTACCGGTAAGAACGAAACTCTTGCCCAGACGGAGCATTTCGAGCGCCATGTCGAGCATTCGTTCTTCCTGATCGGAGAACACGGGGTCGGTGACGTCGGGCAGATCGATGAACGGGTGGCGTTTGAAGCCGAAGAACTCGTTGGGGCTGACTTTGACGGATTCGTTGCGACTCATGGCAGTTCCTTTCGTGGTGGTGGCCCCTGGAATCGGCGCGCGTTGGCCGAGCGCTCGAGAGGCCGAGCAAGTTTGAGGGGATCGCCATACCAGACGCGATCGGGTTGCGTGGGGTCGTAGAGAACAAGAACCCGACCACCGGGGTCACAGCCGGGTACTTCCAAGGTTCTGCGGCGAAGTCGTACCGTGCCGTCGTGGTAGACGCGACATCGCCGTTCCATGAAGAACAGTGGCTCGACCACTGCGGCCTCCGGGAGCCGTCGACAGACAGACTCGGTTGTCACTCGCTTCTGCAGCGGTGAACATCCGAGAGCATCATGGCGGCTCTCGTGATATGTGGCCAACCATCGCTGCAAATCCTGACGCAGAGTTTCGAGCGCGTTGGCCTCGGTGACGGCCAAAAACTGTTCTCGCAGCGTCCGGAAGAACCGTTCGATCTTGCCGCGGCCTTGTGGACGATACGGGGGCGTGTGGGGCATCTGCATGGCCAGGCGTGCGCCGACGATGCGCAGATGCCGGCTCCGATAGGCGGCGCCGTTATCGGTGTAGAACCGCTGCGGGATGCCGTGGCAGACGATGGCCTGCTTCAGCTCACCGATCAGCACCTCGACGTCTTCGTGCAGGAAAACGCCGGCGGCGACCACATACCTGGTGGCGTCATCGATGATCACATGCAGGTAGGTCTTGCGCTTCTGACCGCGGATCGACAGCCGTGGACCGTGCAGAAAATCGGCGATCCAGAGGCTGCCGAAGCTGTCGAACGAGAAGCTTCGACAGTCGACGGCGCCCGCAGGCTTCCGTTCCAGGCCCGCTGCTCGACAGTAGCGATAAAGAGCCGCAAGGCTGGGCCTGACCCCGTTCCATGCACCTTCGACGGCCAACTGTCGGAACAGGACCGCCAGCGTCCAGCGCGGATGATCTTCGCGCAGACTGCGGACGCGCTCGAGGATCGGCTCGGGTATCTGCGTGCTTCCCTTGTCCGATCGCGGTTGATCGTCGAGCGCCGGCAGGCCACCGAGGCGGAATCGGCTTACCCATTTGCGCAGAGTTTCCGGGCTCAACTGCCGAGAGCGGCCGTCGGGATCGAGATACGTCGTCCGTGCCAGACCGTCGAGGACGTCCTGGGCCGTGCGTCCTTCGGGATCCCGGTGCAGCAGCGGACTGATGAGACCATAGCGCCACAGCGCCAGGTCGGTGGGTGGATGGCGGACTTCGTTCATAGGCATACCTCCTGGTCGCGATCCTACGAAATCCGCTGTTCATCGGGAACTGGCCATGTCGTGTTGATGGTTTGTCCCGCGAATTCGCTCCGGCCACACAGCCCGCAAAATCAACTGGCTGACCTGCGCCCACGACTCCGACTGCGCCACTGCCGACCACATATCCTCGAACCAGGCGAGCAATCGCTTGCCCAAACCGAGTCGCCGGCGATACGTCGCTCGCTCACACTTCGCCTGAGCAGCACCGCTTCGGATCGAACTCGTCTCAGCAATCGCCAGCAACGAGAACACCAGTTCCATGGTCATGCGCACCACCGGCAGCCAGCCGACCGGGAGCACCGAGAACGTCACTGCCGGGCAGCCAGGGTTGCGACACAGATACCTTTGAATCCGCGTCAGAACTTCATCTTTGGGACCGTATCGGCGGTATCCGCCATTTTTCACGCCGGCAAGCCACCGACACCACGGGCACACCACCGCGCGGCATTTGCGCCACCGAATCAACGCTGATACGATCAATTCCTGGATGGGAGCCATTGTTTCCTCCGTTTTTCAGCAACTCGAAGGTAACAGAGGCTCCCCTCCTCTTATCCTCCCCGAAGGGGAGGAGGAGGATTCAAGGCATCGGGCGGTTCCGGTGCTACGATCCGTCTCTCAGCAATACCAAGTATTTCTTACGATCTGGTCTCGACTTCTTCGCACGCTCGCTTACAGCAAGTTTGTCGCCGCTGGTAAACGACCGCGACAAAAAACAGGTGAATCTTGGTCAATCAGGCCGATTCGGGACAGCACCATGCAAGCTGCCGACCTGGCTCTCGGAAGACGAGATACAGGCGCTGATTCGCGAACCACGCACCGACACCGTCATTGGGCTGCGCGATCGAGCCCTTATCATTATTTTGTATGGCACCGGGATCCGCGCCAGCGAATGTGCGTGGTTGTGCGAGTCCGATGTCGATCTGGGCAATGCCACCATCAAGGTGACCGGCAAGGGCGGTCATCAGCGTGTGATCCCGCTTAGCGCCGATGTCATCGAAGCACTGCAGGAATACCGAATGGCTCGTGGCCCCGTCTCTGACGCACAGGGATTCTTCCAGAGCCGCGAGGGTCGCTCGATGTCGCGAAACGCAATCTACGACAGGGTTCGCAAACACGGCCGCAAGGCTGGCATCGCCAAGATGCTCTCGCCACACCGACTGCGTCACACCTTCGCAACTCACCTGGTGAAAGAAGGCGTCGATCTGTTGACCATCTCGAAGCTGCTTGGGCACAGGCAGTTGTCGAGCACCCAGATCTATCTGCACCTGACCGCTGAAGATCTGCGGATCGCGGCCGATAAACACCCCGTCAGTCGGCTCATCGAAAAGCTCGAAGACTTCCTTCCCAGCATGAAGCTGCCCTTCCAAAACCCGCTCATAGAAAGGAACAGAAAGGAGGCCTAATCGACCCACTCACCGCCGGAAACCGGGGCTCCGGCCACTTCCGAAACTGGCCAAGAACCTCTCTTAAGGGTAAAATGCACCAATGACACGTGACGTCATCGGTGCCACTTGGCTTTGAGGCAAAAGGTATTTCTGTTGTGTTTACGCGCTCCAAAACGGTAAGAATTTCCAATCACCTCACGACGATCCGGATAGTCGTGGCGGTATTTTTCGCCGCGATGTTCGCAAACCTCGTTTTTGCGCTCCCCGTTTACCAAACTAAATACCGTTACGACCCGCTCGACCGCATTTCGTCCGTTCAGTTTGGTCGACATGCCAAGGTCGATTATCAGCGAGACCCGTTGGGGCGACCTATCAAGACCGTTCGTCCTGGCGTCGAGACCGTTTGCGAATACGACCAGGCGGGGCGCTTGTTGGCCATCGTCCACCGTAAGAGCGATGGGCACCGTGAGACAGTGGCCTCTCGCCGTTACTCGTATAACGGAGTTGGCAATTGCCTGGCCATGGTCGACGAAGACAATCGCGCCACGAACTATGAATACAACGGCGCCGATTGGCTGACGACCGTTCGGTATCCGGATGGCGAGCGGGTGGTTTACGCCTACAATGGCGCCGGCGACCGACTCAGCGAGACCGTGGGCAGTCGCACTTGCATTCTCTATTCGTTCGACCCTGGTGGGCGCATGGTGGCCCGCGCCAGCGACACCTTTGATTGGGACGCGGATGGCAATCAGGTGCACTCGCTCGAGAACGGCAACGAGACCAGCTTTACGTGGTCCGTCGATAACCGATTGATCCGCGTCGATAAATCGGTCGACTGCCCAGTGCATCATCATGGGCATTGCCGGTGCGCGAAACGCGAGACGATCACCGAATCGTATGGCTATCTGCCCGAAGACTGGCGGCGAATCACACGGACGATCACGTGGAACGGCGCGGGCCATGGTCATGGACACGGGACGGGCCACGATTGCGGCGCGATTCCGGGCATCGGTCGGGGTCACGATGGATGCGGCGCGCCGACGACTTTTGTCTCCGTCTATGATGGGCAAGACGAGAGCAATGAATACCTTGTAAAGACCCCGGGGCGTGATGAGTGCTGGAAGCGTGACGGCAATTGCCGATGCAGGCCGCACTGCCCGCCGAAGCCGCCGCGCCTGGAGCCTGTCCGCGAGTTCCTCGGTGGTCCGGGCATGGATGACATCGAGGCGACGCGGTATCACGGGCGCACGGTATGGCACGCGAAAGACATGCTGGGCTCGACGATCGCGCTGACCAACAACGGCGGCAACGCTGTGAGCCGTGTCGGCTATGATGCGTGGGGCAATTTCAGATGGTCGGCCAAAGGGCATCGGCAAGGTGACCGCTGCGGTCGCGATGATGACGATGACCGCGATGACCACAACGGCCGGTATTGCGATGACCGCGATAGCGATGATCTGATTGGGCTGCTCGATCGCCTCGAAGGGTCGCGCGGGTTCGGCGGGCCGAGTCATGACCAGTGGGCGTTTGGGCGGCATGAAGGCAAGGCGCTTACGCCGTATTTATATGCGGGGCGAAGGTATCAGCCGGTCAGTGGCGAGTATTTCAATCGGAATCGGTATTATGCGCCGAAGAGCGGGCGGTTCGTGTCGAGGGACCCGATTGGGTTCGGTGGTGGCGACAACCAGTGGACATACACGACATCCAATCCTGTCTCGAAGTCGGATCCAACGGGCCTCTATGAGTTCTCATTGATTGTAGATGATGCGAACTGGACTCTTCGCGCTTCTGCCGATGGCCTAATTAACGGCTGGGGCGCATGGTGGCCAGGGGCTTCGGCGCGAAGATACGATGGGACTAAATACTCTTCGGCGGAAGCCTTGTTCCAGGAGATTTACTCAGAAACGCGCTGGTCTGGCAGAATACGAAGGCTGTTGTTCCTTGGTCACGGAAACTCAACCGGAATTCAGATTAACAGCAATGCAAATTTCGGTCTAAACGCGGCCAAATGCTCAACGATTTACCAGTCTCTGTGGGGCACGACACCGACATGCCTCAACACGGATTCAATGTTTGAGAGTGGTGCTCTTGTCGTGTTCTTGGGTTGCTCGGTAGGCAGCGGACCTATGCCACAGGCATTTGCGGATGCGTTTCTCACGCGACCCAGCTATGTCGGCGCGTTGACCATGGATTTACCGTGGTACGTGGGCTGGATTCATTCGACGCGTATTCTCTCGTCGCCCAATTTCCGGCGATTCGACCCGCCGAGGTAAGCGCATCCCGCGCCAACATGCTGTATCGGCTTCTTCTCTCAGTGACTGCGTTGATCGCTTCTATGAATTGTAGTTTCTACCATCATTCGGGGTGGGGGCTCCATCTCGCTGATCGTGCTCACTACATGTGTCTTGGATGCTATTTTGAAGATGGTGTGGTGAGGCCGTCGGCGTGTGACCTCTTGGGGTTGGGGGCGTTCTTGGGTAGCCTTGTGGGATTCCTTCGCAGGAAGGGATTTTGTGCGTGTTTTCCCGCAGTTGGAAATTTCGTGCGATTGCGCGGGTTTCCGCTGGTCTGTGTAGTATTTCCACCGATGTGCATGTTCATTAACGGCCTTCTCTTCTGGGGAAAATCAGATCCTTTCCCACCGTTGATTGCTCTGGTTTCATTGGCGGACCTCAACTCGATGTACCATACCCGATTTGGATGAAGCTGCATTTTGCCGATTTCATTCCGAGCCGGGCAACGCCCGCCGCCCGGCGGGCGTTGAGTGGGGGTGTAGTTCATTCGAAGAAATTTCAAGAGGGGGGCGGAGCGACGAGGGAGCGCCAGGACGGCGCGGACGCAGGAGCGCAGCGGGGTGAATTGAAATTTCAGCCCCCCTGTTGAGATGGTTGCCCCCCAAAGCTTCGATAAAGGTGCTCCCTGACCGCGTTGGGGTAAGCCAAGGATGGGGGGTTTGGGGGGCAACCTTCGGCGAGGGGGGCGGTTCGAATGAGCGGAACCCCCACGCGCGCGACAGCGCGCACCCGGCGGTCGTCGGAGTTCCCCGGGTCCCGCGCGGCGGTCGGGTGAACCGGAGAGCGCGGCAGGCGCAACGCCGAACCCCGGCGTTGCGCCGATCGGCCGCGCCACCGCAGATCCTTGGTGGGTGCGGTTTTCGGAGAGGATCGCCAGAGGTCCGGCGCACCTTCCGGCAGGCCGACTGAGGGAAAAGCGGGTAAAAACCGGGGTTCCGGGGCTTCCGGCGGAAAACGGCCCGACTGGGCGCCGCTGGGGCCGACTCGGGACCGGTACGGCGACCTGGGGGAGGGCCTTGCCGGAATCCGGGGCCGGCGGGGAACCGTCAGATGGCCCTGCAGGTCGTCAGTCGGCTGTGGGGCGGTTGTGTCGGCTCTGCGGGGATCGTGGGTTTTCGGGGGGCAGTGGCAGGGCGATCTATCCTAGCCCATCCCAACCTGAATGGTTCCCGAAACAGGTGCCTATCTTTTCACGAAGAACATTGAACAACCGCAATCGTGTGCTAGAATGCGACATCACTGCGAGGACCCTTCGAGGAGACAATGAAGATAGGGGTTAAACTCTGGCGATCCAAAACGCAAGGGGATATGGATCCAGGGCACATGGGCGTATACTGGTCCGATGCGGGAAGGCTCTTTTTTCGCGGCTATTATCCAGTGTTCACATCATTGCCAAAATTCGATACTGATGAGGAAATGAGGACTTTCTTTTTTACACATAGGGTGCCAGGCGAAATCACCAACGATGTGATTTTGGAGCGAATGTATAAGGAAAAGAAATTATTCTTGCTTGGTAGAAATTGGAACCTTGATGAAGAAAGACAGGATGATTTTGTCGCTTCGGTAAGACCTCAAGTGCGCGGCTATTATTCCTTTGCTCCAGATAAGTTCTCGTGCGATAACTGCGTTACTTGGTCCGTTAGCACAATTAATAGTCAAATTCCTCATGCACTGCCGATCATTGCTAACGGAAGAATCAAGAAAATGGCGGAAGAACTAGAGAAATGAAGACGATCGTGTCTTTCAAGGAAAAGAAATATGCCTTGTTTATTGATCTTCAAGACCAGTTTTCAAGTCTTGCTATAGACAAGAGCACAGGGTGCATATTGCTGAACGAAGGTATTGGCAAGGGCAGAGTGCCAAGAGGAATCGTGAGGCCAGAATCGGTCAATGAATTCTCCGTAACCGGAGAGAGCATCATGTTGAGTTTCATGGATGGGCAAGAACATCTTGTTGGTCAAACACACGATTTGGTGCACGCTAAGAGGTGGGTTATCAGGGCCAACAATGTAATTTCTCATTTTCATCCAGAAGAGAGACCGAAGATCAAATTTGGCGAAGTCATTTCTTGTTTAAAGAAATGGCTTCATCACATGACAAGACAGCGCTTCTTGCGCGCGCGGAGCAAGGCTTCGGCGGGTATGAGCAAAGGTGTTTCTTTGGACTATGCCAAATGCAATGTCCATATTTCTGACTTTGCCGCTGTATATCAAGATATTTTCAACATCCGTTATTCTACGAATGATGAGAACATCTTAGGTAATCATTTCGAGGAGGTAATTTGTGCCAAAGAGGCCAACCACAGTCGAACTGGTTGAAGTCCCGCGCAAGCACATTCCTATAGACGAAGTTCTTGACCACATCATTCGAGAAAAGTTGTCAAAGACAGGCGCCAAGAGACGAACAAAAGTCACTCCGCAACACCTGACTGACAAGCTTGCATTGTTGAAGAAACACCATGTTTTCAAAGCGGGTGACATTGTCAGATGGAAGGCCGGCCTGAAAAACCGAAGGTTTCCAATCGATGACGAGCCAGCAGTCGTTGTTGAAGTTCTGAGAAAACCAATTGCCGATCCATCGGAGCAATCCACCGGGTCACCCTATTTCAACGCGCCTTTGGATTTTGTGCTGGGCGTTATTGACTCGGATGGAGATTTTCTTACCTTCTACTCTGAGAGTCGAAGGTTCGAGCCCTACTCAACAAAGGCGGCGAAATAGCCGCTAGAAATGTCGGTGGTGAAAGCCCTTGCCCCGAAGAAAAAGAACGCCGCGAAAAACAAGCGGTGGAGCGGGGATCGGGAGCCCGACCCTGTGGCGCTTTTGGAATGTTAACTCCCCCGCGCCATCCCAGTGCGCCGGCAATGGTCTGGCCCGTCCGACGTCACCGCTCACGCGGTTGGGGTTCCCCGAGACCTCGCTTATGAATTACGTTTCTTCTCAATAGCTTCAAGCTCTTTTGTCAGGCCGATCAATTCATCTCTTCCTGGTGATATGCTCTCGGAAAGATTGTCGATTTCCAACAAAGCCTGAATGATGTTTTCGAAAGTGGCCTCGGCATCTCCATCTTTCAAGCTTTGCCGAAATTCATCAAGTAGAATTCCAACCTCCTTGGATTTCATCCTGAGATAGACTACAGAATCAACAATGCGTTTTGCCCGCTGCGGCTCAACCTTTACCTTTGAAAGGAACTCGTTCATTTCCAGGGTAAAAGCACCCGCGTCTTGGTGAAGCTCCAAATGCCAGTCTCTTTCCATGTGGTAAGATTTCGGTGTCACCCTCGCATGCCAAGCAAATAGGTGACCAGTGGGATCACCCGTTGCAACAATAGCCCGAATGGAAGTGTGCAGAGCAGAACCCAAAAGCAGTGTGCGGCAATAAAGGTTCGATCGTCGTTCGGATCAGTGTGCTTGATTGTCATGTAAGAATAGACCGAGCAGCAGAAAAAATACAGCACACAGAATCGATACCAATGGAACGACATCAATTTTACGGCATGTTCGGTTAGTTCTTGTAACCGATACAAATGACAATTGGCATCAAAGAAGAGTTGCGACATACACCAAAACATTGCCAAGCCAAGCATCCAGCAGGCAATCAGTATGGCGCCCCTCAGGCGCCAACGTTGCGCGGTCACGGTTTTCTCAAGATACTCAGTATTCTCGCTTGATCGGTTGGATTGAACTGCGTTTGCGACCATGTTCGAAAATCTGGTCAAACTAAGTGGGGAAGCCTGTGTAAACTACCTTGTCTTTAACTAACCTAATGTCTGTTGGATCATCCAGACCTACGCCGGTTAATTTATTCTTTAAGATTTCCTGGGCATACTCCCCGGTTACAAAAAGCGCACTGGGTGCTTCTGGGACTCGAAAAATTGGCGCAGAAACCTTTTCGACCTGAAAAACATAACGCTCCTTGCAAAATTCAGTGGAGGACTTTTCGTTATCAAGGCAGTCTAATAGGGTAACCACATTGAGAAGAAAAACCGATATTCTCTTGATCTTGCCCAGGGGCAAAAACTCACAGTGACCATCAAGAAAATCCTTCATTGCCAAGAAAAACTTTTCAGAAACGAAAGGGACACCGAATTCACCGCACAAAATATCGGTCATCTCGGCTTTTTTTTCTGAAGTAATACGGAGCTTTGGTGGTTTCCAGTTTTGGAAAAAACGCTCCCCGTGCCAAAATTGCTCAAAGAACTTATTGTCAACTTCACCATTAGTGGGGTCAATAGGCATAATCCTAGGACCACGGTCAATATATTGGTGAAAGACCTTCATTGTCACCTGGCTTTACCTGAAAGTCTTAGCAATTCTTGAGCAAGATTGTCCAGGTTTTGAATTAGAGCCTCTTTGGTGGGACTCAGCCTTTCGAGGTTCCTCAGTTTTTCAAGATAGGCGTTGGAATGAATGCCTTGGTGAAAAGCCTTGGGTAGGCCAACGCCGTTTACAGCATCGTCCAGGCCAATACCCCACTGTTGCATTTTTCGCCTGAGTGCCGCCAATTCATCCGCCCATTTTGTCAGGGGCACCATGTGGTGGGCTTCATCAATCCCTTTCACGACAATGTATCGGATATTCTTTGTTCGAATAGCAAGTTGCTCCATGGCAATTGCAATTCTGCTACCCCGGTACAAGTTAATTGTAACTGCCGCCCCACCCGGGAGTCCGGGAATTGCAGTAGCAGCGCTATCGTAGAACAAACCACAGGTGTCAAGAGCAACACCCCACCAGTTTCCAACACTCGCATTGGCAATAAGAGAGGCGGTCCCCATTGAAACGTTGGCAATATCCCAACCCGTTTCAACGGCTTCGCCAAATTGGTCGACATATCGGACAGGGTTGTTTTTCGCAAAAACCCAGAGATTCCCATCCCCACCGTAGCCCAAAGGATCAGACGAGGAGAAGCGCCCGTATTTCGGGTTCATAAACCGGTTCCTATGCCAGTATTGGCCCGAGAGGCTTTCCCACCGGCGACCCTGGAATAAGTGGGGGGTCAGTGCAGGGGCGTAATGCCTGCCCATGCGCCACTCATCGAACGCCGGCCCGCCGAAGGATCTGCCGCTGTCGCAACGATCCAGCAAATCATCAAGATCGCGCTCGTCGCACGGCTTGTTGCCCATGTTCGGTCGATCAGGCCATCTCATGTTGCCGAACGCATCGTAGCCAATCCGGCTGACCGCATTACCTCCGCGATTCGTCAGCGCAATCGTGCTGCCCAAGCCATTTTTCAGGTGATGCAGGCTGCGACCGTGATACCGGGTCAGTTCCAGGTCGTCGGCAAACGGTCCACCAACGAATTCACGCACCAGATCGAGCTTCGCGGGCTTCGGCGGACAATGCGGCCGGCACCGGCAATCGCCGTCGCGCTTCCAACACTCGTCACGGCCGGGTGTCTTTACAACGTATTCGTGACTTTCATCGTCACCATCGAACACGCTGACGAAGGTGACTGGCTCATTGGCCCGACCGTGCTCATGGGCTGCCGACACGGTGCGACTCAGCCGCTTCCAGGTCTCGGGCAGATAAGCGTAGTGTTCACTGATGACCGACTGCCGTGAACACCGGCAATGCCCGTGCCCATGCACCCGACAATCAACATCCTTCTCGACGCGCACCATGCGGTTGTCAGCGGTCCAGGCGTATCGGGTCTCATCGTCACCTTCAACGGCCTCGACGAGATTGCCGTCGAGGTCATAAACAAAAGTGTCACTGGCGCGCGACACCATCCGACCACCGCCGTCGTAGCCAAACGGAATACGCTGGGTCACTGTACCAACCTGGGCATGCCGACCGTGACCGATGACCGTCGGCGTCTCGCTCGTCTCGAGCAGGCGATCGCCAGCACCGTTGTAGGAATAGGACACGGTCTGCCGATCCGGATAGATCACACCGGTCAACCAGTCACTGTTGTCGAAGAAGTAGCGTGTCGCAGCACCGTCTTCATCAACCATCGACACCCTGTTGCCAACCGCGTTGTATTCATACTGTCGGCGAGCCAGCATCCGAGACGAACCGTGGTTGCGCTCGTGACGCAGTTCGAGCAACTGGCCCTTCGCGTCGTAACTTAGAGCCGTGTTCACACCGGGGCGACGGATCCAGGTTAAGCGCCCCGCCGCGTCGAACGAATACTGAACGGGATTCTGTCGGCCTGCATCGAGCGAAACAAGACGGTTCAGCGGATCGAAGCCGTAACGAACCAACTCGTTTTCGGGTGTATTGCCCTGTATGCGATTGCCGGCGAGATCGAAGCTGTATTTAGTTTGGTAAACGGGGAGCGCAAAAACGAGGTTTGCGAACATCGCGGCGAAAAATACCGCCACGACTATCCGGATCGTCGTGAGGTGATTGGA
>Ga0209310_1001677_pt1 | contig 15845 bp, 22 predicted proteins | sample AD_UKC030_MetaG_FD_184415 | JGI IMG/M metagenome (GOLD analysis project Ga0209310, IMG submission 184415) | Active sludge microbial communities of municipal wastewater-treating anaerobic digesters from USA - AD_UKC030_MetaG (SPAdes) (version 2) | ecosystem: Engineered > Bioreactor > Anaerobic >... | reverse complement strand
CGGCTCCATCAAAAGAAGCGGCCACTGCTGCGGCACAGATGGGCATCGACCTGTCCTATGCGGGGTTGACATCCAAGGGTTTGGCGGGCGCCCTGGCCGACGTGGTGGAGAAGACCGGCGGCAGCACGGAAAAGATGATCCTGCTGTTCAATGAGATGAAGTCGATGGCTGGCATCACCGGCCTGGCCGGGGACGGGATGGAGTTCTTCAATGACGCCCTGGACAAAGTGAACGGTTCGGCGGGGTCGGCAGAGATCGCCTATCAAAAGATGGTCGATACGTTTGCCAACCAGACCCAGCTTCTGAAGAACCAGGCGACAACGCTGCTGATCGATCTCGGGACCAGGCTCGAACCGATGGCACAGGAGATCGGCTCCGGCCTCTCTACTCTTATTTCCGGCATCAAGGTCAGCGTGGATTCCGGCGCATTCGACCCGCTGTTCGAGTTCCTGGATGAAGTGGCGGGGAACATCGGAACGTGGATCGCGGATGTCGGAAAGGCGTTCCCGGAAGCGATGGAGAACGTGGACTTCACCGCCCTTATTGCGGCGTTCCGGGATCTCGGCCAGGCGTTGTCGGAGTATTTCGGCGACCTGGATCTGACGGACGTGTACGATCTCTCGACGGCCCTGCAGACCGTTGTTGATGTCATCACCGGCCTGGTCAATATCACATCCGGCATGACCGATGCGTTCCGACCGTTCATCACATCCATCGTTGAGTTTATAACAGCCGTATCCGATAGCGGATCGGAGTCCCAGGAAGCGATGGGCAAGGTGCTGGCCTTCGCGGTTGCGATCCAGGAGCTTGGCCTGGGGTTGGCGGCTGCGATCATCGCCATCAACGAATATCAGGTTTCCATTGCGGGGCTGTTCAATGTGATCGCCGGAGGAACTACGATCCTCTGGAACGGCTTCCAAATCCTGCTGGACGGATTGAAGGGTGCGGCGGTCCTGATCGCGGGCTTCTTTGTTGAGTTCATCGATCAGCTCACGTTCGGCTACTTCCCCGGCTTGGACGCTGCGAAAGAAAAACTGACGAAATGGGGCGAGGAGATCGGCCCTGCGTTCGAGCAGAACGGCGCGGATGCGGCGAAAGGTCTGGAGACATTCTACCAGGGCATTCAGCAGCTTACTGCCGACGCGGGAACCGGCAAGACGAAGACGACCGAACTCAGCACGGCCCTCAACAACGTCCCGAAGGAAACGAAGCCCTCCATCATCCTCAGTCATGAGGAGGCAACTACCAAGCTCGGCAACTTCAAGACGGCCCTTGCTGATGTCACCGGGCCGAAGACCGTCACCGTCGGCGTCCAGGCGGATGGCAGCACGATCACCCAGGCAGACGGAATCATCACGCAGACATTCCCGGACGGTCGGATATTGCTGACCAATGCAAAGGTCGCCACCGACGCAACGAACCTATCCACGGAAAAGTCGAAGATCGACACGGCGATCCCCAACGAAAAGATCATGAAGATCCAGGCAGATCTGGATGCGACAAGAATCAAGGAGCAGTCCGAAATCATCCAGGCCGCAATCGAGTGGAAGGCCAAGTTGGACATTGCGGAGGTCGAGGCTAACGCGACCAAGGTTGTGGCCATCGTGGATTCTATCGGGGAGTCCGCGAAAGGGGCAACAACGGTTCTCTCGGCCCTGTTCGGGAATGTCAGCGATCTACGCGAGGCCGGTTTCTGGAAAAGCGACATCGAGCAGATGATCAAGGATCAAGTGCAAATCCAGACGGATGCGCTGAACCTTCAGAAAGAGCTGACCCAGGCGGAGATCGACTACATGAATGCCCGCGTAGAGGCGATGCAGCGGGGAGATGCGTTGATCCAGATCGACGGAACGGGCCTCCAGCCGCACCTGGAGGCCTTCATGTTTGAAATCCTCTCGGCCATCCAGGTTCGGGCCACGGCGGAGGGGCAGAAATTCTTAGTGGGGCTATGAGATGAGCGGAATAGGCATTTCATCGGAAGTATTTGATTTGGACGGCGCTCTCTACATCTATGACCGGCAGTTGGATCAGGGTGTCGGCGCGAAGAACAAGGAGCGCGACAGGAGGGTTTCCAGGACGGCGACGCTCGACGGCGGGGTGGCGATTTATGACACCGGATTTGCGGTCGGGGATCGGACGATCAATGTCCGCGTGCCAAAGGCTCCGAGCGAGATCGTGGAGTTCCTGGAATACATGATCGAGACGTATGCGACCATACAGGTGATGAGCAAGGAGGGGGCGTTCAAGGCCGTTCCAAACCGTTTCACAATGGGGGACGACGGATCAGCCAATCTGGAATTGTTGATCACGGAAGACATCGGGGAGGATTCATAAAATGGCTACCACATTCACGCTTTACAACTGCTTCAAGAAGTATCTGCTGAACGGGACGATCGACCTGGATACAGACACTATCAAGGTCGCGCTGGTGACGAGTTCCTACACGCCGGCTGTGACGCATGATGTCCTCGCGGATGTCATGGCTTCGCCGGATCCGGAAGTCGTTGCGGTCGCTTCGCCGAGCAACGGTTACACGGATGGTGGAGCGGCCCTGGCGAATGCGGCGGTCACGTTCACGGATTCGCCCTCGGTCGGCAAGTTCGATGCGGACGACCTTACCTGGTCCGCGCTGACAGCCACCTTCCGGTATGGGATAGTCTATGCGGAGAAGTCCGTCGGATCTCCGGCGATCGTCAATCCGCTGATCGGATATATCCTGTTTGACACGACACCGGCGGACGTCACCATTACGGGGATCGATTTCACGATTCAATGGTCCGCAAGCGGAATCGTCACATTGAGCTGATAAGCAAAGGAATGCGATGTCACAGGTAGTGCTTAATCCGGCAGTCGCCGGGGACGACGGCTATATAAACCGTACTGGCAGCGGCGAGTTTCATAGCACGGAAACTTCCATCCAGTTTGGTGTTATTACCTATACCCGAATGGCATGGATTCGCTTCCCTGGCGTTAATATTGATCAAGGCAGGGCGATAACGTCTGCCGTCTTTAAGTTGCAATCCAATTCTACTTACACAATTACGTGTAATGTAAAGATTTACTGCAACAAAGTTGCTAATGCGGCAGCGCCTACCAGCTATTCTGATGCAAATAGCAAAGTCAAAACATCTGCCTATAAAGATTGGGCGGTGCCAAATTTCGATACCGGTACTGATTATGAGGTTGACATAACCGCCCCGGTCCAGGAGATTCTCGACCAGGCGGAATGGGCAAGCGGCAACGCCATCATGGTGCTGATCGACACGGAGGAAACCGGGACCCATTACAGGACTTTCAAGGATGTGTCAACCGTTCCCGCAACCCTGACGATCAATTACACGGTCGAATCCGAAACGATAGAAGTCCCCTCGGCTGATCTTATGCTGAATGTCCCTTCCGGAATCCAGCTACTGCCGATGTTCGCCCCGGCCGCATCCCTTACGCTCAATACATATCCACCTTCCGCCGGATTGCTGTTTCCCATCGACAGCGCCCTTGCCCTGGCCCTCTCCGTACCGACGCCCTCCTACAAAATCCGTCTGGACAAGCACCCGAACGCCGCGGCCTTGACGGTCCTGGCGAAACTCCCTTCCTATGTCTGGACGATTCCCGCATCCATGCGCCCGGCGGCCCAGGTCATTTATACCTGCACGCTGACCGGGGACGGGGAGTCGCCAGCCGTGCCGGATCTGACCTTGCCGATGTCCTCATTCCAGGGTCGGATGCGAGACGGAGATCCGTCCTATATCTCGGCAGTCATCCCGAATTGCATGGTTTACGCGGATGACATTCTTGCCAGGCAGAACGGGGACATCGTGATCAAAAAGGGATACCGGTTTCAGGACGGTACGACACAGCTCGAAGAGATCGCCAGGGTGGACTTCGAATCCGTCCGGATAGACCAGGGATCGAAAAGCGCATCAGCCACGATCAGCGGCCACAAGACCATATCCTCCACGTCCGTGAAAACGGTCACGGTGGAAGGTGTGTCCTACTACTGCCTCCAGGCAGACGGAAAAAGACGGGTCCGCGCCCTGCTGGATCTGTTCCTTCGGATCGGGGACACCTGCGTCTATGGAACGGGCACGAGCGATTATCTGACGGTCGGTTACATCACCTACACCGTCAGCGTCAATCAGACCATCATGGAAGTCACGGAGGCATGATGTGGGGTCCGCAACGGTTAAGACCAATCTCGGGGAAGGCCAATACATAGTTGAGCTGACCAAAAGCCAAGCTGCTATCACAGCCCAAAAAACATCCCTCACGACACGCAAGACCGAGATCGAAGCCGCGATAGCCGCAAAGGAGATCGAGCTTGCGGCATTGAATGTTATCCAGACAGAGAAGCATGAGGCATTGAAAACCGCGGTCGGGGATTATGCCGTTGCAGATCCGCCTACGAAGGCACTCAGGAAAGCCGTCACAGATGCACAGAAAGCCTATATCACGGCGCAATCCAATTGTAATAAAAAACAAACAGAGATCAACCTCCTGGGTCTGGAGCTTGCCTCCGTCAACAAGCGATTGGCCGAAATCGAGACGGCCCTGACGGTGGAATCGAGAACGGTGTGGTGCGCGGATTATTCGGAGGCTCTTAAAGGCACAGTCGGGACGATCGAGATCAACGGCGAGGCGGGTCAGATCAACATCGTTCCGGAAGGCAAGTCAGGGATAGGTTTGCTCCAACACCCGCTGGCTATGACCCCATCGGGCGTGTTCTATAATTGGGCGTTGCTCCCGGCATGGCAGAAATGGAAACCGACTTACCGGATAGGCATCATCACTTCAGTTGAAAAAGCAGACGGCAAAGTAGATGTCGGCATCCCGGATCAGTTTAGCGAGGGGCTTGCAATCAACCAGGGCGGGGAGTCCTGGGATTATTCCTATACTGAAGAGGCTGTCACAGCGTGGGAGGATTTTGCTGCACGGAACCCGAATTTCGCTCTTGTAACCAACGAAAGCGATACGGAAATATCCAACACAAGCCAGTTGCAAAAAGACCTCGATACCGTGAACAAACGAGTCAACGGCTCATGCTGGCAAGTGAAGGATGAATTTGAATATGGCCGGGATGATTACTGGACGATCATGGAAGACGGGGCCTGCGGAGACTGCGAAGATTTTGCTCTGACAAAAGCAAAGCATCTCCTTGACCTTGGGTACCCGGCATCAGCCATGCACATTGAGATCGGCTATACCGGAAACGGCACAGGCCACGCCTGGCTGGTGGTTCAGACGGACAAAGGCGAGTACGTCCTTGACAACCTCTATCAGAACGTCATGACCAGCGGCAGCGTCCCTTATACCGGGCGCAGACGGCAGACAGGGATGGATTGGAAAGTGAGCGGAGTAAAGCTCACGGATGTCACGGTCGATTACATGATGTGCGACAGGGACGCTTTCTCGGTCGGCGATGAAGTGATTGTCCAATTCACCGGACAGAGCTGGAGTTCTCCCAAGGTGATTGGCTTTAGTAAAAACCCGAAGCAATGCCCGTTCACCGACATCGGCTTTTATAACGGCGAGGATTACCATCGTACATTGAGCCGCATTGCTGTCGTGGACGAACAGCGCAAATATTATTATCAGGTGCTAAGCACATTCGACCCCGAGCCTCCTCACTATGCCATATGGGGCCTTGCATGGTTGAGCAAGGTCAGATATTACGCATACCTGTCGAAAAGAGCAAATGAAGCAAATCCGTATCTATTCGATTATGTTATCTATTGGCTTGATGAAACCGGAGCGGTAGTTCATACACAGCCGCTCGTAATGGGAATGAGCAATTTTAATGACTATGATTACAGAATAGGGATCGCCGGAGTCGATGAAACTACAGGGACGATGTATATTGATTGGACGAGCTATGGGCAAGCTAAGCTCTTCGCCTATGACGGGGTCAGTGTATTTGACGTTACAGAGCCGACGTGTCCGTTCTCCAGCCCTTATCATGAGCATCCGTTTTTTATACGCCTTTCAAACGGAACCCTACTGTGGTTTCATTCGTATAGTTACACGACCGGGGTGCCGCCTAATGAGGTCCAACACGTTTCTTCCCACTTCAAGTATGTATCGCCGGAAGGTGCAATCACAACGGTGGATTTGCCGTCTGAATCGATATATGATTATTACTATTATAGATATTCCGATCTTACTATAGTCACCTTTATGAAAGAAGTGAACGGGAAACTGCTCTATGGCGCCCGTAGGACTTATGGAGGCTTTACATATTATTACGATCCATTCCCTGTAAGCGTCGGTTCAAGGGAAGAAAGATATTTGGAGACAGAGCTACGGTTATGTGATGACATCACGAAGCCGCTGGACTACACGGTTCTTGCAATAGGAGGCAAGGACGCTTTCACCCGTGGCGGGCCGAACTATCTTCATAATGAATACGGCGAGGAATTTTTTGACGGCGACTATTTCATCGCTGACGGAGAAACTTATTATATTGCGTTAAAGGGTCAGTCGCAGATAGCCGCTTCTGCTCAACCAGGAGTAGCGGATTATACGAATTGGCCGACGGTGCTGATGGTATTTAGGGGAACTACTAAGGTGGATGAATATACTGTTGCTGAGAACGAATATGACTATCCACGATATAGTTGGCTTTGCAGACTCGGGAGGCCCGCATAATTGCGTAGCGTAGATTCACGTCTCGTTTCGGTATCGCCTATCAGTATATTCTGAATCGTTCCCATGGATACGCCGGAACGCCGCGCAATTTCTCGCAGGCTCACACCACCCTTTTTTTCGGATATTATTAAATCCTTAATGTTCATGGCTACATACTACTGATAAAAAATATCTTGACAACTGTATAATACTATGTTAGACGTTAGCCGCACGTCAGATTAACGGAGGTCAAAAAGATGCCAAAGGTTTTCAATCCAGACAGTATTCGGATCATCCGAGAAGCCCACAGTCTGTCAATGGACCAACTTGCGGAAAGGCTTGGTGGAAAGACATCCCGACAGCTTATCCACCTATGGGAATCAGGGAAACATACCCCGAGCGCAGAGTCCCTTTTATCAATAGCCAATTCCCTTAATCTAAAAAGCATGGACATTTTTTTTATCGAATCCGGCCAACAAAATATTAGTCATTAGGAGGTCGGCAATGCCGAATGAAGCCATGTCTGACATCGACAAACTGGAAAACATATTCAGCCTCCGTATCCCATCCGCAACGAAAAGAATGCTCGACGATCTAACCACCGTCGAAAAAGCCAAGCTCAATGAAGCCGTCAGAAACACCATAGCCAGAGCCATCCATGAATCGAAGTTTGACCCGCGACTCTACCTTAGAGACGCGAGTGAATGAAGTCAAGGTAAACACGGTTCTACTTCGTAGGGGGATGTAAACATGAATGAACTGAAAACAGCGATCACGCCCACGAAAGATTATCTCCCCACCACAGTTGAAGAACTCAATACCTTTATCCTCATCGGCAAGCAAAAACTCATCGCCCACAAGGCGAAGATCAGGGCTATCGAGCAGACCCGCATGGCGATTGCCGCGCAGGAAGCCGCCCTTGCCGACACTCAGGATATGGCGGACATCCTGCTGGATGCCGAAGTGAAGATGGGGGAGATACTCGGGGCGATACCTGATAAGTTTACGAGTTCCCAGGCCGGAACTCGTTCACTTCCTCCCGATGTCACCCGCAAGCAATCCCACCAAGCCCAAACCCTCGCCCGTAACAAGGAGATCGTCGAAAAGGCCAAAGCAGAGGCAAGAGAAAGCGGGGAGATTGTCACCGCCTCGAAGGTCTATCAGATCATCAAGGACAAGCCGGAAAAAGCAAAGGATGAGGATTCGGATTGCCTGTTCACCCTCAAACGATGGTGGAAAAGGGCCACAAAGAAAGACCGGAAGATTTTCTTAAACTGGATAAAGGAGGAAGGCCAATGATTGTAAATGAAATAAAAACGATCACGCCGAGCATGGCAGAGAAGTGGCTAAGGGTAAACAACACTCATAACCGCCCACTTTACGAGAAAACGATTGAAAACTATGCCCGCGAGATGAAAGCCGGTGCTTGGACTGTCACGAATCAGGGCATCGGCTTTGCGGATGACGGAACGCTTCTCGATGGCCAACAGAGATTGTCGGCAATCGTTAAGGCCGGAATCCCCGTCAAGATGCTCGTTGTCACCGGACTCCCCCGCACTTATGCAAATAACGGTTCGGGAGAGCTTTTCACGCAGGATGTCATCGACGGGAATAAACCGAGGACGCCCGGCGATATTCTGCATCTGTCTCATGGCGTCGATAACGCTAATGCAAAGATGGCCATTGCCAACATGATCGTCTGCGCCATAAAGGGAGTAAGAAAAATCTCGCCCCGCGTCGCATACAATATCATCAATCTTTACTCGGACGAAATCGAATTTGCATTTTCAAATAGAAGGCAAGTCAAAGGTCTATCCTATACGCCTGCAATGACCGGAATCATCCTTGCCGCAAAAGTCGATCTCGATAAGGCAATGGACTTCAAGGAAAAGTATTTCAATGGTGTAAAGCTTGATACAGGAAGCCCCGCCCTTACGTTCAGAGAATATATGATCGGTCGCATCAACAAACACGGTGCCGGCAGGGGTATTCGAATGACAGTTTTAAACTATTGCTTAACCGCGCTCAAACACCATTTCGATGGGAAGCCCCTAAGAAAATTAGTAGCCACCGATGCCAACCTTGAGCATTTCTTATCTAAGCAAAGAACCTGCGTCGCTATGATTAAAGAATGGCTCTCCGTTTGAGGCACCCATGACCCGCATTGAGTATCTCGAAACCCGAATTGACGCCCTTGAAACCCGGCTGGACGAACTATTGGGGCGTCCGAAGGGGCCGATAAGCATGACCGAATACCGGATAGCCTGCGAGACTGGCGACCGGGAGACGATGAGAAGGTTCCTGAAACAGGAAGAGGATCATAGATCGCGGTTGGCGGTGGAGACCGAGGGAACCGCCGGGGCAAACACTATATCGGGGCGGGTATCCACAGGGCCCGCCCCATATTAAAGGAGGTCGCCATGACGGAACTCGCACTTAGTTTGATTATCATTTCGGTGTTTGTCCTCGCCGTCTGCATCCTCCATGGCCTGGGGGTGATGCTGGTCCGCTGGAGGAATCAGAGGACGGGGCGGAAGGAATACAGGATAGTCCAACGAGTTTTATAAAGGAGGTCACTATGGAAAGCATAAACTTTGCTGGTTCGACGATCCGTTACTTAGTCCTTGCGAGCGACCGCCCCCGTGAGAGCCACGAGGACGCGACGATCCGGCTGCTCATTCAGCGGGAGCGGCGGCGTTACGAGCCGGAGCCGGAACAAAAGAGGATCATTTTGACGGGGAGGGAATGATGACTCCATTCTGGTGGGGATTCCTTGCGGGGCTTTTTATTGGGGCGAACGTGGCCTTGGTTATGATGGCCCTGCTGATCGCGGCAAGGTATGACCGAGAAGAAGCAGAGAGGAGGAGAAGCCATGACGCAAACCGCATTGTCGTTTGATGCCCCTATATTCCCGCCGACCCCCTACAAACCGGATACCCAAAAGCACAGGCTGTATGAGAGCCTCAAGTCGGGGCCGATCTCCAACAGCCATGTCGTACGGGATCTCGGGATCTTTAACTCGACCGGACGCCTAAGTGAGATCCGGGAGTATCTCATGCTCCACGGAATCCATCTCAACTGCCGGCGGATCAAAGACGGCCTCTATGAATACAGTGTATCACGCCCGGAGGATCGGATCTATCCGGTCAGGTGCGATTACTGCGACTGGATCGGGATGTCGGACGATTGCCTTTACGGGAGATGCCCGAACTGCACAAGCCGGGTCAGGCACGACACGTCGGAGGGATAGCCATCATGGATATGCCCAGGGTCACAAGCATTCTGTCACCATACCAGGATTTCTCGGGAATACCGCCCGAAACCCTGGCGGCCGCAGCCGAGAGGGGGACGAATCTCCACAAAGCCTGTGCTGCCTATGCCCTGGGCCTTTATTATCCGGTATCCGGGGACATCGCGGGGTTCTATGAATCTTTCAAGGCATGGTTCAACAACTACGTCGTGGAAGTCCTGGCGGTGGAAGAGGAAGTCATCCATCCGGCGTGGCGGTATGTCGGCCATGTCGATCTCATCGCTAAAGTGGCCGGAATTCGCCCAAATCAAGCCGTGGCGGTGATCGATTACAAAAGCCCGGCGGTGGCCAGCAGGGGGTGGAATTGTCAGGTGGCGGCGTATTTGGAGGCATCGAAAGACAAGTATGGGGCGGAGATCGCCGGGGCTCTTCAACTGAAGAAGGACGGTTCACTCCCCAGGATGATCTGGATCGAGAACCCTGCCCAGGCGTTCAACGCCTTTGTCGGTATGCTCAACGGATTTAATTACATGAAAGGAGGAGGAAATTGAATTACCAGGCGCCGGAGGAGGACGTTTTCAAGGGGTATCCCGTTCTGAAGATCGCAATGGGGAAGAAATACAAGAGCGAGGAGCCGGATTATTTCATCATCGGGATCAAGAAGGCGAGGCTGATCTGTGATCAGATCGACTACATCAGGCGGTTTCTTGACAAGCATGAAACCGCCGGGAAGGGGGTGGCGTGATGCTGGATTTCGACAACGTGGCAACGGCAATGACGGAAGAGGCCCGGAGTCCTCTCGACCTGGATGTCGTGCGTCATCAGTTTGAGGAGTACCGGGATGAGGCCAAAAGGATCGAGGCCGAGACGAAGGCGCTCACCGTCAAGGATGATGAAAGCCTCAACATAGCAATCATCCTGGGCGGCAACGCGAAGAAGATCATCAAGTCCATCGAACTACAAAGAAAGCAGGTGATCGCCGAGCCCCAGGACTTCATACGGGGGGTAAATGCTATCTGCAAGGCGATCACAGACGGCCTGGACAAAGCCGAGTCCACGGCAAAGGTTAAGATCGGGCAATACCAGGCGCGAGTGGAGATGGAACGGCGGGAACGTGAAAAGAAAGCCAGGGAGGAGGCCGCAAAGCTACAGGAGGCCGTCAACCGGGAATCGAAGGAAAAGGGCATCGAGGCCCCTGTGGTGGTTACTCCGGTTGTCCAGGAAAAGCCGAGGGTCACAAGAACCGAGGCCGGGTCCGCCTACCAGGTGAAGCGGACGGTCTGCCGGATCGTGAATCCGGATGAGGTCCCCAGGGAATACTGCGAGCCTGTCCAGAGGCTGCTGGATAACGCCGTAAAGATGGGGTGCAGAGAGATTAAGGGATGCGTGATCGAGGAGATCACGGAGACAAGGTTTCGCACTTAAAGCCATAGAAAGGAGAGGGATATGGCAGGCAAAGAGGTAAAGGAAAGGGCGCTTGCGCCACAGGCAAAGGCACAGAGCATCCGGGCGTTGTTCAATGACGGCCGGGTGAAATCGGAAATCATGAAGGCGCTCCCCCGTCACATGACGGCGGACAAGCTGATCCGTGTCGCCATGACATCGATCCAGAGAAGCCCGAAGCTGCTGGATTGCTCCCAGCAGAGCCTCCTCGGGTGCATCATGACTTGTGCGGCCCTGGGTTTGGAGCCGGATCAGTTCCTGGGGCAAGCCTACCTTGTCCCGTTCTGGAACGAGAAGAAAAAGTGCATGGAGGCGCAACTGATCCCTGGCTATCGGGGATACATCGCTTTGGCGAGGCGAACCGGGGAAGTCCAGAGCGTATCCGCCCAGGTGGTCTATCAGAATGACCATTTCGATCTCCAGTACGGACTTAACGAGAGGCTCGATCATTCGCCGGCTGAAGGAGACCGGGGCGAAGTGAGGGGGGCTTATGTGATCTTCCGATACAAGGACGGGTCATACTCATTCGACTATATGCCGAAAGCCGACATCGATGCGATCCGAAAGCGAAGCAAGAGCGCGGATTCCGGACCCTGGGTATCCGACTACGGAGAGATGGCGAAGAAGACGGTCATCAAGCGTCATGCAAAGCTGGCCCCTCTATCGGTGGAATTCCAACAGGCCGTGGCCCTGGAGGATCGGGCGAACCTGGGCGAGACGCAGGTAGATCTTATGGCTGGAGGCCCAGGCCTTCTGATCGAGGAGGATCCGGATCAAAAGCCTGACTATTCCGCAGCCGTGGCTGAGTTTGACAAGGTGACGGAAGACAAGCCGCTTATGCCCAAATACATCGAAACCGCATCCAGACATTTCAAGAAACCAGCGGATGAGGTTAAGGCCGAGGCGCTCAAAGACCTGCCGGGATTCCTAACGGCCTACGATAAGTGGGCCGGTATGCAGAAACAGAAGGCCAAGCTCAAAGAGGAGAAGAAGTCGGAGCCGGAAGTGGAGGCGATGGCCTCCGGTCCGTGTCCGAATACAGGGGAAGTCGTGACAGAAGCGGTTTGTGCTGCCTGCAAGTCCAGGCCTGGGTGTCCGGTGTGGGAGTGAGGACCGCCCCACCATGCGCCGGGGGAAGTGCCCCCGGTGGCCGGAGGATTGGATATACAAGGACTACTGCGAGCGGTGCGACAGGAGGGAGTGCGGAAAGAAATGATTTACACCGGGAACTGCCTTGACATCCTGCCGACGCTGGACGCTGAATCGGTGCAATGCTGCGTGACTTCCCCGCCTTACTGGGGGTTGCGCGATTATGGCGTTGACGGTCAGATCGGCCTTGAGAAAACCCCGGAGGAGTACGTTGAAAAGATGGTGCGGGTATTCAGGGAAGTGCGCCGTGTGCTTGCTGACGATGGGACTCTTTGGTTGAATTTAGGGGATAGTTATAGCGGAAGCATGAAGGGTTCTGGTGGAAACGACCCAGAAAGGTCATGCAAGCAAGTAACGAATAGTGGCTCTTATTTTGGGAGCCAAGTCGATAACGCCCGAAAAATTAATACCGGTCTGAAGCCGAAAGACCTAATGGGAATACCTTGGCGTGTAGCCTTTGCCCTCCAATCCGACGGCTGGTATCTCCGGCAGGACATCATCTGGAGCAAGCCGAATCCCATGCCGGAGAGTGTGACGGACAGATGCACGAAGGCGCATGAGTATATTTTCCTGCTATCAAAGGCGGCTCGGTACTACTACGACCAAGAGGCGGTGAAGGAAAGCGGATCCACATCCGAGGGCGACAAGGCGGGGCATACATTCGGCGGCAAGAAAAGAACCGATATGGAAATGACCCATTCTAACCAGCCCGGTAAAAAATGGATATGGGGATCAACCCGCAACCGCCGTTCCGTCTGGACGATCACCACAAAGCCCTTCAAGGAAGCACATTTTGCCACCTTCCCGCCCGAGATACCGGAAATCTGCATCAAGGCGGGGAGCAGGATAGGCGATACCATACTTGATCCTTTCTCCGGGGCGGGCACAACGGGCGTGGTGGCGGAAAAGTTGAGCCGGAAATACATCGGGATTGAGCTGAACGAAACTTACTCGGAAATGGCAGAGAAACGAATTGAGGCGGCCCGGCTGCCGCTGGCGGAACAATGGGGATAGCTGATTTACACCACACTGGCCGGAATACGGGCGGAAGTGGGGGAAACAGGGTGGGCGCGAGTCGCCAAGCGTATGAGCGTGAGCCATGAAGCCGGAAATAGAGACCCGTTAAAATCGGAGAGGCAACCGGCCCCACCCCAACTAATCGGATCGGCGGCATGGAAAGGACACGCAACGGTTCAGGCGGTGGTACCGGACGTCGCCCAATGTGCGCCAGGAACCATTGGGAACTTAACCGCTCTGCCAAAGGACGAGCCGGTATCAAGCCCGGCCCGATCCGATACAGAAGGGGGGTGATGCCTTGGAACTGCGGATGATGTCTTTAGTCGCAAAATACCTGGTAACTAACCGGGGGCGCACCGAGCCGGGGGAACGAGTGCGATAGGAGGCCACGATGGAAAACGGATGGACTAAGCGAATAGAAGAGTTGGAGGCTGAGGTGGCCAAGCTGACCGCCGAGCGCGACGCCGACCGCCGCAGAGAGTACGGCTACTCCCAGGAGACCGTGGATGCTCTGACATTGGAGAGAGATAAACTCAGGGCGGAAAGGAATGATTGGATAGCTCGATACCAATCTGTCTCGGAAATGCACGATGCCTTGATAAAGGAATACAATGAGGGTAGGGCTGAGAACAAGCGGCTGAGGGAGGCATTGAAATATATAGCTTTTACAACCCCTGGTCCTACGATGAAAACTCATTCCGAGGCGGCAGAGCAATCCCTGAAGGAGGCAAGCCATGAATCCACTTAACTACGCAAGCCTTGAGGCCAGCAAGCGACTGGTAGAGGCAGGGATCGTGCTGGAGACGGAAGCGGGATGGTACAAGATTTTCCGCCCAGGATGCCATAGCTTCGACATGGTTCTTTCGATGCGATCAGGAAATGAAAAGTTTTACGGTGACAATTACCCCGCCCCCTCAATGGCAGAAGTGTGGAGGGAGTTACCGGAAACCATTGATGAATACGACCTTACGTGTGAAAAGATTTTCAACGGAGGAATGCAGGCTGGATACACAACATATGATGTGTCAGGATTAAGATGGAAAGTATTACTCAACGCTGCCAACCCCACCGATGCCATGATTGATTTGCTGATTTGGGTGCGAAAGGCAAGCCATGAATGACATAAATACAAGATTATGCAAACTGCTGGATTGTGATGTTCCAAGACCAAAAGATATATGCCCACTGTGTGGCAAGGTGAAAAACCAGCCTCCTGATTTAACAGCGGGAGAATTTAACAGCGGGAGAATTTAACAGGGGTGAATGACGATGTGGCTTCCTGACGGATGGTGGATCATCACCGAGGTAACAAATAAAGGCGTGAGGTTCACCGCCGGCGCGAACGGATTACCGGAAATTGAATCCTCAGCGAAATTTCGTTCAGACCGTGAAGCTACCAGCATGGCGCGAAAGGCTTTGAGATCAATGTCTTACGAAAACCAGGATTCCGGTTGGTCGAAATTTCGCTGTCACGCCAGGCTGCCGGGCCAGACGAAAGCCTTTTGCGGGGCGCGGATCGAGGATAGCCCGAACACCAAGCACGCCTACTCAGAGCAATGCGGGAACTGCCTTCGGATCGTGGAAAGTATGCCCGATCCCGACGAAGCGGAAAACGACATCAAAAAACATTTCCGGTATGTATAGTTTAACAGCGAGAGAAACCCGGGTGTTAACAGCAAAGGAGAAAATCATGCCTGGCAATTTTGGACGAATGACAAGCGACGAAGCACCGCAAAGTCTCAAAGACTTTTGTTTTCCGAAACAAGAACAGAAAGAGGAATCAATTCATAAACATACGCCGGGCCCGTGGACGATTTATAACCACGCCGGGACCGATTCCGGACACTACGACGGTTACTTAAAAAGTGACATCCGAGCGGGGGCGGACCTGATACATATTCGCCAATCAAAGGCAGGCAACACATTCCCGCGACTGGCAGCAAATGTCCGCTTGATTGCCGCTGCCCCATCAATGCACGACGCATTATGGGCCATAGCCAACATGCAGGTCCAAGAAGAAACAGACAAAGGCGAGGTCCTTGCACTTTGCAAGTCAATCGCTCTCCTTGAGTTAGAAAAATGTTCAACGGCTGGAAAATAACCAACATTCTCGACGTGGGTCTGTGCGAACTGGACACAGCCGACGGGCCCTACAACAAGACCGGATACCGACTTGAGCATCGAGAGGACGGATTTGCAATCACGGTCGGCCTGATGGAGTACATATCTGGCTGGTCAGCGTTGGAGATACTTTACTGGCTGCACGAAAAACAAGCGATACCAAGGAGATACGACAATGCGAGAAGGCAATGAAGACAACAAGCCTCATTTGTGCGTGCCGACGTTGGACGGCAATGCTCACGTA
>Ga0209310_1001668_pt1 | contig 15928 bp, 6 predicted proteins | sample AD_UKC030_MetaG_FD_184415 | JGI IMG/M metagenome (GOLD analysis project Ga0209310, IMG submission 184415) | Active sludge microbial communities of municipal wastewater-treating anaerobic digesters from USA - AD_UKC030_MetaG (SPAdes) (version 2) | ecosystem: Engineered > Bioreactor > Anaerobic >... | reverse complement strand
GCGTTGAAGGATTCAGTGTTCCGAAACTGGAAGAACGCCTGACCGACTTGATGCAGCAAAATATTTTCAAACCTTACGCCGTTATTCTCGACGGCTTGAAATTTGATGAATCCGGACGCGGTTTACTACTGGAATTAAAGGAACTGGCCAAAAAATATTCCATGCGCATCTGGTTTACCATTCACACACACCGCCATGAGCCGCCCAAGGAAGACGGACTACCTCTGTCATTTTTGCATGTTGCAGATTTATTCGATGTGCTGGTGCAGCTGGCTGCAAAAGGTCCGGAAGTTTATATCAAAGCCCTCAAAGGCCAGTCGCCCGGCGCAAAACAGGACGCACTATTGCTCGATCCGGCAACGATGTTAATCAAAGCTTAGCGATTTGTAAAAATGAACAATTAAAACTCGACACTTATGGAATGAAAAAAAATAAAAGATTCTAGTTAAAACACACTAAATATGAAACACTTGTCTTACATTGTAAGTGTCGAAAATATTTACAATTTTGAAAACAAAAAATTATTATTAAATATTATAGACATATGTAATTTTTAATGCTTATCAGCCTTAGTTTCATGTATAACTATCTGAAATCTTTATCTATCTTCCAAAAAAAAGACAATATATCAGTAAAATAATATAGATATGCTTAAAAAAGCTTCTTTGCCCGTTTTTTTTGTGACGGATTTTTTTACAATCGAATTTCTAACATCGTTTAATTCGTATAGGAGCTTATGGTTTAACACTGCTTAATAATTAGTTTTTATTATTGTTTGCGTAATTATTTTAGATTAAGCATAAATATTGCTAATAAAAATATATATGTGACGCTGATAAGAACCATCTTGTGAATTATTTGATTTCACATTCACCCTGATCACTTCCTATTCGTTCTAATATCTACATTGCCATTTGTTTTTCTCGAAAAAATTGTATTCTACTATTAATTGTTGGGATTTATTTAACCATTTTTAACAAAAGGAGAAACAATATGACCGCAGAGAAAAAGATAGCTTTCTTGCAGATTTTATCAATTCTAATTATCAGCTCTATCGTATCTGTATTTTTCATTGGTTGTGACAATCCGCAAAAACTTAATCTGAATACGGAATATCAGGTGGTCATTCTTGACAATGGGAATGCTTATTTCGGTAAATTGGAAGTCTCGGGTAAATCATTTGTGCGGCTAAAGGATGTTTATTACATCCAAACGCAAATAAACCAGGCAAACAATACCCAAACCAACGTATTGGTAAAAAGAGGAAAGGAACTGCACGCTCCGGATATGATGTATGTCAACATCAAACACATTATCCTGATCGAGCCGGTGGGACCTGAGTCACAGGTAGCTAAGCTCATCAAGGAAGCAAAGACGCAGAAGAATTAAGGAGGTGCGCAATGAATTCAAGACCGAGGATTTCATCAATTCTGGCTTGTTTTATATTCAGCCTAATGGTTTTATTCGGAGGCCACAGCATTGTATTCTCGGCAGATGCAATTTGGAACGGGGGCACCGGGCTGTGGAGTCTCAATACCAACTGGACGCCAAATGCTGTCCCGAACGGTACCTACGACGTGTACATTGACGGCGGCAAGACAGGCGTTACGTCAACCGTCACCTTTGATATGGACGCGAGCATCACGGGACTTACCCTCGATGCGAACAGCACTGCTTCCAACGACAAGCTCATCATCGGTAACGGAAGAGTGTTGACACTTACCGGCGCGGCCGATGTGACAAACAACGGGACCATCGAAATGGCCGCGAGTAACGCCAACACCTATCTGGTGTTGGGTGCAAGTACTGTGGTATTTTCCGGTACAGGCGAGTTCGTCCTCGACCCGGGCGACAACGGGCAGCGGAGCATAATCAGCTCCAACAATGTTGGTTACAGACTCACCAATGATACGGGTCACACGATCAGGGGAGCAGGCTACATCGGTGCTGCGAACCTGCTTCTCACCAATAATGGCACGATCACCGCGGACAATCCCTCTTACGCCCTCTATGTCCAGCCGTCCGGCACCTCTATCAATACAGGCACGATGCAGGCGATAAACGGCGCAAGCTTACAGCTTGTGACCCAGACCTTCACCAACACGGGGGGCACCATACTGGCAGATGGGACCAATTCCAATGTGCTCCTTGTGAATGGCGCCACGATCTTCGGAGGCAACCTCACGACCGCGAGCGGCGGAGTCATTGCCACTGCGGGAGGGCAGTCGGGCACGCTCGATGGTGTCACTATTACCTCGGGTTCTTCCTTCAATGGCCTGAACGGCTCGGTCACGTTGCTTGAGCACACGATCACGAACCAGGGCACGATGACCATAGCCGGCGTGAATGCCAACACATTATTTACCCTCAACAGTGCAACTGTCACCCTCACGGGCGGGGGTACGCTCGTCCTCGACCCGGGCGACAACGGGCAGCGGAGCATAATCAACTCCAACAATAATGGCTACAGACTCACCAATAATGCGGGCCACACCATCAGGGGTGCGGGATACATCGGTGCCGCGAACCTGCTTCTCACCAATAATGGCACGATCACGGCGGACAACAGCGCGTATCCGCTGATCATCAACCCGTACAGCACCTCCACGAACACAGGCACCATGCAAGCGATAAATGGTGCCACGCTCCAGCTCTGGAACAAAGCGTACACCAACGGAGGGACCATACTGGCAGATGGGACCAATTCCAATGTGCTCCTTGTGAATGGCGCCACGATCTTCGGAGGCAACCTTACGACCGCGAGCGGCGGAGTCATCGCCACTGCGGGAGGGCAGTCGGGCACGCTCGATGGTGTCACCATTACCTCCGGCTCCTCCTTCAAGGGCCTGAACGGCTCGGTCACCTACTTGAAGAACATCATAACCAACCAGGGCACGATGACCATTGCCGGGACCAATGCTGATAGCTATTTCATTCTGAACGACACCACGGTTACTTTTACAGGCAGCGGCACACTCGTCCTCGACCCGGGCGACAACGGGCAGCGGAGCATAATCAGCTCCAACAATGTTGGTTACAGACTCACCAATGATACGGGTCACACGATCAGGGGAGCAGGCTACATCGGTGCTGCGAACCTGCTTCTCACCAATAATGGCACGATCACCGCGGACAATCCCTCTTACGCCCTCTATGTCCAGCCGTCCGGCACCTCTATCAATACAGGCACGATGCAGGCGATAAACGGCGCAAGCTTACAGCTTGTGACCCAGACCTTCACCAACACGGGGGGCACCATACTGGCAGATGGGACCAATTCCAATGTGCTCCTTGTGAATGGCGCCACGATCTTCGGAGGCAACCTCACGACCGCGAGCGGCGGAGTCATTGCCACTGCGGGAGGGCAGTCGGGCACGCTCGATGGTGTCACTATTACCTCGGGTTCTTCCTTCAATGGCCTGAACGGCTCGGTCACGTTGCTTGAGCACACGATCACGAACCAGGGCACGATGACCATAGCCGGCGTGAATGCCAACACATTATTTACCCTCAACAGTGCAACTGTCACCCTCATGGGCGGGGGTACGCTCGTCCTCGACCCGGGCGACAACGGGCAGCGGAGCATAATCAACTCCAACAATAATGGCTACAGACTCACCAATAATGCGGGCCACACCATCAGGGGTGCGGGATATGTGGGCATAAATGACCTCGGTCTGACTAACAATGGCATCATTATGGCAGACAACAGCACGTATCCCCTCCAGATTTTACCGAGCGGAAGCAATCTTAATAACCAGGGCACGCTGCGGGCAACCAACGGTGCAACGCTTATCGTAGGGAACACGAACTTCACGAACCTGAGCGGGACAACCCTGACGGGCGGCACGTATGAGGTCTTCGCCAACTCCACGATAAAGCTGCCCTCAGCCACAGGCATCGTGACGAATGCTTCCACCATTCTACTCGATGGGGTGAACTCCAACATTGGGCGGATCTCGGATAGCCTCGACGCATTGACGCCTTACTTCGCCACCAACGCTGCGGCGGGGCACTTCACCATCCAGAACGGCCGGAACTTTACGACGGCAGGCGCGTTCAGCAACGCAGGCATCTTGACCATCGGCACTGGAAGTACCTTTAACGGCAATGCCGGGATGTTCACAAACTCAGGTGAATTGCAGCTCCGCGGCGGTACCTTCACCTCGGGAAGCGTGCAACTGACCAACACAAGCACAGGGAACATCAACGGTTTCGGTACGGTGACTCCTTTGCTTATTAGCAATGGCGGTTCAATTGTTGCAGATAACGGAACGCTTAGAGTTTCTCAAATATCGGGAAGTGGTGGGACCGTTCAGTCAAACGCTGGCGCAACGCTACAAATTGACAGTATTGCTTACGCTGCATACCTGACAAATAGCGGAAATCTTGCGCTCTCAAGTAATGGTATCCAGGTTTATCGTGATTACCAGAATGCAAACTTCGGTACAGGGAACAGCTTTAACGCTCGAGCAAATGTTACGGGCGGCTCGATTGTCGGTTACCAAGCCTCCCAAACGATCATCGGCGCGACAGCGGCCGGAACCAATACGTGGATCCTGGACCTTGGCAACGTGCGTGGTGGAACATCAACGATACTCAACTACCAGATTGCGAATAACAGCACGGCACCAATTACTATCCGCGGCGCAGTACAGACAGCGGTGAATGGAGGCAACATCACCGATGGGCGATTGTCCGGCACGGGTGTTACGGCAAGCAACTTTGGTCCGCTAGCGCAATCTGGAAATTCCGGGAATCTCGGAGTGACGTTCAATGCGACTTCAGGCGGGGCACTTACCGGCCAGAGCATCGCCGTGGTGAGCAATTTCAGCAACGTCGCACCGCAAATCATCAACCTCAACGGCGCTGCCACGGCCCTTGCGGTAGGCAACGCGACACCGAACACGAGCCCTGTGAACCTCGGCAACTTCCGCGTCAGCGGGACGCTTCCGTCGCAGGGTTTCACCGTGCAGAACACAGCTCCCGCTGTCGCGACGAGCGAACGGCTGGGAATCGGCTCGGTCAGCAAATCTGGCAACTTCAGTGCTGCCAATCTTTTGGGCTCTGCCTTTATCACAGCCGGCACATCACAGGCCGATGCCGTATCGGCATCTGTTAGTGGTGGAGTGGCCGGCTTGAATAGCGGTTCCCTGTCGATCCAGTACACCACCAACGGGCAATTGATCGAATCCTCGTTCACCACGATCAATGCCAACTCACAGCTAATCAACCTGCAGGCGACCGGCTATAACGCAGCGGTTGGCATTGCAACTTCGCCGGTCCAGGTGGTCAACCAGCGCACGGGCGCAAGCAACACCGCTGAGGTGAGCATCACCAATATCGCTGCGCCGGGGTCATACAGCGAGGACCTGAACGTCACAGTCGGTGCATCGACCGGAGCCGCCAGCGGCTCCGGCAGCATCAGCGGGCGCCTGGCCGGGACCAGCAACACAGGTATGGGTGGCATCCTGGCTGCAGTTGATACGGTTACCGCCGGTGCCAAGACAGGCACCATCACGCTTAACTATGAGACGGCGGGCTCTGTCGCCGGTGCGAGCAACGGTCTGGGCGCCGCGAGTGTCGGCAGCCAAGTTGTTACGGTCAACGGCAACGTTTACCAGGCCGCACAAGGACAGATAAACACCCCGATCAGCCTGAACTTCGGCACCGTCCAGGTTGGGCAGACCGTTCAGCAGACCTTGTCCATCAGTAATGTCGCCACAGGTTCTTCAGGCTTCGTGGAGGATCTCAACGCAAGCTTCGGTGGGACATCCGGGACGGGCGCAAATCTGATCTATGGCACAGGCAGCATTGCCGGACTGATCGCCGGAGGCACCGACAGCAGCAGTATGGTTGTTCACGTTGACACAGCCGCTGCCGGTTCAGTCAACGGAGCCATCGGTATAAACTACTACACCGCAGGCGCGGTCGCTGGTACAAGCAACGGCCTGGGTACGTCATTAGTCGGCACGGATAGCTTCGGTGTCATTGGTACCATCGAAACCACCGGTCAGGTTATTAACCAGGCGGTACCGGTCATCAACACGCCAACGGTGGCATTGGGGAATGTGCGAGTCAATGCGACCTCACCTGTCGGTTATGTCAGCGTTACCAACCAGACCACCACCGCGCCGCAGGCGGCGCTCAACGCCAGTATCAGTACCTCGGCTCCACTGATGGCCACGGGATCGTTCAACCTCTTGCTCCCCGGTGCCACCGACAACTCATCGCTGCAGATTGGTATGAACACGAGCACAGCCGGTTCACGCAACGGCATCGCTACGGTGGCGTTCGTGTCCGATGCCAGCAACGTTGGCGGTTGCGGCGAAAACTGTCAAATGACCCTTGCTTCGCAAGATGTGAACGTAACCGGAGGTGTGTATCAAGTTGCTCAACCGAGCATACCCGCAACTATTGACCTAGGCAAATTCCATGTCGGCACCGGGTACCCGACTGCGCTGAGCCAGTCTGTGATAATCGGCAACACAGACATCTCGCCGGTAGGCTACCAGGAGGGACTAAATGTTACGGCTAACGGCACCACAGGTCAGGCAACCATCTCAGGAGGCCCGATCACGAACCTAGCGGCCGGCGCCACCTCGAACGCGATTAGTGTGGGTTTGAGCGGTCTTGCAGCCGGTTCGAATAGCGGCACGGCTACATTTGCACTTGCCACCAATGGGGCCACAACTTCAGGCCTTGGTGTGCTTGCCCAGGGCAACGCCACTATCACCGTCAACGGCACCGGGTATAACCTGGCCCATGCGAATGTAATCGCGCCTCTCAACATCGTGGCGCATGTGGGCGACGGTGGCGGATCGATCAGCCAGGCCCTGACGATCAGCAACATCGCACCGACAGGAATCTATACCGAGGGGCTGGATAGCAGCTTCGGCATCTACACTCCGGGTCTCGGGGATACGCTCGCGCCAACTTTCTCCGGCTCGATCACCAACCTGGCTGCAGGCTCAATTGACAGCAACAGCATGCAGGCGACCATCAGCACTGCGACGGCGGGCCTGTTTAACGGCATCGTTGTGGTGCTTCAGGCTTCCAACGGTGCTACCACCAGCGGACTTGGCACCACACCCCTTGACTCCCAGAACGTAGGGATTTCCGGCAGTGTGACTGGAGGCGTATTCACGTATGCACAGCCCACAATCAACAATCCTCTGCCGATTGATTTTGGCAACGTCCGCATTAATACGTTGTCTCCAGATCAGAATCTCAGCATCAGCAATACGGCGCCGGTGGCATCAACAACGGAACTGCTGAACGGCAGTTTCATCTCTGCACCCGGTGGGTTCACAGGTTCCGGCAACTTTAACGGACTCGCTCCCGGTGCTGCACCGAGCACCGGCATCCGGGTCGGTATCGACACCGCCACTGCCGGACATAAGGAAGGTAACGTGCTCGTCAACTTCGTCTCGGACGGCACGACCATAGTGGGTGACGGCACGATCACGGATCTTGGCAACACCAGTGTCGCAGTCCAGGGTAACGTTTACCGGCTGGCGAACCCAACGTTGAATACACCGACGGTGACGATCGCTGCAAGGGTTGGCGATGTGGCGGCGGTCAACACGGCGGTCTCCATCACAAACACGTCACCTGATATTTATACAGAAGGCTTGAAGGTTAATGTGACAGGCACAAGCGGCAATGCTCAGAGCAACAGCGGCAGCATCACCAATCTAGTGGCGCAGGGAACAAACAACTCGACGATTCTGGTCGGCCTCAACTCGACCGCCACCCCCGGGTTAACGAGTGGTACGGTCAACCTGAACTTCATCTCGGCTGGCGCCGGCACGACGGGTGCGGCGGATACCGCTGCACAAACTCCAAGCGGCGCTGTTACGGTTAATGGCAAAGTTTATACGCCTGCAGTGGCCAGCCTGAGCGGAGCAATTGACTTCGGCATCGTGCACGTTGGCGATTCAGTTAGCACACAGCAACTCGCCGTGCAAAATGCTGCGGCCGTCACGGCCCTTAATGATGTCCTTCAGGGCACACTGACAGTCAGCGGACCGTTTACGGGCGGAGGCAACGTCGGGGCTGGCTTGGGTGCCGGAGCAAACCAGACTTTTAATATAGGCCTCGACACCAGTGCAGCCGGAGTATTCACCGCAGGCACCGCGACATTTGCCGGCGTGAGTCACAACGCCGACATGGCCGATCTTGGCCTGGGTAACCCAATGGTCGAACTGGCTGCGCAGATTAACAACTACGCTAACCCGGTTTTTGGCAAGACATCCGGCGATGGTTTATTCAGCGGTGGTGGGTTGAGCTTCATCCTGAATTTCGGGACTGTCTTTCAAAATTCCGGAACCGAGACAGCCTACTTGCAGATTCTGAATGATACCCTAGGGCCGTCTGATTTATTGAGCGGTTTCTTTAGCTCTGATAGCCCTGATTGGGTTGACTTCGATTTCAATTATGCCGGGTTTAATGAATTTATGGATTTAGAGGCCGGTCAGAGCTTTGGAGGGCTCATGCTTGCGTTGAACACTACCGAGCTGGGCACTTTCTCGGAGATGATTATGTTGAGTGCACTCGGTTATAACGCCAGCGGATACCAACAGACATTTGATATTGCACTTATGGTGCAGGGTAACGTGGTTGAAGCGTCTGCCACTCCTGAACCCACCACCATGCTGCTTCTTGGGCTTGGGTTGATTGGGTTAGTTGTAATTCGGAGAAAGATTCGGAAATAAATCATGAAGAAGGGGAAATCAGATGAAAAAAATATCCATTAATCGGATGGGTTGTTTGGTTCTTTTATTAACTATGGTTTTATTTCTGCCCGCATCCCATGCAGCTATCTATACGGGTGCCGACCTTCTTAGTCTTCCGGGTGGTGGAACGTTACTCATAACCGAGGATTCAACGCTCAATATCAGTTCAAGCGAAATCATTGACGCGTGGGGTTGGACGGTTAAAGTTGAAGGGAATTACAAAGTCGACGTCATGAATCAGGGGGCCCTTGGAGGCACTATATTTTTTAACACCGTAAATTCAGCCGAATTTAACTTTACCAACCAAGGCATCATAACGGGAAATTTTAACAGTTCAAACGTAGGAGGCGAGTTCAACTTTCATAATCAAGGATTTTTTAACGGCAACTACGGGCTTAATAATTTAGGCGACGGGGTCGTCAATCTTATAAACTCCGGTAATATGAGAGGCAATCTTAACTCACAGACTTATGGCGCCAACACCAATATAAGAAACGATGGTTGGCTCTCCGGGAATTTATTCATTAAGGACCAAAATGATGTCACCAATTTTAGCAACATGGGACTCATTTCAGGCGCCAATATCAGTTTCGTTGCAAACGGAGAGCTGGGGCTAATCAGCTTCAATAATAGTGGCCTCGTGACCGAATCGACTTCCTCCTTCGACAGTAATTATGGGGGCCATATCGTCTTTCAGAACATCTTAGGCCGTGCAGACTTCACGTTGCTTCAAATCGATGCCACCGGATGGAGCCATGGTGTCGAATCCTTGGTGGAAGTATTCTACGCTGATCTTGAGGTCGACACGCTCATTGTCTATGGTGAGACAGACGCGAGCTTTCTTGTAGCTGGATTGGACAGGACTTTTTGGGGTGATACCTCCGGTCGGGTGGTCTTCGATTATGTCAGCGGAAACTTATCCCCCGTTCCAGAACCCGCCACTCTGCTGTTTCTTGGACTTGGTTTGCTGGGCGTGTTAGGCATCCGGAGGAAGATGCAGAAATAATCCTCTACATCATGTTTTTTTAGCATGGTGTTTTTAATAGAAAGGCAGGGTCGCTTCAGCCCTGCCTTTTCTTATTTCTGCTTTCACTGATTATCATTTGTAATCTATGACTCATCACCGAATTTTGGATTTGGACAATTCAGGAAGCTATCAATAAAAAACTCAGGGATCAATTTTGAAGAACCAAATCATCATCACAAAAGTTGACTGCACCTTTATGCCGGTCTTCAAAGTTCAAGTAGAATTTTCTGATAGAAATCTTTTTCCCGCTCCAGGAGCTTCTCCAGAACGGGCATGGCCGGGGAGAAGTTCGGTGACTCCTCTTCGCTGATCTGCCGAAAGGCTGCGGCCATTTCGTGATAAATATCCTTAATGACAGCCATCTCATGTGAGAGACGAAGTCTCTGGAGCGCAGGGTGCTGTTCTTCTTGCTCCTCGAGAAACTGCCGATATAGGGTGCGGAATCCGGCGCCCCCCGTTCCCCGCCGTTCGATGATTTGGTATGTGAAACGCGCTGACCACTGCCAGTCTGCTGCCTCCTTCCAGTGTGTCAGATCCCTGATGAGTGCTTCCAACGATCTGACTCCATAAGCGGCGGGTATCCCCGAAATGCCGTTCAGGTTCTCCTCAGCCCACAAACGGATGGCATCCTGTACCACGGTCTCGTCAATACGGAACTCCGAGAGGTCCTCAAGGACGAAGGACTTGTTCTTGAGCAAAAAGGGTGGGAAAGCGGCGCTCCGCGCACGCTCCATGTCTGTTATCGCTACAGCAAGCGTTTCCGGATGGAGCGTATCCGAAACGTAAAACTCTCCTTTTTTGTCATTGTAGCCACAGATGACCACGGCGTGGCCGGGAAAGTGCTGATCGGTGTTGAAGTAGGGAAGATAGGCGATGTCGGTCTGGACAAGAACCGGTAGGCCGCGGTCCACCGACGCTTTAGCGTGCCGTGTCGCCTCGGCGGCGTTTTCTGTTTCCCGCCAATGGAATTTCAGACCTACGGCCCGAAAGAAGTTGTCCTCCAGGGCGAGGCAACGCATGTGGACAAGCCGGGAAGGAAGTTGATTAAGGATCAGATAGAAGAATCCCGGCGCCCTCCCCAAGCCGATGACTGTGGGCTCACTAACCTTGATCCCCCGGAATTCCAAGACGTTTCGGATGGCGCTGGAAGCGCAGTGAAATCCTGGTTGATGGCGGTATCCCAGAATGATCTGATTCTCGAACATGATGACTGTCCTGCTGGGAATGCATTATTTTGTAACCTTGCATATTTTTGAAATATCATCAACTGAGGAGTACAGAAAGAAACAAATAAAAAACTGATATCTTTCAATATTATTTTCCTTGCCCAGCAGAGCTTACAAATTATTTTGATTGATACAATAAAAGGCGGCTCCATCAGGGGCTCCATCAGAGGCTTGACAAGATGACTCCGGATAAGGTTTACTGGAACATAATACCGAAGTTAAAGGATGCGGTATGAACCAGGGCAGCTAACCACTTATAACCCGCTCCAGGTTGTCTAAAGAAACAAGACCATCTCTGTTGAAAGAATAAATCCTGTCAATGGAGCTCAAGATGGAAACCGCTCAGAACCAACAACTTTTAAGACAACGAGAAGAAGATTCTTCTTATGTAAGCCAAAGCTCACATACCGGTAAGCTGAAAGTTTTGAAAATACAGCGTACCTGTGTTCATGACGGCCCCGGCATCCGCACAACGATTTTCTTTCAGGGGTGCGGATTGAGGTGCTTATGGTGCCAGAATCCGGAAACACTGTCATTCCATCCCGACCTAGCGCCAGACAGGGATTATTCGATTTCCGACATAATCGAATTGGTTTTGAGAGACAAGGATTATTACTACAAAACAAACGGCGGGGTGACCCTGAGCGGCGGCGATCCTCTATTACAAGACCCGGACAGCCTAATATCTTTACTGGAATCATTTAAGAAAGAGAACATACATGTGGCCGTTGAAACTTCCCTTCACGTTCCTTGGGGCAATGTGGAGAAACTAACACCTTACATCGATCTGTTTCTTGCTGACTTGAAGGTTGTCGGCGATGACAGCCTCCATAAGAAATACACCAAGCAGGACAGTAAACTAATCCAAGATAATATAGAGAAACTGATTGCTTTGAACGCCAAGGTTAAATTCCGTATGGTGATTGTACCTGGTTACAACGATAGAGAAAGCAATATTAAAGCGACTACCGATTTTTTAAAATCTGTCAATCACAACTCAATCGAGCTGCTGAAATACCACAATATGTATGAAGAGAAAGCCAGGCGTCTTGGCCTGGTATCAGAGTCATTGAATATCTCAAATGACCAGAGTCTTGCCTCCGTAAAAAAAGCAGTCGAATTATTCAAATCTCTTGTCATCAAAGCCGAGTGCTATGATTTGGATGCATCCAGACATAAAGCCGTCTTTTCCAAGCGCGTTTATGACATACAAAACGCTATCAGAGAGAGTGGCCGGAGTCTCTGTTTTGAAGTATCCGGGTTGAAAACAGATTACTACAAGAAGAATGGTTTTGGAAAACCCAACCCCATTCACAGGGCGGAACGTCTATCTTATGTACTGGCTAACAAGAGTGTTATCATTTATCCTCAGGAACTGCTCGTCGGCAATTTCACGGCCAAGAGATGCGGCGGTCAAATATGGGAAGAGCACTATGGCGCTCTCTTCGCTTCGATTCTCCATCAGATCCATCGCCAGGAACCGGTTCCGTTCCAGTGTTCCTGGAAGGACAGACTTAACTTTTTTTATAGAATACTTCCTTTCTGGATGCGACACTGCCTTTTAATGAAGGTCAATAATTCCATCCCCAAGTTTATGTTGACCATTGCACGCTCTTCCGAGAACGTTGCCGGATTCAACAATAACATGGCCGCAATCGCGCATTTTACCGTTAATTTCGAGCGCATGCTTCAGTTGGGGACTACGGGAATCCTAAAAGAGATTGAAACCGCGCGAAAAGAAAAGCCGGACAGTAGTCAGGCCTTCTACGAGGGAGCAATCATAGGCCTTAAGGCTTTGGAAGCGTATGCCGCGCGTTACGCCGATATCCTGACAAAGCTGAACCGGAAGGAATCGGATTCGACACGCCGCAAAGAATTGGAAGAAATGGCCGCGATCTGCGGACATGTTCCCAAATACCCTGCCCGCACGTACCATGAAGCGCTCCAAAGCATGATGTTTTTGCAGATCGCGATTTGTACAGAATCCTACGAAAATGCGTTATCACACGGACGCCTCGATCAGGTATTATATCCCTACTATAAAAAGGATAAAGAGGCCGGTATTATTGATTACGATAAGGCGAAAGAACTGCTGGCCTTATATATTCTCAAAATGGACGAAGCCATCTTGGTCAATGATGGCGATACTTATTTGAGAATCGGAAGACTTTTTGAGACTATGTCCACGGATCAGGCTGTGACAGCCGGCGGTCTTGGCAAAGACGGTAAGGACGCCACCAATGATGTTACGTATATGCTTCTCGATATTTGCGAACTGCAACCTTACGCCTGCAATATGACTGCCAGAATTCATAAGGGCAGTCCTCCTGAATATCTGGAAAGGCTTGCGGAGGTATATATTAATGGCGCACCCATGCCTGCTTTGTATAATGATGAAATTTACCTGAAAACTTTGGCAAAGCATTATCCCACCACCTCCGTGGAGGATGCGAGAAATTATGCGGTAATCGGATGCGTTGAACCCAATGTGTCTGATGATCATTTTGGCAATACCGACTGCGCCAATGTGAACGTTGCCCTGCCTTTCTTGCAGGCCCTGAAAGGCGAAGAAGACGAGCTGTGGAACGTTGGTTTAGCCGACCAACTGGAAAAAATGACCACGAAGTTCTTCGAATACAATTGCCGAAGAGACAATGAATTTTCTCAATATATCCTGACAAAATATATGAAAGCCCGAGAACGTTTTAAGAAAAAGAGAGCCTCCACACCTAAGCCACCTGCGACTATGGATGAGTTGCTTCAACGCTTTCAGGCACGTTTGAATCATCTGATCAACGCCATCCTGGTCGATCACCAGAAAATTGAGAAGGTTATTTGTGAAAACTTTACGACGCCCCTTTCATCAACACTCTTTAAAGGCTGTATTGAAAGCGGGAAAGACCTGTGCGAAGGCGGCGCGACGATAAACAGCAGCGGCATTCAGGCGGTAGGCATTACGGATGTCGCGGATTCATTATTTGCCATTAACGAGGTGGTATATAAGCAGAAGCTGTATTCAATGCATGATATCATCAATGCCATAAACAACAACTTCGAGGGGGAATATTATCGGCAGATCAGATCGGCATTACTCGATGTCCCGAAATTTGGTCATGATGGTTCGTGTGAAACAGTCGTTTGGGTAAACAAAACATTACAGATTTATGTCAACGCATTGAACTCAGTTGAGAACTGTCCCAGAGGCGGCATATATACCGCTGGATATTACGCCTTGAATGTAAACGATGTCTATGGAAAGAAAACGCCCGCCTTACCTTCAGGCAGATTGAGCGGTGTTTCTCTTGCCAACAGTATCACGCCTCATTATGGCATGCAGACGACCGATTTATTGTCATCACTGAATGCTGTCGCCGACGTTGATTTTGCAACCTATGCCCCCAATGGTACTGCGGTTACGTTCACGGTTGACTCAGCATTGTTCCAAGGTCCGGACGGAGTCAGAAACCTCTCGGGTATAATCAGTACTTACTTTGACAAGGGCGGCATGCAGTTTCAGCCAAACGTCATTGACAGGCAAATATTACTGGACGCATACAATCATCCGGAAAAATACCCGAATCTCCTGATTCGTGTTGCCGGTTATTGCTCATACTTCAATGAACTTTCTGATGATTTGAAAAAGATCATCATAAACAGAACTTGTTACTGTTAGACTCGGATTTTGTATCACAGGAACACGTTTGTAGTTGCGATAATATTTTGGCAGAAAAATTTATTGATATGCGGCATGGGCTATATACTGAACAGGTTAAGAGAAGAATATCAAAAAAAGAGGAGAAATAATGGCAAAAATAAATTTTATCATCATTGTATTATGTATGCTTTTGATTATGACTTCAACCGGTTTTGCGTTCGACAAGTATCAATGGAAACTTGTCGATACTGAAGATGGATGTCAGATCTATACAAGTGTGGTTGCCGGCAGAGATTATGTCGCTGCTAAAGCCACCTGCGTTATCCCCGCCAGAATGGAAGTAATCGGCATGGTCCTCAGGGATATTGCCAACTATCCGGAATGGATGCAAGATTGCAAAGAAACAAAAATATTAAAAGTAGTAGATGACGCAAACGATGTTTTTATATTCTGGTTCCGTCAGCATATTACGCTGCTTACAGACAGAGATATGGTCATTAAAAGCAAAACAATCATTAGCCCTGAAAAAGGTCAGAATCTGATTTACGCCGAGGCAACCAATGAAGTTCCCTATGATCCCGGTAAGGGATTTGTCAGAATGCCTTCTTTTAGTTCATTGTTTACACTTGAGTGGATTGATCGGGAACACACCAGGGTGACATTTATGATAGATCCAGACCTTGGCAAAGGGATACCAATCGGGGTTGCTAACAACACGATCAAATCGACTCCATTTAAGACTTTAAGGAAAATGACGAAAATGGTGAAGTTGAGCAAATATGTTGAATCTGCCAAGACATCTAAATACAATAAGTTTGTCCAGGATTATGTGAAGGCTGGGCATAAATAGCAACACCACCACGGTACTCTCAAGTAACATGTGGTATAAATATCAAAGGCACGTCAGGACAAGGAGAGGCAATCATGAAAGATAAAAATCTTATTCTTGCTGTTGATGTTGGTACCACTGCAACGAAAGCGGTAATCGTAAGCCCTGATGGATACATAGATTCCGGTCAGTCAACCTGTAGTCTCTCGTATCCGGACAAATCGTGTGTTGAACAATCGCCGATGGAGATATCGGACGCCATATATAATGCCAGCAGGAATGTTATTGCTGCGCATCCTGATCTGGTCGGAAGGCTTGCCGGCCTAGTGTTCACGAGCCAGATGCAAAACACCGTTCCGGTGGGCAAAGATGGAAAGCCTCTCATGAATATGCTCTCTTGGATGGATGAACGTGCAGCCTGTTTCACGCAGGAAGAGATGTTCAAGGGACTTA
>Ga0209310_1001658_pt1 | contig 16010 bp, 9 predicted proteins | sample AD_UKC030_MetaG_FD_184415 | JGI IMG/M metagenome (GOLD analysis project Ga0209310, IMG submission 184415) | Active sludge microbial communities of municipal wastewater-treating anaerobic digesters from USA - AD_UKC030_MetaG (SPAdes) (version 2) | ecosystem: Engineered > Bioreactor > Anaerobic >... | reverse complement strand
TCGTCAGCGTGTTCGATGGAGACGACGAAAGCCACGAATACCTGAAGCTGCCGGAACTGCCGAAGCTGTTCTGCAAGGTGTTCCCGGATTGGAAGACCCCGCGCCTGTCGCGGATCCGGGAATTCGTATCGGGCCCCGGGGCTGATGACATCGAATCCGTGCGGTATTACGGTCGCGGCCTGAACGTTCTGAAGGACGCCTTAGGGAGCACCATCGCCGTTACCAACCGGGACGGCCATGCCATCGCCCGGGTGGCCTACGATGCCTGGGGGAATTTCCGCTGGCCGGCGAACCCCAAGCACTTGGTTCCCCCGTGTCGTGAGGATGCTCTAGAGGGGCTCCTGGACCGGTTCGAGGGCAACCGTTCCTTCGGGCTGCCCCAGCATGACCCGTGGCACCATGGGCGGCATTTTGCCAGGGTGTTGGATCCTTACTTGTTCACCGGAAGGCGCTGGGAGCCTTTCGCCGGGCTTTACAACAACCGGAACCGGGCTTACAACCCCCGTCTGGGGAGGTTCGCGAGCCGGGATCCGATTGGGTTCCGAGGTGGAAATAACCTCTACGCCTACGGAAACCTCAATCCTCTTCTCTACACTGATCCGTTTGGGCTTACATCGTTCGATGATCCTTCTTTTTCTTGGGTCACCGAAATTTTAAACCCTGGGGAACCAGACCTGTCATATGAGCAGGCAGTGGAAAGAGTTCAAAATGCCATCATTGATGTCGGAAAGCGAATAAAGATAATTCGTTCCTTGGGATGGCCATATGGAAACCTTAAGGCATGGGAATCGCTACAGGATAAACTCAGAAAAGATTTGCAGACTCTTCAAGGAACAACGGGGGTAACGGCCCAAAGTGGAAAGGGGCTCTCTGAGCTTCATCATATTGCCTCCGACAAAGCTATTAAAAGCGGCTTTACTGAAGCCTATGAAGCTATTTTTAAAGAAGCAGGCATGACACTTAAAGATCCGACTAATATCGTTGATTTAGTCGGCCATTCTGGTGGCCACACAGTGGCTTACAAACAGTATGTTCTCGATTATTTAAAAAGGGCTACGAGTGGTTTGACCTCTATGGAGAGTAAAAATGCCGCTTTAAAATCAGCTTTGAATGAACTAAAGGAGCAGTTATTGAAGAACCCGAGAATGCCATACAAAGGAGGATTATAGTTTGGATTGGTATCAACCGATAGAATGCGATAATACCGTAAAAAATCCTTTTGTATGCGACAGTGATAATTTCTCCGAAAATGGGTTTTCTGGAAGCTCATTTTTACAGGGAAAAGAAATTCTATCCTGGAATTCCAGCATTTTTCTTCAGGCAAAGAAGAAAAAAAATGATGGATGTCCGGATGATGCCCTTCAAAATCATTTAATGTTGCCGATTTTTTCATCAAGATTGGTGAAAATCTTGCAGGAAAATATTGCTGGCATCCAGTATCTGCCCGTTTCTGTCCTTAACTCTAAGGGGCAAAAATTAGATGGTTTTTCCCTTGCCAATTTTCTTTTCTTTATTGAAGCTTTTGATTATGACAATTCAGAATTCAACAGGTTTAGCACGGATTTTCCAAACCCAAATGTAAGAGGCAAATTAGCTGGGGTAACAAAATTTGTTCTAAAAAAGGAAAGGCTTGTTGGTTTGGATGTTTTTCGGCTAAGGGATTATGAATCCAGGTTTTTTGTTTCAGAAAAATTTAAATCACTGTTTGAAGAAAATAGATTTTCCGGTTATTCCTTTCGAAAGGTTGATTTAACTTAATAACCCAATCTTGTTAGCGTTCTTTGTGAAGAAAAACAAAAAACTTTTTTATTAGCAGTTTGCTAGGCCGACCAACTCTGCATTACCGCAAACCAGCCCGCCAAGTTCCGCTGTATCTCTGATCAGCGGACCCCGTGAGGGGCAAGGCAGAAGGTGGGGTCTGGGGAGTAACGGAACGGAAACATCACATAAGGATTTTCCATTTCTACCGCTCCTTGCCCTTTTTCCTGTCCAGGAGCTTCTTTCCAAGCCCTCGGGCGTTTGTTGCACAAACCCTGGTTTGTGCAACGGGGTTCCCGTGACCTTGCTTGGAGTCAGCATTTAGCAGAGGTGGCCGGGGTGATGAAACCGAACCTGCGGTTGCTTACCGGAGTTTTACGTTCCATTGCTCCCTAGGAAAATCGTAATTGAGGCTACCAAAGCTATGTATAGGGTTTTTTCGATATTTCTCCCAGTTGATTCATTAGCAAATGAACGTCGGTAGAAGAATTAAGGGTAACAACTGTCTCCTCAGAAGAGCGCGTCTTAAATAATTCTACGGCCCGAGATAAAGCGATCTCAGTTTTATCGGAAATGACAGAATAAATGGCAAAACCCTTGTCATATTGAGGAACGTGCTTTTTCAGTTCCAGCACAACTTGGTCTGGTGACGAAAAATATTTTGATGTTTTCCTGAAGTGCAACAAAAACCAATATTCAATGCATGGATTTGATAAGGCGACCGCAATTTTATTGCCTTTCGCCTTGTTAATAGCTTTTGCAAGAGTCGTGTGTTTATCAACATCCATTACACACCATATATTCTCAAAGTGCGGATTACCTCTTGCCTTGAAATTCTCGCCCTTTCTCTTAATGGCATAATCTACAACATTGATTGGCGCACTACCACACTCTTCCCCACAGATTTCAATGAAAACCAAAATCTGAAGATCCCGGCACAATTCACGAAAATATAGAGGAGCAGATTTTTCATCCTCACAAACAATAAGGACTTTCTTGGCAGGTTCAATTCTGCCACGAACCCGGCGATAAGTTTTGTTTTTCCTGAAGTGGCTCGACTTGCCCATCAAATTTTAAAGTCCCCCAGCATTGGGATTGCACCATAACGGCCCTCAAGATAACCCTTTTGAAGCGCCTCCGTTTTCCTTGGTTTATATTCAAGTAACGAATATAGGTGGGAAGCGCTCCCGCGATCCTTTTCCATAAACCAGACTTGATCCCGCCGCAAATTTTTTGAATCAAGCAAAGTGGTATTATGTGTTGTGAATATCAATTGGGCTCCATTCGTATTTGTTTTTGGATCATGAAACATCTGCATTACCTTTTGGGCCAAAATGGGGTGAAGTGATTGTTCAAGTTCATCCATAAAGAGGGTGTAGCCGTTAGAAAGAACGTCTAAAAAAGGCCCCAATAGACAAAAATACCGCTGGGTACCCAGCGATTCTCGAGCTAGATCAATTGGAATTTTCTTCTCTGAATCAATTTCCTTGTGAAAGGAATAAATTTCAACGATCTCAACAGCGCCCTTTTGTGGTTGCAGCAAATGTCTGATTTCAGGCGGAACCCCTTTGGGGAAATCTTTTTCTGGAGAAAGAGGGCGCTTTTCAATTTGGATGTCTTCAATACCAAAATCAGCGTCTTGCATTAGGCTTATAATGGTTTCTTTTGCGGTATCGCTTTTCTCAAAAAATGAAATTGTTGGTTCTGGATGACCCTGACTTAAGAGAAATCGCAGACAATTTTTAAACCAATTAAAAACCATGATTAACTGGGGATTGTTTAAATTTGCACCTGACGAGAGGAATAAAGAATTTGGCCGGGTAAAAGCAGCCAGCCTATTCTTTTCTCCCTTTAAGGCAGAACCAAACTTCCACTGATACCGATCATTTATTCTACTTCGCTCAAAAAGAAGACTTGGTCGATTATTGGGGTAGAATATCAACCACTCTTCAAAAACAAGCAGTTTTGTTACTGAAAACCCATACTGATAGCGTGTTTTATCAAGAATAAATGTGATCTCAAATCTTGTGGGAAGAGATCTCTCTTTCGCTGAAAAAATAAACGGTTCTAAACCAAATTTTTCTTCTGCGATTGTTTCTTTAGCGGACATCATGACTATATTTCTCATTGTCAAAATAGCCTGAATTAAGTTTGATTTCCCGGAAGCGTTGGCTCCAAAAACAACGGCAGACGACAGCAAAGGATACTCCGGGAGCTGAGTAATAACATTTGTTTCCCGGTGTTCCTTGTCAGAACTTGAAACCATGCTTAAGGTTTGGGTGTCTTTTAAGGAGCGGAAATTTGTAACCTGAAATTCTATCATCATGGACTTACCTCAAAGGTGGGTTAACGGTTCTAAATACCACGTTCGCGCAATATGATCAAGAAACTTGCAGTAATATTGCAAAATTGAGCAGTTGTTGCATTCCTGTCTAGTGTTTGGTAACACAAGCACGAGAATCTCGACTCCCTCCTCAATAGGGGCAACTCGGGGTCACCCCACCAAACTGAAAATTACGTACGCTAAGGAAATCGTAGCTCTAGGAATCATCTCTCAGAGTGGATCTATGGATATACCGTTTCCCGGCTGATCCCAAATTCCCGCACCAGGAGCGCCTTTTGCCTGCCGGCTCTCGCGCGTTGTCGTAGGTGTGCCGCCCAAGCGTTGGGACACCTTCTTCCTTCCCCGGGAAGCCCATTGCTGCTTGGCCAGGGCGATTCCTTCGGGCTGTCGCCCCCGGATTGAAGGGAGCCACGACGACCACCGGCCCCTGCCATGCCAGGGCCGGCCGAACCGATGTCGAGGGCAGATTCAGGCGGATCATCGCCCGCAATATCGGCCTGATGCGCGGAAAGAGTTAGGTTTACCCAACGTACCCAACGTGCTTGCTCTTTTCCGGATGTTATTCTAAGATTTGGCAGATACTGATCTGCATTAACATTGTCATTGCTTTGCTTAGGGAGGTTCTCTAAGCAAGCCCCCAAACCGGAAATTCAGTAGAGGGTTTTCTCATACCAGGAGGCGACGCATGAAGCGGTTTTTCTCGGCAATTCTTTTGGCAGTGGCTTTAACGACGTATGTCATCGCGGCTCCACCAGCAAAACCGGCAAAAGCCGCCAGTGTTGGCGATTGGGTTGAGATGAAGACAATTACGGAAATAGATGGGAAAACGATGGAACAGACCATCCGTCAAGAGGTTACCAAAGTGGAAAAGACTCTGTTATTCGTCAAGAACAGAGTAACTTCTCACGGAAAAACCTTCATTGAAAACGTTATGAAGCTATCAACCGCCGACTCTCCATCGCCTGGAAAAGCCGAAAAAAGAAACGTAACAATCGTAGAAAAGATTGGGGAAGGTTATGAGACACTCACTCTTGGCGGGAAGGCGTATAAATGTCATTGGATCAAGAAGCGAATGACGACAACAATTCAGGGAAGGAAAATAACCGTTGTTTCTACTGCTTGGAACTGCCCGGATGTGCCTGTGACCAATCTAGTTAAGCGCGTCATCGAGCAGGATGGACCCAAAAAATTTCTTATTACCCAAGCGTTGACCAACCTTGGTTATGGTAAATGATTGAGACAGAGGAGAAGAAAATGCGCCAGCGCTTTTTGCATCTTGCCATAACCATCTTTTTTCTTTTCACCGTTTCCAATTGTCTTGCGACTGTTAATGTCACGGTAAGCCCTAATCCGTGGTATCTGGAACAGGACAGCACCCTTCTTGTCGAGACGTCAACCGATGAACCAGAGCTACAGGCCGTCGTTGTTCCCGGCGAGCCATTCTGTAATTTTCCAAATTTGGTATTTGGCCCCTCAGGTGGTGTGTGCGGAGTTTCTTCCAGCACTATTCACCCCATTTATGGCGGGACGCCTGGAGATACTTATTCAGTAACGTTTCTCCTTACCGTGTATAGCGTTGACAAAGAGAACAATGTTGTTTCAAGCAATTGGGGACCATCGTTGACGATCGTTGGAAAATACCCCAAGCCAGATACTGGAACCGCAACAGATACCGATACTGACACCAACACGGATACTGATACCGATATTGATACCGGGACTAGCACATATACAGAAACAGGCACTGCTACTGACACAAGCACTGCCACCGGCACAGAAACATTGACGGGTACTGGAACCAGCACCTTAACTGGAACAGCTACGGAAACCGCTACTGTTACCGGAACTGGAACAGAGACATCAACCGATACTGGAACTGGGACCATCACTGATTCAGAGACCGGCACAGGAACAGGAACTGGAACCGAGACCGGTACTGACGTCGAGAAAGAAAAGAAGCTTTCCGATGAAACTGGTGAGAATGAGAATCAATCTTCCACCAGTTCAAAGCCCGACAACGCCGGAGACCCCGTCAATATCAAGTCCGGCAGCTTTTATCTTAGTGAAAAAGATCTGACGCTCAAATCCAGGCTTCCCTTGTCTCTTGCCCGTGCCTACAACTCAAAGGATCCAAACATTGGTCCCTTTGGCCGCGGGTGGAGCACCTCATTCGGCGCCCGCCTGGTCATCGGGGATAGCGATGTCGTTTTCATCGATGGCGATGGATCGCGTATCGTCTTCCGTCTCGAGAACGGCGTCTTCGTGGGGTCGGCAAATTCCACCCTGCGGTTGACCAAGGATTCCGGCAGCGGCCAGTGGTGTGCCACCAACCCCCGTGGGAACATCTGGAAGTTCAACCCCACCGGGAACCTGATCGCCATCAGTAACACCCATGGGGATCCTGGGGTGACCTTTGAATACGATACCAATGGCCGCCTGAACAAAATGGCCAACCCCGCCGGACAGTGGATGCAGTTCGCCTGCAACGCCGATGGTCGGGTCGTCGGCGCGACCGATTCGACCGGGCGCACTGTCTTTTATACCTACGATGGAGCCGGGAATCTCGTTGGCTTCACCAACGCGCTTGGACAGGCAACCTCCTACGGGTACACCCCGGCCGGGCTGTTGTGCCGCATCGAACGGCCGGGCAACATCATCACGCAGGTCGAATATCGTGACAACCGGGCGGTTGCCGTCACCGGCCCCAATGGCGAATCTTCCACCTTTGCCTGGGCCTCGGATACCACGCGGATGACGTATGTCGACCCCATCGGTGTCACTCACGAGTACAAGCTCACCGCCAATGGGGATCTGGAAAGCTCCCGGGAGTTTGGGGAGCATTTGCCCCTGGTCACCAAAAGCTATACCTCGTCCAACTCCCTGTTTTTGTCGTATACCGACTCGTTGGGTCACACCACGAACTACGGGTATGACCAAGCCTTTTGCCTGGCCACCGTCACCAACGCTCTCGGGCACGTGATCGCCTTCGCCTGGGACCACAACCAGCAACAGATCACGAAGAAGACCGATGCTCTGGGCCGAACATGGCGTTACGAGTGGAACGGGCAAGGTCGGTTGCTCACCGAGACCGACCCGGCCGGAAAAAACACCCGTTATACCTACGACAATCTCAACAACTGCCTCACCCGAACGGATCCTCTGGGCCGGGTCACGCGCTACGTGTATGACCAGAGCGGTTCCCAGCTCCTGAAGGTTATCGACCCGCTCGGCAATGAAACCGCCCTGACCTATGACGCCCGGGGCAACATCCTGACTCTGACCGATCCCAAAGGACAGACCACCAGCTTCGAATATGACAGCCTGGATCGGCTGACCAAGCGAACCGGGCCCGATGGGCGGTTCCTAAGCTATGAATTCGATGTGGCGGGGAATCTCGTCGTTCAACGTGACGAACTCGGCCGGGAAACGAAGGGAACCTACGACAAGGCCGGAAACCTTCTGACCAAGACGTATCCCGACGGCACGACCCTGGTGATGACCTATGACAATGCCGGTCTCAAGCTGACCGAAACGGATGGCCTGAACCGGGTCACCAAGTTCGCGTATGACGGATTCGGCCGGGTGACCAGTGTGGTCTACCCCGACGGCACCACCATGAACCGGGAGTATGACACGGAAGGCCGGTTGGTCACCCAACGTGACGCCTTAGGGAACGAAACGAAGTTCGAATACGATCCCCTGGGGCGGGTTCTGGCGGTCATCGACCCGGCGGGAAGCCGTTGGCAGACCCAGTATGACCTGGCCGATCGCAAGACCACGGAAACGGACCCGCTCGGCCGGATCACCGGTTACACCTATGACCCGCTCGATCGGGTGACCGAGTTGAACCGACCGGACGGCAAGAAGGTCAAGCACACCTATGACGCGGTCGGGAACCTGCTCACGACCACCGATGCCCTGGGCAACACCTGGACCTGGAACTACGACGACCTCAACCGGCAGGTGAAGGCCGTGCGCCCGGATCAGGCCAGCATGACCTGGGAGTTCGACCCGGTCGGCAACCTCCTGGGCGAAACCGATCCGCTGGGCCACAAGACCGGCTATACCTACGATGCCGGGAATCGGCGGACCACCATCAAGGATGCAACCGGGCAGACCTGGCGTTTCAACTACGACCGGGCCGGCCGCATGGTCAGCGTCGTCGATCCGTTGGGCGGGGTCAGTTCGAAGACCTACGATCTGATGGACCGGCTGACCAGCGAGAGCGATGCCCTGGGTCGGACGACCCGTTTCGAGTTCGATTCGGTCGGGCGACAGGTAGGCAAAATCGATGCCCTGGGACGCCGGACCAAGACCGAATTCGACGCTCTGGATCGCGTGCTGCGGGAAACCGATCCCGAGGGCCGGACCGTGTCATACGGGTACGACGCCGTCGGACGGAAGCTGCGGTTCACCGATGGTGCCAACCGGGTTTGGCAGTGGTCGTATGACGTGCTGGGGCGGGTGCTGTCGGAGACCGACCCGCAGGGGCAGACGGTCTCCTTCGCCTATGACGTCGTCGGGAACCGGGTCCGGAAGACCAACGCCCGGTCGGAGCGGACCACGTATGCCTATGACGTGATGGATCAACTGGTCCGGGTGGAGTATCCGAACGGTGACGTTGCAACGTTCGGGTATGACGCGGAAGGACGTGAGATCTCCCGGACCGGCGCCGCCACCGGGGTCCTCAAGAGCTGGGACGCCATCGGCAACCTCACCGCCGAGACGTTCCTGCCGTGGAACAAGGCCTGGAAGCATACCTACGACAAGGCGGGGAACCGGATCGAAAGCCTCTCCCCGGAGAACGAGAAATTCGTCTACGGGTATGACCCGGTCAATCGTCTGACCGTCCTCGACCCGCCCAGTCGGGCGGACACCATCAAATTCGCCTTCGACGCCGCGGGCCGGATGACCGGGATCGAGCGGCCCGGGGTGCGGACCACCTCGAAATATGACGCGGCCAACCAGGTCACCGAGATCCGACACGAACGGCTGTCTGGATCCTCGCGGCTGATCGCCTCGATGAAGTATGCGTATGACGCCGTCGGAAACCGGCTTACCCTGACCGATGAGGCCAACCAGGTGACCCGATTCGGGTATGACGGTTCGAACTTCCTGAAGCAGGTCACCTACCCGGGCAACGAGATCATTCGTTACGCCTACAACGGGGCCGGGGACCGGTTATCGGAAGCGATTGGTTCCCGGACGCCGGTGCTGTATGAGTATGACACCGGCGGCCGCCTGACCAAGCGTGGGTCGGATGTGTTCGAGTATGACAAGGACGGCAACCTCGTCCGGTCGGTCGAGAGCCAGCTCGAGACCAAATATGCCTGGTCGGCCGACAACCGCCTCCTGCGCATGGAGCGGGATCTGCCGTGTTCCCGCCACGGCGGCAAGAGCTGTCGGTGTGCCAAGCGGATCGACAGCGAGGTTTACGGGTATCTGCCGGAGGATTGGCGGCGGGTGACCCGGACGGCGGATGGGCTGACTTTCGTCAGCGTGTTCGATGGAGACGACGAAAGCCACGAATACCTGAAGCTGCCGGAACTGCCGAAGCTGTTCTGCAAGGTGTTCCCGGATTGGAAGACCCCGCGCCTGTCGCGGATCCGGGAATTCGTGTCGGGCCCCGGGGCTGATGACATCGAATCCGTGCGGTATTACGGTCGCGGCCTGAACGTTCTGAAGGATGCCTTGGGGAGCACCATCGCCGTCACCAACCGGGACGGTCATGCCATGGCCCGGGTGGCCTACGATGCCTGGGGGAATTTCCGCTGGCCGGCCAACCCCAAGCACCTGGTTCCACCGTGTCGCGAGGATGCTCTGGAGGGGCTCCTGGACCGGTTCGAGGGCAACCGGACCTTCGGGCTGCCCCAGCATGACCCGTGGCACCATGGGCGGCATTTCGCCAGGGTGTTGGATCCTTACTTGTTCACCGGAAGGCGCTGGGAGCCTTTCGCCGGGCTTTACAACAACCGGAACCGGTTTTACAACCCCCGTCTGGGGAGGTTCGCGAGCCGGGATCCGATTGGCTTCCGAGGTGGAAATAATCTCTACGCATACGGGAACCTCAATCCTCTTCTCTACACCGATCCTTTCGGTTTTGCAGCGGACGATATGTTTCAAAGATCGCGGACAGACTATGATTCAAGAGTTGAGTTGGATAGAAATGTAAACCGCCTGAAGGACATGATCACCGAAGCCAGAGCTCGCTTAAAGGGATTAAGGAAAGCTGGCGAAACGGGAAGTGACCTATATTGGAGGCTGGAAACATACATTGAGGACAGAACCGATGACCTTGACTCTACTTTGCATGATCTTTTTATCCTGAGTATTGGTGATAGCGAAAAAGACCAGAGTGTAATTAATGTTACAAGTGACGGTGTTGCTTTACCACCTGACGCAAAATACCAAATACCTCAACGTTTTATTCCAAATCCTTTTGGCCGCGCTGGAAGCTATGGTGAAATGGTAAATGGGAAATTCGTGGAACGTATACGGATTGACCCAGCAACCCCTGGTTGGCCTTTAAGAGGGCAACCTTCACATTATCATCTTGATGGGAAAAATTTTCACTATTACCCAGGTGGTTCAACTTCTGACCCTGGTTTTCCAAAATGAATATCTTAGAATTCAATTCGTTACCATGGCACGATGCCGAACTTTTGAATATCATTATTGATAGGCGCCGACCAGGAACAATAGATAAGATTTTCTTTCAGATTAGATGGCCTGACCAAAAGGAAAATGTTCTTTGCTTTTCTGGTTGTTACTTGGTAAAAATAGCAATGAATTTTGGCGTAGTCGCTGCTGAAACCATTAGATTTGCCGAAGCACTTGATGAATGCAAAGAGATTACTGAGCTAGTTTCCAGGTGGGAAAATGTCGGTGTCCATTTATCTAATTTAAAGTGCTTCGATTTCGTTACAAACTCAACAAATAGCAACTTGAAAATCATTGCTAGTGAGTGCGCTCTTCTGGGTGACACTTTACCAAGCAGAGATTGGTCTTTAGGGAGCAATGGAACATAGGGGGTCACCAGTGGGGCCGGTGGTCGCAAGGTGCTATCGGACTTCTAGAAAAGGAACTTCATTTCGCAAAGGAGAATGGTGGAGAATTTCTTTGGAAACACATGAAGACTCGTGGCGATTTTCCTATTGATAGGAAACGATTGGCAGTCCTTTAAGAGGCCACAAGACGGAAATTACGAACGCTAAGGAAATTGTTGCCCTCGGGAATCATCTCTTAGAGCGAATACATTGCCTTGACCATTTTTTGGGAGCCTCCATTAACACCGGGCTTACTTCGCAACATCGGTGGTCTTAATGGAGGTCTTGAATTTATTCATCTTTTCTTCAACAGCAGTTTTAACGGAACCACGATAGGATTCGAGATCAGATTCCGCAAAAAAGAGTTCAAGAACCTCTTTGGCTTTATCATTCGGAATTTTCCCAATGGCGGAAAACCCTAAGAATTGCGCTAAGGAAACATCACTTAATAATGGTTGCACAACTTTGATTTCATTTTGGACGCAACTAGAAAAAACCGGAGGTATTTCATACGAGTTAATGTGAAAATTAAAATTCACACCTCTTTTCTCAAAATCGCGTTTGACTTTCTCAACATCCCGAACTAACTCTTCTTTGTTAGAAGGGGCAATCAAATTTGGATAGCCAGAAAGCGGGAAAATATCCCCTCGCTTGTAAAGATTTCTCTTTAGGTATGATTCAATAAGGTGATCTATTCTGCTTTCAACACCGCTAAGACTTTTTATAAGGTTGGAATCGGACCAGTAGACAAACTCCGACAGTTCATTGTCACAAATGGATTCACTGGAGAAAGGACAAATCCCTTTCTTCGGACCTTTTTTTTTCGACAATGCCCTGGATATGATCTCAATTAATAACGCGTCTGTAATGTTTCGAACATGGTGTTTATAAACATTTTTATGCATTTTGTATCGGGCAATTCGCAAGGACCAAGCTTCTAGGGCTCCTTTCTTGTCTACTCCGATGTCGAATTCGTCAGTAACAACAACATGTTGCCATAATTGCCTGATGTCATAAATCCCATAATTTGTTCCACAATGATAGCTATCCCGATAGATGTAGTCCCCTTTATCAACATCTATGGAACCATCAATGAGTTTTCGCAATATTCTGTCCACTGGGCTACAGGCCACGTTTTCAAACTTTAACTCCTTATTAAGAACCTTTAACGTTGTTGTAGCAAAAACGGGAAATGACCCTTTAAACACTTCAGATAATAGTGCTTTGGCTAACAGGAGCCCTATCTTTTCATGATGGTATTTAAATTTTATTTTGGAATGTTTTGATGCCTCCTCAAAGGTGTGACTAAATGGGGCATGGCCCAGGTCATGAAGTAGGCCAATAAGCCCTGCCGAGAGAATAAAAAACTTTTCTTGAACATGAGTTTTCTTTCCGGAGTAAAGGGGATCCATCCCGAAAGCGGCATTAATCTTAATTTTCGAGTTCTTTAATAAGCTCCACGCTGCAAGCATGGCTAGGTGCATTGTCCCAACAGAATGTTCAAACCGAGAATGCTGGGCCGATGGATAAACCAACTGCTCTAGTGGAAGTTGCCCAATCCATCTCAATCTCTGGAGAAAGCGGTGATCCAGGATTTTCTCGAACTCAACAGGAACAGAAATGAATGAAAAAACCGGGTCTCGAATCTCAACGAAATGATCGATTCCCACTCTTTTAAGAATCGACATAATTTATTCTGCGAGAGAGGCGATTCCTTCAGCGTTCGGGAAAAATCGTTGTTTGTTGTTGGAAATCTTTTTCCATCCTAAAAATGGCGCTTTACGGTTGTAAATCTTCCAAACCCCCCCCCGCTCGCTTTCTTCTCGGTTCGCCACTGAAATCATGCAGACCTTGGATAGGATGTTGATTTTTTCAGGGATTAAAAAGTTTTTTCCTTTGAGCTCAACCAGAAAACGGTCTATTTTGCTCTGGAGGATGTCTTTTCGATTTGGAAAGGAAATTTTTCCGATCATTTTGATGGTATCGTTTGCTTCATCATAATCAAAGATGCCATTAAAATCTAGAGCAAGAATTACCTCCTGAATTGTTTCACAATGGGGACCAAGCCTTCCCGGGACAAAAAATTTTTCTCGGAACTTGCCTGGGAGGGCGAAATATAAAACCTCGTGCAATACTCGGCCAGTGATTTGGATCTTTTCTTGTTTTAGTCTTTCGGCTGTGTAAAGTACACCTTCTGCAATTTTCAACATAAATCCATCACCCTTTCAAAAAAAAATGAATTATCCACATTACTTCATTGCTTTTTTGGCATCGAGCCATTTTTCCGTAATTGCCTTCCAGGCCTCGGGCGTATGCTCAGAACTTCTTGCCTTATAGAAAAATTCCACCACTCTATCATTATTTCCATATTCAGCTTCCCCTGGCGGATCCAAAACCCCAAGACGTCCCAATAGTTCACAAAATTCTTTCACCGCATTTAATCTGGACACCGAATAAATTTCGGGAGTTATTCCAGCAGAATTCACAATACTTTCAATTGAGATTTTTTCAACCGGGACACCCACCTCTTTCTCGGTAACGACATGCCTGACGATCTTTTCTATGTCCCGGTAAACAAGGTTACATGGAACCCTTCGGTCAACGAGCATTTGCGCCACTTCCGCTTCCAACGTCGTATTATTTATTTTTAAAACGTTATGGAGAACCATTTTTGAAGTCTCAATTTGGCCCATTTTTGTAAATGGCAAAATGAGGCAATGGTTATCCATCCTCCCAGGGCGTCTTATTGCTTGATCAATTTTCTCGTAGAAATTTGCAACAAAAAACACGGCCATTCGCCGTTTCAGGCAATAGTCTCTCAGACTCTGGAGCTTAGGCAAAAAAGCTGGCACAACGAAGTCAAGAATTGATCCAGCACCATTGTTTGCTATCGCCTCTCTGTCTCGGAAAAGACAATCCATTTCATCCAATAGAATGACACATTCATCCAAATTCATGAGGTCATTAAAAATTTTCCTTGAGCGTTGTTCAATTTGATCCAAGCTATCTGCAATAAAATCTGATGGTGAAAGCGTTACCAAATCCCATCTCATCCTACTTGCTACAGAATGGACCAAAGATGTTTTAGATGTGCCAGGTGGGCCGTAAAGAAGAAATACTGGGGCAATCCCAATTTTCTCGGGATTTCGATCGAGAATTTTTTCAATGAGACCCTTTACCCGCGAATCCCTTTCGCCTAAGTCAGGATCGACTATCTTGTCCCAGGCTGGTTGAACATCAAAATGTGGACGCCAACTATACTGTGACAATATTTTTCGTCGCTTCGCCTGGCGTATGAGGGAGAGGCGTTTTATGTAGAAAGCAAGGACATGCATTCCAATCCATGCATCAACTCGGGAAACAGATGGTGCCCGATCCAAACACCACCCAAAAATACTTTTTGAACCGACATCTGTTCGAATTTCAACCTGATTAAATTCCGCAGATAAAATATCGTCCATTTGTTGCGTGGATCTTATTAGAAATTCTAAATCCTCCTGATTTAAAGACCCGGCATTTTTTAATACTGTCGATAACATTGTGTGAACTGTTTCCACAGAGGGAACAAAAAGTGCGCGCCCCTTGTCGTCAATGTGAAATGGCATGGCGGTCGCAAAAAAGCCATTTACGCAGCAATCCATTACTGCATGCACCGCCCTTGTCAGGAGACTTGAGAGCCTAGAGTATTTTAGTTCAGATAGAACAGAAAGGGAAAAGGCTAAGGAAGATGGGTCTAATTTCAAATTAGCAGTTCCATCATACTTTGCCAATTGATCCACAGTGGCATGATAGGCCATGATCTCTAATGATTTTAACTCTTTATTTAAAAAAGCTATGGCCTCTGAGGTTCCTTTGGAAAAATGATCAATCATAGTTGAAAGGAAATCCTTGTTACCTAATCCATAAACTTCAATTAGACTTTTGACCAATTCATGAGAATCAATATCTGGGAAAATGTTCTTTATGTCGGCGTCGTCATTTTGAATTGAATAAAATTCTTTGAGCCTACTTGAAGTCGGAGTAAATTGCTCAATGAGCTCTTTAACAGCAATGATAGACTTAGTCACTTGGTACATCAAGAATGGATGGAGAGGATTCGAACGGCTAGAATAAACTGCAAATAGAATACGCCTAAATGCGATCCCAAAGGGCTTTAAAGAAAAAGATTCTTGGCTTTTTGCCAAGAATTGACAGAGGTAGGACACAGAAAATAGCGGAAGGAAACCGAAACTCTTTGTCGGAAGAGATTGATCCGGTCTTGCCCCAAACAATGCCTTTACTGAAGACCCGACCATCCTTTCAAGGGTTTCCCACTCTGGGAGATCTGGAGGAATGATTCTAAGCCTATTGCATTCTGTTTCAATGTTACCGATGATAGAAGTTGTTGCAGTCGGGTTTTTAATAGAAGTCGATTCATCACCGTTTTTATATGAAACCCGAAAATTCGATGTAGTTTGATCAAAGAATGGGTCTAGCCAAGTTAGTGCTTTTTTTGCAAAAACAAGACAGTTGTTTTCTGATCGAATCCAATCTTCCATCATACTTCATGATCTCCCGAGACCCAAAATGTGGATTTAGCATCCCGTGAATTCCGCTTATTTCCATTGTAGGACAACTTTTCCAATAAGGAGGAAATTGGCTCTTGGAGAAAGGAGCCGACTGGTTGGTAACTTCCCTCCCGTGGATGGCCATAAAAAATGCCGTTTGAAGAAACAAAACAATAGCATTCCTTCATGGTTCCTCGCTATTTCGTGTGGGTAGGGTATAATCCGGAATCCCAACCTCGAAGGTGATTTGTGACTCAACAGGAACTTTTTGCTGCTGCCCTTGGGCTGGAAGCGCCTTGGATCATCGAGAATCTG
>Ga0209310_1001645_pt1 | contig 16101 bp, 13 predicted proteins | sample AD_UKC030_MetaG_FD_184415 | JGI IMG/M metagenome (GOLD analysis project Ga0209310, IMG submission 184415) | Active sludge microbial communities of municipal wastewater-treating anaerobic digesters from USA - AD_UKC030_MetaG (SPAdes) (version 2) | ecosystem: Engineered > Bioreactor > Anaerobic >... | reverse complement strand
GAATGTCGCTTTGTGCAGCACCACCAGATTGTCGTAATACCAGACGCCGTTCCCGGCATCGGCCGCTTGATGCTTGCGCGCATGCCACTGCGTCGGTTCGAAGCCACCGCGCCGCAGCGTGGCGCCGATCGCCGACGCGCAGCGCAGGCTGGTCGCAAGCTCCGGGTTACGCCGCGAAACGAAAATTCCGAAGCCGCGCTTGAGCGGCGTGTGACTCACCTCGCTGCCATCCCAGTCCCAGAATTGCAGATACTCCGCAGCGATCGAGTCATGGTGGATCGAGATGAAAAAATCGCTGCCGCGCGCCTGCTCCGGCCGCTCCGCCAGGCTACCGATGGCGCCGGCGAAATTGACCTCGCGTACCGTCACGTCCCGGGCGCGCAAGACCAGCGCCAGCAGCCCGGCAAGATCGCGGTTGAACTCGAACTCGCCACGCCCGCGCGCGCTGCTCGCCCCCGGCTCGGCAAGCGTATGGCCGACATCAACCGCCACCTGTGGCGGGCCGGCGGCAGTTGGCCCTGCACTCCCTGCGGTCGCGGTCGACGCTAAAAAACAGGCAAAAATGAGCGCGGGGCAAAATTTCATGCGCAAACTATCGCATTAAAATGTGCATCCGCCTCCGCCTACCGGGAAACATTTCATGCGCTTTCGTTCCGCCATCCTTCTCGCATCGCTCGCCAGCCTTCCGCTCTCCACGCTTGCCGAGGAAAAAACCGGCGCCGAGGTCTACGAAACGGTCTGCAGCGAATGCCACAGCACCGGGAAACATGATGCCCCCGTATTCGGCGACCGCAAGCGCTGGGGCAAGCTTGTCCGCGAAGGCTTGAACGATCTGGTTCCGGCGGCGCTGCGCGGGGTCCGGAAAATGCCGGCGATGGGCGGCAACCCGGCGCTGACCGACATCGAGGTGGCGCGCGGCGTCATTCATATGGCGAATGCCGGCGGCGGCAAATTCGCCGAACCGACGGCGGCCGATGCGGCCCGCTGGCGCAAGAAGGCCGACGCCGGTAAGAAGCACTGAAAGCCTACCGCAACACCAACGCCGTGGCCCGCGACTAGAAATCCGCAGCCGCTTCCCAGACGATATTGGCCTGCGCGCCGCCCTTAGCGGTCCGCTCGAGCATGTCGATCAGCGGCCAGGCGCGGGGACCGAGCGCAACCGGCTGTTCCGCGCCGTCATCGTCATCGTTCGCCTTGCTGTCGCCCGCCTCCCCTCGCGCCACGGCCGCCCGCAGCAATTGCGCGGCCGGCAGCATCTCCTCGCGGGTGAAGGTGCCACGCCGGCCCGTTTTCTTGCCGACAGCATGCAACAGGATGCCGGCCATTTCGGCGAACATCATCAATTCACCGGTCTCGCTCGATACGAATTTCACCAACATCGAAGACTCCTAGCCTGCCGCCCGCGCCCGGGTTGCCAGCGGGCCAACGCTTCATGCAGAATGGCCCGAGGGAGCGACGGAGATGGCTACACATATTAACGCCATTCCACTGGCGGCAGGGAATGACGAACTCGGGCACGACGCGCTTGAGCGCGGGGCGGGTCACGCGTGAACAACCTGCGGATCGGCGTCGACCTCGGCGGCACGAAAATCGAAGTCATCGCACTCGGGCCGGGTGGCCGCGCACGGATGCGCCGGCGTGTCGCCACGCCGCAGGGCGACTACGCGGCAACCCTGAGCGCCGTGGCCGGGCTGGTTGCGGCAGTCGAAAACGAACTGGGCGAGCGCGGGACGGTAGGCGTCGGCATTCCCGGTGCTGAATCGCTGGCCAGCGGACGGATCAAGAACGCCAACTCGACCTGCCTGATCGGTCAGACCCTGCGCGGCGATTTGGAAACCCTCCTGCGGCGCGAGGTCCGCCTGGCCAACGACGCCAACTGCTTCGCACTTTCGGAAGCCAGCGACGGCGCCGGGCGTGGCGCCGAGATCGTTTTCGGGGTCATCCTCGGCACTGGCGTCGGCGGCGGCATCGTCGTTCGCGGCCATAACCTGACCGGCGTCAACGCGATCGCCGGGGAATGGGGACACAATCCGCTGCCCCTGCCCACCGCTGACGACCTCCCCCTGCCCGCCTGTTATTGCGGCCGCAACGGCTGCATCGAAACCTACCTCAGCGGGCCGGCGCTGATGCGCGACCATGCGGTCCGCCACGGACAAACCTTGTCGCCGGCCGAAATCGATGAACGTGCCAAAGCCGGCGATGTAGATTGCGAGGCGACGCTGCGGCGTTACGAGGCGCGCCTCGGGCGCGCGCTGGCCGGCGTCATCAATCTGCTCGATCCGCAGGTGATCGTTCTCGGCGGCGGTCTCTCGAACCTGCAGCGCCTCTACCGCAACCTGCCCGCCTGTTGCGGTCCACACGTTTTTTCGGACCATTTCTACACAAAAATCCTGCCGCCGGCACATGGGGATTCCTCGGGGGTACGCGGCGCGGCATGGCTGTGGGATTGATGGCAAAATCACGCCACCATGGCACGCACCTCCCTCTTCATCGGCACCATTGCCCCGCTACCCGACAGCGGGCGGCCGACCGGCATGTTCAAGCACCCGGTCAGCGCAGCGTTGCAACTCGGTTTTGAAGGCTTCAGCGGCGACGAACAGGCCGACCGCCGCGTCCACGGCGGGCCGGAAAAGGCCGTCCATCTCTATCCGGCTACCCACTACGCACGCCTCGCCGAAAGATTCCCGGATGCCGCCGACCAGCTGCAGCCCGGCAGCCTGGGCGAAAACATTTCCAGCCCCACGCTCGATGAAACGCAGGTGCGCATCGGCGACATCTTCCAGCTCGGCGAGGCCCGCCTGCAGCTCTGCCAGCCGCGCAGCCCGTGCTGGAAAATCGACGAGCGTTTCGGCATCGACGGCATGGCCGCCTTCATTGCCGAGCAGCGGCTGACCGGCTGGTATTTCCGCGTTCTGCAACCGGGAACGGTAACCCCAGACGCGACGCTGGATCTCGTCGAACCGGCGGCCAACGCCGCCACCCTCGCCGCCGCGATGACCCTCTGGCAGGCGCACCGGCCGGCGCTCGAAGCGCTCGGGCAACTGGCAGCCACGCCGGGGATCGCCGGCGGCTGGCAACGCAAGATCGTCGACCGTCTTGCCTACCTGGAAAAACAGCCGGACAAGACGGCGCCGCCGCCACCGGCGTTCCACGTGAAACCGGAGGCCCCGTAGTGGCACTCGACAACCGCCAGTTGTGGCTGCGCCTGTTTTTGCCGTTCGCCGCCGGCTACTTTCTTTCCTACCTCTACCGGACTGCCAATGCCGTCATCGGCCCGGTCCTGGCGCGCGATCTCGGCCTCGGCGACAACGCGCTGGGCCTGCTGACCAGCACCTACTTCCTCGCTTTCGGCGCCGCCCAGTTGCCGCTCGGCATGCTGCTCGACCGCTTCGGCCCGCGCCGCGTCGAAGCCGCGCTACTGCTGATCGCCGCCGCCGGCGCCGCGACCTTCGCCTGGTCCGATACGCTCGCCGGCCTCGCGGTCGGCCGCGCGCTGATCGGCCTCGGCGTCTCGGCCTGCCTGATGGCTTCGTTCAAAGCCTTCTCGCAATGGTTTCCGCCCGAGCGCCAGGCCTCGCTGACCGGCTGGATCATGGCTTCCGGCGGACTCGGCGCGCTGGCCGCGGCCAAACCGCTCGAACTGGCGCTCGGCATCGCCGGCTGGCGCGAGATCGTTCTCGCCCTGGCCGTCATTACCGTGCTGGTTGCCGCCGCGCTGTGGTGGTTCGTCCCAGACAAGCCGAATGCCGGAAAGAGCGCCGGCCTTGCCGAACAGTTAAGCGGCGTCAAACAGATATTCGTCAGCCGTCACTTCTGGCGCTACGCGCCGCTCGGCTTCTGGCTGACCGGCGGATTCATGGCGGTTCAGGGCTTGTGGGCGACGCGCTGGATGAACGTCATCGAGGACATGGAGCCTGCCGCCATCGCTGTCCGGCTCACCTGGATCAGCGCCGCCATGCTCGCCGGATTCCTGTTCATGGGTTTCTTCGCCACCGGACTGGTGCGCCGCGGGATCAAGCTCGAAAATGTCTATCTGGGCGCCATGGCGACGGCAATCGCCGCGCTCGCCGCGCTGACCTTCTTCCCGACCTTCGGCGGCAATCTGCTGTGGCCCCTGCTCGGCGTTTGCTTCTCGCTGTCGAACATCGCTTATTCGCTGGTCGCCCAAGCCTTTCCGCCCGCCTTATCGGGGCGCGCCAACACCGCCCTCAACCTGCTCGTTTTCGCCGGCGCATTCGGCCTGCAATGGGGCTTCGGAATCCTGGTCGACCTGCTTCAGGCCACCGGGTGGACTGTCGAAACCGCTTACCACGCGGCATTTCTGATGCTGCTGGGCGGGCAGATCGCTTCCATCGCCTGGCTGGCCGTTTCCCCGAAGCGCGGCTGAGGCAGGCGTCAGAATTCCAGCGGGTCTACCTCGAGGTGCCAACGCAACCTTGACGGCACCTTGATGCCTTCGATGGCTTCCCGCCAGCGCGGCAGGAAAGCCTGCAGGGCAGGACGCGAATGCGACTCGGCGAGCAACTGCCCGCGCTCCAGATTGGCCAGACGGGAGAGCTTCATCGGTACCGGATCGTAGAGAACGACATTGGCGTGCTCGTGCACGACCGGCAAGGCGCGCGCGCTGGCCAAGAAGGCGATGGCCGCCGGCATTTCCGGCGCCTCGGCGCGCAGCATGGCCTGGAAGGCATAAGGCGGAAAGCCGGCCTGTTCGCGCTCCTTGAGCAGCGCTGCGGCAAAACCTGGGTAATCGTGGGCGACCAGCGCCGCGTATAGCGGGTGATCCGGGTATTCGGTCTGGATCAGCACCTCGCCTTTCAGCTCGGCCCGCCCGGCCCGCCCCGCCACCTGCATCAACTGGGCGAACAGGCGTTCCGGCGCCCGCCAGTCGGCGGCGAACAGCGCGGCATCGGCGCCCAACACGCCGACCAGCGTCAGTTTGGGGAAGTCGTGGCCCTTGGCCAGCATCTGCGTGCCGACCAGGATGTCCGCCTCGTCGCCATGGATGCGTTCGAGCATCGCTTCCCACTGCTTGCGGCTTTTGACCGAGTCACGGTCCACACGCAGAATGCGCGCCTGCGGGAACCGCGCCTGCAACCATATTTCAAGGCGCTGCGTGCCGCGGCCGAAGGGATGAATATCCTGGTTGCCGCAAGTCGGGCAGGCTTTCGGCACGCGGCTCTCGAATCCGCAGTGATGGCAGCGCAGGCGGCGATCGGCCAGGTGGAGGACGAGATTGGCGGCGCAGCGCTGGCAGCGCGACACCCAGCCGCAGGCCGCGCAGGCCAGCACCGGCGCATAGCCGCGGCGATTTAGAAAGATCAGGCTTTGCTCGCCGCGTTCCAGTCGCGCCCAGATCGCCGCCATCAGCGGCTCGCTGACGCCATCGGCGAGGAGCATTTTGCGGGTATCCAGGAGGTGGACCGCAGGCAGCGCCGCTTGCGGATTGGCCCGCTCATGCAAGGCAATCAGCCCATAGCGTTTACCTTGGGCGTTGGCCCAGGATTCCAGCGACGGCGTGGCCGAGCCGAGCAGGACCGGAATACCCAACAGGCGCGCGCGAAAAACCGCCACGTCGCGCGCCGAGTAGCGCATGCCGTCCTGCTGCTTGAACGATGGATCGTGCTCCTCGTCGACGACGATCAGGCCAAGCCGCGGCAGCGGCGTGAAGATCGCCAGCCGGGTACCGAGGACGATGCCCGCTTCACCGGAGAATGCCGCCCGCCAGTTGCGCTCGCGGGCGGCTTCAGCCAGTTCGCTGTGCAGCGACACGACCGTGCTTTCAGGAAAACGCGCCCGGACCCGCCCTTCGAGCTGCGGCGTCAGATTGATTTCCGGCACCAGCAGCAACACCTGCCTTCCGGCCGCCAGCATCCGATCGATCAGGCGCAGATAAACCTCCGTCTTGCCGCTGCCGGTGACGCCATGGAGCAAATAGGCACGGAATCCGGCCTGCGGATCGATGGCGCCCAAGGCGGCGAATTGCTCCGCCGTCAGTTCCGGCGGACTCGCCAACTGTGGCGGGCTAACTGTACGCGCCGCACGCCTGATCGGCATGGCGAGCCGTTTCAGCCCGGTGGGAAGCGCCTGCATGACGACCTCGCCGAGCGCCGCTTGATAGTAAGCACTGGCAAACTCGCAGAGCTGGAAAAAGTCGCGGGGAAGCGGCGGCAGATCGCGCAGGATGTCACCTGCCGCTTTCAACTGCGCAGCGGGCCAGTCGCTGCCGTCCACCACCTCGGCAATGACGCCGATTCGTTCACCCTTTCCAAACGGTACCCGAACCCGGAGGCCGATGTCGGCAGACGAAGCCGACGCCGCCGTATAGTCGAACAGGCGATGCAGCGGCAGATCGAGGGCGACACGGAGGACAGGCATGGCCGGCTTCTCGCAATGCTGGATAAACCCCTATCGAATCAGGGATTACTGGCTTGTCCACAAAAGCTGTGGATAACTTTGTGGATTGCTTTTGGGCGATTGTGCTAAGTAACGAAACCGTAAGGACTTTGTCACTTTGCCGAAAAATTAGGCAAAGTGACAAGTACTATAAAATCAGTTACTTATGAAAATTTCAAGGTGTCAAGCCATTTTGGAAAAATATTTTCCGAAAAATGCAAAACTCTGTGCATAAGTCAATCATGAACTCCGGTCAACGCCCCTGATTGCGTAATGAACGGCTATGCGAATGGACGGCTTCGACCAGCGCGGTCACGCTTTCCGGCGGGGTGAATTGCGAAATGCCGTGGCCGAGATTGAAAACATGGCCGGTGTTGCCTGGACCGAAGCTGTCGAGCACCTTTTTGGCTTCGCTGGCGACGATCTCCGGCGCGGCGAACAGGACATTCGGATCGAGGTTGCCCTGCAGCGCCACCTTGTCACCGATGCGGCGGCGTGCCTCGCCGATATCGATGCTCCAGTCGAGGCCGACGGCATCGCAACCGATGGTGGCGATCTTCTCCAGCCACAGGCCGCCGTTCTTGGTGAACACGATGCTCGGAACACGCTGGCCGTCCTTTTCCTTTTTCAGGCCGGCGACGATGCGTGCCATGTAGGCCAGCGAGAATTCCTGATAGGCGGCGGCGGACAGCGACCCGCCCCAGGTGTCGAAAATCATCACCGCCTGCGCGCCGCTGTCGATCTGGGCGTTGAGATAGGAGGTCACCGAATCGGCGGTCACCGACAGAATCCGGTGCAGCAGGTCCGGACGGTTGTAGAGCATCGCCTTGATGTGGCGGAAATCGCTCGAGCCCTGCCCCTCGACCATGTAGCAGGCGAGCGTGTAGGGGCTGCCGGAAAAGCCGATCAGCGGCACCGAATTGTCCAGCGCGCGGCGAATTTCGGTCACGCCATCCATCACGTAGCGCAGATGATCATAAGGGTCTGGTGCAGTCAGATCGTTGATCGCCCATTCCTCGCGCAGCGGACGTTCGAACTTCGGGCCTTCGCCTTCCGAAAAATACAGGCCGAGACCCATCGCGTCGGGCACGGTCAGGATGTCGGAAAACAGGATCGCGGCGTCGAGATCGTAGCGTGCCAGCGGCTGCAGCGTCACTTCGCAGGCCAGCGACGGCGTCTTGCACAGGTTCAGGAAATTTCCCGCGCGCTTGCGGGTTTCACAGTATTCCGGCAGATAGCGACCGGCCTGGCGCATCAGCCAGAGCGGCGTGTAGTCGGTCGGCTCCTTGAGCAGGGCGCGCAGAAAGGTATCGTTCTTGGGTCGGCTCACGGAAGACTCCGCCAGAAAATCGGAAAGGCGTAATTATCCGCCTTTCCGTGGCGCAGGTCACTTGCGCCAGAAGGCCGGGGTCAGCACGACGAGCAAGGTAAAAATTTCCAGGCGCCCGAGCAGCATGGCAAAGGTGCACACCCAGGTCTGAAAATCGCCGAGCACTTCGTAAGTCGTCGATGGCCCGACCACGCCAAGCCCGGGACCGGTGTTGTTGATGCTGGCGACCACCGCCGTAAAGGCCGAAATGATGTCGAGGCCGGTAAACGCCATTACCAGCGTCAGCGAAACGACGCTGACCATGTACATGAAGGCGAATGCCAGCACCGCGAAGAGGATGGGCTGTGGCGCCACCTGGCCGCCGATGCGGACGTTATAGACTGCATTGGGATGCATGGCCCGGACCAGTTCGCGGAAAACCTGCTTGTAAAGCAGCAACGCGCGCATCATCTTGATGCCGCCGCCGGTCGACCCGGCGCTGGTCACGAAACTTGACAGGAACAGCATCCAGAGCGGCGCAAAGATCGGCCATAGCGCGTAATCGACACTGGCGTATCCGGTGGTCGTCGCGATCGAAACGACGTTGAACGCCGAATGGCGCAGAGCGGTATCGAAATCCGCGTAGACACCATCCTTCCAGATATACACGGCGACCACGAAGATGCTGAGCAGCGTGACGCCAATGAACCAGCCGGCTTCCGGATCGTGGATGTAAGGCCGCAGCGAGCGGCCGCTGACCGCCAGGAAGAGCGTCCCGAAATTCATGCCGGCGATCAGCATGAAGCCAATGGAGAGCATCTCGATCGCCGGCGAATCGAAGAAACCGAAACTGGCATCATGGGTGGAGAAGCCGCCCAGCCCCATGGTCGAGAAGGCGTGACAGAAGGCGTCGAACCAGGTCATTCCCGCCCAGCGGTAGCCAAGGATGCAGGCTACCGTCACGCCAAAGTAGACCAGCCACAGGCCCTTGGCCGTCTCGGCGATACGCGGCGTCATCTTGGCATCCTTCATCGGTCCCGGGGTCTCGGCCTTGAACATCTGGCGGCCGCCGATGCCGAGCAGCGGGAGAATGGCAATCGCCAGCACGATCAGACCCATGCCGCCGACCCATACCAGCAGATGACGCCACAGGTTGATCGACATCGGCAGGAGGTCGATATTCGAAAGCACCGTGGCGCCGGTGGTGGTCAATCCGGACATCGCCTCGAAATAGGCATCGGTATGGCTGATGCCGAGGTGGATCATCAGCGGAACGGCGGCGAAGGCCGGCAACACTGTCCACACCAGGACGACCATCAGGAAGCCGTCACGGATGTTGAGGTCGCGCTTGCATTTGCGGTAGCGAACCCAGAGAAAGGCGCCGCTCAGCATGGTCAGCGCGAACGCTTCATCATAGGCGGTCTGCGCGCCATCGTCGATCACGTAGGAAAGGATCAGCGGCGCCAGCATGGTCAGGCCGAACAGCATGATGATCATGCCCAGCGCGCGGTAAACAGCAGCGAAGCGTGTCACGGTCAACCTCTCACAAGAAGTGGAAACCGACCTGGAAGAGCTTTTCGACCTTCTTGACCAGCTGCTTGCGGGTACAGAACACGATCACGTGGTCATCCGGCTCGATCACCGTGTCGTGATGCGCGATCACCACCTCGCCATGGCTGGTGATCGCGGTCCAGTCATCGGTCTGGCCGACGATCACCGTCTTGTCGAAATTGCGCACCAGGGCGGCGATCGTCACCCCGTGCGGCCAGTCGATCTGGTCGATCCGCCGGCCGATCACCTTGGAGCTCTTGGCATCGCCGTGGGCGACGATTTCCAGCGCTTCGGCGGCACCGCGCCGCAGCGAGTGAACCTCCGCCACGTCGCCTTGCCGCACGTGCGCCAGCAAGGTACCGATCGATACCTGGGCCGGTGAAATGCCGATATCGATCGGGCCACCCTCGATCATTTCGGCATAGGCCCGACGATTGATCAGGGCCAGCACCCGCTGGCAGCCCAACCGCTTGGCCAGGCTACCAGACATGATGTTGTCTTCGTCATCGTTGGTCACGGCGAGAAAGAGGTCCATCTCGACGATATTCTCCCGTTCGAGCAGTTCCTCGTCGGTCGCATCGCCCAGCAACACCAGCGCATCGTCCAGCTCGCTGGCCAGTAGTTCGGCGCGCTCCTTCCGGCCTTCTATGATCTTGATTTCGTAACGCTTTTCCAAGGATTTGGCGAGTCGCAGGCCGATGTTGCCGCCCCCGGCAATCATGATGCGGCGGACCGGCGTGACCATCCGTCGCAACTGGCGCATCACCGGGCGAATATGCTCGGCGGCGGCAAGCAGGAAGACCTCGTCACCGGCCTCGATGACCGTATCGCCAGCGGGGAACACCGCCTGGTCGCGCCGGAAGATCGCGGCGATCCGCGCATCCATGTCGGCCGGCAGGAACTCGCGCATCTGCTGGATCGGCTTGCCGACCAGCAAGCCGCCCTCGTAGGCGCGCACGGCGACGAGGCTGACCCGTCCGCGCGCGAAACTGAGAACCTGCAACGCTTCCGGAAATTCGATCAGGCGCCGGATGTAGTCGGTGATCACCTGCTCCGGGCAAAGCGCGAAATCGACCGCGAAGTTGTCGTCGGACAACAGGCTGGCATCTTCCAGAAAATCCTGCGAGCGCAGACGGGCGATGCGGGTCGGCACGTTGAAAACACTGTGCGCCAGTTTGCAGGCCACCAGGTTCGCCTGGTCGCTCTGCGTCACGGCAATGATCATGTCGGCGTCAGCGGCCCCGGCATTGCGCAGCACCGAGGGCGTCGCCGCATTGCCGACCACCGTGCGCAAATCGAGTCGATCCTGCAACTGGGCAAGGCGCTGCCCGTCGTAATCAACCATTGTGATGTCATTTTCTTCGGAAACCAGTCCTTCGGCGACGCTTGCACCAACCTGCCCGGCGCCAAGAATGACGATCTTCATGACCCTATCCCCCGTTTTCTCAAGGCGGGAACGACCCGCTTTATTCTTCGCCGCGCTTGCCCAGCCTGACGTCCAGTTGCTTCAGCTTGCGATACAGATGCGTGCGCTCCAGCCCCGAGCGCTCCGCCAGCTTGGTCATGTTGCCACCCTCGATCCGCAGGTGGTGTTCGAGATAGAGTTTCTCGAAGGCATCACGCGCTTCGCGCAGCGGCTGATCGAGCAGCGGAATCAGGGAAGCCAGTTCCTGCCCGCCCTGTTCTTCCTGCGGCATCACGCGCTGCACGTCGTCGGCTGAAATCTCCTCGTCAAGCGAGGTCAGCGCCAGATTGCGGACCAGCGAATAAAGATCGTTCCAGTTCGCTTCCGGGCGGTTCTGCCATGGCTGCGTACGCAGCGCGTTGAGGGCGCCGGTCGCGAAACGGCGCGGCTGCACCTCGCCGCGCTCGACGAAGTTGGTCAGCAGCAGCCCCGCAATTTCCGGCACTTCGTCGGCATGGCCGGCCAGCGGCGGCATGCCGACCCAGACATCGGCGAGACGCGCCAGCAGCTTGCTGTCCCACCCTGCCTCGCCGAGCGCGCTCAGGGGCGTGACGGTCGCTGCGACAAGCTGCAATTTATGCCTCTCGAGACGGTCGACCGCGAACGCCAGGTTCATCTGCTGCATCTTCCCCAGCGCCGCGAGATCGGGCACGAAGAGCACCCCGCCATTAACCTTTTCCAGCATATCCTGGGTCAGCGCGCTGCTCACGCCGGAGAGATCGAGCCACGGCGAGCGCGGGGGCTGCAACGTCCGCGCACAGATTTCCGCCATGCCGCCGACCGCGCCCTTGAGCAACACCACCGGCGCCTTGGCCGCTGCCTGCTCCAGCCGGCGCTTGAATTCCTTGACGAACGCGGAACGGCCGAACGCTTCCAGCGTCAGCGCCGGGCGCTGCCGATGCGTGTCGTGCTTGAGCGCCTTCTGCACGGTCGACAGCAGCTTCTGCAAGGCGATCGGCTTTTCCAGAAAGTCGAATGCGCCGAAGCGCGTTGCCTCGACCGCCGTATCGATCGTGCCATGACCCGACATCATCACCACCGGCATGTTCAGATGGCCGGCAGCGTGCCACTCCTTGAGCAGCGATATGCCGTCGGTGTCGGGCATCCAGATATCGAGGAGAACCAGATCGGGGCGCAGCTCACCGCGGATTCGCCGGGCAGCGGTAGCGTGCTCCGCCACGCGGACATCGTAACCCTCGTCGATCAGGATTTCCGAGAGCAGTTCGCGAATGCCGACTTCGTCGTCAACGACCAGAATTATCGCCATTGTTGGCTTCCTCCTTCTTCACCAGGGGCAGGCGGATATCTATCCGCGCGCCGCCCTCCGGTGCATTGCTGATTTCAATGGTGCCCTGATGTTCGTCGACAATCTTCTTGACGATGGACAGGCCCAGCCCCGTGCCGCGAGCCTTGGTGGTGACATAGGGTTCGAAGATGCGCGGCAACAGTTCGACCGGAAAGCCCGGTCCGTTGTCGGCGATCAACAGCCTCGCCTGCTGGCCGGCACGTTCGGTCTCGATATGGATGGCCGCCGCTTCCCTCCCCTCGAGCGCGTCTTCCGAATTGCGCAGCAGGTTGTGAATGACCTGGCGCAATTGTGTCGCATCGCCCAGCACCTTGGGCAGGTCGCCGGCGAATCGCGTCTCGATGCTCACCGTCGAACTTTCGTAGAGTCCGAGCACCTCGCTGACCAGCGCGCCGAGATCGAGCGGCTCGACCTCGGGTACCGGCAAGCGGGCGTAGTCGCGGAAATCGTCGACCATCCGTTTCATCGCCTGCACCTGGTTGATGATCGTTTGCGTGCCGCGCGCCAGCATGTCGGCGTCACCGTTCATCAGCTTGCCGGCCAGCTTGAACTGGAGACGCTCGGCGGACAACTGGATCGGCGTCAGCGGATTCTTGATCTCGTGCGCCAGCCGCCTGGCGACTTCGCCCCAGGCCGCACTGCGCTGGGCCGCGACGATTCGCGTCACATCGTCGAAGACCACGACGTCGCCTCCGCCACTGGTCTCGGGCAGACGCGATCCGCGCAACAACAGCACCTGCGGCATGCCGTTGGCGCGTTCGAGCTCGACCTGGGTCTGCCATTCGACCTCCTTCGCGGTCGCGAAGTTGTGGCGGATGAACTGCCCGAGAACGTTCTGCCGCGGCCATTGATCGACGGCGGCACCGATCAGGCCGGCAAAGTCGTCGTTCAGGATGGTCAGGGCGCCCTCGTTGATGGTGCGCAGCACCGAATTGCGGTCGAACACCAGCACCCCGGCCGACAGATTGGCGAGGATGGACTCCAGATAGCCGCGTGCCGACTCGAGCTCGCTCCGATGGCGTTCGGTTTCGCGGCGGGCGTCATCGAGTTGACGGGTCATGCGGCTGAACGACTGGGTCAGCATCCCCAGCTCATCGCGGCTATAGACCGCCTGACGCGGCGAAAAATCGCCTTGGGCAACCGCCTGCGTGCCTTCGGCGAGAATCGAAAGCGGCGCCGACAGCCGGCGCGTCATGACAAAAGCCAGCGCAAAGGCACCGAACAGCGCGACCAGTACGGTCAGGGTCAGGGTCAGCGCATAGATCCGGGTCAACCCCTGGCGCGCCAGCTGTAACTCCTGGTAGTCGCGATAGACCCCCTGCACCGCATCGGCATCGTAGGCAAGCGACGACGGCACCGGCTGGATCAGTTGCAGGATGCGCGGCTCGTCGAACACGGTGCGCGCGGCAACGGGAACCAGCACCCGCAGGTAGAGCTTACCGTCCTCGCCCTCGACTGCGGTAACCGCCTGCGTGCTGCGCGCCTGCTTCAACTGGGCCTGCGTCGGCAGATCGGACAGGAGACCGCTGATCTCGCTGCTGGCGCTGGAAAGCAACTGGCCGCCGACCGAAAACAAGGCTGCGGACTGCACGGCGCTTTGTTCGCGCAGCCGCAGCAGCGCCGAGCGACGGCCGGCCTCCTTGAGATCCGAAAGCTCGTTCGCCATGCTCTGCGCCTTTCCCGTAAGATCGGTCAACAGCGAATCGAGCGCCGAACGACCGAGATGAAGCCCGGATTCGAGCGCCTTTTCGACCCGTACATCGAACCAGCTTTCGATCGAGCGTGTCACGAATTGCACTGAGACGCCATAGACGAGGGCGCCGGGCAGGACGGCGACGATGCCGAACATCATCATCAGGCGCAACTTGAGCCGGGCGCCGAAGACCTGGGCCCGGTAGTCGCGCCACAGCAATCGCAACTGCCAGCTAACCAGACTGAGCATGGCCAGCGCCAGGATGACGTTGAGGCCGATCAGCAGCGGATAGTGGCGCGTGAAAATCGCCGTGTCCGCCGCCGTGGACATCAGCAGCAGGAACCAGAGAATGGCGCCCAGCGTCGCGGCGATGGCGCCGCCGGCCGCCAGGAAGCGCTTCACTTGGCTTCCGCCGGCAGGGTTGCCTGCCAGACTTTCCAGTCGGATGCCAGGTTCCAGTCCTTGTTGCCAAGGGCGGCAATCTGGAAGGGGCGCGGCAACTGGTTGATGTCGAGGCGCATGCGCAGCGCCGCCGTGTAGGTTTCACCGGGTCGAACGCCGGCTTTCTCGGCATCCTTGTCGATCACCAGCCAGTTGCGCAGTCGTGACAACATGCGCAAGGCGTCCGACAGCGAGTCGAAAGACTGATGGAGGCCACCTGTCGACAAGCGGTATTGGCGCGTCAAGGCGTGGTACGAGAGGCGATAGGTCTGACTGCGACTGACCAGCTTTTCGTCGAACCAGTACCACCGCGGCCGCGTCATTTCGAAATCGGCGACGAAATACAGAACGACGCCTTTGGTTACCGCCTCTTCGAGGCGCTCGTTGAGCTCGAAACTGAAATCGGCCGCCACGACATAGCCGTCCTCGCTCGCCGTGATCTGCGGATTGGCAATCTCGATCTCGGCCGCCAGCACCAGCGCGGGCACGATGGCCAGCAGGGCGAGAAGCCAGCCGCGGAGACGCTCAGGCACGTTTTTCAAGGCAGCAGTAAAAAAAACCGTCGTGATCGGCAGTCGGCAATATTTGCTCCTCATGGGCGCGCCGCGCATCCGGGCGGGTCGCCAAAAAACGGGAAATCTGCCCGGTATTCTCCTCGGAAAAAACTGAGCAGGTCACATATAGCAGTTTACCCCCCGGTTGCACGACCTGCCACAGGGCATCGAGAATCCGCGCCTGGGTCTTGGCGAAGCTGGCGATGTCGGTCTCCCGCCGCAGCCACTTGGCATCCGGGTTGCGGCGCACGACGCCGCTGGCCGTGCAGGGTACATCGGTAAGTACCGCGTCGAAGGGCCGACCGTCCCACCAGGTATCGAGCCGGGCGCAGTCGGCCGCCTTGAGTGAGGCGTGCAAGCCGAGCCGGGCAAGGTTTTCCGCGACACGACGGCAACGCGACGGCTTCAGATCGAGCGCCAGCAAATCGAGATCGGCACGCTCCAGCAAGTGCGCCGCCTTGCCGCCCGGGGCCGCGCAGGCGTCAAGCACCCGGCTGCCAGGCGCCGGGTCGAGCAAGGCGGCAGCCATTTGTGCCGCCGGATCCTGGACCGAAACCAGGCCGTCGGCAAAGCCCGGCAAACGCTCGACCGGCACCGGCCGGTCGAGCATCAGTCCGGCCTCGCCGCAAGGGGTCGCGTCAATGCCTTCGGCGCTCAGGCGCATCCGGTATTCCTCGCGCGTGCAGCACCGGCGGTTGACGCGCAGCGCCATCGGCGGCGGTTGATTGCCGGCGGTGACGATGCCAGGCCACAATTCGGGATAAGCCGCCTGCAAACGGTGCAGCCACCAGTCCGGATGCCAATTGGCGGCGACCGGATCGGCCGCCAGTTCGGCAAGCAATTGCGCTTGCTGGCGCAAGTAGTTGCGCAAGACGCCATTGACCAGCCCCCGGAAGCGCCCTTCGGCAAGTTCTCCGGCCGCTGCAACGGCCTGATCGACGACGGTATGAGTTGCCTCGGGACGCGTCTCCAGCCGGTACAGCGCGACCAGCAACAGGGCGCGCACCTCGGGTGCCTCCAGCGGACGGGCCAGCAGCCGGCTCAGGAGGAAATCGCCATGTCCGTATCGGCGCAGGCTGCCATAGACAAGATCCTGTACCGCCGGACGAGCCACCGCGTCGACCCGGCCGAGCAGGCCGTCGGCCAGACTCTGCCCGGCGAACACCGCGGCATCGATGTGGGCGGCTTGCAGGAAGGCGAAAGCCAGGGAGTTGAGGGGCAATCCGGACATAGGCCGCAATTATCGCACGCGGCATAATGGCGCAATGCGCCCGTACTTGTTCGCCCTGCTTATTCTGCTGTTCGCGCCGCACGCCAAGGCGTGGAACGCCGCCGGTCACCGCCTGGTGGCGGCAATCGCCTGGCAACAGCTCTCGCCCGCCAGCC
>Ga0209310_1001643_pt1 | contig 16146 bp, 15 predicted proteins | sample AD_UKC030_MetaG_FD_184415 | JGI IMG/M metagenome (GOLD analysis project Ga0209310, IMG submission 184415) | Active sludge microbial communities of municipal wastewater-treating anaerobic digesters from USA - AD_UKC030_MetaG (SPAdes) (version 2) | ecosystem: Engineered > Bioreactor > Anaerobic >... | reverse complement strand
GGCTGGCTCCAAGGTGGACGATGGTCGAAAAGCCGACCCCGGTGCTCGCGGCCCGGTCGATGATCGCCGTGGTGACCGAGGCGGACTGCGCGACCAGCGCAATCTTGCCGGGCTGGGCGGCGATCGGGGAGATGCTGGCGTTGATGCCGAGTCCGGGCACCAGGAGTCCGCCGCTACCCGAGCCGAGCAGGCGCATCAGGTGCGGCCGCGCCGCTTCGAGGATCGCCTTGCGCACTGCGGAAAACTCGGTTGCGCTGAGCTTGTCGCGGATCGACGGGCCGATGATCGCGGCGCGCACGCCGCGTTCGCCGAGCTGGGCGACAATGGCCGGAATGCTCTCGAAATGGGCGCAGATGAGCGCGAGGTCGGGCACGAAGGGCAAGGGGTCGACGCGCACGCGCGGCCCCAAGCGCAGGCGCGTCGCACGCCTGGCGGCAACCAGGGCGAGCGGGCCGGTGAAGCCACCGGCGGCGAGGTTGCGCTGCACCAGGTCGGCATAGCTACTGGGCTCCTCAGGCTCGGCAATCACAGCGATCGAGCCGGGCCGGAAGAGGTATTCGAGGTTGCGAACTGTCATGGCTGTCCCGGAGCGCTAGTCAGAATGACCATATCATTGCTGGTCGCCGCGAATTTGAACGGGGACTCTATTTTCGGGCAAGCGTGGCGGCCGCGGAGAGGTCGTTGCGAGCGCACGCCGCGCATAGCGGGATGCGAGTGACCACGCCGTTCGCCTCGAAGCTTGGCCGGCTGGCCGGATTGATATCGGCAGCGACATAGGCTTCGCCCTCCCGGATCGGGGACAATAGGGAACGACACGGGTACTGAAACACCCCCGCCCCGCTAAACCACCTTCCCCGGATTCATCAACCCGCGCGGGTCGAGCGCCTGCTTGATCGTGCGCATCAGGGCGATCTCGACCGGGCTCTTGTAGCGCAGCAGTTCCTCGCGCTTCAACTGACCGATGCCGTGTTCGGCGGAAATCGAACCGTTCAGCGCGTGGACCGCATCATGGACGATGCGATTGACCGCGGGCTGGGCGGCGATAAAGGTGGCGTTTTCCTGCGCATCGGGCTTCGACAGGTTGTAGTGCAGGTTACCGTCGCCGACATGGCCGAAGGCGACGACGCGGATGCCCGGGAATACTCGTTCCAGCGCGGCGTCGGCTTGCTCCAGAAACGCCGGAATCGCCGATACGGGCACCGCGACATCGTGCTTGATGCTGATGCCCTCGATCTTCTGCGCTTCCGAGATGTTTTCGCGCAAGGTCCACAGCCTTTTCGCCTGGCTCTCCGAGTGCGCGACCACCGCGTCGGCCACGCCCCCGGCGTCCATCTGCCCGGCCAGCCAGCGTTCGACGGCAGCCTGATCGGCCTCGGAAAATTCGGCCAGGATGTACCACGGACCTGGCGCCGTCGGCCGCGTGGCGTCCGGAATGTTCTTCAGGACAAGCCCGAGCGACGCTTCGGAAATCAGCTCGAAGGCGGTCAATTGAGCGTCGAAAGCGGTTTTTGCCGAATTGAGCAGGTCGACCGTGGCGGCCGGCGAAAGCACATTGAGCCAGCAGGTAGTCTGCGTTCTCGGCAACGGAAAGAGTTTCAGCACGGCGCCGGTGATGATGCCGAGCGTCCCTTCGGCGCCGATGAACAACTGCTTCAGGTCGTAGCCAGTGTTGTCCTTGCGCAGGCCGCGCCGGCCGTCCCAGATTTCGCCATCGGGCAGCACGACTTCGAGACCCAGCGTCAGCTCGCGGGTGTTGCCGTAGCGCAGCACCTGCACGCCGCCGGCGTTGGTGGACAGATTGCCGCCGATCTGGCAGCTGCCTTCCGAGGCCAGGGCCAGCGGGAACAGGCGGTCGGCGGCGCGCGCGGCTGCCTGGACGGCGGCCAGCGTGCAGCCGGCCTCGACGGAAATCGTGTTGTTTTGCGGGTCGACCGCAACGATGCGGTTGAGGCGGCTAAGGCTGAGCACTACCGCACGGCCTGCGCCATCCGGCGTCGCCGCACCGCACAGGCTGGTGTTGCCGCCCTGCGGAACGATTGGCACGTCGGCTTCGCCACAGGCTTTGACGACAGCCGCCACCTCGGCGCTGTTTCCGGGACGCACGACGCATTGCGCGGCGCCACGATAACGCCCGCGCCAGTCGGTCAGGTAGGGCGCCATATCCTCCGCCGCACTCGACACATGGGCAATGCCGACGATTCTGGACAGGTTGGCGACCAGCGGCTCGATCGTCATCGGCGCCTCACTCCAACAAAGAATGAAGCAAGGGCAACATGTGCCTGGTCGCTTTGTGTCCAGCCTCGATCGCCTGGTCGGCTCGATAAAAATCGAGCAGGCCGAGCTGACCCAGACGCGGCGTGATCAACACGTCGGCCGGCTCGCCAGCCAGCCGCGAGCGCGAGATGCGACCCTGCATGATGGCGATGCTGTTGCTGACGACGTCGGCCAGCGACGGCCTGAACACTTCCTCACCGTCGCTTTCGCGTCCCAGCCAGCGCCCCATGACCTGGCGCCAGGCCGGTACCGGTACCGGCTTGTCGTTGCCGGGGGGGCGCAGGCTGACGGTATCCATCCCGAGATCGACCGCAATCACCAGATCCGCTCCGAGCGCCCGGCAAAGCGACACCGGGACAGGATTGACCAGCCCGCCATCCACCAGATAACGTTCGTCAAGCAAATGCGGGGCGAGCAGACCGGGCAACGCCACCGAAGCATGTACCGCGTCGATGATTCGCCCTTCCCTGAGCCAGACCTCGCGACCACTGGCCAGATCGGTCGCGACACAGGCAAACGGCCGGTCGAGATCGGCGAAGGTTTCGCCAAGAAAGGTGCGCGAAGTGTAGCCGAGCAATTTCTCGCCCTTGATCAGACCGCCCGCTTCCAGCGTCACGTCGAAATAGCCGAATACATCACGCCTGGTCAGGCCGCGCACCCAGCTTTCCAGCGGATCGAGCTTGCCTGACGCATAGACGGCTCCAACGAAGGCGCCGATCGACGTACCGCAAACGATATCCGGTGCAATGCCGGCCTGCTGCAAAGCCTGCAACACGCCGATATGCGCCCAGCCGCGGGCCGAACCGGAACCCAGGGCGATGGCGAGACGTGGCTTGCCCATGGCGGATCAGCCCCGCCCGACCACTTCGGCGTAAAGGTCGTGGTGATCGGCGTCGATCACCCTGACCTGCAGGAAGTCGCCCGGCTGGGCATCGAAATGGCCATCGAGGTAAACCAGGCCGTCGATTTCCGGTGCGTCTGCCTTGGAGCGGGCAATGGTGCCTTCTTCATCAACCTCGTCGACCAGCACCTGGATGACGCTATCGATCTTGGCCGCCAGCTTGTCGGCGGAGATATCTTCCTGCACCTGCATCAGCCAGCGACGGCGATCCTCGCGCACCTCTTCTGGTAACAGCTCGGCCAGTTCGTTGGCCTTGGCCCCCTCGACCGGCGAGTAGGCAAAGGCGCCGACGCGATCGAGCCTGGCGTCTTCGAGAAACTGGATCAACTGGTCGAAATCCTCTTCCGTCTCGCCGGGGAAACCAGTGATAAAAGTCGAACGGATGACGATTTCCGGGCAGATCTGGCGCCATTTGGCGATGCGCTCCAGCGTGTTCTCGGCCGAGGCCGGACGCTTCATCGCCTTCAGGATTTTCGGGCTGGCGTGCTGGAAGGGCACGTCGAGGTAGGGCAGGATCTTGCCCTCGGCCATCAACGGAATGACGTCATCGACCGACGGGTACGGATAAACGTAATGCAGGCGGACCCAGATACCGAAGCTGGCCAGTGCGTCGCACAACTCCTTGAGCCGGCTCTTGACCGGCTTGCCGCCCCAGAAGGCGGTGCGGTACTTGAGATCGACGCCGTAGGCGCTGGTGTCCTGCGAAATGACCAGGATTTCCTTGACGCCGGCCCGGGCGAGATTCTCGGCTTCGGCCAATACGTCGCCGACCGGGCGCGACACCAGCGGCCCGCGCAGCGATGGGATGATGCAGAAGGTGCAACTGTGGTTGCAGCCTTCGGAAATCTTCAGGTAGGCGAAGTGGTCCGGCGTCAGGCGCACGCCCTGCGGCGGCACCAGATCGGAATACGGGTCGTGCGGCTTGGGCAGATGGGTGTGAACAATGCCCATGACCTCCTCGGCGGCGTGCGGGCCGGTGACGGCGAGTACCGCCGGGTGCGTCGTCTGCACGATGTCGCCCTTGGCGCCAAGGCAACCGGTGACGATGACCTTGCCGTTCTCGTTGAGCGCCTCGCCGATGGCGTCGAGCGACTCTTCAACCGCGGCATCGATGAAGCCGCAAGTATTGACGATGACCAAATCGGAATTGTCGTAGCTCGGCGAAATCTCGTAGCCTTCGGCGCGCAACTTGGTCAGGATGCGCTCGGCGTCGGACGAGGCCTTCGGGCAGCCCAGGGAAACGAAGCCGATGGTCGGCACTTTTGCGTTCAAATTCATCACCTTCAGAGCTACATCAGCAAGGGATACCACCGGCAAGTCCAGCCTGCGGCGTTCTCGGTCAAACAGGTCACCTCGCGCAACCGCTCGTTCGCTGCATCATTCGCCACACAACAAGCGCCGCTCGGCGAGCGCAAAGGCTTCATCGGTATCGGCATTCAGCACCTGCATCTTCGCCTGTTCGCAGGCCGTCGCCGCCTCCACTTCAGCCGATGCTGCCACTGCCGGCGCGGGGGCGGGGGCGGGGGCGGGGTTGCAGCGGGCATCGGCCACCAAGCGGATGTTGCTGAATTGCCCCTGCTCGACCGCCACGCAATCACCGATCCGCTTGCCTGCCTGGTCGGAAATGATGCGGGTGGTTGTCCTGCCGTCGATGAGAACGGTGTACTCGAACGCCTGCGAACGTGTGGCGAGCGTGGTGACGCCGCGACCGGCGGCAGCACCGCCCAGGGTGCGCAACGCACGGTTGCTGCTGGACTGCCCGCTACCGGTGGCCAGGCCAACGCCGCCGCCGACGAGCGTGCCGACATTCTGAGCGGTCGAATTGTTCACCGTGGTCGGGACGACGTTGGTGATGCGCCCGTACTGCACACGCGACTGGGCATCGGCAAGCATCGGGATCAGCGAGAGGGCAAACACTGAGGCGAGCTTTGAAGTGTAGGCAAACGGGATTCGGTTCATTGATTTACTCCAGAGTGATTGACGGTGTCGATGTGGAGATCAGACAACCTGCCCCACGCACTACAAAACCAGCCTGACCAGAAGCTCGCACCAAGGCTGAAGTATGGCGAATTATTGCAGATTCGCCGTGACAGTGCGGGAGCGTTTGAACTGGAAACTTGATATCACACCCTTGATATCGACATTCCCAAAGACTATAGTTTGATCAGAGAATACTTATTGACTCGCATCACCCGATGTTTGGCAATAGTACCGGCCTTGGTACAGCACAGTGACCGGGATGATAAGTTGCCCGTTTATGGGCAGGGGGATAAGGATGGAAGATCATCTCAAACGCCTTCTTGAGGCTGAGTCCCGCGCGCAGGCGATCATCGACGACGCCAGCGCGGAACGGCAACGAATTCTCGACGAATCCCTGGCAACGGTGCGAGATAACGAACTACGCTTCGAGGCCAGCCGCGCGGAACTGCGTGCCCCGTTTCTGAAGGAGGCGCATGGCCGTGCCGAGCATGTGATCGCCGAACTGGCGCACAAATACGAGGAACGTCAGCGTAACTTGCGCGAAATGGCCGCTCAACATGAACAGGAGGCGGTCGATGCGACCTTGAACCTTCTGCTCGATCCGACGCGTTGAGTCTGGATATCGCGCAATCGGCCAGATACATCAGATTTTGTCCTCCTACCTGAATACTCGTGTCAGTCTTTTCTCCAACCGATTGTGGCAGGACGAGGATTTCCGTACGCTGATCGAAAGTGAACACAGTGAATTGGCCAGCGTTCTCGCCGAACGCGGGTTGCCCCAACTGGCTGCCGGATTCGACACCCTGGATAACCGTTCTCTCGAGCAACGCATCATTGCCCAGCTGCTTGAAGACACAACCATAATGATCCGCCCGCTGACCGGAAAAGAGCGCGATTTTCTGCTGTATTGGACCCAGCATTTCGAAATCGGAAATCTGAAGACCCTGTTACGCGGGAAAATGTCCGGCGAGCGGCCGGCGCTTTTACTGAGCCGCCTGACACCGATGGGTAGCTTTGGCCATCTGGACATTCAGGAACTGGCCCATACGGAAGATGTCAGCGAATTGCTGCGCCGGCTGGAAAGCAGCCACTATGCAGATATCGTGCGCCCTGCCCGGCGTGCCTTCGAGGAGAGTCACGACCCGTTCATCCTCGATGCCGCGCTTGACCGGGCCTATTTCGAAGGTCTGGAACACCGTGCACGCCCGCTCGAGGGTGGTGGCGGAAAAGCGCTCCGGCAGCTGATGGGCGCCCTGATCGACCGCTTGAACCTGGTGTGGCTGCTACGTTACCGTTTCAACTATAACCTGCCGCCAGCCCAGGTCTACTTCCTTCTCGTGGCGTCGCACTACAGCCTGCCACCCTCACTTTTGAGAAAACTGGCGACCCTCGGAAGCCGGGTGGACGTGCTTGCGGCACTGCCGGAGTCGCTACGCAAGCTGCTGGCCGGCACCAACGACATTCCGGAGGTATTCAGGAGAATGGAACGCAGCGGCGCCGAACTGGCGAGCAAGACCTTGCACTCCGGCGCACCGTCGATCGCCCGCGCCTTTGCCTACCTGAACCTGCGCGAGCGCGATCTGCGCTCGGTACGGGCCGTCCTGCGCGGCCGACTTCTCGGACTCCCGGTGGCCGACATCCGCCTTGCCATGCTGCACGCCTGCGAAGGGAACGCCTGATGTTTCGCGCCGAACCGCTGGTCAAGATCAGGCTGCACATGCTCGCTTCCGAAGCAGCGGACGCGGCGCTCGAACTGGCACGGTTCGGAATTTACAGCCCGGCCCAGCACCAGCCGCAAATTCTCCATGAAAACCCTGCTCTCGCCTACCGTGAAGCATGGCTCGAAGCAGAAGCACGAACCGTCAAGCTGGCCGAACGCTGCGGCAGCCTCACCGATCCGAGCATACCGGAGGGCGCCGAAGCGCCGACCCTGCTCGACCTGGAAGAACTCAACAGCTGGCTAAAGGAAGTATGGGTCACCTGTCTGGCGGCCTATGAAGGCGAGGCCCGCATTGCCGAAGAGATTCGCCATCTGGATGCCTTGCAGGAAACCCTCGGCAAGCTGGAACACCTCAACGTCGATCTCGCCCATCTGTTGCGACCAGAAGGCTTGCTGGCGGTAAATATCGGTAGCCTGCCCGCCACCAGCGCCAAACGCGTTGGAGAAGCACTGTCGATGACCGGCTACATCATTTCCAACTTCGATACGGTTGCCGATCAAATCTACGCCGTCATTGCCGGCCCGCGCGAACGCCACGACGAGGTTCGCGGTGTGCTTTCGCAGGCCGGTTGGCGCGAGTTGCCGGTGCCCGAGGAACTGCGGACCCACCCGCGAACCGCACGCGCCTGGCTGATCGGGGAACGCAAGCGGGTTGAGCAACTGAACCTAGCCGAATGCGCGGCCCTGGAAACCTTGCGCGGCAAATACCGCTCGGGTCTGGAGGAGGCTCGCCTGCGCGTCGAACTCGGCCGCCCGTTGGCAGAAGCAGCCGTCAGCGGAGTTCGTGGCCAGGGTGCCCTGGCCAGTTTGTCCGGATGGGTTCCGCGACGTCGCGCAGGCGAATTGAAGGAAAAACTGGAAGAGCGCTTTCATGGCCATTACTGGCTGAATATCGAGGAAGCCGGCAAGCAGGAAGCACCGACGATTCCCTCGCTCGTGCATTACCCGGCCTGGCTGACGCCCTTCGTGCCGCTGGTTAAAAGTTACGGCATACCGCGCTACGGCGAATTCGACCCCACCCTGCCCTTCGCCCTGACCTACCTGTTGCTGTTCGGCGCCATGTTCGGCGACGTCGGTCATGGCGCCGTTCTCGTTCTGTTCTCCATCCTGCTTTACCGGCGTCTGGGCAAGACGACCTGGATCGGCATCGCCGCCGGCGTCGTCTCGATGCTGTTCGGCGTGCTTTACGGGAGCGTCTTCGGCTTCGAGGACATGATCGGGCCGGTCTGGATTTCGCCGTTGCATGATCCGATCCAGGTGCTCAGCATCGCGGTGGCATTCGGCGTCGGCTTCATCATCTTCACGCTGCTGGTCAATACGTTTAACCGCTTGGTCGCCGGAGATACGGCGGAAGCGCTGTTTGACTCGGGCGGCATTGCCGGGCTACTTTTTTACCTGGGTGCCACTGGTGGCATTGCCAGTCTGGCGGGCGCAAGCGCAATCGCCATCCCGTTCTGGCTCATGGCACTGGCCGGCATCGCCATCGTCGCCATTTACAAATGGCTGGAAACAGATGCCAGCTTTGGCGAGCGATTGTTGGTCACCAGCATCGAAACCCTGGAAACCGGCATCAACCTGTTCGCCAACACCCTGTCATTCATGCGGGTTGGTGCATTCAGCCTGAACCATGTCGCGCTGGCATTGGCAGTTTTTACGCTCGCCAGCGGCCTTGGTTCGGCTGGCCACTGGTTCACGATTATCTTGGGCAACATCGTCATCATCGTCCTCGAAGGCGGCATCGTCGCGATTCAGGCCTTGCGTCTGATGTATTTCGAGGGGTTTTCGCGTTTTTTCAGCGGTGACGGCAACGAGTTCGTGCCATTGAAACTGATGGGTATCAAGTAAGCAGTTTTCCGATCAATATCGATTCTAGGAGAAATAAATGAACTGGCTGATCGCCTTGGTAGGTTTGTCCGTAGCAGCCATGATAATTTCGGGCGTATGGCTGGAGCTCAAGCCTGCTCGTACCCCTGCCCCACGCTTGCTCAAAGGGGGAATCCTGGCGAACTTCGTACTCGTCGGGCTGAGCCTTGCCGGCATGTTGTTGCTCGGACTTCAGGAGGCACTGGCAGCCGAACCCGTGGTCGGGGTCGTGCTTGAGATTTCGCTGGGCAAGGGGCTCGCATTGATCGGAATCGGCCTGCCCACCGCCATGGCAGCGATCGGTGCCGGAATCGCTCTCGGGCCGGTCGGTTCAGCTTCGCTGGCGGTAATCGCCGAAAAGCCGGAAATGTTCGGCCGAACGCTGATCTACATGGGCTTGGCCGAAGGTATCGCCATCTACGGTCTGGTCATGTCGATTCTGATGCTCGGCAAGATTTGACGGCATAAGTTCGAAGATGGCAAGCGCAGCTGACACGATTTCCGGCGGTGCACGACTGGTCGTCCTGGGCAGTGCTGCCTTGACCGACGGTTTCAGCATGATCGGTGCCGAGACCTATCCCGATGCGGACCCTGCACGGGTCGAAGCAGTTCTGGCGCAACTGGTCAAGGATGGTGATCCGGCCCTGGTTCTGCTCGAATCCAGCCTGTCACACGCTGGCGGCATCTGGCTTGACCGATTGCGTAACGAAGGCGGGCGCATCGTCGTGACCGAACTGCCACACCTTGCAGCACCCCAGGATTATTCACCGGCGGTCGACGAGGTAGTACGTGCTGTATTGGGCCAGGAGGCGCTGAATTGATGGCTGTCAATCGCCCATGGAGTGAACTATGGAAGTAGATGCACAGGTAAGCCAACTGGAAGCGGCACTGATGAGACAGGCCGAGACCCTTGCCCGCGAGCAGCGACAGAACACGGAGTCCGCCAAGACCCGCATTCTGAAAGATGCTGCCGAACGCCTGAAACTGGCCGAGGAACGTGAAATATTGGCGGCCAAGGTGGATGCCGAACACATTGTGCGGCGCGAAGTACAGGTTGCCGAAGCGCGCATGGCCGCGGAACTCGACCGCCTGCGCTGGGCGCTCACCGAAGCCACGCTATCGGACGTGCGGCAGGCGTTCGCCAATCTTGTCGATGATGAAGCGCGCTATTTGGCGGTATTGGAAGCCTGGCTTGCCAACTCTGCCCGGGAATTGCCGGCTGGCAACCTGATCGCCGAGGTGCGTTCGGCGGATGCGCCGAGGCTGGCTGGCAACTGGACACAAATCGTCGGGCGCGCCGCCCCGGGGCGCAAGGTTGAATTGCGCGTTCATGGCAAGACCAGCGAAGGCGGCATGCGCGTCCTTCTGGCCGACAATCGGGCACAGATCGACCAGACCTTCGAGGCACGTCGTTCGCGACTGGCGGACGAGTTGGCCCGCGAGGCGATGGAACACCTGTTCGCCAGCGCCCCGAGCCTGGGAACCCTGGTTCATGGATAAATACAATACGAACGACTGGCCGGAAGCACTACGGTACATCCGGGTCACACCCTAGATCAACTGGAAATCATATGGGCAAGATACTTGAAATCAACGGCCCCCTAGTCAAGTTGCTATTACCGGAAGCCGTTATCGGCGAGCAGGTTCGCGTCGGCCAGATCGGTCTGGTCGGCGAAGTGATCAGCCGCGACGGGAACACCGCGCTCGCCCAACTTTATGAGGACACCGGCGGTCTGCGGCCTGGCGAGGTGGCTGACGGACTGGGCTGGCCGCTTTCGGTCGAACTCGGACCCGGCCTTCTCAATGCGATCTTCGACGGTGTGCAACGCCCCCTGAACGCCGTTCGGGACAAAAGCGGCGACCGCATTGCACGCGGCGTTTCAGTACCTTCACTGCCGCGCGACCGGCGCTGGCATTTCGCTCCTGATCCACAACGACTGAGTTCTTCGCGAATCAACGGTGGCGATGTGCTGGGAACGGTTCGCGAAACCGAATCCATCCTGCACCGCATTCTGGCTTCGCCCAAAACCCATGGCGAGTTGCTTGAACTGGCGCCGGAAGGCGACTACACCTTGGATGAGGTGATCGGCCGGATAAGACTGCCCGATGGTAAGATCGAAAAGCTGCGCATGTTCCACCGCTGGCCGGTACGCACGCCGCGCCCATACCGGCAGCGTGACCACGCCATCCAGCCCCTGATCACCGGACAACGCATCCTCGACACCTTCTATCCGCTATTGAAAGGCGGCAAGGCAGCCATTCCCGGCCCCTTTGGTGCCGGAAAAACCATGCTGCAGCAACAGATTGCGCGCTGGTGCAACGCCGAGATCGTCATTTACGTGGGTTGCGGCGAGCGCGGAAACGAACTGACCGACGTGCTGGAATTCATGCCCAAACTGACCGACCCGCACACCGGCCGCCCATTGATGGAGCGGACCCTGCTTGTTGCCAATACCTCCAACATGCCTGTGGTGGCGCGTGAAGCCTCGATATACGTGGGCATTACCATCGCCGAGTACTTCCGCGACCAAGGTTATGACGTTGTGCTTGTCGCTGATTCCACCAGTCGCTGGGCCGAAGCGCTGCGCGAAGTCTCCGGCCGGCTCGGCCAAATGCCGGTTGAAGAAGGATATCCGGCCTATCTCGGCTCACGCCTGGCGGCATTCTATGAACGCGCCGGCCGGGTCGAAACCCTCTCCGGCAGCCATGGTTCGGTAACCCTGATCGGCGCGGTTTCACCCCCCGGCGGCGATTTTTCCGAACCGGTGACCAGCCACACCAAGGAGATCGTTCAAACCTTCTGGGCACTCTCGAAGGAACTGGCAGACGCCCGTCATTACCCCGCAGTAGACTGGCTGGAGAGCTTTTCCGGTTATATCACCTCCACTGCCCGCTGGTGGGCCGAGAACGTCGCCCCTGATTGGGAAACGGCACGTAGCCAGGCTCTCGACCTGCTCTCATCGTCCGAAGAATTGCAGCGTATCGTCAATCTGGTTGGTGTCGAAGCGCTGTCCAGCGAGCAACGGTGGACGCTTGAAGCATCCGTCCTGATCAAGGAAGGCCTGTTGCAACAGGCAGCGACCGACGAAACCGACAGCTTTGCTTCGCCGGAAAAGCAGTTCGCTCTACTCGCTGCCTTGATCGAAATTTACTATCAGGGCATGAAACTGGTGAAACTCGGCGTGCCGGCGCGACGCTTGATCCAGATGCCCTTGCTGGCCCAGGCCCGACGCTGGAAGAGCCAGCATGGCTCGGACGACCTTGCCGCGCTGAAGGAAAAAACTGACCGGATTCAGGCGGAATTCGAACACATTGCGCTGGATTACGAACATGCACCGAACACCGCCTGAAAGGGAGTTCAGGCAAATCAAGGCTGATCAATCATGAAAAATATCGAATTCTGCACTGCGACCTCGGCCCAAGGGGGGCTCGTCGTGATGGGCGGCGTATCCGGTGTGGCGGCCGGATCTCGCGTGCAGTTGCGTGACCACACCGGACGCCTGCGTTCCGGCCTGGTCATCCGCGCCGCCGACGATTCTGTATTGGTCGAAGTCTTCGAGGGCACCGACGAATTGGACCTGGAACGCACCTGGGTCCGATTCCTCGACGAACCGTTCAAACTGCCGGTTTCGCGCGATATTCTCGGGCGCATGTTCAATGGTGCCGGGTTGCCGCGTGATGGAAGACCACCGATCATTTCCGCAGACCGCCGCGACGTCAATGGCGAACCGCTCAACCCGGCAGCCCGCGCCTACCCGCGTGAATTCATCCAGACCGGCATTTCTGCCATCGACGGCATGAACTCGCTGACCCGGGGCCAGAAACTACCGATTTTTTCGGGCGGCGGCCTGCCGCATAACCGGGTCGCGGCGCAAATCGTGCGTCAGGCCAAGTTGCTGGGTGACGAATCGTCCGAATTCGTCATCGTCTTTGCAGCCTTCGGTGCTTCACACGCCGATGCACGCTTTTTCCAGGAAAGCTTTGAGGAAAGCGGCGTTCTGAGCAAGGTCGTCATTTTTCTGAACCTGGCCGACGAACCGGTCATCGAGCGCCTGCTCACCCCACGGGCAGCGCTTACCGCTGCCGAATATCTTGCCTTCGACCTCGACTATCACGTGCTGGTGGTCATGACCGACATGACCGCCTATGCCGAAGCGCTGCGTGAAGTGGCTGTACTACGCGGTGACGTGCCGGCGCGCAAGGGCTACCCAGGCTATCTTTATTCTGACCTAGCAGAAATTTACGAGCGCGCCGGCCGCATCAGGAACCGCCCCGGATCGATCACGATGATTCCCGTGCTATCGATGCCTTCTGATGACATCACGCACCCGATTCCCGACCTGACGGGCTATATCACTGAAGGCCAGATCGTGCTTGGGCGCGAACTCTTCAATCAGGGTATCTATCCACCAGTGATGGTACTGCCATCCCTGTCGCGCCTGATGAAAGATGGCATCGGCAAGAATTTCACGCGCGAAGATCATCCCCACGTCGCCAGCCAGTTGTTCGCCAGTTACGCCAAAGCGCTCGAAGTGCGCGGTCTGGCCGCCATCATCGGCGCCGAGGAGCTCGGGGACAGTGACCGGCGCTACCTTAAATTCGCCGAAGCTTTCGAACAGCGTTTCATCGGCCAGGGTGAGGATGAAGATCGCAGCATTTCGGAAACCCTGAATCTTGCCTGGGATCTGCTCTCCATGCTGCCGGCCGCAACGCTGATCCGGGTATCCGAAGAAGAACTGGCAAAATACCACAAGCATGTGGACGCCAATGTACCTGAAACAAACACCTGAACATGAAAAAGCGTCTCTCCGTTCCGCCGACCAAGAACGCACTGCTGCAGGTCACACGCGAGGTGCGCTTTCTCGAACAAGGCCAGCAGATGCTGGAGAAAAAGCGCGATCTGCTGACCCGGGTCGTATACGAACGACTGGCGCAGTACCGCGAACTGCGTAACCAGACCGAAAAGGAACTGAGAGATGCCTACCACTGGCTCGGTATTGTCCAGATGCGCATGGGTGGCCAGAAGTTACGCCAGGCCACAGTGGGCCTGAAGCCGGCGGTGGCCTTGAAGATTGTCGCCCGCTCCAGCGTCGGCGTCGAATACCCGAGCATTTCCGCCACCCCGTTGCCGCTGCAAGCCGTCGGCCTCATGGGTACCGATGTCAGTTTCGACGAAGCGCGCATTCGCCTGCAAAGCCTGACAATCACCCTCGCCCGCCTCGGCGAAGCGGAAAATGCTCTATGGCGACTGCTGGCGGCCAGCCGCAAGACGCAGAAACGAGTCAACGCCCTGAAATACAATATCATTCCCCGCTACCACGCGACCGAGCATCATATCCGCGCCGCACTCGAGGAAGACGAGCGCAATACGCTGTTCCAGATCAAGGTACTGCGCGCACGGGCTGACGCATCCTGATCGCCACCGCATGAATTTGCCTTACGTCTCGACTTTCCTGGGTAACCGCTTCTTCCTGACCCGTCCGCATATCGACGACGTAGCGATCGAGGATATTGCCCATGGTCTCGCTTATCAATGCCGCTTCAACGGCCAGACCAGTGCCTTTTATTCCGTCGCACAGCACAGCTTGATGGTCATGTCGCTGGTACCACAGACGCTTCGGTTCCAGGCATTGTTGCACGATGCTGCGGAAGCATATCTGGGCGACATGGTGAAGCCGCTGAAACCCCTGTTTCCGGAGTTCAGCGTGATCGAAGCACGCGTCATGGCCATCATCGGCCAGCGTTTCACAATCGATCTGACTCATCTCGACCCGGCGATCAAGCACGCGGACATGATCGCCCTAGCCACTGAAAAACGCGACCTCATGCCCTATTCGACCGAGACCTGGTCTTACCTGCAAGGAATCAGACCCTTGCCCGAAAGTATCGAGCCAATGACTCCGCAAGCTGCAAAGAATGCCTTTTTGGAAGCATTCAGCAGGCTATCAGCGGACTGAAAAGAAAAAGGCCAATCCGAAGACTGGCCAAATCAGGTGTTTCCCGTTAGGGATATGCCCAGGCTGGCGCCTCAATAGAGGACCTCGTGCCAGCGTCCGTCTGCCTGCATGTTTTCCTTCATGTCGACCCAGGAAGCTGTAGACCCGGCAATATCTCCGAGCGCTTTCTCGACCCGTGCCTGCATCTCATTGACACCGGCAAAATAGACATGGGTATCAGGACTGAGCATCATCTCAAGAACCTCGGTGGCGTTATGTTCCAGCGCCTTGTCGATATCCACCGGCGCATCGAAGAGCGGACGCGGGCTGACCGCCTGGAAAGCCCTGAAGGTCGGCTGATAAACGTATTGCGCCAGATCCTTGTTTTCGTCATTCATGTAAAGCATTTCCAGGCCGGTCTTCGCACCATAAAACAGGCGCACCTTACCTTCCCAACTGCCGTATTTCTCGTAAATGGTACGAATCAGCGATCGGAACGGCGCGATGCCGGTCCCCATGCCGATCATCAGAATCCCTGCTTTGTGGTTCGCCGGAACCTCGAACGGATAACCGAAGGGGCCGGTAAAATCGACCGCAGAACCCACCGGAAGGTCGCACAAGTAATTGGAAGCAATGCCCTGATAACGCTCACCATTGAAGTCGTCGATATAGCTGTGGCGCTTGACGCAGATTGCAAACTCAACGCCACCATCGCGTTCGACATCATTGTCGGCAACCAGATAAAGACGCGGGTGGTATTTATTGCCGTATTGACCGGGCGCCATGACGCGCACGCACTGACCTGTCTTGCACGAGAATGACAAATCATCACGCCGAAATACGAGGTGTCGTACATCTTCGGTCGAATCCGGTGGGGTGATGCGCTGGGAACGTACCAGAGTAGCGGAATATTGCTTGTCCGCAGAAGGGTTGGTCAGCGTGGCGTTCGACATTCCTGCTCTCCAAACGATATTAAATAGCCAATTATATTGATGATACCCGAGTACTTGAGAATATTGCCATATACGTTGTAGTTTGCTCCGCTCCAGCTTAAAGCGAATCACACATGCCGGCAAAAGACGCTTCCCGTAAAAGCAAATGAAAGAACGGATACTCTTGCTGCCAGCAGAAAACGAAAAGCCTTCAAGCGTATGAACTTGAAGGCTTTTCAATTCTGGCGGAGAGGGCGGGATTCGAACCCGCGGTAGGGGATTACCCTACACACGCTTTCCAGGCGTGCGACTTAAACCGCTCATCCACCTCTCCGGAAGGCGCGCATTGTAGCAGAGGGGGTACCTTTCCTCAAAGCGACATTCCTTGGTGGCACGTCAGGCAGATCCACGATCTGGCAGATCAAATCCTGAAAATAAAAAGGCTATGTAATCGATGCATGTTGGTCGATAATAAAGTTATCTGAATCAATCGGATAGGTGTTGTGATGAAGCCCCATAATTTCCGGAAACTGTCGAGTA
>Ga0209310_1001640_pt1 | contig 16169 bp, 9 predicted proteins | sample AD_UKC030_MetaG_FD_184415 | JGI IMG/M metagenome (GOLD analysis project Ga0209310, IMG submission 184415) | Active sludge microbial communities of municipal wastewater-treating anaerobic digesters from USA - AD_UKC030_MetaG (SPAdes) (version 2) | ecosystem: Engineered > Bioreactor > Anaerobic >... | reverse complement strand
CGCGGCTGGTGATCCACCGCTACGCGATGCTCGGCGTGCTCGACGAGCAGGGTTTCCCGCTGCGCGAGATGGGCATCCTGCAGTCGCCGTCGGCGCGCAAGGCCACCGCCGGCGGGGCCGTGGCGCCTATGGCCGGCGCACCCTGCCCCGAATGCGGCAACGCCACGCTGATCCACAAGGACGGCTGCGACTTCTGCACCGCCTGCGGCTACGTGGGGGTGTGCGGCTAGGGCGGCCCGCCGCTGCCCTTCGAGGGGGCCGCGGGCAGGCAGCCTGCGGCGGGATCGAGCCCGCGCCATCCGGCCGCTTGCGGCCGCTGCGGAAGGGAGGAGGCGCGGTGGCGCAGCACGATCGCCTGTACAAGCTGCGGCACTGGCTCGACAGCGGGCGCTGCGTCACGCGCGACTTCCTGCTGCGCGAACTGGAGGTGTCGGCGGCCACGCTCGAGCGCGACATCGCCAAGCTGCGCGACCAGTACAACGCCCCGATCGAATGGGATGCCGAACGCGGCGGCTGGTACCTGAACCGCCGCCAGGCGACTGTAGGGCCGCAATTCGAGCTGCCCGGCCTGTGGTTCAGCGCCGAGGAGATCCATGCGCTGCTGACGATGCAGCACCTGCTGGCGCACCTGGACGCCGGCGGGTTGCTCGGCCCGCACATCGAGCCGCTGATGAACCGGCTGCACCAACTGCTGGGCAGCGGCGCGCCGCCGAAGGCCGACGTGGCGCGGCGCATCCGCGTGCAGAGCGTGGGCGCGCGGCGCGTGCACCTGCCGCACTTCCAGGCACTGGGCAGCGCGCTGCTGCGGCGCCGGCGCCTGGTGATCCGCTACCGCGGCCGCAGCCGCGCCGACACCACCGAACGCGAAGTCTCGCCGCAGCGCCTGGTGCACTACCGCGACAACTGGTACCTGGACGCCTGGTGCCACTGGCGCCAGGCGCTGCGCAGCTTCAGCGTCGACGCCATCGAGCAGGTGCGCATGCTCGACCGCGCGTGCATCGACATCGCCGACGGCGAACTGGACGAAGCGCTGGGCGCGGGCTACGGCATCTTCGCCGGGCGCGACGTGCGGTGGGCCGGCCTGCGCTTCACGCCCGAGCGCTCGCGCTGGGTGGCGTCCGAGACCTGGCACCCGAAGCAGCGCGGCCGCTTCGATGCCGAGGGGCGCTGGCTGCTGGAGTTGCCCTATGCCGACCCGCGCGAGCTGGTGATGGACATCCTGCGGCATGTGCCGGAGGTGGAGGTGTTGTGGCCGGAAGAGCTGGCGGCGGACGTGCGAGCCAAGCTGGTTGCCGGGATCGGGAGGCTGGATGAATGAGGCACCGCACATGGCGGCGAACTTCGTCTTGCCACTTCTGCGATGGCCCTTCTCGGGACGGCGCACGCTGGATAAACGATCAGGCATCTTCGATCCGCAGGCTCGTCCCGTGACACACGCAGCCGCCAACATGCCGATCAGGACTGACAGGAACACCGCTCCGTGACACACGACCACGCTTCCTGCTTCGCTCGTCTGGCCGGCTTGCCCGAAGGCGCAAGGCCGCACGATTGGCAGTCGGCGGTGGCGCAGCCCACCGATTGCGGCAACCGCCTGATCCGCATTCCCACCGGCATGGGCAAGACCTTCGGCGTGCTGTGCGCGTGGGTTTGGCATCGATTGGTGCGGGGCGACGAGTCGTGGCCGCGTCGGCTGGTGTGGTGCCTGCCGATGCGCGTGCTGGTGGAGCAAGTCGTGGCGGAAATCAGCGCCGCGCTGACGCGTGCCGGGTTCGACCAGCGCGTGCGGGTGCACGTGCTGATGGGCGGCGTCGAATCGGCTGAGTGGCATCTGGCGCCCGAACGCGAAGCCGTGCTCGTCGGCACGCAGGACATGCTGTTGTCGCGCGCCCTGAACCGTGGCTACGCCGCGCCTCGCGCCCGCTGGCCGATGGACTTCGGCCTGCTGAACCAGGACGCACTCTGGGTCATGGACGAGGTGCAGCTGATGGACGTGGGCCTGGCCACGTCGGGGCAGCTGCAAGCTTTTCGCGAGCAGGACGCTGCGCTCGCCGGCCCGCGTCGGCCCTGCAAGACCTGGTGGATGAGCGCCACGCTGCAGCCGGCGTGGCTGCAAGCCAGTCCCGACACTCGGCCGGCGCTCGGCAACCTGCCGCAGGTGCGCGTGGCGCCGGCGCAGCGGCGCGGCGCGTTGTGGGACGACGTGCGCAAGCCTGCGCGCATCGAGCCCGTGGCCGACACGAAGAAGCTTGTCGCGTTGGTGGCCGAGGCCCACCTTGCCGCCGGCCGCGGCGCGAGCGGGCCGACGTTGGTGGTGGTGAACCGGGTCGAGACGGCCAACGAAGTGCACGACGCGCTCGCGGCCAACAAGGCCTTGAAGGGCGAGACCGATCTGCGCTTGGTGCACAGCCGCTTCCGCCCGGCGGATCGCGCGGGCTGGCGCGAGGCGTTCCTCAACCGAGCCGCCTGCGCCCCCGGCACCGATCGCATCGTCGTGACCACGCAGGTGGTCGAGGCGGGCGTGGACATCTCGGCCGCGGTGCTGGTGACCGAGCTGGCGCCCTGGCCGAGCCTGGTGCAGCGTTTCGGCCGCAGTGCGCGTTGGGGTGGTACGGCGCAGGTGATCGTCGCCGATGCGCAGCCCAAGGACGACAAGGCCGCAGCACCGTACACCGCATCGACGCTGGACGCGGCGCGCACCGCGCTGGCGCTGCTGAACGACGTATCGCCGCGCAAACTGGAAGCCTTCGAAGACGCGCACCCCGAACTGCTGTCGGGCCTGTACCCGTACACGCCGCGCCACCTGCTGATGCGCAACGAGATCGACGAGCTGTTCGACACCAGCGCCGATCTGTCGGGCGCCGACATCGACATCAGCCGCTTCATCCGCTCCGGCGAGGAGCGTGATCTGCAGGTGTTCTGGCGCCCCGTCGAGCCCGGGGCGTGGCCCGCCTCGGCGCAGCGCGCGCATCGCGATGAGTTGTGCAGCGTGCCCTTCCTGCGCGCGCAGGAATGGCTGTGCGACAAGCCGAGCGGCCGGCTGAAGCCGCATGTACGGGCCTGGGTGTGGGATTGGGTCGAAGGCGAATGGGCCCGCGCCGAGCGGCGCCAGCTCTACCCGGGCCAGACGGTGCTGGTGGCGGCCGAGATCGGCGGTTACCTGCCGGAGCGTGGCTGGTCGCCGAAGAGTACGGCGCCCGTGCCCGTCGTGGCCCCGCGTGCGTCGGACATCGTCGAAGCCGCGGCCGCGGCCGACAGCGCGGAGAACGACGAGTCACTCAGCGAGGCCGCGGGTTGGCAGACGATCGCGTTCCATGGTCAACAGGTGGCGCGCCAGGCAACGGCGCTGGCCGACGCACTGGCACCTGCGCTGTCGCCGCTGCTGGGCCTGGCCGGCCGCTGGCACGACGTCGGCAAGGCGCACCCGGCTTTCCAGGGTTCGCTGCTGCCGCATCGCTTCGGGGCGGACATGGCCAAGGCGCCGCCGGCGGCGTGGCAGCCGCCGCGCAGGCTGTACCTGATGCCCGACGGAAGCCAGCGCCGCGGCCTGCGCCATGAACTGGCCAGCACCTTGGCGCTTTTCGCATTGCTGCGCCGCTGCCACATCGACCACCCTGCGCTGCTGGGCCCGTGGCGCGAGCTGCTGTCGCAACTGCCCGGCGGCGATCGAATGCCGCCCTCGGTGCCGGCGCCGGCCGAACTGACGCCGCTGGAGCAGGAAGTGCTGGCGCTGGACGCCGACAGCTTCGATCTGCTGCTGTACCTGGTGTGTGCCCACCACGGCAAGGTGCGCATGAGCTGGCACGCCAGCCCGGCCGACCAGGCGGCGCAGGACGATGTGCTGCGCATCCGCGGCCTGCGCACGGGCGACGTCTTGCCGGCGGTGACCCTGGCCGATGCCGAAGGCGGCTGGGAGCAACTGCCCGTTGCCGAACTGGTGCTGGCTCCGGCCGCTGCTGGTTTGAACCCGCACACCGGCCGCGGCTGGACCGAGCGCGTGCTGGGCCTGCTGCAGCGCCATGGCCCCTTCGCGCTGGCCTGGATGGAGGCGTTGTTGCGCGCTGCTGACCAGCGCGCCACGCGCGAAGCGCTGCAAAATGACGACCCACTGATCCTGTCTCGAAAGCTGCCCTCCGATGGACTGGAAACAAGCGATCGAACGCTGGCGCGCGCTGCCGGCGGCGGAGAAACACCGCCGCCGCTGGACAGCCATTCCGCGCAGCGTGGCGCGCAGCTTCGCGCTGGAGGGCGAACCGGTGGATCAGGCGATGCTGGAAGCCGAACACGCCCACCAGCCCATGCCACCCGATACCTGCAAACCCGCCTCGGTACGCTGAGCTACGCCGAGCTGGCGCCGCATCTGGCGCTGGCCGCGCAGCGGGTGGAAAGCGACATCGCCGCCGGCAGCTTCGACGGCCAGCCGCTGGACGACGCGCTCATCGCGGAACTGCACCGCCGCTTGTGCAGCGAGCTGACGCCGCAGTTCGTGGGCTGGCGGCGCGACGCCGTGCAGGTGGGCACGCACCTGCCGCCCGAGCCGCATCAGGTGCCGATGCTGATGCGCGAGTACGCGCTCGATCTGCAGGCGCGGCTGGAAGCGGTGCAGGCGCAAGCCCATCCGCAGGATGGCTTGCTGGAAGCGCTGGCCTTCGCCGAAGGGCGGCTGCTGTCCATCCACCCCTTCGCCGATTTCAACGGCCGCACCACGCGCCTGTTCCTGCGCCTGCTGCTGCGCCGGCTGGATCTGCCGGACGTGGATCTGGCGCCCGGCCCGCAGCATGCGCAGTCGTACTTCGAAGCCCTGCGCGCAGGTGATCGCCGCGACTGGCGTGCCCTGATGCAGGTGTGGCTGCAGCGCTTCGAGAACATCACGATCGGAGGCCGCGAGTGATGCACATCCACGCGCTCGACGGCTGCGCTCCGGCCCCGCTGGCGCACTATCTCAAGGCGCTGGGCGTGCTGCGGCTGGTGGCCGAGCAGGCCGACCCTGGTGCGCGCGGCTGGTGGGATGGGGAACGCTTTCGGCTGGCAAGTGTGCTGGATGCGCGTGCGCTGAGCGACTTCTTCCTGAGTCGCTACGCGCCCACGCCCTTCGTGGCGCCATGGAACAAGGGTTCGGGCTTCTTCCAGGTCGACGACCCGGGGCTGGCGCCTCTCGAAGGCACACGCGCCGCCCGCTTCGCACCGTTCAAGCAAGGCATTGCAGCCTCGCGCGGTTTTCTCGATGAACTCTCTGAAGCCGACGCCCGCGTGCGCGCCATCAAGGCCGAAACCAAGCAGAAGGGCTCGAGCGCAACGCAGCGCAAAGCCTTGCGCGAATCGGCCGACTACAAGCAGCGCCTGGCCGAAGCCGAGCGTCGCTTCAAGTTGCTGAAGGCGGACCTGATTCCGCGCGCCCGACTGCACTGGCGTGGGCCGCATCGACAGTGGATCGACGCCGCGATGGTGATCGACGACGAGGGCATCGCGCGCTTCCCTGCGCTGCTGGGGACTGGCGGCAACGATGGCCGGTTGGACTTCACCAACAACTTCATGCAGCGCCTGGGCGAGGTGTTCGATCTGGCGTCGCCGCAGGCTTCGCCGCGGCCCGAAGCCGCCGGTTGGCTGGCGGCCGCGTTGTGGGGTGGACCCACAGCCGGCTGTTTGCCCGATCGGGCCGTGGGCCAGTTCTTGCCTGGCGGCGCCGGCGGTGCCAACAGCGTCAACGGCCCCGACGGCACGAGCCAGCTCAACCCTTTCGACTTCGTCTTCATGATGGAAGGCAGTCTGCTGTTCACGGCGCATGCGGTGAAGCGACTGGACACGCACGCTCGGCAACGCGCTGCGGCACCCTTCGTCATGGCGGCGCAGGCCGCCGGCTACGCCAGCGCCGGCGCATCCGACGAAAGTGCGCGCGGCGAACAGTGGATGCCGCTGTGGAACCAACCGCTCACGCTGCCCGAAGCGCGCCGCCTGCTCGCCGAAGGCCGCGCGCAGATCGGCCACGGCAGCGCCACGCAGCCACTGGACATGGCGCGCGCGGTGGCGCGGCTGGGCACGGCGCGCGGCATCGTGTCGTTCCAGCGTTACGGCTACATCGAGCGCAACGGCCAGAGCAACCTGGCGGTGCCGCTGGGCCGTTTCGTGGTGCAGCCGCGCGTGTCGCAGAGCGTGGCCTGCCTGGATGACCTGGCCGCCTGGATGAGCCGCTTGCGACGCGCCGCGGCCGACAAGGACGCACCGGCACGCCTGGCCTTGGCCGTGCGGCAGGCCGGCGATGTCGCCTTCGACGCGGCCCAACACCCCGACGAGGCCGCGCGCTGGCAGCAGTTGCTGCTGGCGCTGGCGCAGGTGGAAGCCGTGATGCGCACCGGCAGCGGCTTCAAGGCGCAGCCGGTACCCGCGCTGCGGCCGGAATGGGCCGAGGCCGCCGACGACGGCACGCCCGAGTTCCGTCTGGCACTGGCCTTCGCGCTGCAGGCGCGTGGCTTCCGCCGCGATGGCCGGCCGGTCGAAGGTGTGCGCCGCCATTGGTTGCCGCTGGACCGCCATCGCCCCGGCCGCTTTGCAACGACGGGGGATGCCACGGCGGCGCGGCTGGAGCAGCGGCCCGAGGTGGTGATGGAGGGCCGCAACGGCGTCGACGACGCCATCGCCGTGCTGCAGCGCCGATTGGTCGAGACCGGCGGCGAAGCGCTGCGCAGCTTCGGCCTGCGGCCCGCCCCGCGCGCCCACGCCGCGCTGTCCGATCTTGGTGCCTGGCTGCAGGGCAACGTGGACGCGGATCGCACCTTGGCGCTGGCGCGTGCGCTGATGGCACTGGACTACGGGCTGTGGGCCGAGCAGTGGGCACGCATCCAGGCAGCGCCCAGGGTCAGCATCTGGCCCGACGAAGCCTGGCTCTGCATCCGCCTGGCCTGCTCGCCCTGGCCGCTGCCCGACGGCCGCGTGCCGCCCTGCGACCCGGCGCTGATGCGTCGCCTGGCCGCGGGCGATCCCGGCTCCGCGTTGCAGCTGGCCTTGCGCCGGCTGCGCGCCGCCGGTGTACGCCACGGCATTCGCGTCACCACCGCATCGCCCGCCACCGCCCGCCTATGGGCCGCAGCGCTGGCCTTCCCGATCACCCAGACCACCGCCGAGCACATCCTGCAACGCCTCGACAACCCCACCGCCCAGGAACTTCAGCCATGACCCTCGACCTTTCCGCGCTCGCCCCAGCCCCCCGCCTGCTGTTCGCGGTGCAGTTGAAGCCGCTGCAGGGGCAACGCTTCCAACCCACCGGCTTTCCGGGCCTGGGCGCGGCGACGTTCCGCTCGGCCGCGGGCGACAGCCTGCTCGTCGAATCGCCGCAGAGCATGGCCAACCGGCTGGAGGCCACGCTGTGGGACGAGGCCAGCCAGGACGTGGTCGAAGCAGCGCGCGGCATCTCGCATGTGAAGGTGAAGCGGGCCAACGGCGCCTTCCTCACCGACACCATTCTCGAGGCGCACCGGCTCAACAGCCCCTATCTGTTCGAAGCATCGAACAAGACCTTCTTCAGCATGCTCAAGGCCGAGCTGGGCGGGCTGGAAACGGGCCCGGTGAACCGCAAAAAGTTCGCGCAGGTGCTGCTGAAGCTGGACGTGGGTTCGCTGCTGCACGGCGTGTTCCTGGCCAAGAAAGACCTGGCCGGTGGCCGCCTGCGCCTGTCCCGTGCGCTGTCGGCCTTCATCGAATCCGACGGTGCGCGCGTCGCCGCTTCCGGTGGCGTGAAGAACGACCACGTCAACCCTTCCGGCGACACCAAGGCGGGATTCGGCAACGTGCCTTTCGCGCGCGACGAGTTCACCGCCGACACCACCACGCTGTACGTCAACCTCGACCTCGCGCAGATCCGCGGCTACGGCCTGGGCGACGATGCAAACCGGCTGCTGATCGTGATGGCGCTGTACAAGTTGCGCGCGCTGCTGGACGGCCATCTGCGGCTGCGCACGGCGTGCGATCTCGCGCCGGTGGATTCGCAAGTGACGGCCACAGCGCCGGCCGGTTTCTCGCTGCCGACACTGGACGAGCTGGCGGCAGCGCTGAAATCCGCCGTGGCGACCTGCGCATCGCTGATGACCACGACCGAAGCGGTCTACGACGACGAGATCAAGGCTGCCAAGGCCAAGGACGTCGCCGCTCGATCTGCGGATGACGACGGCGAGCCGCAAGAGGACCCGCAGGACTGATCCTCATGCCGACGCTGATCTTCCGCTTCCCCGGCAGGCGCTACCACGCCACGCCCTGGGGCCACCACGTCAACGAAGGCCTGATCGAATGGCCGCCCTCGCCGTGGCGTCTGCTGCGCGCGCTGCTGTCGGTGGGCTACACGCGGCTGGGCTGGGCAGCGGGCATGGCCCAGCCGTGGCAGTCGCGGCCGCCTGAGCTGGCGCAATCGCTGCTGCTGAAGCTGGCCGGCACGTTGCCGCACTACGTGCTGCCGCCGGCCGTGGGTGCACACAGCCGCCACTACATGCCGGTGGCGTACTTCAAGGGCGACCGCGAGCACACGACGCTGGTGTTCGACACCTGGGCACAGGTGGACGAAGGCGAACTGGCTGTGCAGTGGCCGGTGGCACTGACGGCCGAGGAAACACGGCTGCTCGGCGAACTGGCGGCACACATCGGCTACCTGGGCCGCGCCGAATCCTGGGTAATGGCCCGGCTGGGCAGCGAGGCCGAACCGGCGCCCGTCAACTGCCTTCCCTGCGACGGCCATCCCGCGCCTGGGCCAGGCTGGGAGCAGGTCTCGCTGCTGGCGACCGAGCCCAGCTACGAAACATGGCGCGAACAGCGGCTGCAGCACGCGCTGGCCGACCTGCCGCCTATCCCGCTGCCGGAGAAGAAGAAGCTCAGCGCCAAGGACCGCAAGCCCGCCGAGCAGCGTGAAGCCGAGCGCCAGCGCGCACAGGCGCCGTACCCGGCGGACCTGATCGCCTGCCTGCAGACCGACACTAACTGGCAACGCGAATACGGCTGGAGCCAGCCGCCGGGAAGCCGCCGCGTGCTGTACTGGCGCAGGGCCGATGCGCTGCGTGCCCGACCCGTGCTTGCGTCGGCACAGGTCCGGTGCGGAACCCGCGTGCCCTTCGTGTTGCTGTCGCTGAGCACGCCCTCCGGCAACCTCCATGCGTTGCCGCCCGTGGCGCGCAGCCTGCCCCAAGGCGAGATGCTGCACCGGCAAATGGTCGGCGCCAGTGCCAAGCTGAACAACGGCGTGCCCGCTGCGGTGCTGAGCGGCTGCGATGCGAAGCAGCGCCCGCTGCGCGGCACGCATGGTCACGCGCATGTGCTGTCGCTGGATCTGGACCGCGATGGGCACATCGATCACCTGCTGGTCTGGGCGCGAGGCGGGCTGGACGCCGGCGACCAGCAGGCTATTCGCCGCACACGGGGCACTTGGACCAAGGGCGGCGTCGATGACCTGCGCCTGGCCTGGGCTGCGGCGGGCAGCGACGCCGACATGCGGCAACTGCCCGAGCCTCATGGCCACGTGCTGCAAGCCACCGTCGGCCGTGGCCGCGTGTGGACAAGCGCCACACCCTTCGTGCCGCCACGGCACCTGAAGCCGCGCGGCGCCAACAGCGTGCAAGGGCAGGTGCGCGCAGAGCTTCGATCCCGCGGACTGCCCGAGTCGGTGACGGTGGAAGTGCTCGACCCGCGCGAGCATCAGCTCGCGCGTGCCCAGCGCCACCATGTGCGCGTGCGCCAACACGGCCCGCGCCCTCCGGTGGACATCGGGCTGACACTGAGGCTCACCTTTGACCAGGACGTGCAGGGGCCAATCTGCCTGGGCTACGCCAGTCACTTTGGGCTGGGCAGGTTCGAGCAAGACGGTGGAGCCCGTGCGGCATCCGCAGTCAGCTCAACGGGCGAGCACAGCGCTGCGACCTCACTCACTCCCTCGTCGCCATGACCGGCACCCCCCATAGCCGCCGGAAGCCGGCATCAAGCCCCAACGGCCTCGAGACGCCGCTCCTCTCGCACGGCATCGATATCCGCCTGGATCTCCTCGTCGGTCAACCGGTCTGCACCGCTGGCTCGCGCGCCTGCCTCCAAGCGCCTGACCACAGCACCGAGCCGCGCCGCGCGGTACGCACGAAATGCCTTGCACTCATCCAGCCCGACGCCGATCACCATCGCGATCGGCGGACCACGCCGCGTAAGGCCCACCGCCTGGCCGGCCGCGACGCGGCGCCAGATGTCGCCCCGCCTCCTGCCCACTTCGCTGACTGCAAGGTAGCCCATCACGCACCCAGGCCCCCGTTGTTCGACGCGCCATCGTAGTCCGCCATGGAGTTCGACAAACCCGCTGACCCGCCCGCCCAGCCCCCGCTGCCGCTGGACGCCCCACCGCTGCCGCCCGGCACCCCGCTGCTGCCGGCACGCATGGTCAACGAGTACGTCTACTGCCCGCGCCTGGCCTACCTGGAATGGGTGCAGGGCGAATGGGCCGACTCGGCCGACACGGTGGAAGGCCGCCACGTGCACCGCCGCGTCGACAAGCGCCGCGGCAACCCGCCCGATGCCGCCGCGGCGGCCGATGAAGCCGAGCCGGAGAAGGTGCATGTGCACTCGCTCGAGCTGTCGTCCGACGCGCTGGGTCTGGTCGCCAAGCTCGACCTGGCCGAGTTCGAGGGCCGGCGCGCGGTGCCGGTGGACACCAAGCGCGGCAAGCGCCCGCATGTGGCGCGCGGCGCCTACGACCCCGAGCGCGTGCAACTATGCGCGCAAGGCCTGCTGCTCGAGGAACACGGCTACGACGCGCCCGAAGGCATCTTGTACTTCGCCGCCTCGCGCGAGCGCATCAAGGTGGTCTTCGACGACGAGCTGCGCGCCGCCACGCGCCAGGCCGCGGCCGGGCTGCGGCTGGTGGCCAGCGGCGGGCAGATCCCGCCGCCGCTGGAAAACAGCCCCAAGTGCCCGCGCTGCTCGCTGGCCGCGATCTGCCTGCCGGACGAAGTGCATTACCTGCGCAGTGCCGCCACGCCGCCGCGGCCGCTGGCGGTGGGCCAGGCGCCGGCGCTGCCGATGTACGTGCAGGCGCGCGGCGCCAAGGTGGCCAAGAAGGGCGAGGTGCTCGAAGTCAGCGTCGACGACGAGAAGGTCGCCAGCGCGCGGCTGATCGACGTGTCGCAGCTGGTGCTGCAGGGCGGCGTCTACCTCACCGGCCCGGCGTTGCACGAGCTGATGGCGCGTGAGATTCCGGTGACCTGGCTGTCGCACGGCGGCTGGTTCCTGGGCCACACGGCGGGCCTGGGCCACAAGAACGTCGAGCTGCGCACGGCGCAGTTCCGCGCCAGCTTCGACGAGCGCCACTGCCTGCAGCTGGCACGCGACCTCGTGGCCGCCAAGATCCGCAACCAGCGCACGCTGCTGCGGCGCAACTGGAAGCGCGGCGATCTGCCCGAGGCGCTGCTGGGCGAGTTCCGCCGCGACATCGACGCCGCCGAGCGCGCGCACGACTTGCCGCAGCTGCTGGGCACCGAGGGCAACGCCGCGGCCCGCTACTTCCGCCACTTCGGCCAGATGCTGTCGCCGCCGGCCGGTGGCGACATCGGTGACTGGGCCTTCGATTTCGAGCGCCGCACGCGCCGGCCGCCCACCGACCCGGTGAACGCGCTGCTGTCCTATGCCTATTCGCTGCTGACGCGCAGCGTGGCGGTGACGCTCACCGCGGTGGGCTTCGACGCCTACCGCGGCTTCTATCACCAGAGCCGCTACGGCCGACCGGCGTTGGCGCTGGACGTGATGGAGCCCTTCCGCCCGCTGCTGGCCGACTCGGCGGTGCTGATGGCCATCAACAACGGCGAGGTCGGCGCGGGCGACTTCGTGCGTGCCGGCGGCGCCGTCAACCTGAACGAGCGTGGCCGGCGCGCCTTCATCGCCGGCTTCGAGCGGCGCATGAGCCAGGAGGTCACGCACCCCATCTTCGGCTACGCGGCGCAGTACCGCCAGATCGTCGAGATCCAGTGCCGGCTGCTCGGCCGCCACCTGCTGGGCGAGATCGACCGCTGCCCCAACTTCACCACGCGCTGAGGCAGCGGGCGATGAGCGACGAACATCTGTACCTCGTCACCTACGACATCGCCGACGACCGGCGCTGGCGCGCGGTGTTCAAGCTGATGCACGGCTATGGCGAATGGATGCAGCTGTCGGTGTTCCAGTGCCGGCTGACGCGCAGCCGCCATGCCGAGCTGACCAGCCGCCTGAGCAGCACGATCGCCCATGCCGAAGACCATGTGCTGATCGTCGACCTGGGCGCGGCCGAGCAGGTGCAGCCGCGCGTCAGCAGCCTGGGCAAGCGGCCGTTTGCGGCCGTCGAGCGCACGCCGGTCATCGTGTAAGGTCGTGACGGCGTGCGGTGAATCCGCCCGGCCGGGCGCGCGAGCGCTGCGGTGGTGCACCCGGCCGGCAGCAGCGCTCGCGGCCGCCAGTTCATTGACAACACGAGACTTTTGGAACCCGGTGCGGGTGCCGGCGCACGCCCGGCGGCACAATTCGCCGGTTCGCGGCGCAGCGCTCGCAAAGGCGCTGCGCAGCCGGCACGGCTCCTTTGTCCGCGAGGGGGCCGTTTTCCGAGGCCTCGTGCCTCGGCCTCATTGAAGCAACGCTCCGCTACTGGCGTCGATCTGATCTTTGTAGTTTTCCGAGGCCTCGTGCCTCGGCCTCATTGAAGCACGTTCGGCGCGATCACCCCGAGCAGCCCGGCCGAGATGTTTTCCGAGGCCTCGTGCCTCGGCCTCATTGAAGCGACGCCTACGGCCGCAGCCTGTCGGCCGCGGTAATCGTTTTCCGAGGCCTCGTGCCTCGGCCTCATTGAAGCTTGTTCTCCGCCTCCCACGCTTCGAAGTCGCTCAGGTTTTCCGAGGCCTCGTGCCTCGGCCTCATTGAAGCGCGCTCGGCCAGCAACCCTCGACCACGACCCGCAGGTTTTCCGAGGCCTCGTGCCTCGGCCTCATTGAAGCATCAACTCGCACATCCAGCGGATGGTCAACGGCGCGGTTTTCCGAGGCCTCGTGCCTCGGCCTCATTGAAGCTTGCTGGACGTGCGCGCGATCGGCCGTCCGCTCCAGTTTTCCGAGGCCTCGTGCCTCGGCCTCATTGAAGCATCGGCACCACCTGGTAGGGCCTGCCGATCAGCGCCAGTTTTCCGAGGCCTCGTGCCTCGGCCTCATTGAAGCGGCGACTTCGTGACCAGCGGCCAGGATGGCGGCGAGTTTTCCGAGGCCTCGTGCCTCGGCCTCATTGAAGCGAGAGCCGGCTGCGCGACGAGCCCGTCGACAGCGTCGTTTTCCGAGGCCTCGTGCCTCGGCCTCATTGAAGCAACAAGAACAAGCTCGAGGCATTCGCCCGCGTCAAGGTTTTCCGAGGCCTCGTGCCTCGGCCTCATTGAAGCGTCTGGTCGCCGGCGATTGTGAGGTAGCCGGGGCTGGTTTTCCGAGGCCTCGTGCCTCGGCCTCATTGAAGCGACGGCGCGGCGGCCAAGGGCGGCAAGGCGCTGAAGTTTTCCGAGGCCTCGTGCCTCGGCCTCATTGAAGCCCCACGCCGATGCGCGCGTGCTCGATCAGCCAGGCGGTTTTCCGAGGCCTCGTGCCTCGGCCTCATTGAAGCCGCAGTCCGAACACAGCCAGCTCAGGATCCAGCGAGTGTTTTCCGAGGCCTCGTGCCTCGGCCTCATTGAAGCCACGCGGCGTGGCCGCGCTGCGCCAGCGGATCGCTGGTTTTCCGAGGCCTCGTGCCTCGGCCTCATTGAAGCCGTGCGCGCATGAAGGCCTCTGCGTCGAAGGGCTCGTGTTTTCCGAGGCCTCGTGCCTCGGCCTCATTGAAGCGCCAACATCGCGTTTAACGGGCTCTCCGGGCCCGTTTGTTTTCCGAGGCCTCGTGCCTCGGCCTCATTGAAGCACCGCGTCGTAGTTCGTGTTGCGCGTGTATGCGAAGTTTTCCGAGGCCTCGTGCCTCGGCCTCATTGAAGCGAGTGCTGCGTGACGATGTAGAAATCGAGGCCCCGATGTTTTCCGAGGCCTCGTGCCTCGGCCTCATTGAAGCTACCGCACCAACATGGCGAGCAGCCACGCGGCCGGGCGTTTTCCGAGGCCTCGTGCCTCGGCCTCATTGAAGCCCCAGTAGGCGATGCGGGCCATGCGCGGCTACCTTCGTTTTCCGAGGCCTCGTGCCTCGGCCTCATTGAAGCGACGATCGCGTCGAGCAGGTCGATCTGCCAACGCGGTTTTCCGAGGCCTCGTGCCTCGGCCTCATTGAAGCGAGGTGGCGCAGGCCTCGCGGGTGAGCTATACCGAGGTTTTCCGAGGCCTCGTGCCTCGGCCTCATTGAAGCCTGCCGCCTTCGGCGGCCACCGCGCGCGCCGCTTGAGCACGAGCACGCATGCTGATGTCCCTGGCGCCCGATTTGATCAAGCTGGGCGAGGGACGGTAGAAGATCTCCCTCAGCGATCCTGAAGAAGCGACCGCTGTGGGAGAGTCTCTTTTCGACCAAGATCAGAGACCATCACAGTGTGCCATGCCCTTCTGCACGACCCGAAGTTCCTCGCGCTGTTGCTGCGCATCGACCATGAGATGGCGGCGCGGCGGCGCGCCGACGGCTGCGCGTGCGGAGGCGCGCTGCACCGCGCCGACTACCCGCGCAAGCCGCGGGGCTGCCCGGTTGAAGTTCGCGACGAGCACTCTTCGCGTCTGAGCTTTTGTTGTTCGTTGTGCCGCCGGCGCGCGACATCGATGTCGGTGCGCTTCCTCGGACGGCGTGTCTATCTCGCGCTGGCCGTGGTGCTGGTGTCGGCCCGGCCGGCCGGGCCGACACCGGCGGCGGCGAGGCTGGGACGAGCGTTGGGGGTCGAGCGGCGCACGCTGGCGCGCTGGCGCCACTGGTGGCAGGAGCACTTCCCCAAGACACCGCTGTGGCGAGCGACGTGCGCGCGGTTCGTGCCGCCGGTGCCTGAGGCGCAGCTCCCGGGCGAATTGATCAAGCGTTTTGCCGGCCCGGCCGCTGATGCGCTGATGCGGCTGCTGATCTGGCTCAGCCCGGTCACGGGCGGCCACGGGCTGGCCGCTGCGATCGAGCTGCACGAGGGAGCTTGAACACCCGCAGAAGATGCCCGTAGCCGCAGCACGCGAGGCTCCATAGCCTTGACTCCAGTCGAGCCGCACCGCCGGTGTGGCCGCATCTGGAGTCCTGCATTGAAGACGATTGCCGATCCTCCTGATCGTGATCGATGGGCGCGCCTGCGCTTCCTCATCATCGGCCCGCTGTTGGCCGCGCCGCCCGCGCCGCGGCAGTTGGGCGCAGCGCTCCTCGCCCTGGCGGCCAAGACCTGGCGCCACCCCGTCACGGGCCTGGACGTGCGCTTCGGCGCCTCGACCCTCGAGCGCTGGTACTACAGGGCCCGACGCGCGGCCGATCCGGTGGCCGCGCTCAGGGACCGGCTGCGCGGCGACGAGGGCGGCTTCCCGAGCCTCACGCCGGTGGCCGTCGCGGCGCTGACGCAGCAGTACCGCGAGCATCCAGGCTGGACCGCCCAGCTGCACCTGGACAACCTGCGCGTGGCGTGCAAGGCCGGCGGCTCGCCGGTGGCCTCCTACGCCACCGTGCGGCGTTACCTGCGGGCCCACGGCATGCACCGTCAGGCGCGACCCAGGCGCGCCACCGACGGTGCCGTGGCGGCCCGCGCTCGGCTCGAGCAACTGGAGGTGCGCAGCTTCGAAGTCGAGCACGTCGCCGCACTCTGGCACCTCGACTTCCACCACGCTTCGCGCCGTGTGGTCACGCGTGCTGGCGCCTGGGTCAAGCCGATGCTGCTGGGCGTCATCGACGACCGCTCGCGCCTGGTGTGCCACCTGCAGTGGTACCTCGACGAGTCTGCGCGCAGCCTGGTGCACGGCCTGTCGCAGGCATTCATGAAGCGCGGGCTGCCGCGCGCGCTGATGACCGACAACGGCGCGGCCATGCTCAGCGAGGAGGTGACCGCCGGGCTGGCCGCGCTCGGCGTCGTGCACCAGACGACGCTGCCGTACAGCCCGTACCAGAACGCCAAGCAGGAGTCCTTCTGGGGCCGCGTCGAGGGCCGGCTGATGGCCATGCTCGAGGGCGAGCAGGCGCTGACGCTGGAGCTGCTCAACGAGGCCACCCAGGCCTGGGTCGAGCAGGAATATCACCGC
>Ga0209310_1001638_pt1 | contig 16197 bp, 13 predicted proteins | sample AD_UKC030_MetaG_FD_184415 | JGI IMG/M metagenome (GOLD analysis project Ga0209310, IMG submission 184415) | Active sludge microbial communities of municipal wastewater-treating anaerobic digesters from USA - AD_UKC030_MetaG (SPAdes) (version 2) | ecosystem: Engineered > Bioreactor > Anaerobic >... | reverse complement strand
CCTTCAGCATCCCGCACGGCGGCGGCGGCCCCGGCGTCGGCCCGGTGTGCGTGGTGCAGGACCTGGCACCCTTCCTGCCGGCGCTGCCGGGCGCGCCAGCGCAAGCGCCGGTGGGCGCGATCAGCGCGGCGCCCTGGGGCAACGCCGCCGTGCTGCCGATCAGCTGGATGTACATCCGCATGATGGGCGCCGCCGGGCTGCAGCACGCGACCGAGACCGCGATCCTGGCCGCCAACTACGTGGCCGCGCGCCTGGCCGACCACTACGACATCCACTTCAGCGGCGAGATCGCCGGCGTGCGCGGCGGCGGCGTCGCGCACGAGTGCATCCTCGACCTGCGGCCGCTGGCCAAGACCAGCGGCGTCGGCGCCGAGGACGTGGCCAAGCGGCTGATCGACTACGGCTTTCACGCGCCCACGCTGAGCTTCCCGGTGGCCGGCACGCTGATGGTCGAGCCCACCGAGAGCGAACCGCTGGCCGAGCTGGACCGCTTCTGCGACGCGATGATCGCGATCCGCGCCGAGATCGCCAAGGTCGAAGCCGGCCCGGATCAGGGCGGGTGGCCGCGCGACGACAACCCGCTGAAGCACGCGCCGCACACCGCCGAGATGCTGCTCGCGGCCGACTGGCCGCACGCCTATTCGCGCGAGGAAGCGGCCTACCCGGTGCCGGCGCTGCGCGGCGCCAAGTACTGGAGCCCGGTGGCGCGCGTGGACAACGTGCACGGCGACCGCCACCTGTTGTGCAGCTGCCCGCCGCTCGAGGCCTACACCTGAGGGCCGCGCGATGGCCGTCTCCGTCTTCGACCTGTTCAAGATCGGCATCGGGCCGAGCAGCTCGCACACCGTCGGGCCGATGCGCGCGGCGCGGCTGTTCGCGCTGCGGCTGCAGCACGACGGCCTGCTGCCGCGCACCGCGCGCGTGCACTGCGGCCTGTACGGCTCGCTCGGCGCCACCGGCAAGGGACACGGCAGCGACAAGGCGGTGCTGCTGGGGCTGGCCGGCCACGAGCCCGACACCGTCGAGGTCGACGCGATCCCCGCACTGCTGAAGGCGGTGCGCGACAGCGGCCGCATCAAGCTCGCCGGGCTGCAGGCGATCGAGTTCGCCGAGAAGCGCGACCTGCAGTTCCGCCGGCGCGAATCGCTGCCGCTGCACGCCAACGGCATGCGCTTTGCCGCCTTCGACGCCGGCGGCGCCGAACTGGCGAACCGGGTGTACTACTCGGTCGGCGGCGGCTTCGTGATCACCGACGAGGTGGCCGCCGACGGCAGCCGGCGCGCGGCGATCGCCCCCGACACCACGGTGCTGCCGCTGCCCTTCCACAGCGGCGACGAACTGCTCGCGATCACGCAGCGCGAGCGCCTGACGATCGCCGGCGTGATGCGCGCGAACGAGCGCCACTGGCGCAGCGACGCCGAGATCGACGCCGGCCTGCTGCGCATCTGGCAGACGATGCAGGACTGCATGAAGCGGGGCTTGACGCACGACGGCACGCTGCCCGGCGGCTTCAAGGTGCGCCGGCGCGCGGCCGCGCTGTACCGCGACCTGACCGCCAACCCCGAAGCCGCGCTGCGCGACCCGCTGCAGGTGCTCGACTGGGTGAACCTGTACGCGCTCGCGGTCAACGAGGAGAACGCCGCCGGCGGCCGCGTCGTCACCGCGCCCACCAACGGCGCGGCCGGCATCGTGCCGGCGGTGCTGCACTACTACACGCGCTTCGTGAACCCGCCCCCTCCGGCGGCAAGCGCCGGCAGCCCCGAGGGGGGCACGGCCGGCTTGGGGCGGCCCGGCGCCGGCCTGGGCGCGACCGACACCGGCGTCGTCGACTTCCTGCTCACCGCCGGCGCGATCGGCCTGCTGTACAAGGAGAACGCCAGCATCAGCGGCGCCGAGGTCGGCTGCCAGGGCGAGGTCGGCGTGGCCTGCAGCATGGCCGCCGGCGCGCTGTGCGCAGTGCTCGGCGGCACGCCGGCGCAGGTGGAGAACGCGGCCGAGATCGGCATGGAGCACCACCTCGGGCTGACCTGCGACCCGGTCGGCGGCCTCGTGCAGATCCCCTGCATCGAGCGCAACGCGATCGCGTCGGTCAAGGCGATCAACGCCGCGCGCATGGCGCTGCACGGCGACGGCACCCACCACGTCAGCCTGGACCAGGTGATCAAGACGATGCGCGAGACCGGCGCCGACATGATGACCAAGTACAAGGAAACGGCGCGCGGCGGCCTGGCGGTGAACATCGTCGAGTGCTGATCCAAGGGTTCGGCAAGGGATCGACAAGGGAGCGACGCATGAGGCGCAGGCCATGGATCGTCGGCATCATCCCGGCGGCGGTGCTCGCCCCGGCCACCTACGCACAACTGCCCAAGCCGGAGGACCTGAGCCGGCAGCTGGGCAAGCTGTCCAAGACGCCCGCCGCGGCGACTGCCGCCGGCAGCGGCGACGCCAAGACCGACGCTGCCGGCATCAAGGAGGCGCTGGCGCTGGGCACCGAGCGCGCGGTGGCGAGCCTCGGGCGCAAGGACGGCTACTTCGGCAACGCGGCGGTGAAGATCCTGATGCCGTCGAGCCTGCAGAAGGTGGCGGATGTCGCCCGCCTGGCTGGCTGGCAGCAGCAGGTCGACGAATTCATCCTCAGCATGAACCGCGCGGCCGAGGCGGCGGCACCGCTGGCGGCCAAGGTCTTCGGCGACGCGATCCGCGCGATGACGCTCGACGACGTGCGCGCGATCCTGACCGGCGGCGACACCGCGGCGACCGACTTCTTCAGGCGCAAGACGCACGACCCGCTGTATGCCGCCTTCAAGCCGGTGGTGTCGAAGAAGGTCGACGAAGTCGGCACGACGCGCGCCTACAAGTCGATGATGGGCAGCTACAGCGCAGTGCCGATGGCGGGCAAGCAGTCGCTGGACCTCGACCACTACGTCACTGAAAAGGCGCTCGACGGCCTGTTCCACATGGTCGGCGAGGAAGAAAAGCAGATCCGCCGCAACCCGGCGGCGCGCACCACCGACCTGCTGAAGTCGGTGTTCGGCAAGTAGCCCTGGATCCCGCGCGCGGCCGGTCAGTCGATCGAGATCGCGACCGCGCCCGTGGCGCTCGGCTCCAACCGGCGGCGGCAGCCCGAAGTCGCGGCCCAGCCGGTGAAGAACACGCTGCGCGAGCCGGGTGTGGCCGGGGCGCTGCGTCGCCCGGCGCCGCCCAGCGCCGCCCAGCGCCGCGCAGCGGCGGCAGCTGCGGCGGATAGGGCTGCAGCGGGATGCGCGAGCGCAGCACGATGCAGCCGCCGGCGCGGCGCCCGGCCGCGATGTCGCGCGGCAGCCGGTCGATCTTCTTGAACGGGGCGGCGGTGGCGGCTTGCATCGTCGGGCTCGGGCGGGCAAATCCGGCCGCAGGATCGGCGCGGACGCCTTCGCGCAGAATCGGGGCCATCGCCCATCCGCCGATCCCACCCTGCCGATGACCGCTCCCGCCGACCCCGCCGGCCACGCCGCCCCCGACGTTCCCGAAGGCTTCCATCCGCGCCAGTACGGCGGCAGCGGCTTCATCGGCGCCAACGGCCCGCTGTACCTGCGCAAGGTCGAAGGCGGCGGCGTGCAGCTGGGCTTTCGCGTCGAGCCGCGCCACTGCAACCCGATGGGCATCCTGCACGGCGGCATGATGGCCACCTTCTGCGACATGCTGCTGCCGATCTCGGCGCACTACCTGTCGGCCGACCTGGCGCGGCGCATGCTGCCGACGATCCAGCTGCAGGTCGACTACCTGGGCCCGAGCCCGCTGGGCGCCTGGGTGCAGGGCGACGCGCAGCTGCTGCGCACCACCCGCAGCCTGGTGTTCCTGCAGGGCCTGGTCAGCGCCGACGGCGCCACCGTCGCCCGCGCCAGCGGCATCTTCAAGATCGGCGCGCTGTTCGACGATTCGGCCGATTTCGGCCAGGCGCGGCTGCGCACCGCCAAACGGCCGCCGCAAGAGTCGGAAGACTGAGAGGCTGGGAGCCTGGGAAGCGAGGACAGCCCATGATCCAGCCGCTCGGCACCCACGACGCCCACCCGTTTCTCGGCCAGGATCTGCCGTGGCTGCTCGAGCAGCGCGCGCTCGCCCGCCGCGACCACCCGTTCATCGTCTGGGTGCCCTTCGAAGGGCCCGAGCAGCGCTGGACCTACGGCGAGTTCCTCGCGCGCGTGCAGCGCATCGCCGGCGGGATGCAGCGGCGCGGCGTCAAGCGCGGCGACCGGATCCTGATCCACCTGGACAATTGCGCCGAGGCGCTGCTGGCCTGGTATGCGTGCGCGTGGCTGGGCGCGGTCGCGGTCACCACCAACGCGCGTGCCGCCGGCGACGAGCTCGCCTACTACGCCGAACACAGCGAGGCCGTGGCCGGCATCACCCAGCCGCGGCTGGCCGAGCTGGCGGCACGCCACTGCCCGGGGCTGCAGTGGCTCGCGGTCACCGCCACCGACGGCGGCGACGAGCCGGCCTTCGCGCCCGAGCGCGCCACGCACTTCGACGCGATCGACGCCGATCCGCTGCCGCGGCGCGCGCCCGACCCGCTGGCACCGTGCAGCGTGCAGTACACCTCGGGCACCACGGCGCGGCCCAAGGGCGTGCTGTGGACGCACGCCAACGCGCTGTGGGGCGCGCGCGTCAACGCGCTGCACGAAGACCTGCGCGCCGAAGACGTGCACCTGGTGCACCTGCCGCTGTTCCACACCAACGCGCAGGCCTATTCGGTGCTGGCCTGCCTGTGGGTCGGCGCCACCGCGGTGGTGATGCCGCGCTTTTCGGCCAGCCGGTTCTGGCCGGTGTCGCTCGCGCAGCGCTGCACCTGGACTTCGCTGGTGCCTTTCTGCGTGAAGGCCCTGATGGACCAGGAGGTGCCGGCGCACCACTACCGGCTGTGGGGCAGCGCCGTCAGCGAGCCGCCGGCCGATGCGCATTTCCGCGTCAAGACGATCGGCTGGTGGGGCATGACCGAGACCATCTCCCACGGCATCGTCGGCAACCCGCAGCTGCCGAACCGGCCGCTGACGATCGGCCGGCCGGCGCCCGAGTACGGCATCGCCGTCGTCGAGGACGACGCCGTGCCGGTGCGCGACGCGCGCCACGTGGGCCCGGGCGGCAGCGGCCTGCTGCTGGTCCGCGGCGTGCGCGGGCTGTCGCTGTTCCACGAGTACCTGGGCAACCCGCGCGCCACCGCCGAGGCCTTCGACCCTGACGGCTGGTTCCGCACCGGCGACCGCATCGACGTGCTCGACGACGGCAGCCTGCGCTTCGGCGACCGCGCCAAGGACATGCTGAAGGTGGGCGGCGAGAACGTCGCCGCCAGCGAGATCGAGCGCGTGGTGCTGCAGGTGGCCGGCGTGCACGAGTGCGCGGTGGTCGGCCGGCGCCACCCGATGCTCGACGAGGTGCCGGTGCTGTTCGTGCTGCCCGCCGCGCATGCCGAAGGCGACCTGCTCGACCGCGTGCGCGCCGCCTGCGCGGCGCAGCTGGCCGATTTCAAGCAGCCGCACGAGCTGCGCATCGTCCGCGACTTCCCGCGCGCGACGCTCGAGAAGATCGCCAAGGCCGAGCTGCGCCGCCGGCTCGACGCCGAAGCGGCCGAGGACGCCGCCGCGCCGCCGGTGCCGCCCGGTGCCTGAGGCCGACGCCGCCGCCCCGGCGCGCGCCGCGCTGCCCTGGGCGATGCTGTTCGCGCTGGCGGCCGCGTTCACGCTGAGCCAGGCCTACCGCACCGTCGGCGCGATCCTGGCCGCGCCGCTGCAGGCCGAATTCGGGCTGTCGCCGCAGCAGCTCGGCACTTTCGCCGGCGCCTTCCACTTCGCCTTCGGCACGCTGCAGGTGTTCATGGGCGTGGGCATCGACCTGCACGGCGTGCGCCGCACCGTGCTCACCGCGTTCCCGCTGACGATCGCCGGCGCGCTGCTGTCGGCGCTGGCGCCCGGCTACGCCACGCTGGTGCTCGGCCAGGTGCTGATCGGCATCGGCTGCGCGCCCGCCTTCCTGGTGTGCACCGTGTTCGTCGCGCGCCACTTCCCGCCCGAGCGCTTCGCCGCCGTCTCGGGGCTGGTGATGAGCGTCGGCGGCATCGGCCTGCTCGCCACCGGCACGCCGCTGGCGTGGCTGGTCGAGGCCTCGTCGTGGCGCGCCGCCTTCTTCGTGCTGGCCGCCTGCTCGGCTGCGGCCTGGGCCCTGATCGCCTGGCGGGTGCACGAGCCGGCGCTGCCGCAGGCGGCCGATGCGCCGCGCGAATCGCTGGCGCAGGCGCTGCTCGCCTTCGCGGCGCTGCTGCGCCTGCCGTGGACGGCCGGCATCATGGCGCTGGCCTTCGTGTGCTACGCGTCCTTCCTGTCGCTGCGCGGCCTGTGGCTGGGCCCGCTGCTGATCGAGCGCCACGGCTTCTCGCTGGTGGCCAGCGGCAACGTGGTGCTGGCGGTGTCGGCCACCTCGCTGTTCGGCCCGGCGCTGTTCGGCCGCTTCGACCCGGGCGGCAGCGCGCGCCGGCGCGTGCTGGTCGGCTGCTCGTTCCTGCTCGCGGCGATGTTCGTCGTGCTGGCGCTGCTGAGTTCGGCGGTGCTCGACGTCGCGCTGCCGGTCGTGATGGGCGTGATGTCGGGCTACATGGTGCTGCAGTACAGCGAGGTGCGCGCCGGCTATCCCGCGGCGATCGTCGGGCGCGCGCTGGCACTGTTCACGATGGCGATGTTCATGGGCGTGGCGCTGATGCAGTGGTTCACCGGCTTCGTCGCGTCGCAGGCGGCGGCGCGCGGCGCCGACACCTACACCGCGGTGCTGCTGACGATCGCCGCGATGCTCGTGGCCGGCGCGGTGGCCTTCGCGCTGCTGCCCAAGGCGGCACAGGCGCGCGTGCCAGAATGACCGCGCGCCGCGGCGCCGTGCGCCGCAGCCCAACCACCGAAGGAAACGCAATGACCCCGTCCGAACGCGCCGCCGCGCTGAGCCCCGCCCAGATCGTCGACTGCGGCCACCCGGCGGTGATCGCCTACGCGCACGCGCATGCGCGCGGCGCCACCGACCGCGAGCGCGCGGTGGCGCTGTACTACGCGGTGCGCGACGGCTTCCGCTACGACCCGTACCGCATCGAGATGACGGTCCACGGCCTGCGCGCCAGCACCGTGCTGGCCAACGGATACGGCTGGTGCGTGCCCAAGGCGGCGCTGCTGGCCGCCGCCTGCCGCGCCGCCGGCATCCCGGCGCGGGTGGGCTACGCCGACGTGCGCAACCACCTGAGCACCGAGCGCATGCGCCGCGACATGGGCACCGACCTGTTCGTGTGGCACGGCTACACCGACATCTGGCTCGACGACGCCTGGCGCAAGGCAACCCCGGCCTTCAACATCGAGCTGTGCGACCGCTTCGGCCTGCTGCCGCTGGAGTTCGACGGCGTCGGCGATTCGATCTACCACCCCTTCGACCGCGCCGGCCGCCGCCACATGGAGTACGTGCGCCAGCACGGCGCCTTCGACGACGTGCCGCTGCAGCGCATCCTCGACGACTTCGCGGCCTTCTATCCGAAGGTCTACATGGACAGCTTCGCCGTGCGCGACGCCGACTTCGAAGCCGACGTCGCGCGCGAAACGGCGCCGCGCTGAAGCCTGCGCGCGGGCTTCAGCGCCGCCAGAACTGCGGCGTCAGCAGCACCAGCACCGACAGCAGCTCGAGCCGGCCGAGCAGCATGCCCGCGGCGCAGACCCAGGTCTGGAAGTCGCTCAGGCCCTGGTAGTTGACGGCGGGGCCCACCTCGCCGAGCCCGGGGCCGATGTTGTTGACGCAGGCGATCACCGCCGTGAACGCGGTGACCACGTCCAGCCCGCTGAACAGCAGCAGCATCGTCAGCACCACCAGCGTCGCGCCGTACATCATCATGAAGGCGATCACGTTCTGCATCACGCGCTGCGGGATCGGCTGGCCGCCGAGCACCACCGGGTTGACGACGTTGGGGTGGACGATGCGCACCAGCTCGTGCTGCGCCTGCTTCAGCAGCAGCAGCAGGCGCACCATCTTGATGCCGCCGCCGGTGGAGCCGGCGCAGGTGGCGAAGCAGCCGAGCAGGATCATCGCGAGCGAGGCAAAGGCCGGCCACAGCGCATAGTCCTGCGATGCGAAGCCGGTGGTCGTGCCCACCGACACGACATGGAACGCGGTGTGGCGCAGCGCCTCGAGGTAGCTCGCGTACTGCCCGTTGAACCAGATGTACAGCGACACGACCGCGGTCGTCAACGCCATCGCCGCCAGATAGGCACGCGCCTCGACGTTGGCCAGCAGCGCGCGCGCAGAGCGATGGTGCCAGGCGGCGAAGTACAGCGCGATGTTGATGCCGGCCAGCAGCATGAACACCACCGCCACCGCCTCGATGCGTGCCGAATTCCAGTAGCCGAAGCTCGCGTCGTGCGACGAGAAGCCGCCCAGCCCCATCGTCGAACACATGTGCATGAACGCGTCTTCCCAGCTCATGCCGGCCCAGGCGAACGCGAAGAAGCAGGCGACCGAGAAGCCGAAGTACACGCCCCACAGGCCGCGCGCGGTCTGGGCGATGCGCGGCGTCAGCTTGGCGTCCTTCATCGGCCCGGCGACCTCGGTCTTGAACAGCTGCGTGCCGCCCACGCCGAGCAGCGGCAGGATCGCCACCGCCAGCACCACGATGCCCAGCCCGCCGATCCACATCAGGAAGCAGCGCCACACGTTGACCGACAGCGGCATCGCGTCCAGGCCGGTGAGCACCGTCGCGCCGGTGGCGGTGAAGCCCGACACCGCCTCGAAGTACGCGTCGGTGAACGACAGCCCCGGCAGCGCCAGCAGCAGCGGCAGCGCGGCGAACAGCGGCAGCGTGATCCAGGTCAGCCCGACCAGCAGGAAGCCGTCGTGCGGCTTGAGTTCGCGCTTGAAGCGCCGCGTCGCCAGGCTCAAGCCCAGCCCGACGCCCAGCGTGACGCCGCCTGCGGTCCAGAACGCCGCCTCGGCCGCATCGTGGCGTGCCACCGCGAAGGCCAGCGGCACGGCCATCAGCAGCGCGAACAGCATCACCATCCGGCCGACCAGCGCGGCCGCGGCGAGCATCATCGCCGAGCTCCTGACGCAAGCCGCTTCGGCGGCAGCACTGCGGCCGGCATGCGCATCAGAAGAAGAAGGTGGCGCTGGGCTGGAACAGCTTCTCGATCTGCCGCACCATGCGCTTGCGCGGCAGGAAGACGACCACGTGGTCGCCGCCGGCGATCACGGTGTCGTGGTGCGGGATGATCAACTGCGGATCGCCGTCTTCGTCCACGCCGCGCACGATCGCGCCGATCTGCGCGCCGTCGGGCAGCTTCAACTCCTCGATGCGCCGGCCCACCACCTGCGAGTGCTTGCGGTCGCCGCGCGCCACCGCCTCCAGCGCCTCGGCCGCGCCGCGGCGCAGGCTGTACACCGCGGCCACGTCGCCGCGGCGCACGTAGGCCAGCAGCTCGCCGATCACGGTCTGCGCCGGCGAGATCGCGATGTCGATCTGCGTGCCCTCGCCCTGCACCAGGTCGGCGTAGGCGCGGCGGTTGATCAGCGCCAGCACCCGGCGCGCACCCATGCGCTTGGCCAGCAGGCAGGACATGATGTTGTCCTCGTCGTCGCTGGTCAGCGCCAGGTACAGGTCGGTCTCCTGCACGTTCTCGGCGGCGAGCAGGTCTTCGTCGGTGGCGTCGCCATGCAGCACCAGCGCTTCGCCGGGCAGCTCGGTGCTCAGGTACTCGCAGCGCGCGGCGTCGGCTTCGATGATCTTCACGCGGCAGCTGCCGGCGAGCTGCCGCGCCAGCCGCAGCCCCACGCGGCCGCCGCCGGCGATGATCACCCGGCGCACCGGGTTGCTGCGTCGGTGCAGACCGACCAGCACGCCGCGGATGTGTTCGCTCGCGGCGAGCACGAACAGCTCGTCGCCGGGCTCGATGCGGGTCGCGCCGTCGCAGACCACCGCGCGGTCGCGGCCGGCGGCGTCGCGCCGGTAGATCGCCACGATGCGCATCGGCAGCGCCGGCACCAGGTTCGGCAGGTCGGAGATCACGTGCCCGACCAGCGGCCCGCCGACCACCGTGCGCACCGAGATCAGGCTGACCCGGCCGCGCGCGAACTCCAGCACCTGCAGCGCTTCGGGGTACTCGATCAGCTTGCCGATGTAGGTGGTCAGGCTCTGCTCGGGGCAGATCACCGCATCGACCGCGAAGCCCTGCTTGCCCATCAGCGGGCTGCCGTCGGCGTACTCGGGGCTGCGCACGCGCGCGATCCGCGTCTGGATGCCGAACAGGTCGTGCGCCAGCTTGCACGCGACCAGGTTGGTCTCGTCCATGGGCGCGCAGGCGATCAGCATGTCGGCGTCCTCGGCGCCGGCGGCCTTCAGCACCGACGGCTGCACCGCGTTGCCGACCACGCCGCGCAGATCGAGCCGGTCCTGCAGCGCGGCCAGGCGTTGCGGCGCGGTGTCGATCACCGTGATGTCGTTCTTCTCCGACGCCAGGCTCTCGGCGACGCTTTCGCCCACGCGGCCGGCGCCGACGATCAGGATCTTCATGGCGCGCGATTATCGGCAGCCGCCCGCCGCCCGGCCGCACACGCGGCACCGGCCGGGGGCCGGCGTGGCGGCGCCGGCGGGCTCACGCGCCGCCGACCGAACCGGGGATCGGCGGCACCGCGTGGCGCACGTCGGCACACTGCGCGCGCTGGCGCAGCGCGTGGTCCATCACCACGATCGCCAGCAGCGCCTCGGCGATCGGCACCGCGCGGATGCCCACGCAGGGGTCGTGCCGGCCCAGGGTCTGCACCACGGTCGGGTTGCCGGCGCGGTCGATCGACGCGCGCGGCAGCCGGATCGAGCTGGTGGGCTTGACCGCGATCGACACCACCAGGTCCTGCCCGGTGGACACGCCGCCGAGCATGCCGCCGGCGTGGTTGCTGCGAAAGCCCTGCGGCGTCAGCTCGTCGCCGTGCTCGCTGCCCTTCTGGGTGACGCAGCGAAAGCCCGCGCCGATCTCGACGCCCTTGACCGCGTTCAGGCCCATCATCACGTAGGCGATGTCGGCGTCGATGCGGTCGTACAGCGGCTCGCCCAGCCCCGCCGGCATGCCGCGCGCGACCACGTTCACGCGCGCGCCGCAGGAGTCGCCGGCGCGGCGCAGCGCGTCCATGTGCGCTTCCAGCTCGGGCACGACGCCCGCGTTGGGCGCGAAGAAGGGGTTGTGCGCGATCTGCGCTTCGTCGACGAAGGGGATCGCAATGTCGCCGAGCTGCGCCATCCAGCCGGCGAAGGTGGTGCCGTATTGCTCGCGCAACCACTTCTTGGCCACCGCGCCGGCAGCCACCGTGGGCGCCGTCAGCCGCGCCGACGCGCGCCCGCCGCCGCGCGGGTCGCGGTGGCCGTACTTGCGCCAGTACGCGTAGTCGGCGTGGCCGGGGCGGAAGGTGTCGAGCAGGTCGGCGTAGTCGCTGCTGCGCTGGTCGGTGTTGGCGATCAGCAGCGCGATCGGCGTGCCCGTGGTCAGCCCCTCGAACACGCCCGACAGGATCTGCACCGCGTCGGCCTCGCGCCGCTGGGTCACGTGCCGGCTGGTGCCGGGGCGGCGGCGGTCGAGGTCGTGCTGGATGTCGGCTTCGCTCAGCGCCAGGCCCGGCGGGCAGCCGTCGATCACGCAGCCGATCGCCGGGCCGTGGCTTTCGCCGAAGTTGGTGACGCAAAACAGCGTGCCGAGGGTGGAGCCGGACATGATGGCGTCATTCTAGGCAGCCGCATCGCCGGCGACGCGCCCTGCGACCCGGCATTCGGGCAAGCGGCTCGATTCAATCGCCCTCAGGGCGGCGCTGCGGCGAAGGCGACATCGCGCGCCGTCTCGAAGCTGCGCATCGGCACCTCGACCTGCGTCTTCGTCAGGTCGAAGGCCTGGTGCACCGATCGCCCCTGCGCGAGCAGGCCGTAGAAGCACTCGGCCCATTCGCGCACCTGCTCGCCGCTGATGTCGTCGTTGCTCGCCGCGACATGCGCCACCCGCTGCACCTCCTGCGCCACCACCAGCGGCACGCGGCAGGTGGCTAGTGCAGTGTTCCACGCTATGCAGCACATAAAACCGCGCCTTTGCCGCCCTGGCGTCGTTGCAAATCCTCGCGATGCCACTGGGCATCGCTGCGGTTTGCGCCTAGCCAGGACGACAAATCCATCGGCATTCTTAAGTGCTGCACAGAGTGGAAAACTGCACTAGGACCACCAGCCGGACCTTGGCCTCGACCAGCAGGCGCACGAAGGCCGCCGGCGGCATCGCATCGGCCGGCCCGGGCGCCGGCAGGTTGCTGCGGGGGTCGACGCCGCTGAAGACCATCTCGCCGGTGCGCGGATGCACCGGCAGCACCAGGTGCACGATGTCGAAGCCCCGCCCGTCGAGCCACTTCGACCCGGCGCGGATCGTCGTCTGGTCGGACGACACGAAGATGTCGAGCAGCCCGAGGAAGCCGCGCTGCAGCCGCTCCTTCAGCGCCTGGGCGAGCGCCATCTCGGCCGAGATGCGGCTCATGAACACCCGCGTCTTCGCCACCGCCGCCGTGCTCCGCGAATGCCGCCGCGCGCAGCATTCGCCGGCGGCACAGGTTCAACCCGGCAGGCCCAGCGCGACGAAATGCGCGACCCATTCGCGCGCCGGATCGGCCGCGACCAGGCGCGCCGCCTCGTCGTCGTGGAACGCGCCGACCGCGCACACCGCCAGGCCGCGCGCGCCCGCCTCGAGGTAGGCGCGCTCGCCGGCCAGCCCGACCTCGAGGAAGGCGTGGCGCCAGGCGCGCGCGAAGCCGTCGGGGTCGGCGGCCAATGCCTGCCGATCGATCGACAGCAGCAGCACCGCCGCGGCATCGCCGACCACGTCCTGGTCCAGCGCGGCGGCGCGGGCGCGCAGGCGCAGCCCCTCGCCCGCCACCGGCAGCGGCTGCAGCGCGTGGCCGTCGCTGCGGTAACGCCAGGCGCCGGCGGCCAGGCCCGCGACCCGCAGGCTCAGCAGGTCGACGCGCACCGCGGCCGACAGCTGCGGCGGTGCTGCCGCCGTCGCCGCCAGCACCGCGCCGATGTCGGCCGGCGCCATCGGCGCGCCGCTGAAGCGGCGCCGCGAGCGGCGTTGCGCGATCAGCGCGAGCGTGTCGGCCTGCCGCGGCAGCGCCGGCGGCGGCAGCCGCCCGCTGCCCGCACGCGGCAGTGCGGCGGGCTTCGCGCCAGCGATCGCTCGCGCCCTCGCGTCGGCGCTGCGCCGCGGCAGCGCTGCGGTGCCGGCCGCTGTGCCGGCCGCTGTGCCGGCCGCGCCGGCCTCGCCGGCCGGGCCGGCCGGGCCGGCCCAGCGCAGCGAAGTCGCGCGGTGCACCGCGTCGGTGATGCCGAGGCGCGCGGTCGTGCCCGCCGGCGACTGCGCCGCCGGCTGCCAGCCGCGCACGGGCGGCAGCCAGGCCGGCGACACCGCAGCCGCATCGCCCAGCAGCGCGACCATCAGCACGCCCTCCTCGGCCTCGTCGATGCGCAGCGCGGCGGCCGCTGCGGCGCCGTCGAATCGGGGCTGCAGCTGCAGCGCAAGGCCCAGCGCCGCAGCGGCCGCGCGCAGGTTCTCCAGCGCATGGCCGAGGTCGGCCAGCACGCAGCGGTAGGCGCGGTCGCCGTACTTGCGGCCGGTGCGGCGCAAGACCGCCGTCGCGACCAGCGCCGCCGCCGCGCCGTCGGGCCAAGGGGCGCCGGGCCGGCCGATCGCCGCTGCGGCGGGTGAAGCCGCGTCCAGCCGCTGCAGGCGGTGATGCCGCGCGCCGTAGTGCCACAGCCCGGGCTCGACGCCGGCCACCTGGTGGATTGCGACGTACAGTTCGGTCGCAAACAGCGCCCCCGCCGACGGTGCGGCGCGGTAGTGGATGCCGCCGAGCTCCAGGCTTACGCCGGCGGTGTGCCACAGCAGGTCGCCGAGCGCCGCGGCATCCAGCACCCGCGCCAGCCGCGATTCGTGCCGCGGCGCCGGCAGATCGAGCGTGCGGTCGCCGGCCACGGTCTTGAACGGCGGCAACGCATCGCCCCAATCGACGCGCGGCGCCCGCCGCACTGCGCGGGTGCGGCTCAGCGACGACTCGGCCTGGTACTGCTCGACCCGCGCGCGCGCCGCGGCCGCATCGCCCGGCGCCGCCGGCGGCAGCGGCGCGGCGCGGCCCGGGCGCGGCCAGAGTCCGATGCCCGACCACCCGGCCGCCGCCATGCCCAGCAGCCCTAGCCCGCCGAGCAGCGGCCGGCGCGCGGCCGGCGCGGCCGGGCATCGCCGCGCGCGCCGCACACGCAGGCCTGTCCTCAGCCACCCCGTCATCCAGCCGAACTTGCCCATCGGGGCCGAGCTTAGGTCAACGCCGCTGGCATCGGCGAAGGCGGCAGGCCGCGCGCGACAATGCCTGCATCGCCCCCACACCGAAAGGCCGACACGATGGCCGGATACGCCGACCCCGGTTTCGACACGCTGGCGCTGCACGCCGGCGCCGCGCCCGACCCCGCCACCGGCGCGCGCGCGGTGCCGCTGTACCTGACGACGAGCTTCGTGTTCGACAGCTCCGAGCACGCGGCGAGCCTGTTCAACATGGAGCGCTCGGGCCATGTGTACAGCCGCATCAGCAACCCGACCAACGCAGTGCTGGAAGAGCGCATCGCCGCGCTCGAAGGCGGCAGCGGCGCCGTCGCCACCGCCAGCGGCCAGGCGGCGCTGCACCTGGCGATCGTGACGCTGGCCGGCGCCGGCGCGCACATCGTCGCCAGCAGCGCGCTGTACGGTGGCAGCCACAACCTGCTGCACTACACGCTGCGCCGCTTCGGCATCCGGACCACCTTCGTCAGGCCCGGCGACATCGACGGCTGGCGCGCGGCGATCCGCCCCGAGACGCGGCTGCTGTTCGGCGAGACGCTCGGCAACCCGGGGCTGGAGGTGCTCGACATCCCGTCGGTCAGCGCGGTCGCGCACGACGCCGGCCTGCCGCTGCTGGTGGATTCGACCTTCACCACGCCGTGGCTGATGAAGCCGATCGACCACGGCGCCGACCTCGTCTACCACGCGGCCACCAAGTTCCTGTGCGGCCACGGCACCGTGATGGGCGGGCTGCTGGTGGACAGCGGCCGCTTCGACTGGAGCGCATCGGGGCGCTTCCCCGAGCTGACCGAGCCCTACGACGGCTTCCACGGCATGGTGTTCCAGGACGAGAGCAGCGTCGGCGCCTTCTTGCTGCGCGCGCGCCGCGAGGGCCTGCGCGACTTCGGCGCCTGCATGAGCCCGCATTCCGCCTGGCTGATCCTGCAGGGCATCGAGACGCTGCCGCTGCGCATGGAGCGGCACGTGGCCAACACGCGCCGGGTGGCGCAGTTCCTGGCCGGCCACCCGATGGTCGCCGGCGTCGGCTACCCCGAGCTCGACGGCCACCCGAGCCAGGCGCTGGCGAAGCGGCTGCTGCCGCGCGGCTGCGGCGCGGTGTTCAGCTTCGACCTGAAGGGCAGCCGCCGGCAGGGCGTGGCCTTCATCGACGCACTGAAGCTCTTCAGCCACCTGGCCAACGTCGGCGACTGCCGCTCGCTGGTGATCCACCCGGCCAGCACCACCCACTTGCGCATGGACGACGCGGCGCTGCGCGCGGCCGGCATCGGCCCCGGCACGATCCGGCTGAGCATCGGGCTGGAAGACGCCGACGACCTGATCGACGACCTCAAGCGCGCGCTGCGCGCGGCGGAGAAGGCGGCATGAAGCTCGACGTCGACACGCACGAAGCCTTCGCCTACACCGGCGGCAAGCCCTTCGATGCCACGCTGCCCTGCGTGGTATTCATCCACGGCGCGATGGGCGACCACAGCGTGTGGACGCTGCTGGCGCGCTGGTGCGCGCACCACGGCTGCTGTGTGCTGGCGCCCGACCAGCCGGGCCACGGCCGCAGCGCGGGTGCGCCGCTGCCCAGCGTCGAGGCGCTGGCCGACTGGACGCTGGCGCTGATGAGCGCCGCCGGCGTGACGCAGGCCACGCTGGTGGGCCACAGCATGGGCACGCTGATCGCGCTGGAAGCCGCGGCGCGCGCGCCCGAACGCGTCGCCCGCCTGGTGCTGCTCGGCGCCGCCTACCCGATGAAGGTCAGCGACGCGCTGCTCGCCACCGCGCGCGAGGCGCCGCTGCGCGCGATCGACATGGTCAA
>Ga0209310_1001624_pt1 | contig 16301 bp, 10 predicted proteins | sample AD_UKC030_MetaG_FD_184415 | JGI IMG/M metagenome (GOLD analysis project Ga0209310, IMG submission 184415) | Active sludge microbial communities of municipal wastewater-treating anaerobic digesters from USA - AD_UKC030_MetaG (SPAdes) (version 2) | ecosystem: Engineered > Bioreactor > Anaerobic >... | reverse complement strand
CTTCCAGCCGTCGAAGTTCAGGTAGCCCATGAACATCGTCTTCTCGTTGCCGTCGGAATCCTTGAGGATGAGGCTCAGGCCGTGGGGGAAGTTGAGGCCCTTGACGCTGACCGCGACGGACTTGATGACGCCGACGTTCTTGACGATGCCGTAGGCGGTGGTGATCTTGGTGTTCGGGTCGTAGCTGCCCTCGAAGCGGGAGAAGCGGGCATTGACCGGATCCTGGCCCTGGGCATCCTTCTTCTCGGTGATGGAGCCGTCGTCGGCGATGTCGGCCTTCTTCTCGAAGGCGGGGATCTCGAAGGGGGGCTGGATCCGGGCCCAGCTATTGAAGTCCGCGGCGGGGAAGCGGACGCGGATCCCCAGGACGGTGCTGCCGCCGTAGGGCTTGGCGTCCTGGGCGACGGTGGCCTCGGCCGTCATGGACAGGGACTGGTTCATGTTGTTCCGGGAGGAGGAGGCGAGGACGACGTCCCAGTTCGGGACGGCGAGGGAGACGCGCATCTGCGCCTTCTGCTCCGGGGTGTAGCTGGCCCCGGCGACGCCGGAGAAGTCCATCATGGTTGCCCGGTTCTGGTTGGGCTTGCCGGTCTTCAGCGGATCGATATCCGCCTTGAGGGTGGAGAAGTCGATGAGGATCGCTTCATCCGCGAAGGCGAAGACGGCACAGACGAGGAGAAGCGCCGACATGATGACGATTGAGTTCCTTCTCATTCAGTAACTCCTTTCATTGCGCGCCATAACCCTTTTCTTCTATTTGATAAAGAAGTATACGCACCCGTATGCCTTTGTCAATTATTTTTCTGTTTTTTTGCGCCGTTTCCGGCCTCTAGGGCCTCGGCGTAGGGCTCTCTGCCGCCTATCGTGACCGTCAGGCTCTTGAGCCCGGGAAGGGCCGCCTTGACGGTCCGGCGGAGGGCGACCAGGCCGAGCTTGAGGGAGGCGGGCTCGGCGAGGGCGGCGTCCTCGGAGAGGTCGATATAGAGCCTGCCCTTGCGGTAGATGGCGGTTTCGAGCCTGACCCCCCGAGGGAAGGCTTCGTGGAGGGAGGGGTCGCGGGGGCCGAGGAGGAGCTCCTCGGCCGCGAGCTCTGCCCTGGCTTCGGGGCCTCGTGGCCGCGGGAGGTCGCGCAGCTCGGCCCCGAGGCCGCGATCGGAGGCGTAGGCCGGCCCGATCGGGAAAAAGAGGGTCATTTCGGCCCGGCGGTCGGCGACCGCCCAAAAAAGGAGGGAGAAGGCGAAGGCGAAGGCCAGGGCGGCGGCGCAGGCCTGGGCCGGGTGGGATAGCCATTCCAGGGCGAGGCGGAGGGATTTCCGAAGGAAGGCGGCCGCGCGGCGGAGGGCGGAGCCGCAGGCCTCGAGGATTGGCTTCATGGTGAAGGGGCGCCTCTCATGCTCTCGAAATAGCCGACGAAATCGACTAAGCCATTATATATGCCCGCGGCGACCCTCCGCAAGTAATCCTCGGAGGAGAGGAGCTTGGCCTCCTCGGCGTTGGTGACATAGCCCATCTCGACGAGGACCGAGGGCATCCGGGCGTTCCGGACGACGAACCACTCCTCGGCCTTGACCCCCCGGTTCGGGCTCTCGGCGCCGATGCTCCCCTGAAGGGAGTTCACGATGTTCCTGGCGAGGATGATGCTCTCGGTGGTGAACTCCTCCTCGAGCATGGCGTTGAGGATGGGGGCGATATCGTCGCCGGGGCCGCCGGGCTTCCCCGGCTCGACGAGCTTGCGCCGGTACTCGGGGTTCAGGTACCAGACCTCGAAGCCCTTCGCGTTCTTGTTGAAGGCCGCGTTGGCGTGGATCGAGACGTAGATGATGGCCTCGTTGGCTGCCAGCTCCACCGCGTTGGCCATCTCCACCCGGTCCTCGAGGCTTGGATAGGTATCCCCCTCCCTCGTGATGAGGATCCGCCGGTCGGGGTAGCGGGCCTTCAAGGAGGCCAGGAGCTTCTTGGCGACCTCCAGGGCGATGTCCTTCTCGACGACCCGCAGGCGCTTCGAGCCGAGGGGATGGTCGCCGATGGCCCCGGGATCCTTGCCCCCGTGGCCCGGATCGATGAGGATGGCGGCGACCGAGTAGCTCGACATGAGGGCGGCCGCGGCCTCGCGGAAGGCCGATTCCAGGGCCTCGACGGTCGAACGGGGGAAGGAGAGGCCGGCCGCCCCGTTGCGGGGGGCCTCCACCTTGAGGCTCCGGTCCCAGTCGAGGAGGATCCAGGGGAGATCGACGGCGTAGGAGGCGCGGAGGCCCGAGCGCTCGATGAGGCCCGTGCCCGTGAGGGGATCGAAGGAGAGGCGGGCTTGGAGTCGCTCCGCCGCCTCGGCGGCCGATAGGCTCTCGCCGGCGGGAGCCGCGGACTTCGCCTGAGCCGGGGACGCCGGCTTTGCGGGCGCCGGCTTGGCGGGCGCGGCGGGAGCGGGGCTCGGGGGGGAGCCGAGGACCGGGGCCGCGGAGAGGATGGGCGCGGCCGGGCCGATGCAGGCGACGAGGAAGAGGGCGCGAGCCCTCCCTCCGAGCCTCCCCGGCACTAAGCCTCCCCGCCTCGCGCGCTGTCGAGGGCGTAGAGGGCGGCTTGGAGGCCTCCCCGGGCCAGGGAGCGCCAGAAGCGGCCGCCGAGCACGGTGCCGCCGCTCGTGCCCAGCCTCGCCCCGCCGAGCTCGAGGGCGCGCTCGGCCGATTCGACGAAGCCGCGGCCCGACCAATCGAGGCCTCCCAGCTCGGCCGCCCGGTCGAAGGGTAGGACGCTCAGGGGGCCGGGGCCGCGGCGGAGGTACTCGGGCATGGCGGCCAGCTCGGCCGCGGCCGCCCCCTCGGCGGGGAAGGCCTCGGGGGGCCACTGCGCCCCCCCTTCCGCGGGCTCCCTTCCCTCGCCCCGGAGGAAGGCCTCGGTCGCCTCGTCGCCGGGCGCGAGGCGGGGCAGGATGGAGCGGACCGCGGCCATGGCGGCCTCGACGGCGCGGCCCCGGTCGGGAGCCTGGCTCAGGACGTTGCCGAGCTTCTCGACGTTGTTCGCGGGGAAGACCAATCGGTCTCCCGGGAGGGCCCGATAGAAGAGATCCTTCATGTAGGGCGTGCGCTCGGCCTCCCTCGTCCCCATGAGGGAGGCGAGGCGGCCCGGGATCGAGACGAAGGCGCGCTCCGCCGAGACCCAGCCCCGGTCCGGGCCCGGCTCGGCGGGCGAGAGGCCGACGGCGAGCTCGAGGGCCTCGCGGGTCACCTCGATCCCCGAGGCGTAGGGGTAGGTCCAGCCCGACATGTAGCCGCCGGATAGCCGAGCGGCTATCTCGCCGACGACGGCCGTACCCCGCTCGGGGCTGTACTTGATGTCCCCCTTGGCCGCGCCCCGGGCGATGCCGATCGCCCTGACCCCGAGCTCGAAGACGCGGAGGACCTCGGCGGCCACCTCGGGGGGATAGGCCGTCGGCATGGTGTGGCCGATCTCGACGAAGTAGGGAGCGAAGGCTATATGGCGGTCGGCCAGGCCGCGGATCTTGATGCGGCCCTCCTCGACGAGGGCGTCGATCGAGAACTCGGGTCCCTCGACGTACTCCTCGACGATGGCTCGGCCCGTCCTGCTATGGGGCAGGGCCTCGGCGACCGCCGCCTCGAGCTCGGCCGCCGAGCGGACGGCCCGGCAGCCGCGGGCGCCCATCGAGTCCGCCGGCTTGACGACGAGGGGGAAGCCGAGGGCGGAGGCCGCGGCGGGGGCCTCGCCGGGGGATGCCGCCTCGACGAAGCGCGGCGAGGGGACGCCGGCGGCCGCCAGGGCCGCGCGCATCTTGAGCTTGTTCGAAGCGCGGAGGGCGGTCTCGTAAGGTATGCCCGGCAGGCCGAGCCGCTCGGCCACCCAGGCGACCGAGGCGGAGAAGTCGGTCCCGGCGGTGAAGACCCCGTCGAGGCCGATCTCGGCGCGGAGCTCCCTCGCGGCCGCCTCGAGGCCCTCGCGGTCCTTGAGGTCGACGTGGCGGAAGCGGTCGGCGAGGGCGGCGCCGGGGGCGGCCGCGTTCCCGTCGGCCGCGGCGACGGTCCAGCCGAGCTCCTTCGCTATCCTGATCGCGGGCAGCTGCATGAGGCCAGCGCCGAGTATGAACACCGTCATGATCGATTCCTCCGAAGGCGCTCCGCGATTGCCGCTCGGCGAGACATCAAGCCCGGGACCGCGGCCTTCCCGGCCGCCGGCTCGGCCCCCGCTCGGCGCCGGGACCGGCTCCCTCGCGGACGGCGTAGGCCTCGAAGGTGTCGCCGAGTCCGAAAAGCCGCGAGGCCAGGAGGCCCAAGGCCCGGCCGAGGGCTCCGGCAAGGCCCGGACGAGCGGCCAGGCCGCGGACATGGGGCAGGCGCTCGGGGTGGTGGCCCGTGACGCGGATCCTTTCTAGCCGAAAGCCGTAGGCCTTGAGAATACCCCTGACCCGGGAGGGCTCCCAGATCGTAAAGTGGTCGGCGGGGCTGCGCTCGAAGAAGCCCTTCCGGTCGAAGCGGGCCGAGGCTCCCTCTCCCGAGGGAGTGGAGAAGGCGAAGACCCCCCCCTCGCGGAGGAGGGAGGCCGCGTTGCGGAGGGCCCGGTCGAGCTCGTCGAAGTGCTCGATGACGTACCACATCGTGACCAGGTCGAAGGGCCCGCCGAAGGCGGCCGCCGTGGCAGGGTCGAGGAAGTCGCCCGCCACGGCGGGGATGCCGAGCTCGCGCTTGACGTAGGCCGCGGCCTCGGGGGCGGCGTCGAGGCCGTAGGGCTCGTGGCCCCGCTCCCGGGCCAGGGAGAGGAAGGGGCCGTAGGCGCAGCCCACGTCGAGGACGGACAGGCCCCGCGATCGGCCGAGGCTCCGGGCCGCGAGCTCCTCGGCTATCTCGAGCCGCAGCAGGGCGAGGGCCTGGAGCTGGGGCCAGTCCTCGAGGTAGGTCCTCCCATACTGGCGGCGGTACTCCTCGAAGAAGTAGGCCTCGTGGTAGGGGCTCTCCCTTCCGGGGGAGAAGCGCGAGAGGTACAGCATCCCGCAGGAGCCGCAGCGGAAGAAGCTCTTGCCCTCGTCCCGGTAGAGGGCCCTCCGGAGCCCCGAGCCGCAGGCCGGGCAGGAGGCCGGCCCGGCCGGCGCGAGGGAGGCGAGGTAATCGGCCAGGGACTCGCTCCCCTCGGGGGCGAGGGCGGCCGTCCGCGCGAGGACCTCGGCCGGCGAGCGGAGGAAGGCGCCCAGGGCATCCAGGTCGGGCTTGCCCACGCCGACCTCCGGGAAGCCCGCCGCGAGGGAGAGGGCGCGGTGGTAGGGGCTCGGGTTGAGGAGGATGACGCCGCAGCCGGCCCAGGCCGCCTCGAAGGCGGTCAGCCCGAACTGGGTCAGGACGAGGTCGTAGCGGGAGAGGTGCTCCTTCAGGTTCTGCACGGGACCGAGGACGGTCACTCCCTCGAGGCCGACCGGCGGGGCCCCCCTGCGGAGGGCTCCCGTCACGATCGTCATGTCGGCGGGGGCCACGAGGCCGTCGGCCACGAGCTCGCGGGCCAGGCTCAGGGAAAGCCCCGCCGGGTCCTCTCCCCCGAAGCTGACGAGGACCTTGACGAAGGAGGATGGAGGCTCCCGCCGGTTCCTCGGGAGCTCGAGGAAGCCCAGGGAGCTCTTGTTGGCCGGGATAGCGGCGCTCGCCCCTCGGCGGGGCGCCCGGGGGAGTATGTCGACGAGGTAGTGCGCCGACTCCCTCGCTTCCCCCCCTTCGTCGATGGCGAGGACGGGGCCGAGGCGCTCCCAGAAGGCGAGCTCCTCGCGCGAGGTGGCGCGGCGGTCGAGGACGACGAGGTCCCAGGCGGCGGCATCGTTCAGGGAGGAGAGTATCTCGACCTCGGAGAGCTCGCGGGAGTAGGCCAAGGAAAGCTCGGCCGCGCTCCAGGAGGTCTCGGCCTTGGCCGCCGGCACGAAGACGGCGGCGCCCTGGCCGAGCTCCCGGGCTAGGGAGAGGCAGCGTACGAGGTGGCCCGAGCCGTTGCCCTTGGCCACCGAGGGCACGAGGAGGATGCGGCCCCCGCCCTCCCGCTTCCCCTCTCGGCGCGGCAGGCCGCTGCGTCCCGCGTCCCTGCGGGGAGTCTCTCGACCCTGGGCCATCCTAGGCCTCCCTTTCCCGCCGGGTGCGGAGCCAGGCGACCAGCTCGAGGCTCGGGATGGGGCGGCCGCGGTAGAGCGCGCCGTAGGCGGCCCGGAGCGCCTCGTAGTCGGAGCCCGTGTCGACCGTCACCCTGGCCCCCTCGAGGAGGTATTCGGCCGGGGCCGGGCGGCGATCCAGGGAGAAGAGCTCGGGGTGCTCGTAGAGGTAGGGGCAGACGTGCTCGCGCTGCCGGGGCTCGGCCGCCTCGGCCTCGGCGCGGAGGAGGGCGGGGGCGGCCACGAGTTCGACTCCCAGGCCCAGGGGCATGCCCAGGTGGGCCGAGTAGTCCGCCGGCGCCTTCGATCGGGCGCGCTCCTCGATGAGGAGGGCGGCGAGCTCGAAGGAGACCAGGGGATTGTCCCCCGTGGCGCGGAGGACGAGGTCGAGGCCGTAGCGCCGGATGGCCAGGCAGTAGCGGGCGAGGACGTCCTCGGCCGGCCCGACGAGGAGCTCGTAGCCCTCGGCCGCGGCGGCCGGGCCCAGGAGCGCGGCGCTCGCCTCGTCGGTGGCGAGGATCCGCAGCTCGGCCGGCACGAGGGCCAGGCGCCGCATGGCCTGGCCGACGAGGCTCGAATCCCCGAGGGGGAGGAGGGCCTTGCCGGGCAGGCGGGTCGAGCCCAGGCGGGCCTGGACGACGATCCCGGTCACGAGCCGCCCTCGTCCCAGAGGTCGACGAGGCTCGGGGCGTCGTTCCTGAAGCGGAAGCGGTTGACCCGGACCCACTCGCGGGCGGCGCGGAATTCCGCGGCCGCGGGGAAGAGCCCCTGCCCCGGGCCGCGGAGGTAGGACCAGAAGCGGGAGAGGGCTATCTGCCCCGAGTCGCCGTGGAAGGATGGCGCGAGGTTCTTGAGCCAGAAGCGGCGATAGCCCTCGTCGGGCGTCGAGTCCTCGTCGGGGAGGGCCTCGTCGTAGGCCATCTTGAGGGCGGAGGCCAGCTTGATCTCCTCGCCCCAGAGCCAGGCGCGGAAGCCGAAGTCGAGCTTCTGCCAATAGGGATTGGCGATGCCGACGTCGCAGCCCCCGAGCATGACGAAGCGCTCGCGGGAGTAGATGCCGCAGTAATCGAAGGGATAGAGGCTCCGGGCCCCGTCCCGCGCGGGGGCGAGGCCGAGGACCTTGAGGCTCGACTTGTTGAGGGCGGGGGCGGCGGCGGTCGGGAGGAGCTCGCCGGCCTTGTCCGAGAGGAAGGGGGCCTGGCAGAGGAGGTCCTGCTCGGCGACGCGCTCGAAGAAGCGGCTCGAGAGGGCCTGGGCCTGGAGGCTCATGTCGCTCCAAAGCGCGAAGACGTAGGGGCCGCAGGATTCCCGCATGCCGAGGTTGAGCATGGCGCCGGGGCTGGCCGGCTCCGAGAGGAGGAGGAAGCGGGCGAGGGGATGGCGGGCCGCGAGGGACTCGAGGTCGGAGCCCTCCCCTCCCCCCACCTCGACCGAGACGATCGACTCGAAGCCGAGGCGCTCCAGCTCGCGCAGGGCCTCGGCCCGATAGAGTCGGGAGCCGCGGTGGAGGAGGAGGACGGAGACGGGGAGGGAGTCGGGGCAGGCCTTCCCCCGCGGGGCGCCGACGACCGTGTAGCGGGCGGCCCCGGACTCAAGCGTTGTAGGTATAGTACTCATCGCAGTCCGCGCAGGGGGCCGGATAGGGCGCTCCCGCGCCGAGGCTCGCCCGGACCTGGGCGAGGTGGAACTCCTCCCCGGCGGCCCAGGCCTCGGCGAGGCCGCGAGCCGAGGAGAAGGCCTTGCCCAGGAGGATCTCGCCGCGGGCGCAGTCGCGGCAGAGGGGTACGGTCCCGTCCAGGAGGACGGCGAGGTCGCGCTTGAGGTGCCAGCAGGGGCGGCGGGTCAAGGGCGAGAGGTCGGAGACCTTGCGCTCCGGCAGGAAGCCGGCGAAGCGGGAGTACTTCTGGACGATCACCCCCTCGGTCTTCTTCTTCCAGCCCCGCCAGAAGGCCTCGAGCTCGGCCTCGTTCTCCTGGGCGCGGAGCATCTGGACGTGGGCCCCCTTGGGGAAGAGCTCGATGAGGAGCTCGGCGAAGGCCCGCGCCTCCTCGAAGCCCGGGCCCCTGAGCTCGGCGTAGAGCTCGGGGCTCGCCGCGTCGAGGGAGACGATCCAGTGGAGCCGCCCCGGCGCGGCCGCCCCGCCGTAGGCCGCCGCGAGCCGCTCCACGAGCCCCCGGTCCCAGCCGAGGCCCGCGGTCTCCAGGATGAGGGAGAGCCCCGGCCGGGAGAGGACCTCCTCGACGAGGCCGCCGATGTCGGGGTGGAGGCTCGGCTCGCCCCAAAGGGAGAGGTCGATCACCGCGTCCCCCGAGAGCTCGACGACCTGATCCATGAGGGAGGCGAAGCGCTCCCGGGGCATGAAGTCGCGGCGCTCCAGGATGCCCTCGGAGCCGCGGGCGCCGAGGGCCGGATAGGGACAGAGCTTGCAGCTCTGGAGGCAGCCCCCGACGACCTGGACCTGGACGAAGGCCGGCAGGCTGCGCAGGAGGTCGAGGCGCTCGGGTATGATCCGCAGGGCGCTCTCCTCGTCCCCGACCCCGGCCTCGGCGAGGCGCTCGACGAGGAGGAGGTCGCGCTTCGAGTCGCAGGCGAGGCTGAGCCTGAGGTCCCGGAGGTCCTTCGGGGAGATCTCGGTCTCCACGTCGAAGGCGTTGATGTCCTTCTGCAGGGCGGAGAAGAGGGAGTCCCGCTCGGGCTCGGGGGGGAGGGAGGCCGCCAGGCTCCTGAGGGCGGGCACGATGCGGGGCGAGAGGATCTCCGTCGCCAGGCCGCCGGGGAAGCCGTCGGCGTAGCCGTACTCGGCGCGGTAGCGGCGGAAGTTGTCGAGCATCCGCGCGGCGAGGCCGGGATCGAGGAAGGGCTGGTCGGCCCAGAAGAAGAAGACCGCGTCGAGGCCCTCTCCGAGCCTGCCGATCTCTTCCAGGATCGAGTCGAGCGTCCAGGACTCGCGCTTCGCCCGGGGATGGGGGGACTCCGGGAGGGGAAGGGCCCCCTCCGCGACGAGGATCCGCTCGACGCCCGGGAGCCCGGCCGCGAAGGCGAGGCAGCGCTCGTAGGCTGACTTCCCGCCGGCGAGGGGAGCGAGGGCCTCGGGACGCTGCGATCCGGCATAGACGAGGGCTGCGGTTCTCATAGCTTGCTCCGATTATCGGGCGATCCCCTCGCCCCCCTTAGCGCCGAGCCCCCGTCCTTTCTCCTCGATCGAGGCGATGCGAGCCTGAAAACGCTCGTGCGCGGAGCTATAGTTTCCACCGAACCTGCTCCTCTGAAAAACTACAGATTGGGTATTGCTTAGAGAAACCCCACCATATATAGTGGGACGGGCCGTGCAAGCGTTCAGACAGTATAAGATAGAAACGTGGCTTTTGGGAGGGGAAACAAGGTGAAATTCGAGCGGAGATTTACGAGGGCCGGCAAGGGACCCTACGAGGGCCTGGCCTGGGAGCGCAGGACCAGCGAGATACGCAACACCGACGGCGCCGCCGTCTTCAGGCTCGAAGGGGCGATCGTTCCCGCCTCCTGGAGCCAGATAGCCACCGACATCATCGCGCAGAAGTACTTCCGCAAGGCCGGCATCCCCTCCGACAAGGCCCGGGCCTGGGAGTCCTTCGTGCCCGAGGGGCAGCGGGTCCTCGCCGCCGACTCGCCCAAGCCCGGCTCCGAGCACGACGCCCGGCAGGTCTTCCACCGCCTGGCCTACACCTGGCTCGCCTGGGGCAAGTCCGCGGGCTTCTTCGACTCCCCCGAGGACGAGTCCGCCTTCTACGACGAGATCCTCTACATGCTGGCCCGGCAGATGGCGGCCCCGAACAGCCCCCAGTGGTTCAACACGGGCCTCCACGCGGTCTACGGCATCGAGGGACCGGCCCAGGGCCACTTCTACGTCGACCCGGCCACGGGCGAGGTGACGAAGAGCCGATCCGCCTACGAGCGCCCCCAGCCCCACGCCTGCTTCATCCTCGACATCGAGGACGACCTGGTCAACGAGGGCGGCATCATGGACCTCGTCACCCGCGAGGCCCGCCTGTTCAAGTACGGCTCGGGCACCGGCTCCAACTTCTCCAAGATCCGCGGCCGCAACGAGCCCCTCTCCGGGGGGGGCTACTCGAGCGGCCTCCTCTCCTTCCTCAAGATCGGCGACCGCTCGGCCGCCGCGGTCAAGTCAGGCGGCACCACCCGCCGGGCGGCGAAGATGGTTATCCTCGACGCCGACCACCCGGACATCGAGCAGTACGTCAACTGGAAGGCCGAGGAGGAGTACAAGGTGGCCTGCCTCGCCGCCGGCTCCGCCCTCATCCGCCGCCAGGCGGCCTCCCTCGCCGAGGCCGCGCGGGCAGGCGTCCCCGAGGAGGCGGGAGCCGAGGAGCGCTTCTCCTTCGCGGCCAATCCCGCCCTGCGCGAGGCGGCCAAGGAGGCCCTCCGCTGCGGCCTGCCCGCCCCCTACCTCTACCAGCTCCTCTCCCAATTCCGCCAGGGCGACTACTCCGCGGCCGCCATCGAGCCGGGCCAGGGACCCGGCCGGGGCTCCGCCCTGCCCCTCTACGACACCGCCTGGGAGGGCGAGGCCTACAGCACCGTCTCCGGCCAGGCCTCGAACAACTCCGTCCGCGTGGACAACCGCTTCATGAAGGCGGTCCAGGAGGACGGGGACTGGGAGCTCGTCGGGCGCACGACGGGCAAGGTCATGAAGAAGATGAAGGCCCGGGCGATCTGGGACGGCATGGCCAAGGCCGCCTGGAAGTGCGCCGATCCCGGCATCCAGTTCCACGGCACCGTGAACGAGTGGCATACCTGCCCCGCGGACGGCGAGATCCGCGGCTCCAATCCCTGCTCCGAGTACATGTTCCTCGACGACACGGCCTGCAACCTCGCCTCCCTCAACCTCATGGCCTTCTACGACCAGGAGGCGGGGAAGTTCGACGACGAGGCCTACCGCCACGCCACGAGGCTCTGGACCACGGTCCTCGAGATCTCCGTCGTGATGGCCCAGTTCCCCGCGAGCCAGATCGCCCGCAAGAGCTACGACTACCGGACCCTCGGCCTGGGCTACGCCAACCTCGGCAGCCTCCTCATGGTCATGGGCCTGGCCTACGACTCGCCCGAGGGCAGGGCCGCCGCGGCCGCCCTCACCGCAATCCTCACCGGCGAGGCCTACGCCCAGTCGGCCCGCATGGCCGCGGCCTTCGGGCCCTTCGCCCGCTACGGGGCGAACAAGGCGGCCATGCTCCGCGTCATCCGCAACCACCGCCGGGCGGCGCATAACGCGCCCGAGGCCGAGTACGAGGCCCTGACCGTCAAGCCCGCCGGCCTCGACGCCTCGGCCTGCCCCGCCAACCTCGCGGCGGCCGCGCGCGAGTCCTGGGACCAGGCCCTGAGGCTCGGCGAGAAGCACGGCTACCGCAACGCCCAGACCACGGCCATAGCGCCCACGGGCACCATAGGCCTGCTCATGGACTGCGACACCACCGGCGTCGAGCCCGACTTCGCCCTGGTCAAGTTCAAGAAGCTCGCCGGCGGGGGCTTCTTCAAGATCATCAACCAGTGCGTGCCCCCCGCCCTCCGCGCCCTGGGCTACTCCGAGGAGGCGATAGCCGAGATCGAGGCCTACGCCCTCGGGCGGGGCAGCCTCGCCGGGGCCCCCGGCGGGCTCTCGGCCGCCGCCCTCGCCGCCAAGGGCCTGCCCGCCCCCGCCCTGGCCCGGGCCGAGGCCGCCCTCAAGGACGCCTTCTCGCTCGAGGCCTGCTTCTCGCCCCGCCTCCTCGGCGGCGAGGCGATGGCGGCCCTCGGCATCCCCGAGGCCGAGTACGGCCAGGACGGCTTCAGCCTCCTTCGGCGCCTGGGCTTCGGCGACGCGGCCATCGAGGAGGCCGAGCTCTGGGCCTGCGGCACCATGGGCGTCGAGGGGGCCCCCGGCCTCGATCCCTCCCACCTCCCGGTCTTCGACACCGCCACCCCCTCGGGCAAGAAGGGGACCCGCTCCATTCCCTGGCAGGCCCACATCTCGATGATGGCGGCCGTCCAGGCCTTCGTCTCCGGCGCCATCTCGAAGACCATCAACATGCCCAACCAGGCGAGCTACGAGGACGTCAAGGGCGCCTACATGGTCGCCTGGCGCTCGATGCTCAAGTCGATAGCCCTGTACCGCGACGGCTCCAAGCTCTCCCAGCCCCTCTCGGCCCTCGCGCCCGGGGCCGACCTCATCGCCGACTCCATCCTCAGCCTCCAGGAGGAGGGGGGCCTCCAGGAGGAGGCCGCCGGCGCCGCGGTGGGCGCCTCCCCGCGGGGACCCGGCTCGGGCGAGCCGGAGCTCCCCGGCATGCCGGCCGCCCCCCGGGGCGTGCGCCGAGCCCTGCCCAACCGCCGCTCCGGCTACACCCAGAAGGCCAAGATCGGCGGCCACTCCGTCTTCGTCCGCACCGGCGAGTACGACGACGGCGCGTTAGGCGAAATATTCCTCGACATGCAGAAGGAGGGCGCGGCCTTCCGCTCCATCATGAATTCCTTCGCCATCGCCGTATCCCTGGGCCTCCAGTACGGCGTCCCCCTCGAGGAGTACGTCGACGCCTTCACCTTCACCCGCTTCGAGCCCAACGGCATGGTCCAGGGCCACGACTACATCAAGATGTCCACCTCGGTCCTCGACTACATCTTCCGCGACCTCGCCATCGCCTACCTGGGCCGCCACGACCTAGGCCAGGTCAAGCCGGAGGACCTCGTGTCCACCTCCACCCAGGCGCGGGGCGGGGAGAACGGCCGGGCAGGGCACAAGACGGCGGCGACGGTGGAAGGGGCCTCGCCCGCCCGCTTCGCCCCCCGAAAGCCGGCCCCGGCCGCCCAGCCGGCAGCGACCGAGCTCGCCGCCGCCCGCTCGAGCTCCCGCGAAGCCCGGTTGAAGGGCTACGAGGGCGACCCCTGCCCCGTCTGCGGCCACCTCACCCTCGTCCGCAACGGGACCTGCTTGAAGTGCGAGACATGCGGATCCACAACGGGGTGTAGCTGATGCCGGGGGGGCCGGGGAGCCGTAGGCTCGCCGGCCCCCTCCGTGCTATCCTGTGGTCCTATGGAAGCCAGAGAGAGCGCCGAGCTCGCCGCCTGCCTCGACGGCGAAAGGGGCGAGCCCGTCCTCGTCGACGCGGAGGTGATCCGCGAGATGGTGCGGACCCCCGTCTCCCTCCGCGACGACCGCTACGAGAAGGGCTACGTCGAGGCCCTCGCCCTCTGCATCGACCTCCGGGGCTTCAGCTCCTTCGCCCTCGAGGCCGAGCGGGACCGGGTGCGGGACTTCCTCGAGAAGTACAGCCAGGAGCTCCTCGCCGCGGTCAACGGCTACTCGGCCTCCTACTACAAGCTCCTGGGCGACGGGGCCCTGGTCATCTGGGACCAGGCCGGGGCCCAGGACGTGGAGGCCTGCCGCGACCTCTTCCGCCTCCTGCGCGAGGTCGTCGCCGAGCTCGCCGAGCGCAGCGGCAGCCCCTGCGCCCTGGCCGGGGCCCTCACCCTCGACACTCTCTACAAGTACGAGATCTTCGGGGAGTGCTCCGGCCTGAAGTACCGCGACTACGTCGGCTACGGCATCAACATAGCCTTCCGCCTCCAGTCCATCGCCGGGCCCGGCGAGCTCCTGGCCTCCCCCGCGGTGAACGAGCGTTTCGGGCTCGGCGCCCCCCGGCTCGAGGCGGGGAGGACCCCGCCCAAGGGCTCGATCAAGGGCATCCGCGACGAGGACCGCGAGGGCATCGTCCTCGTCGAGCGCCCCTAGCCCGCCCCCCGGCTAGTCCAGCTCCTCCCGCTCGACCGGCAAGGTCATGCAGCGGGCCCCGCCGCCGCCCCGCGCCAGCTCGATCCCGTCGAAGGTGACCGCGAGGCGGCCGTAGCCCTCCACCCCGAGGGGGGAGCCGGGCCCGCCCCCGGCCGGGCGCGCGAGGAACTCGCGGGCGCCCTTGACCTCGAAGCCGTGCTCCGAGAGGGCCTCGAGGGTCCGGACGTTGCAGGAGTACATGACGATCTTGCCCGGGGCGAAGGCGAAGGAGTTGGCCCCCGACCACCACTGCTCCCGCTCCTGGTGGAGGGGATCCCCGCCCCCGCAGGCTATCGGCTCGAGGTCGATGCCCGCCCCCCAGAGCCCCTGCAAAAGGCCCTCCTCCTCGGAGATCCGCGCCGAGCCGTCGCGGCCCGCGTCGACGCGGAGGGCCCGGGCCCGCCGCGGCCCGGTGACGAGGGGGGCGTAGACCAGGGCGGCGTCGCGGTCGATCGCCGTGAAGACCATGTCGAGGTGGATGCAGTAGCGCTCCTTGGGCAACAGGACCGCGAAGACCGTCATCGGCTCGCCGAAGGAGCGGGCCGCCTCGATCGCGAGCCGCTCCACCGCGTCGGCCGTCGTCCGCTCGGAGACTCCGACGGCGAGCACCGTCGGCGAGAGCACGAGGATGTCCCCGCCCTCGATCGTCACGAAGCGGTTGCGCTCGCGAGGCCCATCGACGAGGAGGCCCTTGGCCAGGAAGTCGGGATGGTGGCCGAAGACGAAGCGCGTGATTATCGACTCGATGAGCCGCACGTCGAAGGCCGTGGCCGAGGAGACGAGCCGGTCGCGGACCACCGCCGCCGAGTCGCGCATGAAGTAGGCGTTGGGCAGGGGGCGCATCGAGAAGCCGCGGGGGCCGGCCCGCGCGGCGAGGCTCCCCGGCTCGGCGGGCAGTCCCTCGATCACCGCCCGGGCCAGGGCCGCGGGGGCCATGGCCATGAGCTCCTCGATCCGCCCCTTGATCGGGCAGAGCCCGGAGAGGGCCGTCAGGAACTCGAAGCGGTCCCCGCGGCCGGCCAGGGACTCGGCCAGGAGCTCGACCAGCTCCCTCGCCTCGGCAACCGTGCCGAGGAAGGCCTTGAGCACGTCGTACTCGGCCCGGACCGCGGCCAGGGGGATGATGTCGTTGTAGAGGTCGTCCTCGGCCTCCTTCGGCGTCATCGCCTCGATCTCGGGACCGGGCGTATGGAGGACGACCCTCCGCAGGGTCCCGATCTCGCTGCTCACCCTCAGTCCGGCCATCCTCGCCCCCTCGCCCCTACTCTAGCGGAAGCGGGGCTCCTGATAAAGGAGTGCGAAGCCCGCCCCGCCCCTGCCCCGGGAGCGCCCTCCCCTGCCCGCCGCGGCCCCGCGCCTCGGCCGCCGCCGATTTCCGCATTTTTTTCCGCGCGTCCCTTTCGCATAACTATCGAAGCCCGCCGCCCTCTGCGCGCATGAAAATGCGGCATCGGCGCCCCGTCCTGCATAAGCATCCGAAAGCGCCGCCCGAGCCAGCCCGATGCCGCTAAATCCCTATATTGACAGGAAGAAAAAGGGATTCCTATAGTGTCGCCGCTGACCCGGGCGAGCTCGCCGCGAGGCGGGCCCGTCCCGGCGCCGACGCGCACGTCACACCAGCAAAGGACGGTTCATATGGCCAAGCGCAACGTCATCATCATCGGGGCCGCGGGACGCGACTTCCACAACTTCAACACCTACTACCGCGACAACGAGGCCTTCAACGTCGTCGCCTTCACCGCGGCCCAGATCCCCGACATCGACGGCCGCAAGTATCCCGCGGCCCTCGCCGGCAAGCTCTACCCGAAGGGCATCCCCATCCACGCCGAGGCCGACCTGCCCAAGCTCATCAAGGAGCTCAAGGTCGACGAGTGCGTCTTCGCCTACTCCGACGTCACCTACCAGCACGTCATGGGCATGAGCGCCCTCGTCAACGCCTGCGGCGCCACCTTCACCCTCCTGGGACCCAAGGACACCCAGGTCAAGTCGACCAAGCCCGTCATCGCCGTCTGCGCCGTGCGCACCGGCTCGGGCAAGAGCCAGACCTCCCGCGCCATCGTCCAGGCCCTCATGGCCCGGGGCCTCAAGGTCGTCGCCGTCCGCCACCCCATGCCCTACGGCGACCTCGTCAAGCAGAAGGTCCAGCGCTTCGCCACGGTCGCCGACCTCAAGAAGCACCAGTGCACCATCGAGGAGATGGAGGAGTACGAGCCCCACGTCGTCCGCGGCAACGTCATCTACGCCGGCGTCGACTACGAGGCCATCCTCCGCGAGGCCGAGAAGGAGGCCGACGTCATCCTCTGGGACGGCGGCAACAACGACTTCCCCTTCTACCAGACCGACCTCATGATCACCGTCGCCGACCCCCTGCGCGCC